>Ga0073934_10004854_pt1 | contig 21666 bp, 15 predicted proteins | sample LarsenN4metaG_FD_76834 | JGI IMG/M metagenome (GOLD analysis project Ga0073934, IMG submission 76834) | Hot spring sediment bacterial and archeal communities from British Columbia, Canada, to study Microbial Dark Matter (Phase II) - Larsen... ...
AAAAGCGGGCACAGTTCAGCCCCCCAGGGCCGGCCGCCTCACAGCGATCCAGTGAAGTTCTGCTGGAAGATCAAAAAGTCGGCCAGGTCCACGTCGTCGTCGGCGTCGAGGTCGGCCATGGAGCAGCCGACCACAGGCGGCGAGGCCGCTCCGGTGTAGCACTGCTGGAAGAGCAGGAAGTCGGACAAGTCCACGTCGCCGTCCTGCTCCAGGTCGCCCGGTAACATACCCAGTACCAGAGCCACGGCGGCCATCTCCGTGGGCGGCGACAGGTCGTTGTCCAGCCAAAGCTGATACAGCGTGTTGCCCCAGTGGTTGGTCGTGTTCGCGTCGCGCAGGAAGGTGACGTATTCCTTGGAGGCGACCTGATGGAACAAGCGCACTTCGGCGCGCACCGCCGCGGGTGGGACTGAATACAAAGTGTCGTCCCAGAACTGGCCGTCGGCATAGCTATAGGCGACCGGCGCCGCCTGAACGACGCGGAAGGCCTCGTGCTCGAAGCCGCGCGGCGGAATGCGGTTGTCCAGGTAATAGACGTTGTTGATGGCAAAGTGGAAGGACTCGCCCTCCGGCAGTCCCGTCAGGGCGGCGACGGCCGCGTCGATGCCCAGCCTGGCCTCATACACCTTGGTGTCGGTGGTGGTCAGATCGCCGGTGAGGGCGTTGTAGGCCCCGTGCTCGGCGACGAGCTGCCCGAGCTGGTCAAAGAAGCGGACGTTGAGCCACATGCGGCGGCCTTCGGGATAGCCGGTGGGCAGTTTGTGTCCCGTCTCATTGAAAACCCGCACGCGAAGCTCGCCCGCGACCGCCCGGACGTTGACGTTGGAGGCGTTGCGTAGGGATTGCTCGGCCCGATCGACCGCCGCCTCGGCCGCACCGCCCACCAGCGGATCGGTCGGCCACAGACCGGGGATGAGCAGCGGCACCCAGGTGTTGGCCCCGGTCAGGTCGTGCAGGGGCATGTCGTCGCGGAAAAAGCCCGAGCCGCTGCTGCACGCCCGCCCGGACACGTCCGGCATGTGGCAGTCCTGACAGGTGCTGACGGTCGTCCGGTTGCCGCCGAACCGGCCGTTCATGTCGATGGGGCCATCGGCGAAGCTGCTTTTGAGCCACTCGCTGTAGGTGCGCTCCAGGGGGAACTGATCGTAGGGGTCGAAGGAAGGGGCAGGTTGGCCGAGGTCATTGAGGACGTAAGTATCATCCGGTTGGCGATCATAAACCGGGTTGCTGACGTCATGGCAGGTTCCGCAGAGGGCGGACTCCAGATGAAACGGCGAGTACGCGTACTGGTGCGGGGCACCGGCCGTGGGGAAGGGCCCGCGGCGGTCTTCGTTCGGCGTCAGGGCGTACATGGCGCTACCCAAGTGGGCTGGCGGGGCCTGCATGTTGTTGAGGATGGTCAGGTCCTGCGGGGGGCTGACGCCCGGCTCATAGAACGGGTCGATCATGCGGTGACACAGGTCGCAGTGGACTCCGGACCGATCCTCCTGTTGGAAGGCGCTGCCGTTGGTGGGCGTGGAGCGTCCGCCGAGCCAGGCTCGCGGTACGTGACAGCGAATGCACAGGTCGCCGGAGGCCCGGGCGTCCTGATTGGCCACGGCCAGGCAGGCGTAGAAGAGCGGGTCGCGGGCCGCCTGGGCCATCATGGTGCCGGCCCAGACGAACATGGGCTCGATCTGCGGGTTGTAGTTTCCGTGGCAAGTGGCGCAGTTTTCCGGGACGTGCAGTTCGATGCCCAGCTCGTTGGGCTGGGTGCCGGGCAGGAAGAAGTCGTTGAGGTTGGTGAGGACAGGCAGTTGGGCCGCCGCGGAAGACGTGCCCAGGAACGCCAAAGCGCCTGCCAGAAGGCAGGCGCGGCCGACCGCACAGAGGTTATTCATGCCATTCCTTTTCTGGGACCACAACTCTACCGGGTCGTCCTCGGGATGCCCCGGCTCACCCACGTCGTTTTCGGAACGGGAAACGCTATCGCCCCAGCGAAACCCTCCACATAGCTATCCTACCGACAGGCGGGACACAATTCAATGCGCCGAACCTCCCCGCACGCCGGTCGGGCGCCGACCGGAGCCTTGGTGCGTCTGACAGGACGGTCCGGGTCGCGGCCGCGCTGGCTGAAGCCCGCGGCTCGGGGTGTCGTTCTGTTAGATGCTCTTACTCATCCGTCCTGGGGTACGATCTCCGTCAGCGGCAGCTCCAGCTCCAGGTTGCCCGAGGACACGACCACCTGCTGCTTCTGTAGTTGCAGTCGCACCACGACCGCCTCGCGGTCGAAGCGACGGACGCGGACGCGATCGCCGGGCCGCAGGGAGATGACCCGCTGTCGCCAGGCCTCAAAGTCGGCCTCCTTTTGCCGCAGTGCCTGGAGCCGCTCCTCGTACTGGCGCTGGCGCGTGGCGGCGTCGAGCCGGGCCTGTTCGGCCTGTCGCCTGGCCGACTCCGCCCGGCGCCGCGAATCCAAAGTGCCCTGGATGGCACGGACCATGTCCTGATGGCGTTGGTCCAGAAACCCTCGTGCCGCGCTCACCAGCCGGCCGCTCATCCCCAAACGCTGCGCGATGGCGATGGCGTTGCTGGTGCCCGGCTCGCCGATGCGCAGACGGTAGGTGGGCGCGAGCGTCTGGGCGTCGAACTCCACGGAGGCGTTCTCCGCCCGACGCTTGCCGTAGGCATAGCTCTTGAGGGCTCCCAGGTGGGTGGAGGCGGCCGTCCGGCAGCCGATGCGCAGCAGCTCATCCAGTACCGCCCTTCCCAGGGCCGCCCCTTCCTCCGGATCGGTGCCGGCGCAGACCTCGTCGAGCAGCACGAGGGTGCGCGGCGTGGCCCGGGCCAGCGTGTTCAGGATGTGCCCCAGGTGAGCGCTGAAGGTGCTTAATGATTGCTGAAGACTCTGCTCGTCACCGATGTCCACCAGGACGCGGTCAAACACCGGCAGGCAGGAGCCCTCCTCGGCCGGGACGGGCAGGCCCGACTGATGCATCAGGGCCAGCAGGCCGACGGTCTTGAGAGCCACCGTCTTGCCGCCGGTGTTGGGTCCGGTGATGATCAGCAGATCGAAGTCCTCGCCCAGGCGCAGGTCGATGGGCACCACCCCGGTGAAGGCCCGCTCCGGCTGGCCCGCGTCATGGCGCAGAGCCATCAGCAGCGGATGGCGGGCCCCACGAAGCCGCACGACCCCCTCCGCGTTCACCTCCGCGCAGACCATGCGGAACGCGTTGGCGAAACCGACCTTGGCCACCACCAGATCCACCACCGCCAGGGCGTCAAGGGTGGCGAGGATGGCCTCGGCGTTGACATGCACAAGCTGGGTCAAGGTCCACAAGATGCGGCTCACCTCCTCGTGATCCTGTGCGGTCAGGGTGATGATGGTGTTGTTCAGGGCCACGGCTTCGGCGGGCTCCACGAAGAGCGTGGCCCCGCTGTCGGAGCTGCGGTGGATGATGCCGGGCAGTCGCCCGCGGTGCTCGGCCCGCAGCGGCAGGACCAGGCGGTCCTCGTGGAAGGTGGCGTTGGGGTACTGCAGCATTCGCTGCACGGCGGCGCTCTTGAGCAGGCGGTCGATGACCACGCGGACGTGATGGCGGGCCTCCTCGATGGAGGCCCGAATCCGGGCCAGCCTGGGCGTGGCGTCGTCCCGCACTTGGCCGCGGGCGTCGATGGACCGGCCGATCTCTACGGCGACCGCGCTGTGGTCGCCGAGCCGCTCACCCAGCCGGTGTAGGACGTCGTATTCGGGACCGAGGCTTTTGAACCAGGCTGTGATCTCGGCCGTGGCGGCCAGGGTTTCGGCGAGTTCGGCGAGCTGGGGCGGCTCGAGCTTGGCCGGCGGAACGGCCGAACGGACCAGATCTCGGACGTCGTGCACGCCTCCAAATGGCGGGAGGCCGAATGCCTCGGTCGCCCCCCGCATCTGACGCACCTGGTCCAGCCAGCGCTGGACCACCGCGGGAGCCGAGGTGGGCGACAGTTTCAGGGCCAGCTTCCGGCCCAGTTCAGACCTGGCGTGGCGGGATAGAAGCTCTGTCACAGGTGGGTACTCCAGTCGTTCCAGCGTGTGCTGCTCCATATCGAGCGATTGTACGGATCGGCCTGAGGATGGACCATTGGCCGCGGCCCCGCCGACGTCCGCGGTTGGCCGGAAGGGCAGACGCCGCCGCGCGGCCCTTGAGGGAACGGACGAACGAATTCTCCTAACCTGCCCCTCGGATGGCGACCGACATATAATCGCCTGACGGGCACGCCCACGGACGGGTTATCAGACACCATTCCGGCCGCAAACGTTTCGGGAGGTTGCGGATCGACGTCATGAGAACCACGGCGGTCCTGGCCCTGCTGATCTTCGCCGCGCTGGCCCTGATCTCCGTCGGGCGGGCGGGGCCCGATTCCCTGCCGCTGGCCGACCTGGAGGCGGTGGAGGCCACTCTCCAGGAGGTGGCGGAACGACTGAAGACCAGCGTGGTTGCCGTCCGCGCCATGCGGGTGGTGGGTAGCGATTCTGCGGAGGAAAGCGGGGGAGCCGACGGGGAGGCATCGGTGCGGCGCCTGACGCGGCGGGAGCCGTCGTTCGGCAGCGGGATGATTATCAGCCCCGAGGGGGTGATCCTGACCAACGAGCACGTCATTCAACAGGCGGACGAGGTAACCGTTCTGCTGCATGACGGGCTGGAGCGCCCCGCCAGACTGTTCGGCGCGGACGCCCGCAGCGACTTGGCCGTGCTGAAGATCGATGCCCATAACCTGACTCCGGTTCGCTTCGGCGACGCGGAGAAGATCAGACCCGGCCAGTTTGCCATCGCCATCGGCGACGCCTTCGGACTATCCACCCGCGGGCAGCTCAGCGTAACCGTGGGCAACATCTCCGCCGTGGGAAGGTCGCTCAGCCGCCAGCTCGATCCCAGCGAGACGCGCTTCTACGGCAACCTCCTGCAGACCTCGGCGGTGATCAACCCCGGCAACAGCGGCGGCCCGTTGTTCGACATTCACGGCCGGGTGATCGGCATCAACACGGCGATCTCCACGCGCTCCGGGGCCAACGAAGGGGTGGGCTTCGCCGTGCCCATCGACTGGCGAACGCTGGGGATCATCGAGCGGCTCCGGCGGGGTGAGACCATCGAGTACGGCTTCCTGGGCGTGCTGGTCAAGCGCCCCACGTTTCAGGAACGCCGGGCGGCCGGAGCACCGGACCGCATCGGGGCTGTGGTCAAGGGCGTCGAACCGAACGGCGGCGCCGAGCAGGCGGGCATCAAGCCCGAGGACATCATCTGCGAATACGACGGCCAGGAGGTGCGCGACGACGACCATTTGGTCCTGATGGTGGGGGCCACGCCGATCGGCACGCGGGTGCGGCTGAGGTATTACCGCAACCACACCGCCCTCGAGACCACCGCGGTGACCACGCGACGCGAAATCGGCGGACTGGCCCATTCAGAAGGAGCCTTCGACTGGGCGGGGATGATCCTGGCGCCCCTGACGCCGGCCACACGCTGGCGGCACGGTATCGACCCGCAGGTGACGGGCATGCTGATCCTGCGCGTGGAGCACGTGGGTCCGGCCCGTGACAGCGGACTGAAGGCCGCTCAGGTCATCTGCCGGATCAACGACGTGCAGATTCAATCGGTCGCCGACTTCCACCGCGCCATCCGCGTGGGCGGGGATCAGGTGAGCGTCTCTCTCGACGACGGCGGGACCACCCGGCTCTACCTGTCGGCCGCCGTTCGCTAAACACGCCGGAACAAGCGTACCCACCGCGGACGCACCGTCTGTCTGGGAACAACTCGGCTCCGGTACGTGTGGCAAAAACCGCTCTTCCCGGTTACATGTGTGGCAACGTTGCAACCAGAGGCGTGCGAAACCGCGACCACCATGCGAGCGAAACTCTCTCCCGGGGCTGTCAAGGTTGTCCGTCAGACTGCCGTGGCCCTGATCTTCACGGTCGTGGTGGTCGTCCTGCTCCTGTGGCTGGCCGGCTCATTCCACCGGAAGATCGACACGACGGCAGCTGCGGTCAGCCCGGAGCCGACGGGAAGGCCCGTGGGCGCGGCCCGGTTGATCCCGGTGCGGGTGGTCCGTGTGCCCCGCGTGGAGACGGCCGTGGGCACGATCGGCGCCGTGCACGAGGCGTCGGTGGCCTCCAAGCTTTTGGCCAAGGTGACAGAGGTCCGCGTGCGGGCGGGCCAGACGGTCGAGGAGAGCCAGGTGCTGGTCCGCCTGGACGACGCCGAGTTGCGGGCTCGTCTCCAGCAGGCTCGAGCCGCCGCGGACGCCGCCCGCGCCGCCCGCGACCAGGCGAACATCGAGTATGACCGCGTGCGAAACCTCTTCGAACAGAGCTCCGCGGCCAGGATCGAGCTGGACCGGGCGGCGACGGCCGTCAAGTCCGCGGAGGCGGAACTCCAACGGGCAGAGCAAGCGGCCAGCGAGGCCGCCACCTACCTGGAGTACGCCACCATTCGCTCGCCGCTGGACGGAGTGGTCATCGACCGGAAAGTGGAGCCGGGTGACACGGTTACGCCGGGCCAGGTGGTGGTCTCGCTCTACGACCCCACGCGCATGCAGCTTGTGGCCAGCGTGCGCGAGTCGCTGACTCACCGGCTGTGGGTCGGCCAGGACATCGACGTGCGGGTGGAGGCCATCGACAAGACCTGCCTGGGGCGCGTCAGCGAGATTGTCCCCGAGGCCCAGAGCGCCAGCCGCACCTTCTCCGTCAAGGTCACCGGGCCTTGCCCACCGGGCATCTACTCAGGCATGTTCGGCCGGCTGCTCATACCGCTCGACGAAGAGGAGGTGCTGGTGGTCCCACGGGAGGCGATCCGCCGCGTCGGGCAACTGGACATCGCGGACGTCGTCGACGGGGACGCGCTCCACCGCCGGGCGGTACAACTGGGCCGGTCCTTCGGCGACGACGTAGAGGTTCTCTCCGGGCTCCGCCAGGGGGAACTGGTAGCTTTGCGCGGCCACCCACAAATCGCTGCCCCGGGAGGTTAGAAATGCCTCCTTCGCCAGACGCGGACCCGATGCCCTCAGATGACCAGGTCCCCTCCAAACATCATGGTCTCACTAACGCCATCGTCCGGGTTTTCCTCGATTCCAACCTCTCGCTGATCCTCATCCTGCTGGCCGCGGCCCTGGGAGTCACCGCCCTGCTGGCCACGTCACGCGAGGAGGACCCGCAGATCATCGTCCCGCTGGCCGACGTGTATGTGAGCTTTCCCGGCCGGTCGGCGGCTGAGGTCGAGCGGCTGGTGGCCACGCCGCTGGAAAAGCTCCTGTATGAGATCGACGGCGTGGAATACGTGTACTCCATGTCCCGCGAGGGGCAGGCGGTCATCACCGTGCGCTACTACGTAGGCCAGGACCGCGAGCGCAGCCTGGTCAAGCTGTACAAGCGCATCGACGAGCACCTGGACCTCGTGCCTGCGGGCGTGACCGGGTGGGTGGTCAAGCCGGTGGAGATTGACGACGTACCCACCGTCACCCTCACGCTGACCAGCGCGATCTCCGATCACCACACCCTGCGGCGCGTGGCCGAGGAGATGGTCAACCGACTGGCCGGCGTGGAAAACCTGTCGCGGGCCTACGTCATCGGCGGCCTGCCGCGGACGGTGCACGTCTACCTCGACCCGGATCGCATGCAGGCCTACCAGGTCTCGCCCCTGGAGATTGGGCGGGCTATTGAGGCGACGAATGTCAGCGGCGGCGCCGGTCAATTCACCCGCCACGACACCGGTTTCAGCGTGGAGGTTGGCCGGGCCTTCGCCAGCGTGGGCGAGCTCCGCGAACTGGTGGTGGGCGTCTTCGCCGATCGGCCGGTCTTTCTCAGGGACGTGGCCGAGGTGCGCGACGGTCCGGCCGAGGCGGACAGTTATGTCCGACATGGCTGGGGGCCGGCCCGGGGCTTCGAGCGGCACGAACACGTCACCGGCTCGCTGGTGGGTCCGCCGGCAACCTCCGTGGGGTCTACCGTGCGGACCGATTCTGGAGAGAGCTCCCAGCCGGCGGTGACCATCGCCCTGGCCAAAAAGAAAGGCACGAATGCCGTCCGGGTGGCACGCGACGTGTTGAGCGCCGCGGAAGCCCTCAAACGCGATGTCATCCCCGACGACATGGAGCTGGTCATCACCCGCAACTACGGCCGGACCGCCGACGAGAAGGTCAAGGAGCTGGTCGAGGCCCTGGGCGTGGCGGTCTTCATCGCCCTGGCTCTGCTGACCCTGGGTCTCGGCTGGCGCGAGGCGCTGATCGTGGCCGTGGCCGTCCCCGTCGTCTTCGGGCTGACCCTCACGGTCAACCTGCTGTTCGGCTACACGATCAACCGGGTCACGCTCTTTGCCCTCATCCTGTCGCTGGGCCTGCTGGTGGACGACCCTATCGTGGACGTGGAGAACATCTCACGGCTCTTCTCCCTGCATCGCCGGGCCACTCGCCGGATCGTGCTGGAGGCGGTGGCCGAAATCCGCCCCCCGCTGATCACCGCCACGCTGGCGGTCATGGTCAGCTTCCTGCCCATGTTCTTCATCACCGGCATGATGGGGCCGTACATGCGCCCCATGGCCCTGAACGTTCCCGTGGCCATGCTCATGTCCATGCTGGTGGCCTTCACCATCACTCCGTGGATGGCTTACCACGTGCTGCGGCGGCGGTACGATCGGGCGGGTCTGCCGGCTCCAGACCTGCCTCACGACCTGCACGACCTGGGCGCCGTCAAGCAGACCGCCCTGTACCGGCTCTTCTATCCCCTCATGGCCCCTCTGTTGCGATCCCGCCGGCTGGCCTGGGGCTTCCTGGCGATGATGGGGGGCCTCACCTTGCTGGCCGCCAGTCTGGCCGCCACGCGCGACGTACCGCTCAAGATGCTGCCTTTTGACAACAAGAACGAGCTGCTGCTGGTCCTGGACTTCGACGAAGGCACGACCCTGGAACGCTCCGACGCCGCCGTGCGCGAGCTCGAAGACTTCCTGGCCGGCGTGCCGGAGGTGGCCGACTTCACCTCCTACGTGGGGCTGGCCTCGCCCATGGACTTCAACGGCCTGGTGCGACACTACTACCTGCGAGCCGGCCCCAACGTGGCTGAGATTTGCGTGGACCTGGTGGGCAAGAAAAGCCGGGATCAGCAGAGCCACGCCATCGGCCTGCGGCTGCGCGACGACCTGACGCGCGTCGCCGCCCGGCACGGGGCCAGCCTCAAGATCGTCGAGACGCCGCCCGGCCCGCCGGTCATCGCCACGCTGGTTGCCGAGGTCTACGGGCGGCCCGACCACACCTACGCGGACCTGATGGCCGGCGCCAAGGTCGTGCGAGCCCGCCTGCAGGCCGAGGCGGGCGTGGTCGACGTGGACGACAGCGTGGAGGCCGAGCACGGCGAGCTGGTCCTGGTCACCGACAAGGAGAAGGCCGCCCTGAACGGCGTCTGGGTGGCCGACATCGCCGAGACGCTGCGGACGTGCCTGGCCGGCACAACGGCCGGCACGCTTCGCCTGCCGGATGAGCGCAGCCCGCTGCGGATCGAGCTGCGCCTGCCGCGGGCCCTGCGCTCCAGTGCCGCCGACCTGTCACGCGTACACGTCCAGGGCCGCCCCGGGCAGCTCGTCCCGCTGGCCGAGCTGGGCCGCTGGGAGGAGTTGCGGGTCGATCAGACTATCTACCACAAGAACCTCCAGCGTGTGGTCTACGTTTTTGCGGAGACGGCCGGCCGACCGCCGGCCGACGTCGTGGTAGACGTCCAGGCGGACCGCGTCCACGCCTCCACCTCCGAAGGACTCCAAGAACCCCCATTCGGGCCCCAAGCACCAGCGCGGGGCAACCCCAGACCCGTGGGCAACGGCTGGCTGGCCGACGCCGCCGCTCGCCCCCTGGCCGGCCGCACCTTCCTCGCCAGCGGCGGCGGCATCCCCTGGTACGTGCCGGACGGCATCCGCGTCGATTTCGCCGGCGAGGGCGAGTGGAAGATCACCCTGGACGTCTTCCGCGACCTGGGGCTGGCCTTCGGCGCCGCCCTGGTCGCCATCTACGTCCTCCTCGTCGGACAGACGCGTTCCTTCGTCATCCCGCTGGTGGTCATGCTGGCCATCCCGCTCACCGTCCTGGGCATCATGCCCGGCTTCTGGCTGCTGAACGCGGTGGCCGCCGGGCAGGTCGGCCGCTACGCCGACCCGGTCTTCTTCACCGCCACGGGCATGATCGGCATGATCGCCCTGGCCGGCATTGTCACCCGCGACTCCATCATCCTGGTGGACTTCATCCACCTGTCGCTCGCCCGCGGGCGGAGCCTGTTTGACGCCATCCTGGAGAGCCGCGTGGTGCGTCTGCGGCCTATCCTGCTGACCGCCGGGACGGCCATGCTCTCGGCCGCCCCGATCATCATCGACCCGATATTCTCCGGGCTGGCCTGGTCGCTGATCTTCGGCCTGTTCGCCTCGACGGTCTTCACGCTGTTTGTGATCCCGGTGACGTATTGGCTGCTGTACGCCGGCCGTTCCGCCGCCGGCCTGAAAGTCGGCGAGCCGCCCCGCCGGCGGCGGGCTACACGCTGAGGTTTTGATGTTTCGGCGTTTACTTACCGGCTTCCGGTGAAGTTTTGCTGGAAGATGATGAAGTCCGCCAGGTCCACGTCGCCGTCGTTGTCGCAGTCGGCGTCCACGCCCGGTGGGCACGTCGGGGCCGGCGGGTTGTTGGAGCCGCCGAAACACAACTGGAACTGTGTGAAATCGGTCAGGTCCACATCCCCGTCGCCGTCGAAGTCGCCGCACGGACCGGCCTCGCACTCGTCGGGAATGCCGTTGCCGTTGACGTCCGGACTGCGGCCGGAGGCGATGTCATCGCCGTCATGGAAGCCGTTGTTGTTGCAGTCGATCTTCAGGTGCAGGAAGTAGACGTCCTGCTCGTTGTTAAACGTCGCCGCATAGGCGATGCGGGCACCCACCTGGTCGGAGACCATGTGGTAGTAATCGCCGATCTTGTTCTGCATCGGATAGCCGACAAAGTGGTTCCACGGCGGCGTGAGGGCGATGTTGTCCGACCAGGTGTTGCCCGCGTCCGTCGAGTACGCGTAGAACAGCTCGGAGAAGGTCACCGTCGGGTCATAGCGCGTGTCGTTGAAGATCACGTCGATCCGTCCGCTGGGGGCCACCGAAATGGTGCCGAACCACTGCCAGGCGGTGGCGCTCGACGGATCGTCGTTGACCCGCACCGGGTTGCTCCAGTTCAGCCCGCCGTCGGTGCTGCGGGCGAACATGACGTCCAGCGGATCGGCGTCCGGCGGGTCGGCCGAGCAGAGCAGGTAGACGTTGCCGCGGCTGGGGGCGTTGGACACGTCGGTGGCCACCCAGACCTGACCGAGCAGCCCGCCGGGGTTGGGCCCGTCGCCGTAGGCCATCTCGCCGCCCAGATCGACGGTGGAGACGAAGTCGAAGGACGGCGTGACCGCGGCGTTGCGGGCGTTGGTCGAGCGCGTCACGACGAAGTCGCTCTGAAACGGCTCGATGCCCGACACGTACACCTGCCCCTCCGGGCCGATGGCGATGGTGCCCCAGAACAAATCCTCGGGAATGGTGATCGGGGTCATGAAGGACGCCCCGCCGTTCGTGGAGCGGGTGAAAAAGCCCGGGCAGCAACTGTAGAACGGACTCCACACGTGGTAGATATGCCCGCGGCCGATGCTGTTCGTCTTGTCGATGGCCATCCACTCCTTGTCGCCGCCGCCGGCGTTCACGCGGGGCTGCCAGGAGACGCCGCCGTTGGTGGACTTGAAGGAATGCACGAGGTATTGCTGACTGACCGTGGTGAGACTGAAGTAAAAGAAGTTGCCGTTGTGGTCCGAGTCCAGCACCGGGTCGCTGCGGAACACGCCCGGCTCGATGACCCCGGGAAAGGTCCAGGTCTGGCCGGCGTCGTGGCTGTAGGCCCAGCCGGCCTGCCGGAAGTTGGACGTCACAGAGTCGAACTGCCGCCAGCCGATGACCATGCGGTCGGGGTTGGTGGGGTCGACGGCGATGGACGGTTCGTTGGCCGCGTCGCCGGGGATGTTGTTGCCGAAACTGTTCACGTTGACCTGCACGCTCTGAAACGTCCCGCGGATGACGGGGGCCGCGCTCGGCGGGAACGCTTCGTCCGGCAGCACCGGTCTTGCCGCCGGCGGATCGTCGGGCACCTCACGGTGCAACGATCGCGGGTCGCGACGCGCCTCCGACTGGTCGGCCAGGGCGGGGCCGGCGATAACCAGGAGGACGACCGAAAAGATCGGGCGGGCGACCGACGTGCCGGGCCTCCCCGGCGCGGGGAATCTGCGAATCATATTAGTATCTCCCAAGCCTGAACCGGCTTGACCAAAAGGACATCCAGCGGGAGGAAGCCCGGCTCGCGGGGCGCTCTCCGAAGCTCGCTACCGTTATTATACACTGGCCGCCGGGCTCGTATCTACCCCCTTTGGCGTGGGCTCAATATACTATCCGCCATGACCATCGCTCGAGAGATCCGCCTGACCGACTACGCCAGTTGCGCGGGTTGAGCGGGCAAGATCGGCATGCAGCCGATGGTGCAGGTCCTGCACGCTTTGCCCGCCATGAATCATCCCGACCTGCTGGCCGGCCACCAGCACGCCGAGGACGCCTGCGTCTGGCGGCTGGCGGACGGTGTGGCCATCGTCCAGAGCGTCGACTTCTTCCCCCCGCTGGTGGACGACCCGTACGTCTTCGGCCAGATCGCCGCCGCCAACAGCCTCTCCGACGTGTACGCCATGGGCGGCGAGCCGCTGGTCGCCCTGAACATCGTCGGATTTCCGGACGACAAACTGGACCTGGAGCTGCTCGGCCGGATTCTTCGCGGCGGGGCGGACAAGGCCGCCGAAGCGGGCGTGGTCATCGGCGGCGGACACTCCGTCCGCGACGCGGAGATCAAGTACGGCCTGGTGGTCACCGGCAGGGTTCACCCGGACCGATTCATCCGCAACGGCGGGGCCCGGCCGGGCGACCGCCTGCTGCTCACCAAGCCCATCGGCAGCGGCGTGCTCACCACCGCCGCCAAGCGGGGCAGAATCAAGCCGGAGGAACTGGCCGAGGCCGTTGCGGTCATGACCACGCTGAACCGCTCGGCCTGCGACGCCATGATCAAGGTCGGCGTGCACGCGGCCACGGACATCACCGGCTTCGGCCTCATCGGGCATGCGTTCGAAATGGCCGAGGCCAGCGACGTGACCATCGTGCTGGAGGCGGGGGCGGTGCCGCTGATGGGGCGGACGCTGGAGCTGGGCGCCGCCGGGTGCGTGACGCGGGCCCACAAGAGCACGCTGGCCCACCTGGGAACGCGGCTTTCCTCCGGGGGAGTGGATGACCCGTTGGTCAACGTGCTGGCCGACGCCCAGACCTCCGGCGGCCTGCTCATGAGCCTCCCGCCTGGCCGGGTCGATGCCTTTCTGTCGGCCTATGGAAAACCGCCGCCGGGCCTGCCTGCACCGGCCGTCGTCGGCCACGTCGAACCCGCCTCATCGGTTCGAATCCGGCTGGTCTAGTTCAGGGGTTTCGGGACGGACCCCGCCCGATTTTTCTCAGGAAGGTTGCATCAGGACTGCGGTTCGCAGGAGAGTCGCTTCGTGCTCGGCCAGCAGGTCTCGAAGCATTTTGCGCGGGCCGGCTGCGGAGGGGCTGTAGGGAGGGTCCTGGAGCAGAACAGCGGACAGCAGCTTGACCGTGTTGGCGAAGTCGTCCAGGCGGATGTATTCGGGGGCCACTCGGCGGCGGGCCTTGTCCATGTTGTGGTAGTTGCCAAGTGCCAGACAGACGGCACCCGTCTCGTAGCCGTAGTCGCAGAAGACGGTGGCCTCGCAGCTCCCCCCGTCCATGAGCTTGCGCTGAAAGCGGAAGGACCTGTTCTTTGACGCCAGAGCCTCCGCCACCCGCACCAGGTAGGCCGTGAGGGCGGGACAGAAGACCGAAAGGCGGTCGCCCACGCGGATGATCGGGCCGCCGCCCTGCGACACGCCCGGCAGCACGGAGCTGTTCTCCACGTTGATCACCAGACAGCGCTTGGGCAGCGTCCCCGACCGACAGGCGGCCAGCGCCCCGGCGAAGCCCACTTCCTCGGCCCGCGTGAGCAGGCAGAAAAACTCCACGTCCGGCTTGGCGCGCACCAGGGATCGGACGGCCTCGAGGATGGCGGCCACGCCGGCCAGGTCGTCGCAGGCCGGTGCCTGAATGCGACCTTTGCTGATCCGGGGCCCCGGCATGTCCCACATACCGATGGAGCCGGGCGGAACGGGTTGGGCGACGGCGATGTCGGCGGTGCTCACCCGCAGCGGCTTTCCCGGCTCCTTCCGGGACCGGCGGACGGAGCGCACCTTCCCCCGAATCCAGCGCCCCTCGCTGTGGAAACGCACGCCCGCGCCACGGAAGTACTCCACGGCCACGCCCCCTCGCCAGCGGGCACGGACCGTGCCCGCAGAAACCATCTTCAAGGCTTCGAAGCCGGGGTGGTCCAGGTGGCCCGTCAGAGCGATGGGCCGACCCCTCGGTGTCCGCCGCGGGCGATAATGAAGGAGAAGGTTGCCGAAGCGGTCCTCGGATAGCGACAGGGCCGGCTGGCGGCGGCAGAAACGGCGCACGTAGTCCAGCACGTGGCGTTCACGGAACGGCGCCGTGGGCAGCGAAAGCAGTTCCGACAGGATTCTGAGCTGGGATCCGGTCATCGCCGCCCTGAACCACCGCCTCGCCGCCGCGGATTGTCTGCCGTTTCTCTCCCCTCCGCACCGACCGCCTCAGGCCACGCTTTGCTTCAGCAGGTAGAAGGCCGCAAAGAGGATGACGGTCAGCGTGATGGCCGCCGCCCCGGCGAAGAAGCCCAGCCATGACTGACTGTTGCGTTCGTTGCGCCGGGCGCCGGCGCTGTTCAGGCCGAATCCGAAGCCGAGGACCCCCAGGAGCAGTGAAATGGCCGTGCAGCCAAGCACGGCCATGTGCCGCGGTCCGCCGGACTTGTACCAGATGATGTTGTTGTCCGTGTCGAAGCGGGGGAACAGGATCACCACCAACCCCACGCTGAAGAACAGGGCCGACAGAGACAGGACCATCGAAGCCGTCGCCTGCGTGTCCGGGCGACGCAAACTGAGCTTGGCCACGCCGAAACCTCCTCGAAAGACACTCCGCCCATGCACATTGTGAAACGTCCCTATGGTAGCCGCGGTCCTGCCTGGGTTCCAGCGGCAGTCGATTCCCTCCCGGCCAGACAAGCATGCCCTGCCCGCGTGGGGATGGATACAATATAAGATAAGCAAGGCCAGCCGGCGGCCCGTTGGTAAACGCCAGACGGGAGCCATGGGCTGCGGGGATACCGGGGCTGAAGGAGTGATCGCTTGTCTGCCGGGCGGCCCAGACTCTACGGGCATCCGGAAGGAGAGCGGCATTGAGCACGATGCTGCTATCCCTGGTCTGCTGCTGGCTCCCGGTGGGCCAGGCCGCGGAGACGCTGGACCGGGTATACCTGGTATCCGGCGAGTCCTACGTCGGTGTCGTGCTGGTTCACGACGACCGCAGGATCATCATCGAGACCCTCTCGCCCGAAGGCGATCAGACGCGCGTTCGCCGGTTCGGGCTTGACGAGCTGACCGCCGTCGAACCGGCGGGTCCCCCGTCAAGCGACTGGCTGGGGCCATGGCGGGCCTTCCGGCAACAGCACGGCCGGCCGGAAGCCGACAAACTTTCCTGGCGCACTGAGTCGCTGGTCCGGGCCCTGGACCAGATAGAGCAGGGGCACACTCGGGCCGCCTTCCTGACGTTACGCGCACTGAACCGTCAGCTTGACGACCGTGAGCGGAACGCGGTGAACGAGCTTTTGGAGCTGCATCCGGGCCGCTCCCTGGAACAGCTCTTGGCCGAGCTTCAGGTGCGCGATGCCTTCTCTCACGCGCGGGTGGGCGGGTTCCGCCTGACCTACCGTCCGACGACCGAGGACCGTGAGTTGGCCCGGCGGCTGACGCAACTGTATGAGCGCTTGCTGAGTACGCCGGTCCCCCAGGAAGGTGAGCCGGAGGACTTCGAGGGCTTTCTCGAGCCGCCACCGGGCGACGGAGCCGCCCCGGGCAACCCGCCGGACGCGGCGCACCAGGCTTCCTCCGAACACTCCGTCACCTCATGGCTTGATCGTCCGGCCGACTACGACGGATTGCCCGAAGCCGCCCGCCACATGCTGCGGCGATTGAGCTTTGCCCTGAGCGTCCTCCGCGAGCGGCTGGTCCTGGCCGGCACCGGACGGGGCGACGAGCCGGAGCGGCGGCAGGTCCTGGCGGCGAGGAGACGGCTCTTCGAGCTGGCGGCGGCCGTTCGCAGCCGCGCGGCGGGCAACCCCACCCCGGCCGAACGGGAGCAGATGCGCCGCGTTTATCTGGCGGAGCTGGAACGCCAGTGGCTGGAGGAGGAGCGGCTGCGCATGCAGCACATGCACCGCATGTTTCCCCGGGGACGACGACGATGAGCGCGACTGAGCGCCCGCCCGAAAGCAGCGGGGGGATGGACTACAGTTTGTGCCGGATGGCCCACAGGTCGGGAAAGATGGGTTTGAACAGCGACTCTTTCAGGAAGGGCACGCCGGGTGAGCCGCCCGTCCCCTGTTTGCTGCCGATGGTCCGCTCCACCAGCTTGACGTGGCGGTAGCGCCACTCCTGAATACCCTCGTCGAAGTCGGTCATCAGTTCAAAGAGAATGGCCAACTCCGGCCGAGTTCGGTACAGGTCCAGCACGCCGGCCTGCACGCGCTCGTCTGGGACGGTGCCGAGTCTTCGGGGGCGGGCGCGCAGGTCGGCTGGGACGCGGACGCCGCGGGCCTCCAGGAAGTCGTAGAAGTGGTCTACCAGGGAGGGCTCTTCCAGCCTCCGTTCCAGCGCCTCGTAGCCGGGGCTGGCCGGGTTCTGATACTGGAGCGTCTCCGGACGTTTGTAGCCCAGCAGGAACTCCAGCTCGCGGAACTGGACGGACTGAAAGCCCGAGGCCGTCTCCAGCCGGTCGCGGAAACTGGCGAAGGACATGGGAGTCATGGTCTCCAGGATGTCCAGTTGGCCGACCAGCGTCTTCATCACCGTGCGCACGCGCTTGAAGGTGGCGATGGCCCCGAACAGGTCGTTACCGGAAAAGTCGCCTTTGATCTTCTCCACCTCGTGGATGAGCAGCTTGAACCACAGCTCGTAGACCTGGTGGATGATGATGAACAGGTGTTCGTCGTGCTCGGGCGGGTCCGAGCGCGGCTCCTGCAGGTCGAGCAACCGATCCAGTTTGAGATAGCTTGCGTAGGTCAGTGACATGTCCGTATCGCTCTCGACCGGTAGGGACGGATCACCGCCTTCATCGGTTCGTCCCACCCGCATACCGCATCAGCCGCGAATTGGCCCTCAACGCCCGACTAGGTACCACACCCCGTACGCCAGGACAATGGCCAGCAAGACGGCGAGGCCCAGCGCCGCGGCCAGCACCACCCGGTCCTGCTTTCGCGCCCGGCGGACCGCGTCCGCGTAGGGCGTGCGGGTGAAGGAGACCATCGTGTACAGGGGCAGGTACCAATTGGGAAAAGTCTTGCTCAGGCCGATCTCCAGCTTCTTTCTCAGCCGGAAGGCCCGCGAGCCGACCCGGTCGCGCATCTCCAGGAAGTTGCCGATGGCCAGGTCGGCCAGCGTGTCCGTGTGCACCTTGCGGCGGACGTAGTATTCGCGGAAGGCTTCCTCCCACCGCGGAGCGTGCCGCCTCAGGCACTCGTCCAGGACCACGCAGTCCTCGAACGCGGCGTTCATGCCCTGGCCGTAGAACGGCACCACCGCGTGGCAGGCGTCGCCCAGCAACACCACCTTGTCGCGGTAGTACCACGGGCCGCAGCGCACGGTGACCATCGAGCCGGTCGGGTTGCCGAAGTACTCCTCGGCCAGCGAGGGCATCAGCGGGACCACGTCCGGGAAGACCCGCTGGAAGTAACTCAGCACGTCGGCCTCGGTCTTGAGAGCGGCGAAGCTGTTGGGGCCTTCGAAGGGCCAGAACAGCGTGCAGGTGAACGAGCCGTCCAGGTTGGGCAGGGCGATCATCATGAACGAGCGCCTCGGCCAGATGTGCAGGGCATTCCTCTCCATCACGTGTTGCCCGTTCGGACCCGAGGGGATGGTCAGCTCCTTGTAGCCGTGCCGCAGGTAGTCCTGCCGGTAGTCGAAGCGGTCCAGCTTCTGCATCGGCGCTCGCACGGCGGAGAAGGCCCCATCAGCGCCGATGAGCGCGTCGGTCTCGAAGGCCGCGCCCTGTCCCGAGGAACCGTCGATCACCTCCAGGCGGGGTTCGTCCAGGTCCACGCCCACGACCTTGCTGTGGAAGTGCACACGGATGTCGGGGTTGCAGGTCGCCGCGTCGAGCAGGGTCACGTTCAGACCCGCCCGCGACACCGACCGGATGCAGTCCCGGTCGCTCTTGCCGTAGGGCTGGTAGCTGAGCTTGCCCTCCGGCGAGTGGATCATCCGCCCGCGCATGGGAATGGCCAGCTTGAGCACTCGCTCGGCCAGTCCGATGCCTTCCAGGGCGTCGATGCCCCTTCTGGATATCGCCAGGTTGATGGATCGGCCGGCCTCGATCTGTTCCCGGCGAGGGTCCGGGCGTCGCTCGAACACGTCGACGGCGTAGCCGGTCCGCGCCAAGTAGGCGGCCATGAGTGCTCCGCCCAACCCGGCTCCCGCGACCGCAAAACGTGGCTGGCCCGCCGCCGGCATGGTGCGCTCAGGTCCCCCCCGAAGCCGACGCGTGGTCGGTCAGCACGCGGGCAAAGGTCCACGCCTCCCTGAAGGTGTTGTACAGCGGCACCGGGGCGACGCGGAGGATATCGGGTTTGCGGAAATCGCACACGATGCCGGCGGCTTCCAGGGCCTTCAGGCATTCCTCCGGACGGTCGTGCACTTTGATGGACAGTTGCGCCCCGCGCGCCGCCGGCTCCCGCGGCGTGATCACCTCCAGACGGCCGCCGGGGATGCGCTCCAGCAGGAACTCCAGGTACCCGGTGAGCCGCGCGGACTTGCGGCGAAGCGCCGGCATGGTCGCCTCATCGAAGATGGCCAGCGACGCCTGGAGCGGGGCCGTAGACAGGATGGGCGGGTTGCTGATCTGCCAGCCGCCGGCCCCCGGCTGAGGCACGAACTCCGGTTGCAGGTGCATCAGGAACCGCGTCCGCGGATCGTTGCCCCACCAGCCGGCGAAGCGCGCCAGCTCCGCGTTGGAGGCGTGCTTTTCGTGGACGAAGCAACCGGCCACCGCCCCCGGACCGGCATTGAGATACTTGTAGCTGCACCAGACCGCGAAATCGACCTGCCAGTCGTGCAGGTGCAGGACGACGTTGCCGGCGGCGTGGGCCAGGTCGAAGCCGACCGCGCAGCCGTGACGGTGGCCGGCGGCGGCGATCCGCTCCATGTCAAAGAGCTGCCCGGTCAGGAAGTTCACCCCGCCCAGTAGCACCAGGGCGATTTGCTCTCCATGGCCATCCAGCAATTCCTCGATGTCTTCGGTGCGGATCATGTGCTCCGCGGGCCGCGGCCTGGCCACCAGCAGCGCGTCGGCCGGGTCGAGCCCATGATGCCGAATCTGGCTCTTGACGGCGTACGTGTCGGAAGGGAAGGCGTTGTCTTCCATCAGAATCTTGTAGCGGGAGGCCGTCGGCCGATAGAAGGTCACCATCATCAGATGAAGGTTGACCGTCAACGAGTTCATCATCACCACTTCGCCGGGCTTGGCCCCCAGCAGCCGGGCGCCCGGCTCGCGGAACACTTCGTGGTAGAAATACCAGGGCGTTTTGCCCTTGAGGTGAGCCTCCACCGCCAGCGCGGCCCAATCGTCAAGCTCCTGAAGGACGATGGCCCGGGCCCCCGTGGGTTGCAGGCCCAGCGAATGTCCGCAGAAGTAGACCAGGGGTCGGCCGTCGGCCCCAGAGGGGATGTGAAATCGTTCGCGGTAGCTTCGGAGGGGGTCCTCGGCGTCAAGCTGGACGGCGAATGCTTCGTCGCTCTGGAAGCCCTCCGGCGAACGGGTTGCAGGCTGCGGATTCATGCTTGGAGCGACGACTTCACCGGGCTAGTGCCTCGCATGACAGGCCGAGGAACTCCATCGCCGTGCCCGCCAGCAGACGGGCCCTGGTCTGCGGCGACAGGTCGTCCATGGATTCGATCAGGGCTCCCGGGCAGGCCTCGCCGAGAGGAAACGGGTAGTCGGAGCCGAGGGCGATTCTCTCGGCGCCCACCAGACGCAGAAGTTGCCGCAGCGCGTCCGCGTCGTGCACCAGCGAGTCCAGGTAGAACTTGCCCAGGTATTCGCGCGGACTCCGGCTGTTGTCCACGGCGCACAAATCCGGCCGGACTCTGAAACCGTGCTCGATGCGACCGATGGTGCCGGGGAACGCGCCCCCGCCGTGGGCGAAGCCGATGCGCAGCTGCGGCAGCCGCTCCAGAACCCCGCCGAAGATCACCGAACAGATGGCCAGCGAGGTTTCCGCCGGCATGCCCACCAACCAGGGCAGCCAGTACTTCTGCATGCGCTCCCGCCCCAGAATGTCCCAGGGGTGGACGAAGACGGCGGCCCTGAGCTCCTCCGCCCGCCGGAACACCTCGAACAGTCCGGGTTCATTCAGGTTCGAGCCGTTGACGTGCGTGCCGATCTGCACCCCGGCCAGCCCCAGCTCCCGCACGCAGCGCTCCAGCTCGCGGACGGCCAGGTCCGGGGCCTGCATGGGCAGCGTCCCCAGGCCGGCAAAGCGGTTCGGATGATCGCGGACCACGCCGGCCAGGTGGTCGTTGAGCAGCCGGGCCAGGTCCAGGGTGTCGTGGGGTCTGGCCCAGTAGCTGAACATGACCGGCACGGTGGAGAGCACCTGCACGTCGACGCCGCACCGGTCGCAGTCGTCCAGGCGGCGCCGCGGGTCCCAGCATTGGTCGGTGATCTGTCGGAATTCCTGCTCGCCGATCATCATCCGCGCGCAGCCCGGCCCGTCGTGATCCAGCCGCACGAAGCCGTCGTAACCATACCGCTCGCAGAGGTCCGGCCAGTTCTTCGGCAGGATGTGCGTGTGGAGGTCGATCTTCAAGGGCGGTCGCTCGTGAGGCCAGGCGCTCAGGAGGCGGTCACCGGAGGCGGCGGCTGCATCACCGCCCCACATTTCTTGCAGGTTCGCAGCTTCTCGTCGGCCCAGAAGGACTCCATCAGCGGCTTGAGCTGCTTGACGATGTCCGTCAGGTAGAAGGACGGATCGTAGAGGAGGTTGTCGCACTTTTCGCAGTAGAACCGCATGCGGTCGTCCTGGCCGGCCGGCCGCCGGCGCTCGACGACCATCCCGATGGTGTTGGGCGGCCGCTGCGGCGAGTGGGGCACGTTGGCCGGCAAGAGGAAGATTTCGCCCTGGCGGATGGGGATGTCCCGTCGCTGGTCGTCCTCGATGACCCGCAGGGTGATGTCGCCCTCGATCTGGTAGAAGAACTCCTCGGTGGGGTTGACGTGGTAGTCTTTGCGGCGGTTGGGGCCGCCGACGATCATGACGATGAAGTCGCGGTCCTGCCAGACCTGGGCGTTGCCCACCGGTGGCTTGAGCAGGTGGCGGTGCTCCTCGATCCAGCCCTTCAGGTTCAGCGGTGTCAGTGCGGACATGTCCGTACCCTCTCGTAACAAGCCCTAAACGAATAGCCCGAGG
>Ga0073934_10004856_pt1 | contig 21661 bp, 19 predicted proteins | sample LarsenN4metaG_FD_76834 | JGI IMG/M metagenome (GOLD analysis project Ga0073934, IMG submission 76834) | Hot spring sediment bacterial and archeal communities from British Columbia, Canada, to study Microbial Dark Matter (Phase II) - Larsen... ...
ACCAAGACGGAGGCCATCCGAGCACTCAAGCGCCTCATCACCAGGACGGTGTTCACCACGATGATGTCGATGAACCAGCCCGCGGATCGCTTGACCGCGGACGCGGCTTGACATAGGAGCAACCCATGGCGCTCCGCACGCGATCCATCGCAGCCCCGCCCGCGCCGTTGCCGCCGAAGACGCTGGCGGAGGAGACGCTGGTGGTGCTCGCGCTCTCCGTGCTCGCGAGCGCCGTCTACGCCGTCATCAGCGTCCTGGAGGCGCCGATCCGCGGGGTGACGGTGGCCTCGGCCAGCCAGAGCGCGGTGCTGGCGCGTCAGCTCGCCGGCGTCGCGTTCGGGCTCGCGCCCGTCTGGCTGGTCGTGTACCTCGTGCGTCGGAGCGGCGAGGGCGTCTCCGCGATCGGCCTGGCGTGGGACCAGCCTCGCCGCGACCTCGCGCTCGGCGCGGCGCTGTTCGCGGTCGTCGGGCTCGGCGGCATCGCCGTGTACCTCGCCGCGGTCGAGCTCGGCGTGAACCGCTTCGTGGTGCCGGTCCCGCCGCTCGGGCACTGGTGGACCGTGCCGGTGCTGATCCTGGACGCGCTCGAGGCCGCCCTCCTGGAGGAGGTGATCGTGGTCGGCTACCTGATCACCAGGCTCCAGCAGCTCCGGCTCGGGCCCGGCGCGGCGGTCGGCATGAGCGCCCTGCTCCGCGGCACGTACCACCTCTACCAGGGGTTCGGCGGGTTCTTCGGCAACCTGGCGATGGGCCTCCTGTTCGGGCTGGTCTTCGTGCGGACGCGCCGGACGTGGCCGCTCGTCATCGCGCACTTCCTCCTGGACGTCGGGGCGGGCGCCGGCTACCTCCTCTTCCGCGACCGTCTCCCCGGGTTCGGGTAGGCGGCCTCGCCTGGCCGCCGACGGGGTCGGCGTTCGGCCTACTGGAGCCGGCGGGGGATCGTCCGCTCCCAGCGTCGCGAGAGCCGACGCTCACCGTCTTCGCGCAGATCCACGTCGATCTCGACGTGATACGCGCCGGCATCGCTGCGGATCGTCCAGCGCGCCAGACCGGAGATCGTGGCCTCGGGGAAGTGGAGGGTGTTGACCGCGCGCGCCTCGACCCACGCGCGACCCGGATCGCCGGCAGACACGCCCACCGTGCCCTCGTACCGCTCCTCGGTGCCAGGGTGCCCGGCGTCGGCCTGGGTGTCCCCGCCGTAGGCGGTCACGGCACGTGTCTCCTCGGCCACGACGTCGTGTTCGATCCTCCACGTGACCTCGCTCATCTCGCCGCCGCGGGAGGACTCCAGCGGGGCCGCCTCGCGCGTGGGGGGCGGCAGCACGGGGGTCCCGGGGGTCGGTGTCGGACCGTCGACCGTCGGCAGCACCAGGGCGGAGCCGGCTCGCTCGATCGTCAGCGTCACCGGCTCGGGGGGCGGCCACGCGTTGGGCCAGTCGGTCCCGGCGAGGTCGAGCCGGATCCGGTGACCGGGCTCGAACACCCACGACGCCACCTCGAGCTCGAACGAGACGCGGTACCGGGTCCCCGGCTCGAGCGGCGAGGGGTGCTCACGCGAGTCGCGGTGCGTGAGGTTCAGGAGGCCGCGGGTGACGAGCGCCGAGGTGCCGTCGGGGAAGACGTCGCAGAGCTTCGCGGACAGGTACGCGACGGGGGCCGTGGAGGCGACGGTCACCTCCACCCGCGGGTAGCCGAGGATCTCGACCTCGCGCTCGACCGGCCAGTCGTACACGAGCGAGAACGCCTCATCGGGCCGTTGATCGATCGGCTGTCCCCAGGGGAGGCCTCCGGCGCAGCTGATCCAGGCGGTCCATCCGACATCGCCCCGGACGTCGAGCCGATCGGACGGCTCGGATGCCCGTGCGGGCGTCGACGCCTCGTCGAGGTGCATCCGTGCCTCACCGCCGCGCTCGAGCGGCCAGGTCGGCTCGAAGCGCCACCCGCCGTTCAGCTCGCGCAGGTCGGCGGCCGGCCGGGTCGCCCGTCGGACGAACAGCGTGATCGGCGGGTCGCGGTCGACACCGTTGTCGATCCCCTTCAGCCACCGATCCCACCAGCGGACCATCTCGGGCACCAGATCGATGTTCGGGCCGGGGCGGCAGGTCTGGACGTCGGCGTGCGACCAGGGGCCGAACAGCAGGCGCTTGGGGCACCGCAGGCCGGCGAACCCCCGGAGCGAGATGTTCTTGTAGCCGTCGGCCCAGCCGCAGACCAGCATCGTCGCGGCGCGGATCGCCCCGTAGTCCTCGCGGAGCGAGCTCTGCTTCCAGTACGGCGAGTAGGTCTGCTCCTCGAGCTGCTCCAGGATCCACGGCTCGCCCTCGCGGAGGCGCTGCTCCCACAGCTCGCGCCAGCCGTCCCCGTAGACGCTCGGCACCGGCGGGAGCAGGTTCTCCAGGAACATGTACAGAGGCCAGTCGGCATGGTCCAGCTGCTTGAGGGCCCCGCCGACGTAGTGGACGTCGTCCGCGTACCGGTCGTCCGACGCGAAGATCGAGCAGATCGCCTCGAGCGCCGGCGGTCGACGCATCGCGACGGCGAGCGAGTTGAACCCCGACCACGATGTCCCGAACATCCCCACGGCGCCGGTGGACCACTCGCGAGACGCGAGCCAGGCGATGACCTCCTCCAGATCGTCGAGCTCCTGGGGCGTGTACTCGCCGGTCGCGATCCCCTCCGAGGAGCCGGTGCCGCGGATGTCGAGTCGGCAGACCGCGTAGCCGAACCCGCTCGCCAGCCGCTCGTACTCGGCGGCGTAGTGCGCGGTGAGGTCGTCCTTCCGATAGGGGAGCGCCTCGAGCAGCACGGGCCAGGGCCCGCCGGCGTCCGGGAGGTACAGGCTGGCCGCCAGCCTGACGCCGTCCCGCATCGTGACGAAGCGATCCTCGCGGGCCATCGGCCGAGCATCCTATCCGTCGATGCGACGGCGCGTTCGGGGGGGCTCGTTGACGTCGGGCGTCACGTCCACGACGGGAACCACGCCCGGAGCCGGAACGCCTCCTCAGAGAGCGGACCGCCCGTGAGCGCCGGCCAGAACCAGGCGAACAGCCCGACGGACAGGACGACGAACCCGACGACGAACGGGAGGTACGGACGCGAGCGCGAGCCGGCGACGTGCATCTCGGACAGGTCCTTCAGGGCGTAGACGCAGGCGAGCACGAGGAACGGGACGAGCGGCGTCGCGTAGAAGAAGAACTGCGGTCGCGACACGAGCAGCCACGGGACGTACAGCCCGAGCACCGTGACCACGACGAAGCCCGCGCGCCAGTCGCGTCTGCGCCACCAGGCGACGGCGGTGTACGGCAGCGCGAGGATCGAGCCCCAGAAGATCGCCGGGTTCCCGTACGCGTAGATCACCTTGCGGACGCCCTCGGTCGCGTAGTCCGCGTAGTACAGGACCGGCCGCCAGAGCACGATCCACCTCCAGGCCTCGGAGAGGTAGGGGTGGATCGGCTCACCCGCCTCGTCGAGCACCTGCAGGTTGGCGTGGTAGCTCGCGATCGCGCCCTGCAGGCGCATCCACCCCACGACGTCCCAGCCGTTCTGCGCGAACCACGCCGCGTACGACGCCACGTAGACGAGCGCGGGGACGAGCATGAGCGAGATCACGATGCCGAACCCCTCGGACCGCAGCGCCTCCCACGTCGGGCGGGGGATGCCCGCCCGGCGGCGGCGCGTCACCTCCCACAGCACGGCCAGCACGATCGCCGTCGCGATCCCGGTGATCCCGGACCACTTCGAGGCCACCGCGGCGCCGAACGCGGCGCCGGCGGCCAGGCGCCAGGGCCGGAGCAGCGGCTCGGGGATCCCGAGCCGAGCCGGCTCGGATCCCGCGGCGCGCTCGGGCTCGGTCTCCGGCGGAGCCTGGAGGGCGCGGGCGCGTCGCTCGATCCAGCGGCGGTCGAGGATCAGCAGCAGGAAGCCCGCCACGATCCAGGTCGTGACGAAGATGTCGAGCATCGCGACGCGCGACTGCACGAAGCTGAGGTGCTCGGTCGCGAGGAGCAGCCCGGCGGTGAACGTCCAGATCGGTCGCCCGAACAGCAGCTGGGCGATGCCGGCCAGCATCACGACGCTCGCGGTGCCGAACACCACCGACGCGAAGCGCCAGCCGAAGGAGTCCGTGCCGAACACGAGCTCGCCCAAGGCGATGGCCCACTTGCCGAGCGGCGGATGCACCCATGCGCCCGTGTCGTTGCGCTCCCGCCGCCAGTAGCGCTCGTCGCTGCTGTTCACGTCGCAGCGCTCGTCGGGGTAGCCGAGGTAGATGCAGCCGGACTTCGAGTAGTAGTACTCGTCGAAGATCCGCGTCTGTGGGTACGTCACGTGCCACAGGCGCAGGCCCAGCGCCAGGAGCCCGACGGCGACGAGCGCGACGATCGGACGGTTCAGGACGCGGAGCACGGAGGGCACGCGGCGATGGTACGCGAGGCGCGCCGCCCCAACGTGGAGCCCTGCCGCTCCAGCGTGGAGCGCTGCCGCGAGGCGTGGGACCATCGGGGCGTGAGCGGCACCCTGTACCTCGTCGGGACGCCGATCGGCAACCTGGGAGACGTGTCCGATCGGGCGCGCGAGACGCTCCGAGACGTCGACGTGATCGCCGCAGAGGACACCCGGCGGACGGGTCGGCTCCTGCAGGCATGCGGGATCGATGGGAGGCTCGTCTCGCTGTTCGAGGGCAACGAACGCGAGCGGACCGAGGAGCTCCTGGAGGCCCTGCGCGGCGGCGCCGACGTCGCGCTCGTCTCCGACGCCGGCATGCCGAGCGTGTCCGACCCCGGCTACCGGCTCGTTCGGGCGTGCATCGATGCAGATGTCGACGTGCGCGTCGTCCCAGGGCCGTCGGCGGCGATCGCGGCGCTCGTCGTCTCGGGTCTGCCGACCGACCGGTTCGTGTTCGAGGGCTTCCTGCCGCGCAGGGCCGGCGAGCGTGGCGAGCGGCTCCGCGCCCTGCGGCGCGACCCGCGGACGATCGTGCTGTTCGAGTCGCCGCGCCGGGTCGCGATGCTCCTGCGCGACGTGCTCGCGGAGCTCGGCGACCGAAGGGTGGCGCTCGCCCGGGAGCTCACCAAGCTCCACGAGGAGGTGGTCCGCGGGACGGTCTCCGAGGTCCTCGAGCGTCTCGCCGACGCGGCTCCGAAGGGTGAGGTGGTCGTCGTGCTCGAGGGCGCCTCCGAGAGCGACACGCCGCCACTCGCCGACCTGATCGAGGAGGCGCGGGCGCTGGTCGGTGCCGGGTGGCGCAAGCGGCAGGCGGCGACGGAGGTCGCACGCCGGCACGGCGCCTCGGCGAACGCGGTCTACACCGCCCTCGTTCGCGCGCCGACGCCTACCATCGAGACATGAGCCCGCAGCTCCCGCCGCCGCCACCGCGCCTGCCACCGCACCTGCCGCCGCGACCCGATCTGGCGGCGCCCTCACCGCCCCGTCGCCGGCGCCGCTGGCCGATCGCGGTCGTCGCGGGTCTGGTGGTGACCCTGCTCGTCGCGCAGGTGGGCGCGGTGAGGTGGTTCGACGACCGCCCCAAGACCGGCCGCGGCGAGCACGCGTTCATCGGCAGGTCCCCGGACGGTCCGTACCGGTGGAACCCGTGTCAGCCGATCCACTACGAGGTGAACCTCGAGCATGCGCCGCCCGGCGCGATCGAGGACGTCCGCGAGGCGATCGCGCGGGTCTCGGAGGCGACCGGCATCGCGTTCGTGGAGGACGGGGAGACGCGCCGGACGGTCGACATGCAGATGGGTCGCGCGTTCCAGAGCCGGATCCCCGGCGAGCCGCGGTTCCTGCCGCTCCTGATCGAGTGGGTCCCCCACGAGCACTTCGACTTCGTCGCGGACACCCACCGGGCGGCCGCGTTCGGGATCCCGTACCGCGGGTTCGGCGACCTCGCGAGGACCTACGTGAGCGGCGCGATCGCGATGGATGCCGGGGAGGATCTCCCCCCGGGGTTCGGCGAGCGCTACAGCCGGGGCGTGATCTTGATGCATGAGCTCGCGCACGTGATGGGGCTCGCCCACGTCGGGTCGCCCGACGAGATCATGTGGTCGCCCGAGGCCTCGGACCTCAAGTACCCCAACCTGTGGCAGACGGACTGGGGCCCCGGCGACCTCGAGGGCCTGCGGGCGCTCGGACGGGCGGCCGGCTGCCTGCCGGCTCGCCCGGGGAACTAGTCTGAGCCAGACTAGTCGCTCCGGGACGACGCGTCCGTCGCGCGGGACGCGTCCGGTACCATGGCGCGGCCATGGGCCGGGACGTCTTCTACATCACGACGCCGATCTACTACCCGAACGACGTGCCCCACATCGGGCACGCCTACGACGCGGTCGCCGTCGACGTCCTGGCGCGGTACCACCGGCTCCGCGGCGAGGAGGTCTTCCACCTCACCGGGACGGACGAGCACGGCCTGAAGCTCCAGCGCGCGGCCGAGGCCGCCGGCATGACGCCACGGGCGTGGGTGGACGAGATGGAGCCCAAGTGGCGCGAGGTCTGGGCACGCCTGGACATCGGGTACGACGACTACATCCGGACCACCGAGCCACGTCACGAGGCCGCCGTGTCCGAGCTCCTGCGGGCGGTCCACGAGAACGGTCGGGGTGACATCTACCTCGGTCACTACGAGGGGCTGTACTGCGTCGCCTGCGAGCTGTACTACGTCGAAGGCGACCTGGTCGACGGGAACTGCCCGGTCCACGAGCGGCCGGTGGAGCTGATGCGCGAGGAGAACTACTTCTTCCGCCTGTCCGCCTACGCGGACCGGCTGCTCGAGCACTACGAGCGGACGCCCAGCGCGGTCGAGCCCGAGGCCCGCCGCAACGAGGTGCTCTCGGTGATCCGCGGCGGCCTGCAGGACTTCTCGATCAGCCGGACGTCGTTCGACTGGGGCGTGCCCTTGCCGTGGGATCCCGCGCACGTGTGCTACGTCTGGTTCGACGCGCTCGCCAACTACATCACGGCGGCCGGGTACGCCTCGGACCAGGAGCGGTTCGCGCGCGTGTGGCCGGCGGACATCCACATGATCGGCAAGGACATCCTGCGGCAGCACGCGATCTACTGGCCGGCGATGCTCATGGCCGCGGGGCTCGAGCCGCCGCGCCAGGTGTGGGCCCACGGGTTCCTGACCGTCGGCGGGCAGAAGATGTCCAAGACGAACCTCACGGGGATCCACCCGTTCGAGCTCGTCGATCACTTCGGGGCCGATTCCTACCGGTACTACTTCCTGCGCGAGATCCAGTTCGGGCAGGACGGCAACTTCTCGTGGGAGTCGATGGTCGACCGGCACAACGCGGATCTCGCCAACGGGCTCGGCAACCTCGCCAGCCGCGTGCTCTCGATGCTCGCCGGCTACTTCGAGGGTCGGGTGCCGGGTCCGGAGGTCGAGGGGGTCGAGGACGACCTGCCTCAGGTCGTGGCCGACGCGGTCCGACGGTGCGACGAGCGCATGCTGGCGGTCGACCCGACCCAGGCCATCGCGGCGGTGTGGGACATCGTCGGGCGCGCGAACGGCTACCTGGTGGAGCGCGAGCCGTGGAAGGTGGCCAAGGACGAGACCCGGCGCGGTGAGCTCGCCTCGATCCTGTACGCGTCGACCGAGATCTTGCGGATCCTCGCGATCTTGATCAAGCCGATCATGCCCGGCGCCGCCGAGCGGCTGTGGGAGCAGCTCGGCGTCGGCGAGCCCCTCGGCCACCAGCGGGTGCCCGAGGCGGTCGCCTGGGGTCTCCTGGGGCCCGGCACGGTGACGACCAAGGGCGGCGCGCTGTTCCCGCGCCTCGACTCGTGACTGAGCGTTGCCGCCATCGCGTTTCACGTGAGACTCCCCTCGTGCACCCGAAGTTGAGAGCGGTCGATCGGGCGGCGCGATGAGCGAGCGGAACCCTGAACTGCCGGTGGACGGCGGCGCGACGGACACCCACTGCCACCTGTTCCTGGTCGACCGCCAACCTCAAGTCGTCGTGGAGGAGGCGAGGGCCGCCGGCGTGGGCACGATGATCTGCGCGGGGATCGACCCGGACTCGAGCCGTCGCTCCGCCGAGCTCGCCGAGTCCTTCCGCGGGGTCTTCGCCACCGCCGGCATGCATCCACACACCGCCTCCGCGATGGACCGCCACGCGGGGGTCGCGATCGAGGAGCTCCTCGCCGTGCCGCAGACGGTCGCGGTGGGGGAGACGGGGCTGGACTTCTACCGCATGCTCTCGCCGCGGGAGGACCAGGAGGCCAACTTCCGTCTGCACATCGCGCTGTCGCGCGAGAGCGGGCTCCCGCTCGTCGTCCACGTCCGCGACGCGTGGCCGCAGGTCCTTCGACTCCTGCAGGAGGGTTCGGCCGAGCATGTCGTGATGCACTGCTTCAGCGGCGATGCCGAGCTGGCGCGCGAGTGCGCGTCGCGCGGGTACTTCCTCTCGTTCGCGGGCAACATCACGTATCCCACGAGCGGGCACCTGCGGGAGGCGATCGCCGTGACGCCGTGGGATCGGCTCCTCGTCGAGACCGACAGCCCGTACCTCGCACCGCAGACGCTCCGCGGCAGGGACAACGCACCGGCCAACGTGACGGCGGTCATCCAGGAGATCGCGCGCGTCCTCGGGACGTCCGCTGAGGCCGTTCGGGCGGCCACCACCGCCAACGCAAGGACCGCCTTCCCCCGCCTCCGGTAGGTTTTCCACCGGGAACGCACCCGAACATCCGTTCGCTTTCAAGTTTGCAGTGAGGGTTGAGGGTTTGGTAGGTTGGCCCGGCTCTGCTCGGAGGCTTCGGTACGGCCCCACCGCCGCCTTCCCCCCGGAGCCTTCTTCCGACAGGAGGAAGGATTGCGGGTTCGACCGAGCCGGGTCCGCAGGTTGCGGATCCGTAAGGCGATCGGGAACGCGGCGCTCGCCGGCGCGGTGCTGGCCGTCGGGACGGCGTACCTGGCGCTCGAGAAGGACGTCACCCTCGTGGTGGACGGGCGCCCGCAGGCCGTGCGGACCCTGAGCACGAGCGTCGGGGATCTCCTCGACTCGTCGGGGATCGTCCTCGAGCACGGAGGTGTGGTGGTGCCCCCGGAGGCGACGCAGCTCGCCGACGGGATGACCGTGGTGGTCGACACCGAAGGGGTCGCTCACCAGGTCGCAACGGGCCCCGCGGATGTGGGGGTCTGGGTGGTGGAAGGGGCGGGCGGACCGCTGAAGCTGGCGGCCACGTCCTCCGGGAACTGGTTCTCCGCGGACCGGTCGCTCGGGCCGTCCCGGACGGCGGCGGTGACCGTCGTGGTTTTGGGGAAGGACCACGACGTCATCACGAACGCCGCGAACGTCCGGGAGCTCCTCTCGGCCATGGGGATCGCGCCCGACGACACGGACCGCGTCCTGCCTCCACCCAGCACCCCCCTTCACTCCGGCATGGAGGTCCGCTACGTCGACGTCGAGGTCTCCATCCGCGAGATCGAGATCCCGATCCCGTTCACGACCGCGACCACGTGGAGCGACCGACTGGATCCCGGCGAGGTGCGTGTGGTTCGCCGCGGCGCGAACGGCCTGGCGGTCGAGACGTTCCGCGTGCGGGTCGTGGACGGTGAGGTCGTCGCGCGGACGCTGCTCGAGCGACGGATCGTCCGCCCCGCGGTGTCGCAACGGCTGATCCGTGGCATCCGTGAGAACGGATCGCACGGCACGCAGGTGGGGGAGGCCAGCTACTACACGTTCGCGCCCGGCTCCGGGCTCACCGCCGCCCACCCCTGGTTGCCGTTCGGTACGGTGGTCACCGTCGAGAACCTCTCGACCGGCAGGACCGTCCAGGTGGTGATCAACGATCGCGGACCGTTCGGCGGACGCATCATCGACCTCTCGCACGAGGCCTTCGCGCGGATCGCCCCGCTCAGCCAGGGCGTCTGCCAGGTCCGCCTCACCTGGTGAGGACGGGCTCGGCCGCACCGCCCTGAGGGAGCTCGCCGCCCGGCACGGGATCCGACCCACGAAGGCGCTCGGCCAGCACTTCCTGGCCGACCCCAACCTCGCCCGCGCGATCGTGGCCGACGCCGGGGTGGCTCCGGGCGACCGGGTGGTCGAGGTGGGAGCCGGGCTCGGTTCGCTCACGGTCGCGCTCGCGGCGACGGGCGCCGACGTCCTCGCGGTGGAGCTCGACCGCGGGCTCGCGCCGGCGCTCGAGGAGGTGCTCGCGGACCTCCCCGACGTGCGCCTCGAGATCGGCGACGCGCTCCGGATGGACTGGGCTCGCGTGCTGACCGGTCGCGGGTGGAAGATGGTCTCGAACCTCCCGTACAACGTCGCCGTGCCGTTGATCGTGGAGATGCTCGAGGGGGTGCCGCAGATCGCTTCGTTCCTCGTGATGGTGCAGCGGGAGGTCGGCGAGCGGCTCGCGGCCGGACCGGGCGACGACGCCTACGGAGCGGTCAGCGTCCGCGTCGCGTACCACGCCGAGGCGAGCATCGCGCGGCGCGTGCCCGCATCCGTGTTCTGGCCGAGACCGGGCGTGGACTCCGTGCTCGTGCGCATCGTGCGCCGGCCGTCGCCGGCCGTCGCCGTGGACCGCGAGCGCCTGTTCCGCGTGGTGGACGAGGGCTTCGCCGAACGCAGGAAGACGATGCGCAACGCCCTGCGTCGCTTGGGCCTCGCGGCCGGGGAGGCGGACGACGCGCTCGCCCGCTGCGGGATCGGCCGGGACGCGCGAGCCGAGGAGCTCGCGCTCGAGGACTTCGCGCACCTCGCGGAGGCCGTCTGATGGCGACCCGCGAGGTGCGGCGCGAGGCGCACGCGAAGATCAACGTCTTCCTGCGGGTGCTCTCGGCGCGCGCGGACGGCTACCACGACCTCGAGAGCCTGGTCGCCCCGATCTCGCTCTCGGACACGGTGACGGTGCGCGAGGCGGAAGCCCTGCGCGTGGACGTCCGCGGCGCGGAGCGCCTGACCGGGGACGTGCCCGCCGGCGGGCTCAACCTGGCGCTGGTCGCCGCGCTCGCGATCGGGGACGCGTGCCCGGGCGCCGGAGGGGCCGAGATCACGATCGACAAGCGCATCCCGGTCGCGGGCGGGCTCGGGGGCGGGAGCGCGGACGCCGCCGGCACCCTCCTCGCGCTGAACGAGCTCTGGGGGTGCGGCCTGGACCTCGCGACCCTGGCGGAGCTGGGCGAGCGGATCGGCTCCGACGTGCCGGCGATGCTGGCCTCGGGGCCGGCCCTCGTCTCGGGTCGGGGAGAGCTGATCGCCCCCGCCCAGATGGCGCCGTTCTGGTGGGTGCTCGTGCACTTCGACTTCGGGGTGCGGTCGCCGGACGCGTACCGGTGGTGGGACGAGGACGGCGGCGCGCCAGGTCCCGATCCGGAGCCGCTGCTCGAGGCCGCCGCGGCCGGTGATGCCGAGGCCCTCGGGCGGCACCTGTTCAACGATCTCGAGCGGTCGGTCTTCGCCAGGTACCCCGAGATCGCCCGCGCGAAGGACGCGCTCCTGGCCGCGGGCGCGCTCGGCGCCGTGATGAGCGGGAGCGGATCCTCGGTCGTGGGGCTCGCGCGAGACGAAGCGGACGCCCGGTCGCTGTCGGAGCGCTTCCCCGGGGCGCTCGTGGTGACGGGCCCGCCGGCGCGCTGAGGTCTGGCACCCAGCGGTGCCCGGGCGCGTGCCTGCGCCATAATCTGAGCTCCGGCGCGGCGCGCCGACCGGTCCGGGGTGGTCTAACGGCAAGACGCGGGCCTTTGGAGCCCTCGATGGAGGTTCGACTCCTCCCCCCGGAACGCCCGCACGACCGAGCGGCTGCTCGCCTGGTCACCGAGGACCTCCGTCGCGCCCGGACGTCTCCGAGCTGCTCGCCTGAACGGGCGTCTTGTCAGCCGGGGCTCCCGTCGGTAGAAAGGGTCTGCCCCATCGGACCCGAGAGGACGTGCGTGCCCCAGAGGAAGACCTCCCGTTCGCTGACCGCCGTGATCCTGGCGGCGGGCAAGGGCAAGCGGCTGAAGTCGGGGCTCCCCAAGGTCCTGCACCCCGTCTGCGGTCGGCCGCTCCTGTGGCACGCCACGCGCAACGCGCTGGCCGCCCGGCCGACCTCGCTGGTGTTCGTCGTGTCCAACGGCGCCGACCGGGTGCGGGAGGCCGTCGGGTCGTGGGGGCTGAAGCCGCCCGTGGCCTTCGTGGATCAGGGCGAGCTCCTCGGGACGGGCCACGCGGTCCTGATGGCCGAGGAGGCCGTCGGTGCGGCCGAGGAGGTGCTCGTCGTCGGCGGCGACTACGACCCGGTCGCGCCCGAGGACGTCCGGCGGCTGCTGCGGGTGCACCGGCGGACCGGCTCGGCGGCGTCGATCCTGACGGCGGACGTCGACGATCCCAAGGGGTACGCGCGGATCGTCCGCGAGGGCACGCGGCTGCTCGACATCGTCGAAGGCACGGACGCGCCGCCGGACCTGAAGGCGGTCCGCGAGGTCTCCGCGCTCGTGTTCGCCTTCCGACGCGAGGACCTGTACGCCGCGCTACCGCTCGTCGGTCGCGAGAACCGGCAGCACGAGCACTATCTCAACGAGGTCTTCCCGATCCTGATGCGCAAGGGGGAGCGGGTCTCGGCCGTGAAGGTCGACACGGGCGGGCTGATGGGCCCCAACTCGCGCGCCGACCTCGCGGCGCTCGGCGAGCTCCTGCGCCGCCGGATCAACGAGGGGCACATGGACCGGGGCGTGACGATCGTGGACCCGGGCACGACCTACGTCGACGTGGAGGTGAAGATCGGCAGCGACACCGTGATCCATCCGCTCACCTTCCTCGAGGGCGAGACCAGGGTCGGGCGGGGATGCGAGATCGGGCCTTCGACGCGGATCGTGGACTCGCGCGTCGGCGACGGTGCGGGCGTGACGTTCGCCGTCGTGCGCGGAGCGCGGATCGGTGCCGGCGCGATGGTGGGACCGTACGCGTCGATCCGGCCGGGCACCGTCCTCGGGGCCGGCGTGAAGGCCGGCACGTTCGTCGAGATCAAGAACTCCGGCGTCGGCCGGGGATCGAAGGTGCCGCACCTGTCGTACGTCGGCGACGCGGACATCGGGGAGCGCGTGAACATCGGTGCGGCGAACGTGTTCGCCAACTACGACGGTTACCGCAAGCACCGGACCATGGTCGGCGACGACGTGCGGACGGGCTCGGATACCATCCTGGTAGCGCCCGTCCGGCTCGGGAAGGGAGCGGTGACGGGAGCCGGCTCGGTGATCACGAAGGACGTGCCGCCCGGCGCGCTCGCGGTCGAGCGCTCCGAGCAGCGGATCGTGGAGGGGTACCGCAAGCGCAAGGACGCCGAGGCGGCCAGGTCCGCCGAGGGACGGGGGAAGCGTTAGGGGGGCGGAAGGGCGTGGAGATCGTCACGAAGAAGAAGATGATGCTGTTCTCGGGGACGACGCATCCATCGCTCGCCGCCGAGATCGCCGAGAACATCGGCATCCCGGTCTCGCCCTGCGTCATCAACCGCTTCGCGTCGGGCGAGATCTACGTGCGTCCGGACGATTCCGTCCGCGGCGCCGACGTGTTCGTGATCCAGAGCCACGCAGAGCCCGTGAACGAGTCGATCATGGAGCAGCTGATCCTGCTCGATGCGATGAAGCGCGCGTCGGCCAAGCGCATCACGGCCGTGGTCCCGTACTACGGGTACTCGCGTCAGGACAAGAAGGGGCTCGCGCGCGAGCCGATCAGCGCGAAGCTCGTCGCGGACCTCCTCACGGTGGCGGGCGCCGATCGCGTGATCTCGATCGACCTGCACGCGGGGCAGATCCAGGGCTACTTCGACTTCCCGTTCGACCACCTGACCGCGCTGCCGATCCTGTCCGATTACCTGCAGAGCACCCTGGGGCTGCACGGGGAGGACCTGATCGTGGTCGCCCCGGATGCCGGCCGCATCAAGACCGCGGAGAAGCTCCGCGAGTACCTGCACGCGGATCTCGCGTTCCTGTACAAGCGGCGGTCGCGGCGCGAGGCCCACAAGATCGAGGAGATGGCGGTCGTCGGCGAGGTCGACGGGCGCCCGTGCGTCCTGGTCGACGACATGATCGACACGGCCGGCACGGTGGCCAAGGGCGCCGCGGCGCTCGCCGCGCAGGGGGCCGGACCGATCTACGCCGCGGCCACGCACCCGGTCCTGTCGGGCAAGGCGGTGCAGAACCTCGAGGAAGCGCCGATCTCCGAGGTGGTGGTGACCAACACGATGCCGATCGCCGAGGAGAAGCTGTTCGACAAGCTCAAGGTGCTCTCGGTGGCGCCGCTGATCGCCTCGGCGCTGCGGGCCGTGTTCGAGGACAGCTCGGTCTCGGAGATCTTCCACGGGGACAACCAGGTCTAGGCGCGTGTTCCCGCAGGTCGGGAGGGTGTGACCCGGCCACGGCTTGGTACCATTCCCCGGCCCGGGAGGGCACCCACATCCCACGAGAGGAACGTCCATGGAGCTGAAGCTGGTCGCGGAGCGTCGTGAGGGGACCGGCAAGGGCGTCGCGCGGAAGCTGCGCGCCGCGGGCCGTGTGCCGGCCGTCGTCTACGGACAGGGGATGGACGCTGCGCCCGTCTCGGTGGATGCGAAGGACCTGTACCACGTCCTGCACGCGGGCGGCGCGAACGTGCTGCTCGACCTCGTGATCGACGGGAAGGGGCTCCTCGCGCTCGCGCGGGATGTTCAGCGCGACCACATCCACGGCCGGTTCGTGCACGTGGACTTCCTCGCCGTGAGCCGGACCGAGAAGATCACGATCCAGGTCCCGGTGCGCGTGGTCGGCGAGTCCGTCGGCGTGAAGGCGGGGGGCGTCCTCGAGCACCACCTGTGGGAGGTCGAGGCCGAGTGCCTGCCCTCCGACGTGCCTGAGGCGATCGAGGCCGACATCTCCGAGCTGCAGGTCTTCGACTCCCTGAAGGTGGCCGATCTCGTCGCGCCCGAAGGCGTGACGATCCTGTCCGGGGAGGACGAGCTCGTGCTCGCGGTCGTCCCGCCGCAGGCGCGCGAGGTCGAGGAGGTCGCCGCCGAGGAGGAGCTCGCCGCCGAGGCCGCCGAGGGTGCCGAGGCCCCGACCGCGGAGGAGGCTCCCGCGGAGGAGGGCGGCGAGGGCGAGTAGCCCCCGGTCGCGCGCGGCATGACCTGGCTCGTCGCCGGCCTCGGGAACCCCGAGGAGCGCTACGAGCGCACCCGGCACAACCTCGGCAGGATGGTCGTGGCCGAGCTCGCGGGCCGAGCGGGGGAGCGCTTCCGCAAGGCGCGGTTCGTGCCCGCCGAGGTCGCCGAGGTGCGGGAGGTCGGCGAGCGCGTGCTGCTCGCGCGCTCCCAGCGCTACTACAACGAGTCCGGGCCCGTGTACGCGTCGCTGGCCCGCAAGCACGACGTGCCGCCGGAGCGGGTCATCGCGGTCCACGACGACCTGGACCTCGCGTACGGCGCGATCCGCGTGAAGATCGGCGGCTCCACGGCGGGGAACCACGGGCTCGACTCGCTGGTGATCGCGCTGCGCACCCCCGACTTCTTCCGCGTCCGGATGGGGATCGGGCGGCCGCCGGGTCGCCAGGACCCCGTGGACTTCGTGCTCGAGCCGTTCCCCAAGCGCGCCGAGGCCGAGGTCGCGCTCTTCGTCGATGACGCCGCGGACGCGGTGCTCTCGCTCGTCCGCGACGGTCTCCAGGCGACGCAGGATCGCTTCAACCGGGCCGGGCCGCGCGCCTGACGCTCCGCCGTTCGGTCCCCCGACCCGCCCTCGGTCCATCCCCCGGCCATCGCGCGGGGCATCCGCCGCGCCGAACCGCATTCATCCCTCAACGGCCGATGTGCCGTAGGGGTCCCTTCCTGCAGCATGGCGGGCATGAACGCGGTCGGAGAGAGGAAGGGGGCTGGGCCCGTGCGCATCCGCCGTCTCGCGTATTCGCTCGCGTGGCTCGCCGCGCTGGTCATGGCTTCCGGCGCCGGCTGGAAGACCAGCTGAGGCGATCCCACCGAGCGTGATCGACGTCGCCCCGCCAGGCCGGGGCGACGTCTCGCGTTTCAGGCGAGGGACAGCGCCCGCTCGAGGTCCGCGATCAGGTCGTCCGGGTGCTCGCCGCCGATCGACAGCCGGATCTCGTGCGGGGGCACGCACGCGAGCTTGCGCCCTTCCTCGCCCTGCTGCTGGTGCGTCGAGATCGCTGGGATCGTCGCGACGCTCTTGATCCGCCCGAGGTCGGTCGCCCGCCAGATCAGCCCGAGCGCGTCGAACACACGCCGGGCCACCGTGGGACCACCGCGGACGTCGAAGGCGAGCAGCGACCCGTAGCGGTTCACGGCCGCGCCGCGCTCGTCGCCGTCGGCGAGCCACATGTCGCGGCGCGCGAGCTCGTGGCCGGCGAACGAGGCGAGCCCCGGGTACCGCACGCACTCGACCTTCGGGTGCGCCTCCAGGAACGTCGCGACCGCCATCGCGCCGCGGCTCCACGCGTCGATCCGTGCGCGGACGGTCCGGACGTCCGACAGCGTCATGAGCGCGTTGAAGGGCGACATCGCCGGGCCGTGGTCGCGGAACGGCAGCAGCTTCACGTGCGTGGCGAAGTCCGCGAGCATCTCGTCGGTCCCGACGCGGCTCGGGATGTCGGTTCGCGCGATCAGCGCGCCCGCGATCACCAGGCCGCTGCCGGCCATCGTCTTGCTGAGCGAGTGCACGGCGACGTCGGCGCCGAGCGTCAGGGGCCTCAGCAGGGCCGGTGTGGCGACGGTGCTGTCGACGATCAGCGGGATTCCCTGCGCGTGCGCGAGCCGCGCTACCGCCGGGATGTCGAACACCGCGAGGGAAGGGTTGGACGGCATCTCGCCGTAGACGAAGCGGGTGCCCTCGTCGATCTTCGAGGCCCACTCGTCCAGGTCGAGCGGTTCGCACACCCAACGGACGTCGATCCCGCGCTCGAGCCCGTAGCGCTGCGAGAAGAGCATGAACGTCCCGCCGTAGCACCTGGCGGACGCGACGATGTTGGGGGGAGGCAGCGACGGGTCGACGGGGAGGAACGGCTCGGTCGCCATGAACACCGCCGCCATCCCCGACGCGGTCGCACAGGCGCGCGCCTCGACCTCGGAGCCGTACGTCTCCAGGAGCGCCAGCGTCTCCTCGAGGTAATGCACGGTCGGGTTGGCGATCCGCGTGTACGTCCAGGCCGGCATCCGGTACGCGAGCGCGGTCTCCATGTGGTCGGACTCGGCGAAGTGCTGCGCGGGCGACAGGAACAGCGGCTCGTTGATGCTTCCCTGGTTGGCGAGCGCCGCCTGCGCGTCGTAGATGCCGTGCACGGCGATCGTGTCGAACCGCATGTGGCGCATCTGCGCTCGCCGCTCGGCCTCGCGCTCGGCGAGGTGCGCGCCGATCGTCTCCCAGGCGGCGACGCCGGGCGAGGTCGTCGGATCGGTCGTGATCATGGCCGCATGCCTTCCTTCCCTCGGGGCTCCAGGGGGAGCGCGGTGGTGGACTTCTCGGTCCCGAGCACGAGGCTCGTGTTGACGCGCGCGATGCCGGGCACCGGGGTGAGCCGGTCCAGGATGAAGCGCTGGAGGTCGGCCCGGCTGCGGACGGCGACCTTGAGGATGTAGTCGAAGTCGCCGGTCACGTGCCAGCACTCGAGGACCTCGGGCATCTCGGCGATCGCCGCGCGGGCTCGCGCGATGTTCTCCTGCGAGTGCAGCGCCATCGCGATACCGATGAGGCAGATCAGCTCGAAGCCGACCGCCTCGGGGTCGACGATCGCCGTGTACCGGCTGATCACGCCGAGCTGCTCGAGCTTGCGCACCCGAGCGTGGGTCGCGGCCCTGGACAGGCCGACACGCTTGGCGAGCTCGGCGTTGCTGATCCGCCCGTCCTCCTGCAGGGCGTGCAACACCGCGCGGTCGATGTCGTCGAGCGCGGACTTCATCCCGGGCATACCGTGCCGCGCTCGGCGCTGACAGTCAACACAGCGTCGGCAGAACGGCACGGATTCCGAACGAACGTCGGCCTCAGCGCGCCCATATCCCCGATATGTCGCGTCGAGAGGGTGCACCTTCCGTGTCGGCCCGCTTGTCGGGTCGCTCGATCTCGGAAGCAGGACTTCAGCGCCGGGTCGATGGGGTCGGCCGCGCCTGCGGTTCGGGCCGTCATCTCGGCGCGTCAGGGCGACGGGATGGTGCCGGGGAAGATCAGCCCTTCGGTCTGCCACGTCAGGCCGAACTGCTTGTACTCCCACCGGTAGGAGGATGGTCCGGCGTGATCGCCGCCCCCGACGAGCAGGGAGGTCACCGTGTCACCCGTCTCGGAGGTGTAGATGCCCTGAACCATCCCTCCGACGTGCCTCCGGCGTTCGTGATGCGAGCGGCACCCCACTGCACCACGGGCGTGTCGGACGTGCAGGTCCTCGAGCCGCTCCGCGACCACCCGGGTCCCGGGGGCCGTATCGGCGCTGGCCATCGCGTGTCCCATCATGCGCTCCTGCATCCACAGACGCGCGAGGAGGACGCCGGGCTTCGGACGGAACCTGCGAACCCTCGATCGTCCGCCGTGGGCCCGCGCTGAGGCCGTTCATCCCTGACCTGGGAGCGGGACCAGCCTGAGCCCCTCGGCACCGGCAACGGCGAGGACGTCCGGGTCCGCCGTGGCGATCTGATCGCCCTGCCTGGCCGAAGCGACCAGCACGGCATCAGCCAGTGAGATCGGCCGTGAGGACCGGTGGTAGTGCCTGGCGCGGATCTCGGCGGCGCGGCACCCCACGTCGGGGTCGAGGGGGATGGGCGTCAGCGGGCCTTCGAAGAGGGGTTCGAGGGCCTCGATCGCGCGGGGGACCGAAAGCCCGTAGGTGCGCTGAGAGACGTTCAGGGCCTCGGCCAGGTTGGCCGTCGCGACCGCGGGGTCGCCTGCTCGCAGGATGGCCCGGACCTGCGGGGCGGTCGGGCCCCCCGACCAGGACCGCGATCAGGGTGTACGCGTCGAGCAGGGTCATCGGCCGCGGCGGCGTGACTCGGCGGCACGCTCGTCTTGACGCGCCCTGCGGCGGAGCCGGGCCAGGTCCACCGCGCCGAGCTCCTCGGGGAGCGCTCCTTCTGCGGCCGCGACGGGGTCATCGACCGCGGGCTCGAGGACGATCCGGTCACCCTGGTCATCGAGCGAGACCGTCGAGGTGCCCCAGCGATGGCGGATCCGAGCGGGGATGGAGATCTGTCCGCCCTTCGAGATCCTCACGCGCTGCTTCATGCTCATGAAGGCTGCCATGAGTCGTTGCGACCTGCACGTCCCGGGCCGTGATCCCGTCCGCACCCATCCCTGTCATGCCGTCGGAGCGGCGAGGCCGCTAGACTCGGGCGCGCAACCCCACGGCAACGGGCCGGCGGGGTTCTTCGTGCTGTGCGGAGGAGGCATCGGTGAGCCTGGAGCGGGCGCTCGACGCGCTGATCGGCTCGGAGCCGTTCGAGCGGCTCCTGCTCGAGCGCGCCCGCCCCATCCTCGCGCACGCCGACGCCGGAGAGGACCTGCTCGTCTCCGGGCTCGCGCGCGGGCTCGATGCGCCGGTCCTCGCGGTCACCGCGGGTCCCCGCGAGGCGGAGGCGCTCGCCGTCGGGGTGGAGGCCTACCTCGGTCCGGACCGCGTCGCGTTCCTCCCGGCGTGGGAGGCCCTGCCGTACGAGGGCATCAGCCCGGGCCCGGAGGTCGCCGCGCGGCGCGCCGACGCCGTCCGACGCGCCCGGCGCGCGACGGGGCCGTTCGTGCTCGTGACCCCCGCGCTCGCCGCGATGCAGGGTGTCGTGCCCACCCTCGGCGAGGTGCCGCCGATCGACCTGGTCGCCGGTCGAGCGCTCCCGCCGGACGCGCTCGCCGACGCGCTCGTCGGGCTCGGCTACATCCGCGCGGACGTCGTGGAGCACCGCGGCGAGTTCGCCGTCCGCGGTGGTGTCGTCGATGTCTTCCCCGGGGCCGCGCGCCGCCCCGTCCGCCTGGAGTACCTGGGGGACGAGATCGACTCGATGCGCGGGTTCGTGCCCTCGTCCCAGCTCTCGACGCAGCGCGTGAGCCGCGTGCTGGTCCCGGCCGTTCGGGAGCTGATCCCCGACGACGACGTCCGCGAGCGGGCGGCGCGGCTCGCCCCTCGGTACCTCGACAGGTTCCGGGACGGCCTGCAGCGCCTCGCGGACGGGCTCCACTTCGAGGGGATGGAGGCGCTCGCGCCGCTCCTGTTCGAGCACCTGCCGCTCCCGGCCGAGCTCCTGCCGGAGGGGGCGTGGGTCGTGGTCACGCAGGCGAGCCGGACCTTCGACCGCGCCGCGCAGACGCATCGCGAGGCCACGGCGCTCGCCGAGGCGACGGCCTGGCCCGGCCCCGCCGCCGTGCACGCGCTCGACGCGGCGCTCGACGGTCGCGTCCAGCTGCACCTGACGGCGTTCACGGAGGGCATCGACCTCGAGATCTCGGACTGGGGGACCGCGCAGGGGAACGCGGCCGAGCTCGCCGACCGCCTGTCCGACCTCGCCGACCGCGGGTACCGGATCGTGCTCGCCGCGCGTGGCCACGGGTCGCTGGAGCGCGTCAAGGAGATGGTCGGCGCGCGCGTCGCCGCAGCCGCCGAGGCCGTCGAGGCGCCGCTCTCGAGCGGGTTCGTGTTCGCCGCGGGGAGGCTCGCGGTGGCGACGGAGGAGGATCTGTTCGGCTCTCGGCGTCACACGCGCACCGCTCCCCGGCTGACGACACGACGCGCGGACACGGTCGCCGAGGAGCTCGAGCCTGGGGACTTCGCCGTGCACCGCGTGCACGGGGTCGGGCGGTACCTCGGGATCCGTCGTCGCGAGGTCGCCGGGGCCGAGCGCGACTACATGGTCGTCGAGTACGCGGCCGGTGATCGCCTGTCGGTCCCGACGGACCAGGTGGGGATGCTCGCGAAGTACCTGGGGGGCGACGAGCCCCGCCTGTCGCGGCTCGGGACGAGCGACTGGGCCCGCACGACGAGGCGTGTGAAGCGCGCCGTGCGCGACATGGCGGGGGAGCTCGTGCGCCTGTACTCGGTGCGGATGCAGGTCCCGGGGCACGCGTTCGGCCCGGACACGCCCTGGCAGCTCGAGCTCGAGGACGCGTTCCCGCACGAGGAGACCGGGGACCAGCTCACCGCGATCGAGGAGGTCAAGCGGGACATGGAGCTGCCCAAGCCGATGGACCGCCTGATCTGCGGGGACGTCGGCTTCGGCAAGACCGAGATCGCGGTGCGCGCCGCCTTCAAGGCGGTGATGGAGGGCAAGCAGGTCGCGGTGCTCGTGCCGACGACGCTCCTCGCCGAACAGCACTTCATCACCTTCTCCGAGCGCTTCTCGCCGTTCCCGGTGAGGGTCGCGATGCTCTCGCGCTTCGTGCCCCGGGCCGAGCAGCAGCGGACGGTGGAGGATCTCGCGAAGGGCGCGGTGGACGTGGTGATCGGCACGCACCGCCTCCTGTCCAGGGATGTCGCGTTCCGCGACCTCGGGCTGGTGGTCGTCGACGAGGAGCAGCGGTTCGGCGTCGCGCACAAGGAGCGTCTGAAGAAGCTCCGGACCCACGTCGACGTCCTGTCGATGAGCGCCACCCCGATCCCTCGCACGCTCGAGATGGCCCTGACCGGCATCCGCGACATGTCCACGGTCGACACCCCTCCCGAGGACCGCCAGCCGGTGCTCACCTACGTCGGCCGGTACGACGAGGGGCTCGCGCTCGGCGCCGTCCGCAGGGAGC
>Ga0073934_10004858_pt1 | contig 21650 bp, 20 predicted proteins | sample LarsenN4metaG_FD_76834 | JGI IMG/M metagenome (GOLD analysis project Ga0073934, IMG submission 76834) | Hot spring sediment bacterial and archeal communities from British Columbia, Canada, to study Microbial Dark Matter (Phase II) - Larsen... ...
CCGGTTCGGGCGTGGGCGAAGATCTACCCAGCCTCGCCACCGGCCCCGAGGGGATGCGGATTGCCGCGCTGCTCACCGAACTCGGCCTCACCGCATCGGGGGGCGAGGCCAAGCGCAAGCTGGCCGAAGGCGCAGTGAAGCTCGAGGGCGAGACCATCACCGATCCTGCGCATGTGGTTCTACCCGGCGAAGGGCAGACGCTCCGGCTCAGCCTCGGCAAGAAAAAGCACGCGCTGGTTCGGCGCTAAACCGCGCCGGCCCCGCCAGCCTTTACCAATTCTAAGCCTTTCTCGGGCAATCCCTGCGGATGAAACCCGAAAAGACAGCGGAGGATCGCGGGGCGTGACTGGCGGAGCGAGTCTGAGCGTAACCGATATGCGGCGCGCTGCGCGCCATCCGGTCGATTATCCGGTGATCGTCGAACATTTCGAACACGGCGATCTCAAACTGCACGTCTGCAATCTTTCGGCCCATGGCTTCATGGTCGACGACGCCTACCAGCTTGCCCGCGGTGATCGCATCATCATCCGCTTGCCGGTTGTCGGCCGGATCGAGGCCTATGTGATCTGGACCCGCGATACCCGCGCGGGCTTCCAGTTCGAACGGATCATCCGGCTCGACGATTTCATCGCCATCATCGGTGAACTTCAGCCCAATCCGCGCCTGCGCCGTTCGCGCTGAGCGGTGCCGCGCCACAAGCCAGACTGACAGCCGCTCAAGTTTCCTCTGCTTGGCAGGAGCACGCTCGCCTGCCATGGCGCGGGCGTGACCGAACCTGCCTCTCCGCTCCAGATCGCCGATTACCGGCGCTACTGGCTTGCCAGATTCCTCGCCGTCTTCGCCACCATGTCGATGGTGGTGCTGCTGGGTTACCAGCTCTACGAGATCGCACGAGCCGATTACGGCATGAGCGTGGCAGAAGCCTCGTTCTATCTTGGGCTTCTGGGTCTGGCCCAGTTCATCCCGCTGTTCCTGCTGACCCCGGTGGCAGGTCTCGCTGCTGACCGTTTCGACCGCCGCCATGTCGCCGCCTGCGCCAACGGGCTCGACGGAGGCGTCGCGGTGCTGCTGGCGGTGCTGACCTGGCAGGATGCGCTCACCATCCCGATCCTGTTCGCGCTCGCCGCGGCGCACGGGGCGGCGCGGATCTTCGTCAATCCCTCGATGAGCGCGATCGCGCCCAACATTGTCCCCTCGGCGCTGTTGCCGCGCGCCATCGCGCTCTCCTCGATCGCATGGCAGACCGCGAGCGTCGCCGGCCCGGCGATCGGCGGGCTGATCTTCGCCGAGGCGGGCTGGCTCCCGCACGCGATCTCGGCCGGGATGCTCGGCGCAGCGACGCTGCTGGTGCTGACCATCCGCCCGGTGCGCGCGGCGCAAGACGGCCCGCGCCTCAAACCGCTGCGCCAGATCATCGAGGGGATGGTCTATGTGTGGCGCGAACGGTTCTTGCTCGGTTGCATCACGCTCGATCTGTTTGCGGTGCTGCTTGCCGGGGCGACGGCGCTGCTGCCGGTGTTCGCGCGGGATATCCTCTTCGTCGGGCCGGAAGGGCTCGGCCTGATGCGCGCCGCGCCGGCGCTGGGCGCGTCCAGCGTTGCGCTGTGGCTCTCGTTCCGCCCGATCGAACGCGAAGTCGGAATCAAGATGCTGTGGGCTGTGGCCGCCTTCGGGGCCTTCACCATCGCTTTCGCCTTCTCGCGCTCGTTCATGCTGTCGCTGGTAATTCTCGCGGCGATGGGCGCGGTCGACATGGTTTCGGTCTTCATCCGCTCATCGCTGGTGCAGCTGTTCACGCCCGATGACCGGCGCGGTCGAGTTTCGGCGATATCGGGCCTCGCGATCTCCGCCTCGAACGAGCTGGGCGAGATGCAGTCGGGCCTCGCCGCGGCGCTGCTCGGTGCCACCGGCGCGGTTGTATTCGGCGGTGCGGGTGCGATATTCGTGACATTGCTGTGGGCGTGGTATTTCCCCGAACTGCGCCGCGCCAAGAGCTTCGAGCCGCAAGCGCTCAAGAGAGAGGTATCGACATGAAGGCAGACTCCATCCTCGCCACCATCGGCGCGACCCCGCATATCCGGCTGGCCCGGATGTTCCCGGACCACGAGGTGTGGGTGAAGTCCGAACGCGCCAATCCCGGCGGCTCGATCAAGGACCGCATCGCTCTCGCCATGGTCGAGGACGCGGAACGGCGCGGCGCGCTTCAGCCCGGCGGCACCATCGTCGAACCCACCAGCGGCAACACCGGGATCGGGCTTGCCATGGTCGCCGCAGTCAAGGGCTACAAGCTGGTGCTGGTGATGCCCGAATCGATGTCGATTGAACGCCGCCGCCTGATGCTGGCCTATGGCGCCAGCTTTGACCTCACCCCGCGCGAGAGGGGCATGAAGGGCGCGATCGAGCGGGCGCAGGAACTGGTCGAACAGACCCCGGGCGCGTGGATGCCGAGCCAGTTCGACAATGCTGCCAACCCGGAGGTCCACGCCCGCACCACCGCGCAGGAGATTCTCGCTGATTTCGCCGACACCCCGATCGATGTGATGATCACCGGGGTCGGCACTGGCGGGCACCTCACCGGCTGCGCCGAGGAACTGAAGAAGCACTGGGCCGGTTTCAAGGCCTACGGGGTCGAGCCTGAGCTTTCGCCCGTGATCAGTGGCGGCCAGCCCGGCCCGCACCCGATCCAGGGGATCGGCGCAGGCTTCATCCCCGGCAACCTCCGCACTGCGGCGATCGACGGAGCGATTCCCGTCGGCGCCGAGGAGGCCAAGGAAATGGCCCGCCGTGCCGCGCGCGAGGAGGGCATGCTGGTTGGCATTTCCAGCGGCGCGACGCTCGCCGCCATCGCCAGGAAGCTGCCCGATCTGCCCGCCGGCAGCCGCGTGCTCGGCTTCAACTACGACACCGGCGAGCGTTATCTGTCGGTTCCCGATTTTCTTCCCGTGGAATAGTCCGTTTTCTTAACCGGACTGCCCTATTTATTGCGCTGAATCGCGAAGCAATCGTTCAGCGCTCGGAAACACGGCAACCATGAAATTCATCAAGCTCGAATCGCGCGGCGGCAACTATCTTGTCGTGGCCGAGAACGTGGCTTGGCTGCGCAGCGCCGAAAACGGTCAGACCAATGTCGGCATCGTCGGCGGACAGCCGCTGCTCGTGGTCGGCACGATCGAGGAGGTCGCGGCCAAGATCCTCGGAGAAACGCCGCCGGAGAGCGAGCCCGCAGATAATCTCGCTCCCGTTCCGCCCGCCTCGGCATCCCGGTCCGAACCGAAGCCCCAGCCCGCGCCCGAACCCGTGCCCGCCCGTGAAGCATTACCGCCCGCTGCCCCGCCCACCGCTGCGCAAACTGCCCCGCTCAGCGCACCGGCGAAGGCGCGACCCGATCAGAAACCGGCACCCGAGCCCGTAGCACCCCCGCCGACCACCGCACGCCCGGCGCAGAAGGCCGCTGAGCAACCGGCTATCGAACGCCCGCCCCAAGCCGCCAGAAAGCCCGTGACACTCTCGGAACGTATCGCCGCCGCCGCTGCCTCCCCGAAGGTCAAGGCAGGGTCACAGCGGTTCATGGGGATGACCGAATAGATCAGGGCACCTCTGCGCCGGTCTGCGCGAGGATCACCGCAAGGCCGACCGAGAGCCCGGCGAGGAAACGCTCACGCCCCGTCTCAAGATATTCCTCCAGGCTGTGGGTGCGCCCGCCCCCGGCCCCGGTGCCGATGGTGATCGCGGGCACGCCGAGGCTCATCGGGATGTTGGAATCGGTCGAGGACTGGTCGAGCCGCGCCGAAAAGCCCGCCGCCTGTGAAGCCGCCAGCGCATCGCGCACCAGCGGGTGATCGGCGGGGGTAGTGCCCGCTGGCCTGTCGCCGATGAGCTGCGCATCGAGCGTGATGCGCCCCGCCTGAACCGAACGGGCGGCATTCTCGCCCGCCACCGCGGCTTCGGCAGCGGCAAGCATGGCCTTCTCGAGTGCGGCAAGCGCCGCCGGATCGCCCGTCCGCATGTCGATTTCAAGCAGGATCCGGTCAGGGATCGAATTGACCGAGGTCCCGCCGCTGACGACGCTCGCGGCATAGGTGGTCTTCGGCTCGGCCGGGACTTCGATGGCATAGAGCCCGCGCACCGTTTCGGCCATCGCCGCCATCGGATTGACGATCCCGAAGGCGCCGTAACTGTGACCGCCCGGCCCGTTGAAGGCGAGGCGGTAACGGCGCGAGCCGACCGCGCCGTGTACGATCCGCCCGGCATCGGCATTGTCGACAGAAATGAAGGCGCCGATGCGGCCCTTGTAGTCACCCTCGGTGAACAGGTGGCGCACCCCGCGAAGATCGCCCGTCCCCTCTTCGCCAACAGTCCCTACGAACAGGATCGGTTGCCGGGTGACGACGGCATTGGTCTCCAGCGTGCGAACCCAGGCGAGGATCGAGGCAAGGCCGAGGCTATCGTCGCCGATACCCGGCGCCATCAGCCGCTCACCCTCCCGCGTCACCTTGATCGGGGTGCCTTCGGGAAAGACCGTGTCGAGATGGGCCGATACGACGAGCACCGGCCCCTCCGCGCGCCCGGGACGCAGCGCCAGGACATTGCCCTCCGCGTCGATGCTGACATCTTTCAGGCCGGCCTCGCGCAGCATCGCGGCAAAGAGCGCGGCGCGCTTTTCCTCCTTGAAGGGCGGTGCCGGGGTTTCGGTGATGCGGATGAGATCGGCGATGACCTGATCGTAATGGCTGTCGAGATCCGCCCGCAGCTGTGCGGGCACTGCGGTCGTCGTCGCCTCCTGTGCCAGCCCCGGGGCGACCGGCAACGCCGCGGCCATCGCCAAACCCAAAACCGATCCGAACAACCGCATGACCATTGCCGTCCATCCTCCACTTTGCGCGCATCCCTGATCGTGATGTGACCCAAGCGCAGCGGCTTGACCAGCCTCCGCGCCCTCCCTTCCCCCGCGATGTCGCCCTCATGCTCGGGCCCGCGCGAAAGCCGTTGCCAAAGACCGGCGCGCTGTTAGCTTCCGGACACAAAAGCCATTTGGGGAGAACAGGCATGGCGCGCAGGTTGGCGGGTTTGGGCATGGTGGCGGCGATCGCGCTGATGATGGCGCCGGCGGCCGCCGAAACGCCGGATCGCGATCGGATCGGTGCGGTGGTCAACGAGCAGCATGACGCCACGGTCAAGGCGCTGCAGGACTGGATTGCCCTGCCCACCATCGCCGCCGAAAAGCGCGGCACGCCCGAAGGGGCCGAGTACATGCGCCAGCTCGCGCTCGACGCCGGGTTCCAGCAAGCGAAGGTCATCCCCACCGACGGGGTTCCAGCGGTGTTCGCAACGCTCGATGCCGGCGCGCCGACGACGCTGGGGATCTACTTCATGTATGACGTCAAGCAGTTCGATCCGGCCGAATGGGATTCGCCCCCGCTCGAGGGACGGCTGGTCGAGCGGCCCGGCGAGGGCACGGCAATCGTGGGCCGCGGGGCGGTGAACCAGAAGGGCCCGCAGATGGCCTTCCTCGCCGCGCTCAAGGCGATCCAGGCGAGCGGCCGCAAGCTGCCGGTCAACATCGTGCTGGTGGCAGAGGGCGAAGAGGAGGTCGCCTCGACCCATTTCGATCAGGTCGTCGCCGTGCCGGAAGTGCAGGCAGCGCTCGCGAAGACGGTGGGAGTATTCATCCCCACCGCGGCGCAGAGCAAGGACGGCAGTGCCAACATCACACTGGGGGCGAAGGGCGCGGTCGAGTTCCAGCTGGTGGTCGGCGGCGAGACCTCGGACAAGTATCCCAAGACCGATGTCCACTCCTCCAACCATGCCCGCATCGAGAACCCGGCCTGGCGACTGGTCAAGGCCCTCGACACGCTGGTCGCCGATGATGGTCACACCCCCGCGATCGACGGATGGTTCGACAATGTGCAACCCCTTACGGCGCGCCAGAGGCAACTGATCGCCGAAAGCGCCAAGCTCAATCCCGAAGCGCAGGAAAAGGCCACGCTCGGTGTGGGGCGCTGGATCGGCGATGAGGATTATCTCACCAGTCTGGAGCGGTTCTATTCGCAGCCCACGGTCAATATCCAGGGTCTGGTGGCGGGCTATACCGGCCCCGGCGGCAAGACTGTCCTGCCAGGCCGGGCCGAGGCCAAGCTCGAATTCCGGCTGGTCCCGGCGATGACCAAGGACGAGGCGGTCACCAAGCTGAAAGCCCACCTCGCGCGGCGCGGGTTCGACGATGTGCAGGTGACGGTGTCGGGTGGCTATGGCCCCAACGAGACCGCCGAGGATAGCGTGCTGATCCGCGCCCAGAAGCGGCTGTTCGAGGAGACCGGCATCGCCTATTCGATCCGCCCGCGCAACGCCGGCAGCTGGCCGGGGGTGATCTTCAACGGCCCGCCGCTGAACCTGCCCGCCTCGCAATTCGGCCTCAGCCGCGGCGGCGGGGCGCACGCGCCCAACGAATGGTTCCTGATCGAAAGCAGCGATCCCAAGGTCTACGGGCTCGACCAGGCGACCATGGCCTTCGTCGACTATCTCTACGTGCTGGCCGACGAGGCAGCGAAGTAGGGATCAGTCCGCCGCGATCAGCGGGGCGGCAGCCTTGGCCATCTTGCCATTGCTGTGGCCGACATCCGGCACGGTGATCAGCCGCCAACCGAAAGGGGTGCCCCGCGCTGCTGCGGCCTGCTTGCCCTGCGCGAAGAAGTGCTGCCCGCGCGCAAAGCGGTGCGGACCTTGCGCATCGGCCTCGGGAGTTTTGCGCAGATCGGGATCGTTGCGATCGGTATCGGCGGTGCCCAGCAGCACCGTCAGGCGCTGGCCCAGCGCAGCGTCGAGCGCCTGGTCATCCACCGGCGCCCCGGCCAGACCATAGGGAAAGGCTATCGCCGGATCGGGCATGGTGTACCATCCGGCATTGGCGACAATGGCCTTGTCGATCCGCGCCTCGGGCATGAACAGCACGAACCGGTGGACGAATTGCGCGCCAGCAGAATGGCCGTAGATCGTGTAGCGCGCCGCACGGGTGCCGAAACGCTGGCGGACATCGTCGAACAGCGGCTCGATTGCGGCGAATGACCACTGGTTGCGCGGTCGCGCGGTGCCGTCCTCTTCGCTGAAATACCCCGTATTGTAACCCCGCGATCCGGGGAAATCCGTCTTGCCGAACTGGGGGACGATCACGATGAAACCGTGCTCGCGCGCCAGATCGGCCCACTCGTCGCGGTAACGATCCGCGTCGCGGTTGACCCCGTGCATAACGAAAACCACCGGGGTAGCGGCGGTAACCTTGTCGGGCAGCTGATACCAAACCGGCAGATCGGGCCCGCCCCACGCGCTGAAGGTGAACCGACCGCCCGCGGCAAGCTGCTCGGCCGCGGCTTCCCTTTGCCCGGTAAGCAGCAATGCCGCGCCGCCCGCGATGAGGAGCAGCCCCGCCACCCGTGCGATCCACCAGCCCCACACGGTCATGTCCTGTTCTCCGTTCCCCCCTGCCCGAAGCGACACGGGCCGCCATGCGCTAACATGACGGCCCGCAAAGGTGATCGGAGAATTATCCGGGCACCCGTCAGGCAGCGGTGGCAAAGGCCTCGGCCGGCAGCTTCATCATGTATTCGCTGCCCGCTTCGAGCTTGCGGCGCAGCGCACCGGCATCGGGCAGGAAGCGTTCGGCGTAGTAATTGGCCGAGACCAGCTTGGCCTCGTAGAAGGCGGCGTCGGCGGGGGCTTCCGCCAGCTTGGCGAGCGCGACCTTGGCCATCTTCAGCCAGAAGTAGCCGAGCGTCACGATGCCCATGATGTGCATGTAGTGATGCGCGCCCGCGCCGAGGTGGTTGGGATTGGCCATCGCGTTCTGCATGAACCACATGGTCGCCGCCTTCTGCTCGCCCAGCGCCTTCTCAAGGCGCTCGGCGATGCTCTTGAGTTCGTCGACCTGCTTTCCGGCGGCGATTTCCTCGTCGATCATCGCGAAGAAGGCCTGTATCGCCTTGCCACCGCCCGCGGCGAGCTTGCGGCCGCACAGGTCCATCGCCTGCACCCCGTTGGCGCCTTCGTAGATCATCGCGATCCGGCTATCGCGCACGAACTGCTCCATGCCCCATTCCCTGACGTAGCCGTGCCCGCCATAGACCTGCTGCATGTTGGTGGCGATGTCATAGCCTTTGTCGGTGCCGTAGCCCTTGATCACCGGGGTCATGAGGCCGATCAGCAGGTCGGCCAGCTCGCGCTCTTCGGCGGTCTGCGCCTTGTGGGTGAGATCGACCTGCAGCGCCCCCCACAGGCACAGCGCCCGCATGGCCTCAGTGAACACCTTGGCGTCCATCAGCATCCGGCGCACGTCGGGGTGAACAAAGATCGGATCGGCCTTGGCCTCGGGGTCAGCCGGGCCGGTGAGCGCACGGCCCTGTCGCCGATCGAGCGCGTAATTCACGGCGTTCTGATAGGCGACCTCGGCCTGGGCATAGCCCTGAATCCCGACCCCGAGCCGCGCGGCGTTCATCATGATGAACATGGCCGCGAGCCCCTTGTTTTCCTCGCCCACCATATAGCCCGTGGCGCCGTCATAGTTGAGCAGGCAGGTGGCGTTGCCGTGAATGCCCATCTTCTTCTCGATCGAACCGCAGGTGACGCCGTTGCGCTGACCCGGGTTGCCGTTCTCGTCGAGCAGGAACTTGGGCACGATGAACAGCGAGATGCCCTTGGTCGAATCCGGCGCGCCCGGGGTCTTGGCGAGCACCAGGTGGATGATGTTGCTGGTGAGGTCATGCTCGCCGGCCGAGATGAAGATCTTGGTGCCGGTGATCGCATAGGTGCCATCGCCGTTCGGCACGGCCTTGGTGCGGATCATCCCGAGATCGGTGCCGCAATGCGGCTCGGTCAGGTTCATCGTGCCCGACCACTCACCCGAGATCATCTTGGGGACATAGGTCGCCTTCTGCTCGTCCGAACCCTTGGCGATGATCGCGGCGATCGCCCCGTTGGTGAGGCCGGGATACATGGCGAAAGCCTGATTGGCGGTGCCGGTGTATTCCTCCAGCACGAAGCCGAGCACGTGGGGGAGCCCCTGCCCGCCATATTCGACCGGCTGCGCCAGCGTGCCCCACCCGCTTTCGACGTAGGCCTGGTAGGCCTCCTTGAAGCCCGGCGGGGTGGTGACCGAGCCGTCCTCGTGCCGGGTGCAGCCATGCTCGTCGCCGGCCTGGTTGATCGGCGCCAGCACCTCGGCGCAGAACTTGCCAGCCTCGTTGATCACGGTGTCGATCATGTCGGGCGTGGCGTTCTCGAAGCCGGGCAGGTTGCCGTAGCTGGCGAGATCAAGCACTTCGTTGACGATGAAACGTGTGTCGCGGGTGGGCGCGGTGTAGGTCGGCATCGGATGATCCCTCTGGTAAGCAGACGTGGTTTTACGAAGTTGAGTCTAGCGCATCAGCGCAAATCGAGCTTTTCGATCTCCGCCACGAAATCGGTGAGTTCCTTGATCGATGAATCGATGTCGTCGCGCTGCGCCTTCAATTTGGCGATATGCGCGCGGCATTTCTCGATCGTGACGCGGCGCTGTTCGACCCGGCCGTCGTCGAGATCGTAAAGGTCGATCATCTCGCGGATCTCGGTCAGGCTAAAGCCGACATTCTTGGCGCGCATGATCCAGGCGAGCCGCGCGCGGTCGCGCTTGGAATAGACGCGGGTGAGGCCGACGCGCGCCGGGCTGATCAGCCCCTCGTCCTCGTAAAAGCGCAGCGCCCGCGCGGTGCAGCCGAATTCCGAGGTGAGATCGGAAATGGTGAACTGTTCGCGGGCGTGAATGTCGGGACGGTCGAGATGAGCCCCGTTGCGGCGCGGTTCCGCTCCCGAGGTCTTCGTAGCGTCGTTCTTTGCAGGAGCAGTAGCCATGCGCCACCCCTACCTTACCTTTACGTGAGCGTCAAGTATTGACCTTAACGAGAACAGGGCCGGTCGATCCCGATTCGACACGCCGGTAGAAGCAGCTTCGCGCCCCGGTGTGGCACGTCGGCCCGGTCGGCCGAGCGCGAATCACCAGCGCATCCTGATCGCAATCAACCAACACTTCTTTGACCGTAAGGAAATGACCCGAGGTCTCCCCCTTGAGCCATAGCGCGCCGCGCGAGCGCGACCAGAAATGCACCTTGCCGCTCGACAAGGTGGCATCGAGCGCCGCGGCGTTCATGTGGGCCACCACCAGCACCTCGCCTGTGGCATGATCGACCACCACGGCGGTGAGCAGGCCGGAGGCGTCGAACTTCGGCAGGAAGCTGCTGCCTTGCTCGCGTTCGTGGGTACTGGGGGACGGCTCGATCATGCGAAACTCCGGCGATTGGCGGTTCCGGTGGAAGCAGCCCGCCGAAATCATTCATCACGAAAACGGCGTGCCCATGCGCGGATTGTTGCACGTTCACAACAGCAGCAAGCAAAAAATGTCCGAACATGCGGTTTGGCCTTCCGAACCGGCGCGCAGGGTGGAACAAGGCCGCAGGAACTTCCGCAAGGAGTTCTCCACCGAACATAGGCATCGCCCGATGCCAGGTTCAGGGGGTGACCGGACCGCAGACTGGCAGCGGGGTGCCAGTGCGACCGGTTGAACGATGAGGGACTGGATCCCGATGGCCAAGTTAGGGGGTGGCCATCAAGGCCCGCAAGGGTGGATCCGAACCGTTTCGTCACGCGGCGCCCGGGGCTCACAAGGCCCCGGGCGTTTCGCTTTGACTCGATGCAGAGCGCGTCGGGGCCTCGACCCGGGCAAAACAAGCGGCCACGATCCGGTGGGCTCCGGCCTCGGCAAGCGCGGCCGTGCACGCCCTCGCCGTGGCACCGCTGGTGAACACGTCATCGACCAGCACGATTTCGCGCCCGGCGATGCGCCCCTGCCTGCGCCGGTTGACCATGATCGCGCCCGCGAGCGCCCGTTCGCGCGCTTCACGCCCTAGGCCACCCAGACTCGGCGTGCGCTTCCGGCGAACGAGCCCGTCGACCAGCGCCTCTCCCTTTCCCAGCTTGGCGAGTTCCTGCGCCAGCAGCGCCGCCTGGTTGAACCCCCGCTGCCACATCCGCCAGCGGTGAAGGGGCACCGGCACGAGCAGCGGCGGACGATCAGACCCCCGTGGATCGGGCAGGCGCGCCGCCATCAGGCGCGCCAGCAGCCGTGCGTGGGCGATCCGGCCGCCATGCTTGTAGTCGAGCACGAGCCGCCGCGCGGCATCATTATAGAGCGTCGCGGCGTAAACCGGCATCGCGCCCCCCTGTCCCCCCGCAGCCGTTTCATGCCAGGCGGCGTGCCCCGGAACGTCCAGCAGCCCCCAGCAGTCCGCGCAGAGCCCGGCCTGATCGGCGAGCGCCGCGCCGCATAGGGGGCAGCGCGGCGGATAGACCAGATCCACCACGGGCTTCATGCCCCGGACAAGCTGCGCGACCACTGCCATCGCGGTGAGTGTCGCACGGCTTGCACTGTGCAAGCAAGCACGGCAGGGCAACCGCCATGTCCGCTGCCGCGATCCCCACCATCTTCAGCCCCCGTCGCCGCGAGGCCCGCCTGCACCGCGCTCGTCAGCGCAGCGCTCGGCCCGATGCAGGGCGCTTCATCGCCGAGGACATGATCGATGACACGTTCGAGCGCCTCGCATTCCTGCGGCACAAACCCGCCCGCGCGCTGGTGCTGGGCGATCCGACCGGCGATCTCACGGCAAGACTGCGTGCGGGCGGTGCGGCGGTCGAGGAGCCGGTCATGTTCGATCCCGAGAGCCCCCTTGCTTCGAGCGATCACGATCTCGTGGTGGTTCTTGGTCTGCTCGATGCGGTCAATGATCTCCCTGGCGCGCTCATTCACCTGCGCGGCGCGCTCAGGCCGGGCGGGTTGGCGATCGCCCATTTCATCGGCGGCCAGAGCCTGCCCGCGCTGCGCGCCGCGATGCTCGCCGCCGAGCCCGAGCGTCCCGCCGCACGGATCCATCCGCTGGTCGATCCACGCGCCGCGCCGGGCCTGCTCCAGCGCGCCGGCTGGAAGGACCCGGTGGTCGATACCCACCGGCTGACGGTGCGCTACGCGGCGTTGGACCGTCTGGTGGCGGATCTGCGCGATAGCGGCCTCGGCAATGCGCTCGCCAAGCCCGCCGCGCCGCTCGGCAAGGCTGCCCTCGCCCGCGCCCGCGCCGCCTTTGCCGCCCGCGCCGACAGCGACGGCAAGACCCCCGAGACCTTCGAGGTCGTCACCCTGACCGGGCGCCGCTCGCTCGCCGGGACCTAACCGCGCCTGAGCGCCGGCGCCTTAAGTGCTGCTTGGGCCGCCGCCAACCGCGCGATCGGCACACGGTAGGGCGAGGCGCTGACGTAGTCGAGGCCCACCTGCTCGCAGAAGGCGATGCTCGCCGGATCGCCGCCATGCTCGCCGCAGATGCCGAGCTTGATGTCGGGCCGGACCCGCCGCCCTCGCTCGACCGCCAGTTCGACCAGCTGCCCGACGCCCTCGATATCGAGGCTGACGAAGGGATCGCGCGGGAAGATGCCCTTGTCGACATAGACGCTGAGGAACCGCGCCGCATCGTCGCGCGACACGCCGAGCGTCGTTTGCGTGAGGTCATTGGTGCCAAAGGAGAAGAACGCGCCCTCCTCCGCGATCTCGCCCGCCATCAGCGCCGCGCGCGGCAGTTCGATCATGGTGCCGACGAGGTAATCGACCCGCGTGCCGGTCTCGGCGAACACCGCATCGGCGGTGCGATCGACGAGCGCGCGCAGGATCGCGAGTTCGCGCTTGGTCGCCACCAGCGGGATCATGATCTCGGGCAGCGGCGCCTCGCCGCTCGCCTGCTTTACCGCGCAGGCCGCCTCGAAGATCGCGCGGGCCTGCATTTCATAGATCTCGGGGAAGGTGATCCCGAGGCGGCAGCCGCGGTGGCCGAGCATCGGGTTGAATTCGTGCAACTCGCCCGCGCGGCGCTTCAAGTGATCGACCCCGAGCCCGGTCGCGTCCGCCAGTTCGGCGAATTCCTCGTCGGCGTGGGGCAGGAACTCGTGCAGCGGCGGATCGAGCAGGCGGATGGTGCACGGCAGCCCCGCCATCACCTCGAAGATCGCGGTGAAATCGGCGCGCTGTTCGGGCAGCAGCTTGTCCAGCGCGCGGCGGCGGCTGGCCTCATCTTCGGCGAGGATCATCTGGCGCACCAGCGAGATGCGCGAGGCATCGAAGAACATGTGCTCGGTGCGGCACAGCCCGATGCCCTCGGCCCCGAACTGGCGCGCCATGCGGCAGTCCTCGGGGGTTTCGGCATTGGTGCGCACCTTCATCCGGCGCAGGCCATCGGCCCAGACCATCAGCGTGCCGAAGTCCCCCGCCAGCTCCGGCTCGACCGTGGGGACGATGCCGAGCATCACCTGGCCGGTCGCGCCGTCGAGAGTGATGGCATCGCCTTCCTTCAATTCGGTGGAGCCGATCCGCAGGGTGCGGCTCGCCCGGTCGATCGACACCGCCCCGGCACCCGAGACGCAGGGCCGCCCCATCCCGCGCGCGACCACGGCGGCGTGTGACGTCATGCCGCCGCGCGCGGTGAGGATGCCCTGCGCCGCGTGCATGCCGTGAATGTCCTCGGGACTGGTTTCGACCCGCACCAGGATCACCTTCTCGCCCCGCCCGGCCCATTGCTCGGCGGTATCGGCATCGAGCACGATCCGGCCCGCCGCCGCCCCGGGCGAGGCCGGGAGCCCGGTTGTCAGCACGTGCCGCTCCGCCTTAGGATCAAGCGTCGGGTGAAGCAGCTGGTCGAGCGCCATCGGATCCACGCGCCGCACCGCCTCGCGCTCGTCGATCAGGCCTTCGCGCACCATGTCGACCGCCATCTTGAGCGCGGCCTTGGCGGTGCGCTTGCCCGAGCGGGTCTGGAGCATCCACAGCTTGCCGCGCTCGACGGTGAACTCGATGTCCTGCATGTCCTTGTAGTGACGCTCGAGCAGGTCGAACACGCGGGCGAGCTCGGCATAGGCCTCGGGCAGCGCCTCTTCCATCGAGAGCGGCTTGGCCCCCGCCGCCTCGCGCGCGGCCCTGGTGAGATACTGCGGCGTGCGGATGCCTGCCACCACATCCTCGCCCTGCGCGTTGATCAGGTATTCGCCGTAATAGGCACGCTCGCCGGTGGCCGGATCGCGGGTGAAGGCGACCCCGGTGGCGCTGGTATCGCCCATGTTGCCGAACACCATCGCCTGCACGTTGACCGCAGTGCCCCAGTCGCCCGGAATGTCGTTGAGGCGCCGGTAGACCTTCGCGCGTTCGCTGTCCCAGCTGTCGAACACCGCGCGGATCGCGCCCCACAGCTGTTCGTGAACATCCTGCGGGAAGGGGCGGCCAAGTTCCTCCTCGACGATCCCCTTGTATTCCCCCACAAGCGCCTGCCAGTCTTCAGCCGCCATCTCCGTATCGTTGTAGAAGCCCTTGTCTTCCTTGGCGATCTCGAGGGCTTCCTCGAACAGGCCATGATCGAGGCCGAGCACCACGTCGCCATACATCTGGATGAAGCGGCGGTAGGAGTCCCAGGCGAAACGCGCATCGCCGCTCGAAGCCGCCAGCCCCTCCACGGTCGCATCGTTGAGCCCGAGGTTGAGCACGGTGTCCATCATCCCCGGCATCGACACCCGCGCGCCCGAGCGCACCGAGACCAGCAGCGGATCGGCCGCATCGCCGAAGCGCTTGCCCACCGTGGCCTCGACATGGGCCAGCGCGTCGGCAACAGCGGTTCTCAGTTCATCGGAGAAGTCTGCCCCATCTTGCAGATAACGCACGCATTCTTCGGTCGTGATAGTGAAGCCCGGGGGCACCGGCAGGCCGATGCTGGCCATTTCGGCCAGGTTCGCGCCCTTGCCGCCGACGACGGTCTTGTCCTTCTGGCGCGGATCGGAGTGCTGGGCGTTGCCGCCGAAGGGGTAGACTGTTTGCACTTCACCTCATCCTGTTAAGCTTCGGCATCGAAAGGCTGAACCATGAGACACATGAGACACGGTCCAGGAATCGAAAACGTCACCCTTCGATCCGGCTGAAATCGGCGACCCGGTGGACGGCATCGCGGAAACGGGCGAGCAGGGCAAGACGCGCGGCGCGCTTGTCCGCTTGCGGGTCGTTGACGGTCACCTCCTCAAAGAACCGGTCGATGGGAGCGCGCAAGGTGGCGAGCGCAGCCATGGCATCGGCGAACCGTTCGGCCTCCACCGCCTGCGCAGCGCGCGGGGCTGCGACGTCGAGCGCGTCGATCAGGGCCTTTTCGGCCGGTTCGGGCGTGTAGGAAAGGGTGATAATCCCGTTCACGTCATCGTCGTCCGGGCGCAGGCCGGGATCCAGTTCCACGCACGCGTTCTGGGCCCCGGCCTGCGCCGGGGTGACGGGATGGTTTTCCTTCTTGAGGATGTTTGCCGCGCGCTTGTAGCCCGCGAGGAGGTTGGTGCCGTCCTCGGTGCCGACGAAGGCTTGCAGCGCATGGACGCGGGCGAGCAGGCGGACGAGATCGTCCTCCCCGCCGAGCGCGAAGACGGCGTCGATCAGGTCGTGGCGAACACCGGCTTCGCGCTGCTGGACTTTGAGGCGGTCGGCGAAGAAATCGAATACATCGTCGCTTGCGGCATAGCCGCCAGCGGAGGGCTCACCGAGGCTTATCGCCACGTAGACACCAAATACTTGGGCTAGTGGAACGCGAAGACCGTTCTCAAGAATTATGCGTATGACTCCGAGTGATTGTCGTCGGAGAGCAAACGGATCTTTCGAGCCTGTCGGCTTCTCACCGATCGCAAAGAACCTCAAAATACTATCGATCTTATCCGCCAGCGAAACCGCCACCGTCACCGGCGCGGTGGGCACATCGTCGCCCTGCCCGACCGGCTTGTAGTGATCGCGGATCGCGTCCGAGACCTCGACCGGCAGACCTTCCTTCGCGGCGTAATATCCGCCCATAAGGCCCTGCAATTCGGGGAACTCGACGACCATCTCGGTGACGAGATCGGCCTTGCACAGCCGTGCGGCCTGTTCGGCCAGCGCCGGATCGCCCGCGACGATCCCTTCCTCGCACAGCCACCGCGCGAGCTTTGCCACCCGCTCGACCTTGTCGGCGACCGTGCCGAGCTTCTCGTGGAAGGTAATGCGCGCCAGCTTCTTCGCGTGCTCGGCGAGCGGGGTCTTCTGGTCCTGCTCCCAGAAAAACCTTGCATCGGAGAGCCGCGCGGCGAGCACCTTGCGGTTGCCGTCAACCACCACCGCGGGATCGCTTGCTTCGATATTGGCGGTGCAGACGAAGGCGTTGGCGAGCTTGCCCTGCGCATCCTCGCAGACGAAATACTTCTGGTTCACCCGCGCGGTGAGCTGGATCACTTCGGGCGGCACGTCGAGAAACGCCTCGTCGAAGCGGCCCAGAAGCGGCACCGGCCATTCGGTCAGACCCGCGTTTTCGATCACCAGCCCCTCGTCGGCGACCAGAGTGAGGCCCGCCTCGGCAGCGACCCTCTCGGCGCCTTCGCGGATCAGGTTGCAGCGTTCGGAGAAATGGACGATTACGTGCGCCGCGCGCAGGGTCTCGATATAGGTCCCGGCATCGGCGATCGCGACCGCGCCGGAATGGTGGAACCGGTGCCCCATCGTCGTGCGCCCGCTGACGATCCCGTCAACCTCGCACGGCACAACTTCGCCATCGAGCAGGGCCACGACGCCGGAAAGCGGGCGCACCCAACGCAGCGACCCGGTGCTGAGCGAGGCTGCGCCCCAGCGCATCGACTTGGGCCAGGGAAAGGCGCGGATGATCGCCGGGATGGTTTCGGCCAGCACTTCCGCCGTGTCGCGCCCCGGCTTTTCCACCACGGCGAAATACACCCCGTCGCGTTCGACCAGCTGCTCTGCCGTGAGGCCGACCTTGCGCAGAAATCCTTCCAGCGCCTGCGGCGGTGCGCCGACCTTGGGTCCCTTGGTTTCCTCAGCTACGGCCTTGGTTGCAAGCGGCAGATCTTTGGCGATCAGCGCCAGTCGGCGCGGGGTGGCGAAGGCTTCGATCGAACCCGCCGCCAGCCCGGCCTTGGCCAGCGCATCGCCAAACAGCCGCGCCAGATCCTCCTTGGCCTTGGGCTGCATCCGGGCGGGGATTTCCTCGCAAGCCAGTTCGAGCAGGAAGTCGGCCATCAGACGAGACTCCACCCGGGATACTTGGCCTGCCACTCGGGCGACATCTTCTCGGCATAGGCCTCGCAGGACGAGCGCGCGAGATCGCGCACGCGGGCCATGTAGCTGGCGCGTTCCTGCACCGAGATCACGCCGCGCGCTTGGAGCAGGTTGAAGACGTGGCTCGCCTCGACCGCCTGTTCATAGGCCGCAATCGGCACGCCTGCGGCAAGGGCATTGCGGCACTCGGCCTCGGCCTTGGCGAAGAGATCGAACAGGGCGTCGGTGTCGGCGACCTCGAAGTTCCACTTGGACATCTGGCGCTCGTTTTCGAGGAACACCTCGCCATAGCTCACGCCGGCCGCGTTGAAAGCGAGGTCATAGACGTTGTCGACGCCCTGGATATACATCGCGAGCCGCTCGAGCCCGTAGGTCAGCTCGCCCGCCACCGGCTTGCAGTCGAACCCGCCCATTTGCTGGAAATAGGTGAACTGGGTGACTTCCATCCCGTCGCACCAGACCTCCCAGCCCAGCCCCCAGGCGCCGAGCGTGGGGCTTTCCCAGTCGTCCTCGACGAAGCGGATGTCGTGCGCCAGCGGATCGACGCCGATCGCCGCGAGGCTCTGGAGATAAAGCTCCTGAATGTCGGGCGGCGAGGGCTTCAGGATCACCTGATACTGGTAGTAGTGCTGCAGCCGGTTGGGGTTCTCGCCATAGCGCCCGTCGGTCGGGCGGCGACAGGGCTGCACGAAGGCGGCGTTCCACGGCTCGGGGCCGAGCGCGCGCAGCGTGGTCGCGGTGTGGAAGGTCCCCGCCCCCATGCGCATGTCATAGGGCTGCAGGATGACGCAGCCATTGGCGCTCCAGAAGTCGTGGAGCGTCAGGATCATGTCCTGAAACGAGCGCGCCGGATCGCGGGCTGCGGCGGTAAAGGCGGGTGCGGAACTCATGGCGGCTCGCCATGGCCGAACACCCGGAAAGCGTCAATGCCGCAGCGCAGCACGGGGTCTGACAGCCGGGGCCGGGTCACGTTCCCGCGACACAAAGTAAGGTCTGCTTGACATAGTCAGCGAATCACGACATATAGTCATGCATACCTGACATATCGTCAGGCAAACCTGATGGAGATTGCACCATGAATTCGCTCTTTGAAGCGGTCTGCGTCAAACGCTGGCACCTGTTCGTGATGCTCGGCATGTCCGGTTTTGCGATCGGCAACATTCTGGCCAAGACCGCCAACGCGCTGGGGATCTGACGGCTGTGAAGAACCGCCTCAAGGTCCTGCGTGCGGAACGCGACTGGTCCCAGGCCGAACTGGCCGGGCGGCTCGACGTGTCGCGCCAGGCGGTCAACGCGATCGAGACCGGCAAGCACGACCCCTCGCTCCCCCTCGCCTTCCGCATTGCCCGCCTGTTCGGGATGCGGATCGAAGACATTTTCGACGATGGAGACATGGCATGATCCTGCCCAAACCCACCGACAAACTCACCCCCGGCGAGGCGCGCACCCGCCAGCGTCTGCGCAAGCAGGCTGTCTATATTGGCATTGCCGGACTGCTGGGCGGGGCGATCGGCCTGCTGACCGGCGTGTTCGATCGCGGCGATGGCAACCTCTTCGCGGGCAACTGGGACCAGCTCGCGCTCGATCCGGCAGTGGCGATGCTGCTCGCTGTGCTGCTGCTGTTCGGCTTCGCGCTGCTGCCGCTCTACGGCTTCCGCTCGATCGACGATTACAAGCGCGAGCAGAACTTCATTGCCTTTACCGGCGGCTGCCTTGCGGTGCTGGCGGGCTTCCCGATGTGGGCGGTGCTGCATGCCGGCGGATGGGGCGCGGCCCCGAATCCCTTCGGCGTGTGGCTGCTCGGCTTCGCCGGCATGACCGGTGCCTATCTCTACGCCTTGTGGCGCCACTGAACGGCCTAGCGCCACGCTTTGCCTCCGCAACTGCCTTGACTTGAAACTTCAGCCCCCGAAAGGAACCACAATGAAACTTGTCCGACTGCTTGCCCTCGCCGCCGCCCCGCTCGCGCTGCTTGGCGCCGCCCCGGCTTTGGCCGACAACCACACTGCTCCCGCCGCCGCGTCTGCCGGCACCGGCCCGGCGCTGTGGAAGGTCGCCGACGAGGATACCACGATTTACCTCTTCGGCACGGTCCACGTGCTGCCGCAGGGTGTCGAATGGTATGATGCGACGATTGCTTCCGCGCTCGAAGGCTCGGACATGATCGTCACCGAGATCAAGATGGACAAGGCCGCCGAGGCCGAGCTCCAGCAGCTCAGCATGAAGCTGGGAACCTTGCCCGCGGGCACCACCTTGCGCTCGTTGCTCACCCCCGAGCAGACCGCCCAATACGAGGCCGCGCTGGCCAAGATCGGCGCCCCGCCGACCGCTTTTGATCCGCTCAAGCCGTGGCTGGCCGGGCTCACCCTCTCGCTGGTCCCGCTGATGCAGCAGGGCTATGATCCCAACAGCGGGGTCGAGAAGGTGCTGCTCGCCAAGGCCGGAGCCAAGCCGCAGGGCGCGCTCGAGACCGCCGAGTACCAGCTCGGAATCTTCGACGGGATGCCGACCGAAGGCCAGATCGCTTTCCTGATGGAATCGGTCGAAGGGATGGACGAGGTCAAGGCCATGCTCGATCGGATGGTGGCGGAATGGGCCGAGGGCGATGCCGAACAGCTTGCCGCGGTGATGAACGAAGGCATGACCGATCCGGCCGTGGCCGAGGCGCTGCTTTACAAGCGCAACGCCACTTGGGCCGAGTGGATCGACGCCCGGCTGGACGAGCCCGGCAGCGTGTTCGTCGCCGTGGGCGCCGGGCACCTTGCAGGCGAAAAGAGTGTGCAGGATTACCTTGCGCAGCGGGGCATCGCCGTGGCCCGGGTCAAGTGACCCGGAAGCCCGCGCGATGATCGCATTTCCGGGGGCCAGTCTGTTCCGCGCCGCGCGCCGCTGTGCGGCCGTGCTGCTGGCCCCCGCTCTCGCCTTTGCCCTTGCCGGGTGCCAGCAAGCGCCCGGCGAGGCGGCAGACGGGGCCCCCGCCAACCCGCTGCTCTACGAAATCGCCGACGCCGACGGCACGGTGGAGGGCTGGATGCTCGGCACCATCCATGCCCTCCCCCCCGGCACCCGGTGGCGCACTCCGGCGATTGAACGGGTGACCGAGGCGGCCGATTTCCTGGTGGTCGAGATCGCCGCGCTCGACGATCGCCGCAACCTTGCGGACGCTTTTGCCCGGCTCGGCACCACCCCCGATCTCCCGCCGCTCGATCAGCGCGTCCCCGCAGGCCTGCGTCCTGCGCTCGCCGGCCTCCTCGATCGCGGCGGGATGGAGCCGGCGGGCTTCACCGCCACCGAAAGCTGGGCCGCGGCGCTGATGCTCGCCCAGATCGATGCCGTGGGCGACCCGGCGAATGGCGTCGACCGCGCGCTGATCCGCCAATTTCCCGCCGATAGAGTCCGCGAACTCGAAGGCGCGAACAATCAGCTGGCGATCTTCGACCGCCTGTCCGAAGCCGATCAGCGCACCTTGCTCGCCAGCGTGGTCGCCGAGGCCGATACCGCCCCGGCGCGCGCCGAGCAATTGCGCCAGGCCTGGCTCACCGGCGACGAGGCCGCCCTGATCGCCGCCGCGACCACCGGCTTCATGGCCGATCCCGAACTGCGCGAGGCCCTGCTGGTGGCGCGCAACCGGCGCTGGGACGCGGCCATCGCCGCCATGCTGGAAGAGCCCCAGCGCCCGCTGGTGGCGGTCGGCACCGCCCATCTGGTCGGCCCCGACGGGCTGGCGGCGCTGCTCGAGGCGCGCGGATACCGCCTCACCCGCCTGCGCTGATCGGCCGGCGACCGGCCAAACCGGTTGCCATTCGCCCGCACAGGCTCTATGGGGCCCCGCTTCGGCGCTCTGGTCATCCCTGGAGGCGGCGCGCCGGATACCTAAGTTACAACACGCATTCGAAAGGCACAGCCATGAGCGACGCTCTCACTCTGCCGGCCGAAGCGCGCGAACGGGCTGGCAAGGGAGCCTCCCGGGCAATTCGCCGCGAAGGTCGGACTCCCGCCGTGATTTACGGCGGCAAGGAAGAACCCACCCTGATTCACGTCGAGCAGAAGGAACTGGTCAAGCAGTTGATGACCGGTCACTTCATGAACTCGATCGTCAATATCGAGATCGGTGGCAAGACCATCAAGACGCTCCCCAAGGATGTCGCCTTCCACCCGGTGACCGACCGGCCGCTGCATGTCGACTTCCTGCGCCTTTCGGCCGATTCGACCGTCGAGGTCCAGGTGCCGGTGGTGTTCATCAACGAAGAGAAGTCGCCCGGCCTCAAGAAGGGCGGCGTGCTCAACATCGTGCGCCACGAACTCGAGCTGGCCTGCCCGGCCGATGACATTCCGGACGAGATCCGGATCGATGTCACCGGCAAGGATGTCGGCGATGCGATCCTCATCAGCGAAGTGACCCTGCCCGAGGGCGTCACCAGCGTGATCACCGATCGCGATTTCACCATCGCCACGCTTGTCGCCCCCTCGGCGCTCA
>Ga0073934_10004859_pt1 | contig 21641 bp, 20 predicted proteins | sample LarsenN4metaG_FD_76834 | JGI IMG/M metagenome (GOLD analysis project Ga0073934, IMG submission 76834) | Hot spring sediment bacterial and archeal communities from British Columbia, Canada, to study Microbial Dark Matter (Phase II) - Larsen... ...
CAGGGATCAACACATAGACGGACAGCCCCGCACGAGCCCCGTAGGCCGCAGCCGAGGCGGAGGTGTTGCCGGTCGACGCGCACATGACGGCCCGCGCGCCGCCTTCCACGGCTTTCGAAATGGCCAGGGTCATACCCCGGTCTTTAAAAGACCCGGTCGGGTTCACTCCCTCAAACTTGAGGTAGAGCTCGACTCCCGGAGCGATCGCCTTGGCCAGTCTCGTGGCACGAATCAGCGGCGTATTGCCTTCTCCCAAACTGATGACCGGCGTCTTCTCCGTCACGGGAAGGAATTTCCGATATTCCTCGATGACGCCGCGCCAACGATTCATGGCTTACTCGTCCTTACCTTCCACGCGAATGAGCACCGTCGGTTCGGAGACGAACTCTTTCCGGTTGATTTCACGAAGCGCAGTTTGTACATCCCGCTCTTTCGCCGTATGTGTCTTGATGACGACCGGCACCGTCTGCCCTTCGCGGCGTCCCTGCTGCAACATCGACGAAATACTGATTCCACAGCGCCCCAATTCACCGGCGATCTGCGCCAGGACTCCGGGCCGATCCACGACCATGAATCGCAAATAATAGAGCGAGCTGATTTCTTCCATGGCCCTCAGGCGAAGCGGTCGTCGCTGATCCTGTTGGAACGAGGCCACCGGCACTCGACCGACGGCTCCTTTGAGCAGATTCCGTCCGATGGCAATCACATCACTGACCACCGCACTCCCGGTCGGCATGGATCCGGCTCCTCGACCATACAGCACGACGTCACCGACGGCATCGCCGACCAGTTGAATGGCATTGTACACATCTTCGACCTGAGCGATGGGCGAGGTGGAAGGGAGCATCGTGGGATGGACCCGAGCTTCAATTTCTCCGTCTACGAGTTTTGCGATCCCCAGCAACTTGATCGTACAGCCGAACTGTTTCGCATACGTGATGTCGGTCGGCGTGATATTGGTAATCCCTTCCGTATAGATGTCCTTGAAGTTGACCGGTGTGCCATACGCAAGACTGACGAGAATAGCAAGCTTGTGCGCCGAATCGATCCCTGCGACATCGAAGGTCGGGTCCGCCTCGGCGTAACCGGCTTGCTGCGCGTCCTTGAGGACCTCTTCGAAGCGATGCCCCTCATGGGTCATTCTCGACAAAATATAGTTGGACGTCCCGTTGATGATGCCGTAGATGGATTCGATGGTATTTCCGGCAAGCCCCTCCGTTAACGCTCGAATGACCGGAATACCGCCGCCCACGCTGGCTTCAAAGCCCACATCCACGCCTTTGCGTGTGGCAGCTTCAAAAATTTCCTCTCCATGGAGAGCCAAGAGGGCCTTGTTGGCCGTGACCACATGCTTCCCGGCGGCGATGGCGTCCAAGATCACCCGTTTCGCAGTATCGTATCCGCCGATGAGCTCGATCACAATATCGATGTTCGGATCGGTCAGAACGTGTTTGACATCGGTGGTGAGGAGTCCCGGAGCCACTGTCACCCCGCGATCTTTCACGATGTCCAAATCCGCCACGCGAACCAGTTCGATCGGCACACCGGTACGACGACTGATGAGGGTCGCGTTGTTCAGAAGGATCTTGGCGACCCCGGTGCCGACGGTGCCGAACCCGACGATCCCGACGCCGATGCGCGATGTCATTCTTCGCTCCCATCAAGCTTGAGGGCTTTGCGGATTCCCCTGACGGCCTGCTTGGTACGATGTTCGTTCTCCACCAGTCCGAAGCGCACGTATTCATCGCCGCCTTCGCCGAATCCAATGCCGGGCGAAACTGCAACTTTCGCGTCCTTCAGCAAGAGTTTCGAAAACTCCAGGGAACCCATATGGCGATAGGGCAAGGGAATGTGTGCCCACACAAACATCGTGGCGAGTGGCTTTGCCACCGGCCAGCCGATCCGATTCAGGCCGCCCACTAACACATCTCGCCGCTTTTGGTAGCGTAAAACGGTTTCTCTGACGCAGTCTTGTGGACCGTTCAAAGCTATCACACTCGCGATTTGGAGAGGCTGAAAAATACCATAGTCCAAGTAACTTTTGATCTTCGCCAGGGCTCCGACAACCTCCCGATTCCCGACACAAAAGCCTACGCGCCAGCCCGGCATGTTGTAGGCTTTCGACAAGGTATAGAACTCGACGCCGCAGTCTTTTGCTCCCGGGATCTGAAGAAAACTCGGAGCCTTGTAACCGTCAAATACCAAATCAGCATAGGCCAGGTCATGGATGACGATGACATTGTGCTCCTTGGCAAACGCGACGATCTTCTTGAAAAACTCCAAATCCACGACTGCCGTGGTCGGATTGTGAGGAAAATTGATCACGAGAATCTTCGGCCTCGGAAACGTCTGCCGATAGACGCGCGTCAGATCTTCGAAAAAATCGCTGTCTTGGCGAAGTTCGATGCCACGGACCTCACCACCGGCAATGATGAAGCTGTACATATGGATGGGATAGGTCGGCGTCGGCGTCAGGACGACATCGCCAGGGCCGATCATGGCCAAGGCGAGGTGAGCGAGACCTTCTTTTGATCCGATGGTGACGATGGCTTCCGTCTCCGGATCCAGGTCCACATCGTAGTTTCGCTTGTACCACCCACAAATCGCATGCCGCAGTTTCGTGATGCCGCGCGAGGCCGAGTAACGATGATTCTTACCCTTTCGGGCAGCCTCGATCATCTTCTCGACAATATGAGGCGGTGTGGGTTGATCGGGATTCCCCATCCCAAAATCAATAATGTCTTCCCCCCGTTGCCGAGCCTCAAGCTTGAGTGATTGAACCTGTGCGAAGACGTACGGCGGGAGTCGCTTGATTCGATAAAAACCTTCGCCCAACCCCATGAACTTCCTTTGAGTAGTTTAGATAGTCCCCAATTGACCCATTATGATAAATGAGCGAAGGGATGCAGAAGGCGCTATTTTAATTGAGGGCTCCGGTTGAGTCAATTTGCCTCATGTTCTTCTCGTGTTATGACGTTGCCAAAGACTGAGCCTTTTCTTTCCGGTTCTTTGCTTGTCGCGAACCGGTTATTGCCCCCTCTCCTTCGTTTCTGTTACTAATATCGTTTGATTGCTGAATCCAGGTTGTCTCACATGCTCGTTATCAGGCCGACTGGATAATGGGGGGTGGATGGCGCGGCTTGGTGTGAATATCGACCACGTGGCCACGTTGCGGCAGGCACGTGGAGGGTCCGATCCAGATCCGTTGGCGGCCGCAGTACTGGTCGAACTGGCAGGAGCCGATGGCCTGGTCGTCCATTTACGGGAAGATCGGCGTCATATCCAAGACCGAGATCTTCAGCTCCTTCGCGAAATAGTGCGCACAAAGCTCGACCTTGAAATGGCGGCCGACGCAGACATGGCGAAGATCGCCCTCACCGTGAAGCCCGACCTCGTCACGTTGGTCCCGGAAAAACGCCAGGAACTCACCACCGAAGGCGGCCTTGATATTGTGGGGCAGCGTGACCGAATTCAGAGCATTGTGACTCTTTTACATAACGGGGGGATTCCCGTCAGCGTCTTTGTGGAACCCGATCTGAATCAAATCCGGGCTGCACACAAAATTGCGGCCGATTTCGTGGAGTTACATACCGGTCGTTATGCGAACGCCACACGTTCGAAAGAAGCCGATGCGGAATTCGAAGCCATTACCCACGCCGCTAAGCTGGCCTACAAGCTTGGGATCGGAGTCAATGCCGGGCATGGATTGAATTACCGCAACATCAAACGTCTGACGCATATTCCCGAAATCGTCGAGTACAACATCGGGCACAGTATCGTCGCACGGGCGGTCCTCGTCGGTCTCGTACAGGCCGTGAAAGAGATGAAGGCCTTGCTCGGTTGATCTGATGCCGTCGACCCGCTGGGTCCGTCCGTTCAATATCCCAAGTCATCATGACCAAAATCATCACCGCCGCGCAAATGCAGGAACTCGACCGCCGAACGATCTCTGAGGCACACATCCCAGCAACCAAGTTGATGGAACGAGCCGGGTCGGGCGTCGTCTCGTGCCTTGAACATCGGTGGGGACCTGTGCGGGGCAAAACGGTCACCGTTGTGTGCGGCAAGGGTAACAATGGGGGGGATGGCTTCGTCGCCGCTCGCCTCCTCCGTCGGCGCCATGCAACGGTGCGCATCCTCGCGATGGCACCCATCTCCGAATTGAGCCGCGATGCTGCAACGATGTATAAGCAATTCGTTCGTATTGCAGGGAAATCCTCCGTGTATCTCTATGCGTCCAAGGCTCAGGCGCAAACACTGTTGCAGGACAGTGATATCGTTATCGATGCCCTTCTTGGGACGGGACTGTCTTCTGCTGTCACCGGACGCTATGCCGAGGCCATCGACAGCATCAACGAAGCCGGTCGTCCCGTGGTGTCCGTTGACCTCCCATCGGGTCTCCATGCCGATACGGGAACGATCCTTGGCCGAGCCGTTCGTGCCTCCCTTACGGTGACCTTCGGGCTCCCGAAGTTAGGCCTCTATCAGTGCGCTGGGATCGATCTGGCCGGAGAAGTGGCCATTGTCGACATCGGAATTCCACCGGCCTACATTGACGCGGTCGAGAGCCGAACGACCCTGATTACGCGGCATTCGGTGCGTTCGTCCCTCCCGAAACGCGAGCCATCGAGCCACAAGGGCACATTCGGCCATGCCGGCATCATTGCAGGGTCCGTTGGAAAAACAGGCGCCGCCGCCATGACGGCACAAGCCGCCCTGCGAGTCGGCGCCGGCCTCGTGACCGTCGCAGTCCCTACCAGTGTGAACGATATAGTGGAAGCAAAACTCTTGGAAGTGATGACGGTTCCCATGCCTGAAACGAAAGCACGCACCTTTGCACGGACCGCCTTGGATCGGCTCGTGGCCTTCATGACGGCAAAAACCGCTATCGCCATCGGTCCCGGATTATCCACCCATCCTGAAACGGTTGAACTCGTCCAGGCCTTGACGAAACAGCTTGACCGACCAGCGGTGTTGGATGCAGACGCCTTGAACGCGTTGACAGGACGGACCGCCCTCTTGGCGTCTTGTAAAATACCGCCCATCATTACGCCCCACCCCGGAGAAATGGCGCGACTGGAGGCTGATGCCACGTCTCAGACCGTCAACAGCGATCGGATCGGTACTGCCAGCCGCTTCGCACGAGAGCGGGGCCTGATCGTCGTGTTGAAAGGGGCTCGGACCGTCGTCGCCCGACCGGATGGAGCCGTCGCCATATGTCCTACTGGTAATCCAGGGATGGCGACGGCAGGAACAGGCGATGTGTTGACCGGCATGCTCGTGGGACTCTTAGCCCAACGCGTGCCCTCCTGGGAAGCTGCCTGTGCCGCGACCTACCTGCATGGAGCTGCCGGCGATTTGGCCGCAGCCAGAAAAGGACAAGCCGGGTTGATCTCGGGAGACGTGATTGAGGAGATTCCCTATGCCCTCAAGCTCATGCATGAGACTCCATCAAACGAAACTGCCGCAATACGGAGCGATCCCGTGTGAGGACGTTCCCATGGCGACATCACCGAGCTCTCTGGACCTTACCCTCTCGTCTCCTGCCGAGACAGAATCGTTCGGACATGCCATCGGCCGGCTGCTTCGTGGGGGAGAGGTGCTCGCCTTGATCGGTGAACTCGGTGTCGGTAAGACGGCACTCGTCCGTGGACTCGTCGGCGGGCTTGGCGTACCGGCAGCCTCAGTCACAAGCCCGACGTTCATGATCGTCCATGAATACCAGGGGCGGCTTCCGGTCATTCATATCGATCTGTACCGGCTGCAGAGACTAGAAGAAGCCGAGTCGATCGGACTATTAGATTACTTCACGGACGACGTGGCCGTCGCCATAGAATGGGCCGACCGCTTTCCCCAATTGCTCCCGGATGACCGACTGGAAGTGCGGCTGGCCCATCGGACGCGGACGACCAGACGAGCCAGACTCGAAGCTCGAGGTTCACGCTCACGTTCACTGCTCGCTCACCTTAAGAAAATATGGTGCCCCACTTCTCAATCAGGCAAATCAAGCCTCCCAGCCGGTAGAAAGACTTCGCCACGATGACTCGACTGATTCTGATCGGCATTCTATTACTTCTTTCGCTGGCCTTCTTTCTTCAAAACCAAGAACAAGAAGTCACGCTCCGCTATTTTTTCGGATTGCTCGAAGCCTCAACTCCCATTTATAAGCCCATCATGGCCGGATTTGTCGTCGGCCTTTTAGTTGCGGCCATTTTACTGTTTCCTCCCTGGATACGTGGACGTATCGATCTTCGTCGAAAAACGAAGGCCTTACAGGAAGCCGAAGTGAACTTAGAACGACTTCGGCAATCTCTTGAGAAAATGTCCGGACGGACTCAGGGCTCCATCCAAACAGAGTCTTCGAGAGACCTTGCTGATGAGTGAGTCACTCCTCAGCCCGCTGATGCGGCAATATCGTGACATCAAACAGGGGTACCCTGAGGCGATACTGTTTTTTCGGGTCGGAGATTTTTATGAGATGTTCTACGAGGACGCACAGGAGGCTTCTCGGCTCTTATCGATCGCCCTCACCTCTCGTGACAAGAGCAGCGCCCACCCTGTTCCCCTGTGCGGCGTCCCCTACCATGCCGCAACGGGCTATATCGCAAAGTTATTGAAGGCCGGCCGCATCGTCGCATTGTGCGAGCAAGTTGAAGATCCCAAGGCAGCAAAAGGCCTCGTACGGCGTGAGGTCGTCCGGCTCTATACTCCCGGCACGCTCGTAGACACGGAATTTCTTTCCCCTTGTGAGCTCAACTACCTTGTCGCCCTGGCCATCCGGTCAGACGCAACTCATGAAATCCCCCTAGGCCTGGCTGCCCTTGAAGTGTCAACGGGGGAATTTTGGGGTATGGAGTTCCACGGCCCCCATGCGCTCACGCAACTTTTAAATGAGGTCGCTCGGCTGGATCCTCGGGAAGTTCTCTTCCCTGCAGATCACCTCCGGCAATCCTCCGCTTGGATGGAGCAATTCGCCGGCGCCCGCCTGTGTGAACGACCATCAGCCTCGTTCTCCTCACAATCGGCTGCTCGTACCTTGACTGAGCACTTCAGGGTCCCAACCTTGGACGCCTTAGGCTGTACCGAGTTTACAGCTGCCAGCAGCGCTGCAGGAGCGGTCTTGGCGTACTTCCGAGAGACCCACCCGACGGTGCCGCTGGATCACGTTCGGCGATTCACGGTCCGGAGTAACGGCGAGTACATGCACCTGGACGGGTCGACCATCCGTAATCTGGAACTTCTTAAACCCTTGGTGTCGAACGAGACCGCCTCGGGTTTGAAATCTACTACTCTCCTGAGCGTGCTGGATAGGACCGCCACGGCTATGGGAAGTCGACTTCTTCGTCAGTGGCTGGTGAGGCCGTTACTCCGCTGCGACGAGATTCGGCTTCGGCTGGATACGGTGGAAGAGCTGAAGCACCACATGCAGGTGCGGACCGCATTACGTACGGCCCTGCGGGAGGTCCAGGATATCGCACGACTCGGCAGTCGCATCGCACTCGGTTTGGCAGGGCCACGAGAACTTCTTGCTCTCAAACAATCTCTCTCGGTGTTACCCGAGATTCTCGTCCAGCTGACACCGCTTCAGAGCCAGCTCCTCTGTGATGTTCGGGCATCATGGGATAACGGGCAGGATCTGTACGATCTGATCGAGCGTGCCATCCGGTCAGATGCCCCGCTCTCCGTGCGCGATGGGAACATCATCACGGACGGCTATGATCCAACAATCGACGAGTTGCGCAAAAGCAGTAGAGAGGGAAAAAATTGGATCGCCGCAATCGAGGCAAAGGAACGCGACCGAACGGGCATCGAATCATTGAAGGTCCGCTACAATCAGGTGTTTGGCTACTACATCGAGATTACCAAAGCCAATCTCGCTCGTGTCCCCGTCGATTACATTCGCAAGCAAACCCTGGTCAATGCCGAACGATTCATGACTGCGGAGTTGAAAGAACTGGAAGAGCGTGTCACCGGAGCCGAGGTCAAGCTGCTCGCTCGAGAGCAGGAACTCTTTATTCAACTTCGCTCACGGGTGGCTAAAGAAGCCCATCGATTGGACGCCATAGCGACCGCCCTTTCGCTTATTGATGTCATAGCCGGATTGGCCGAGGCCGCCGCCCTGCACCGGTACACGAAACCAACGGTCACAGACGGCGGCGCCATCACCATACTGGAGGGGCGTCACCCTGTGGTCGAACGACTCTGTACGGACTCGGGATTTGTGGCGAATGATACCGTGTTGGACCTGGAAATGAATCGGTTGCTGATCATTACCGGACCCAACATGGCCGGGAAGAGCACCTATCTTCGACAAGTGGCGCTGATTGTGCTGATGGCTCAAATCGGTAGTTTCGTACCAGCCGCGGAAGCGCATATCGGATTGGCCGATCGCATTTTCACAAGGGTCGGCGCCTCGGATAATCTGGCCGGCGGTCAAAGTACGTTCATGGTTGAAATGGTTGAGACGGCGAATATTCTCCAACACGCGACTCAACGCAGTCTGATTCTGTAGGACGAAATCGGTCGTGGGACGAGCACCTACGATGGTCTGAGCATCGCCTGGGCGATCGCAGAACACATCCATGACCGTGCACGATTAGGCGCACGCACATTGTTCGCCACCCATTACCATGAGATGACACAATTGGAACATCAACGGACCGGAATCAAGAATTATCGTGTGGCGGTTCAGGAACGCGGCGGGGATGTCGTATTTCTCAGGAAAATCGTGGCGGGCAAGGCCGACCGGAGTTACGGCATCCACGTGGCCAAACTTGCAGGACTTCCCGCCGACGTCATTCGTCGGGCGCAAGCGGTACTTTCGCAACTTGAACAACCGGAGACTCGTTCCGAGTTGATCCAGGAACAACTCCCATTGACATCAGACCCCCTTCCCCAGCCCCATCCGATCATTGAGGAGGTCAAGCAGATCGATCTATTCTCCATGACACCGCTCGATGCACTGAATCGCCTCGCCGACCTGCAACGCATGGTGAGATCCGATAGAGGAGATTCATCCGATCGATGACCTTCGAAGGTGGAGCCACGAAGGCTTCGAAGGATGCATGCACATTCCTTCATGCCTTCACACAACGCTGGCTTCCGGCGCTGGCAGGTGAAAAGGAAACGGGCGGCATTCCCGCGGAGGAATGCCGCCCGTTTCTATCCGGAATTTCCCTCAGTGCGCTTGGTTATATTGCGCAGTCCAGGGAATCAGCCCGCCAACGGGTTTTCCACCGGGAAGCATCACATCGTATTGCATGCCTACATTGCTCCCATCCGGTGATACCGGCGAGCTGTTGAGGGATGTCTTGGCCTTTGCACAAGCTGAATCAAATTCACTCTTTCCGGCGCATTCCTTCAGACGAAGCGCGGAAATGCTCAGAGGTTTGCCCACAGAACCGGACACCTCTGGAATTCTCTTCACTGATGAAATCACCCGATGATTCTGTTCGGTTTCCGTGGCAACGAATTCGATCAAGTCCGTCGTGCTGCCGGGAGGAACTTCCTTTGCCGCTGCTGGTCCGGCATGAGGTCGGCCCATTTTCTTCAGCTCTTGCCAGGCGTTCTTATCGGCATAAAACTTCAAGGTCTTACCAGGATGGATCTTTTGCCAGTATAATCCACTCTCGGCATTACCGCCGAACACGGCAACGTTGATCCACACCGCTTCATCGTATGGATCAAGGACGATCACCCGCCCCTGAATGGTGGTCGGCTTGCTCATGTCGCCCCACTCGAATCGCTCTTGAAATGATTCAATGGCCGAGGCAGTCGAACCCATACCGACTACCAGCACAACGGCTGCCAGAACGGCCGCACCTCGCTTCTGCAACATCATGTTGGGATCCTCCTTCACAACAATCTTCCACATTGAGTGGCTAATCTTTAATTACCTTGAAGCCGGTGATGGTCCTGCCGTCCAGGGTCACCTCCATGGCGACCAATTCTTGAGAAGCTTTGATGATTTGGTCCATTAATGCTTTATCCTTGACCGCGAGACGGACCGTCGTAGCGGCATGGTACCAGCCTGAATAGGTTGAGTTTTTCTCACTGCCGCCGGCGAAACCCCACGCGCAACAAGTGAACAACGGGTCAGGCGGCTTGACGTCAAGCATCGTTGATGACCGGCCACCGGGCGTGCCGGACCCCGGTTCTCCCGAATTCCAATATTGAATGCCGAACAAAAGTTCTCCATCCGGATTATCCGCCCACTGCGACCAGACACGGCCTTGGAGCGTCTTCGTCGCTTCCGCCTTCAGGGGTTTTCCTCCCACAATTGCATCAGCAAGGCCTAGTTTTTCTATGTCACCGGCACCTTGGGAAACTTCGGCCGCTAGCAAGCCGAATCCCGAAAACAACGCCACGGCAGCTAGAACGACAGCCCTGTTCATACGCAATCCCTCCTTCGTCAAATTGAGCCAGATAGTCGATGAAACCGTTATTGTCTCCGTTATTGTCCCAATGTTGAGTGGTGAACCAATACCTTACAAAATTTGACGTTCTTCAATAGCCGGCCCAACAAAAATGAATGTGCAATCGTCCGGCGGATAGTACCGGAACGGTACTGAAACTGCGATGTCCTGTCAAGGGAATGTTTGATGGATTGGAATACGTCGTCAAAATATCTTGAATAACAATCTGTTATGTAATTTCAATGGATTGACCTTCATATTTTTTATAGGGCGCAGTCACGAGAATTTTGCGCTCAACTCTCCCACCTGACGTGAAGAAAATGGACCTAATCCAGTCAGCGCGATTAGATCGCTGGTGAACAAGGTTCGTGCCGTCTCGAATACCTGCTGCTCGGTCACACTATTGATCTCCGCAATCAGATCTTCCAGGGTCGTATGTTCGCCCGCAATCAGCTCGTCCTTAGCAAGCTTGTTCATCCGACTATGTGAACTCTCCAAACTCAGCATGAGGCTACCTTTCATTTGGTCCTTGGTGCGTGTGAGTTCGGTACCATCGATCCCGTCCCGGGCAAGTTTCCGAATTTCACGGTGGATCAATTCTAGGACCTGCCGAACCTCTCGTGCTCGAGTTCCAGCGTAGACCGTAATAGTGCCACTATCGGAATAACCGGACAAAAATGAGTAGACTGAATAGGACAAACCGCGTCTTTCTCGAATCTCCTGGAACAGTCTGGAACTGACACTGCCTCCTAACACACTGTTCAGCGCATAGACCGCGTATCGATCTTTATGCCCGGCAGCAACTCCCTTGAATCCTACGCAGAGATGGACCTGCTCCAATGGCTTTTGTTTTATGGTTACACCGCCACAGAGTTCCGGAGGCCAACGTGTGTGAGGAGCGATGCGGTTCGCATGACGATAGCGCCCAAAAGTGCGAGCCATGGTTTTTTCGAGCTGCTGAGGATTGAAATTCCCGGCTACGGCGACCACGATTTCTTCGGGACGATAGTGCGTGTCGATGTATTCGAGGAGAGCTTGCCGGCTGATTTGCTTGATCGTTGCCTCCCGGCCTAGGATCGGACGGCTCAACGGATGTCGCCCCATCACTAACTTGGTATTCAATTCCTGAACCAAATCCTCAGGATCGTCCTCAACCATTCGGATCTCTTCAAGAATGACCTGTTTTTCTTTTTCAATTTCCTTCTTTCCAAGTCGAGATCGAAGAAATAAATCAGCCAATAGATCGAGGGCCTGGGGGAGGTGTTGATCCAATACCTTGACATAGTATGTCGTTGTTTCACGCGTCGTAAAGGCATTCATCTCGCCTCCCAACGCGTCGATCTCACGCGAGATATCCGTCGCGGAACGAGTCGCCGTCCCCTTGAAAAACATATGCTCGATGAAGTGAGAGTACCCGGCCTGCGAAGGGCTTTCGTCACGAGAGCCCGCATTGACCCAGATGCCAACCGTGACGGATTTGAGGGTCGGGATCCGCTCGGTCACCAAGCGAATCCCGTTGTCGAGGATAAGCTTGCGGTACAATGCTACCCGCCCGCTGAATCGGTTGCACCGCTTCCTGTCGGCGCAGGGATGGTTTCTTTTCGGCTGAGCCTGATCTTGCCTTGCTTGTCGATCTCGAGCACTTTCACAAGAATTTGATCGCCTTCGGCCACCTCGTCGGATACGGCTTTCACCCGGTGATGCGCCAGCTGCGAGATGTGGACCAACCCATCGGTGCCCGGCAACACCTCCACGAATGCACCAAAGTCCATAATCTTTCTCACCGTACCCAAGTAGACTTTCCCGACCTCGACTTCCTCGGTCAAGCGGTTGATGATGTCCTTGGCTTTTTGTAACGACGCACCATCCGCAGAAGCGATGGTCACAATGCCGGTATCCTCGACACTGATCTTCACTCCGCAGTCGGACTGAATCCCACGGATGGTCTTCCCACCCTGACCGATGATATCTCGAATCTTATCTTGTTTGACTTTCATCGTGTAGATGCGAGGTGCAAACGGCGACAAGTCGGCGCGGGGACCCGCGAGCGCCTTCGACATGTGATCGAGAATATGGAGGCGTCCCGACCTGGCCTGCTCCAAAGCTTGCTGCATCAGGGCCGTGGTAATGCCGCCGATCTTGATGTCCATTTGAAGCGCCGTCACGCCGTTCTTGGTGCCGCATACCTTGAAATCCATATCGCCCAGATGATCTTCAAGGCCCAGGATGTCCGACAAGATAATGACGTCGTCTCCTTCCTTGATCAATCCCATGGCAATGCCGGCGACCGGTTCCTTGATCGGGACGCCTGCATCCATCATGGCCAACGTTCCACCACACACGGTCGCCATCGAGGACGACCCGTTTGACTCGAGAATTTCCGAAACAATTCGTAGGGTGTATGGAAAAACTTCTTTGTTTGGAATGACGGGCTTCAACGCCCGTTCAGCCAAGGCTCCGTGCCCAACTTCACGTCTTCCCGGTGAGCGGAGCGGCCGGGCTTCACCGACGCTAAAAGGTGGAAAGTTGTAATGCAGCATAAACGTCCGTGTGTACTCACCTTCCAAGGCATCGATGCGCTGCTCATCGTCGGTCGTCCCTAGCGTCACGACTGCCAAACTCTGCGTTTCGCCTCTGGTAAAGATGGCGGATCCATGGGCGCGAGGCAGGGCACCAACCTCGCAGGTGATCGGCCGGATATCGGAAGGGCCGCGTCCGTCGGCGCGCGATCGGTTCTCCAAGATCATCTTCCGGACTTCCGTGTATTCTAGGTGATGGAACACGATCTTGATGTGCCGTTCACTCGAAGGATCTTCCGGCTTCTTTAGTTTTTCAATGGCCTCGGCCAGAATTTGGTCCAACCGCTCCTGTCGGGCGGTCTTGTTGGCAATCATGATGGCATCACGAATTGGTTGTGCCACCAATGCTTTGACCTCGGCTTGCAACGAGGAGTCGATCGATTCCGCAACAACCTCCCGTTTCAGCTTCCCGACCTTCTTGGCCAATTCATCGATCTTCCGCACGATTTTCTTGATCTCAGAGTGAGCCAATTCCAGCGCCTCGAGCATCGTCTGTTCGGATAACTCATTGGCGCCTGCTTCCACCATCATCACCGCGTCCGCTGTACCTGCCACCACGAGATGCAACTCGCTCTGCTCCATGGTTTCAAGGTCAGGATTGACGACGAGCTGGCCGTTGACCCGACCGATCTTCACCCCGGCGACGGGGCCGTTGAACGGAATGTTCGACACCGCGAGGGCGGCTGACGCCGCCGTGATCCCGATGACGTCGGAAGAACCGGTCTTGTCAGCCGATAACACCGAAGCAATGACTTGCGTTTCGTAATAGTACCCTTCGGGAAACAACGGACGGATCGGACGGTCGATCAAGCGACTTGTCAGCACTTCCTTTTCAGCCGGCCGACCTTCTCGCTTGAAGTAGCCTCCAGGGATTTTGCCGGCGGCGTAAGCCTTTTCCTGATAGTCGACGGTCAACGGCAGGAAATCGGTACCAGGCTTGGCCGTTTGCGCTGCTACAGCCGTTGCGAGGACAACGGTGTCTCCGTACGAGGCCCAAATGGATCCATCAGCTTGCTTTGCGACGCGACCGGTTTCGAGGCGGAGGGTCCGACCTGCAATGTCAACTTCTACGACGTGTACCATCTATGGTCTCCTCTGGTTAGATCCACAGATGCCCACTGAGATACGCTCGGGCCGACTCCCTTCAGCACTCAGCCGAGGAAGGAGCCATGGGTGACGCGTCTTCCACTCAATCGCACACGTCCCCCTTGAACCATACATCGTCGGAGCGCATGTCGGTGTTCATCTGTGGGATATTCGAACGATGCCATGGCGCCGGTCAACGCCGCTGTTCATACGACCGGTTACTTGCGAATGCCGAGTCGATCGATCACGGCTCGGTAACGCGCATCATCCACACCGCGGAGATAGTCGAGCAAACGGCGCCTGCGTCCGACCAGTTGCAACAATCCACGCCGCGAGTGGTGGTCCTTTTTATGGGTCTTGAAATGTTCGGTGAGATATGTGATCCGGTTGGTCAACACCGCAATCTGCACTTCCGGCGATCCGGAATCCTTGTCATGCTGCTGATACTGCTTGATGAGCTCGCCTTTCGCTTCTTTCAGTAACCCCATACCTGCTCCTTCCGCATTAATGACTCAAGTGACTCAGTACCTTACGAATTCTGATCGATCCTACGCTGCCGGTATCGTGAGTGCCAATGGCCAATAACTGACCTGCTTCATTCTTCAGACGTACAGAAACAGCGGAGGAAGAAGCGGGCAGTTGCCCGCCGCCGACCGGGAAAATAGGGGAGCCGTGCAGGACACGCTGCGCCTGCTCCTCGTTCACGACCACCGCCGGAAGTTGGAAAAGGAGTTGGTCCAGTGAAATAAACTGCCTACAGAGAGTTCCCGCCCTGAGATGGTCGACAATTTGGTCGATCGTCACCGCTTGTTCAATCGAGAGCGGACCGACACGGCGGCGTTCGAGCGTATGGAGATGTCCGCCTACCCCCAAGGCCTGTCCGATGTCGGCACACAGCGTGCGCACATATGTGCCTTTTGAGCACACAACGCTCAGAGCCACATCACGACCGTGAACGGCCTCGATCTCCAGCTGATGAATGGCGATCGACCGCTCTGCCCGATCGACCGTTCTGCCCGCTCTGGCCGCTTTATAAAGCGGCTGCCCACCGACTTTCACGGCTGAATACATCGGCGGCAGTTGCTGTTGTACTCCTCGGAATCGAGCGATCACCGCCTGAAGTACATCCTCCGTCACCCCACTTGGATCGACCCTCGTCAAAACCTGCCCCGTTGCATCCTGGGTGTCGGTCGTCTCGCCCAGACGCAAGACAGCACGGTACTCCTTATCCCAATCGACGAGATACTCGGCGATTCTCGTGGCTCGTCCGACCAGGATAGGCAAGACACCCGTCGCACTTGGGTCCAACGTGCCGGCATGACCGACCTTGCTGTCGCCCAGTAGCCTTCGAACCTTGGCTACAACATCGTGTGAGGTCCAGCCGGTTTCCTTGTGGACAATAAGGACTCCCTCCAGGGCGCGCCCTTGCTCAGTTGTGGTGCCCATTCTATTCATACCCTAAGAGTCCGTGACTTTCTCATCACCATTCAAAGAATGCCGGGTCTCGTGCTGGTCAGACTCCCCGTGCAATCCTTCCAGAATCCGCATGATACGGTCGCCGCGGGGCCCACTGAGATCCTTCTTGAAAATGACATCCGGAAGGTAGCGGAGCGAGAGCCGCCGCCCCAATTCCGACCGTACAAACCCGCTGGCCTTTGAGAGACCGGCAAAAATATCGCGTTCAGCCTCACCGGTTTCCATCGTCGTGACAAAAACATGAGCGATGCGCAAATCACCCGTCAGCTCGACATCCGTGACCGTGACGCCATGGACCCGGGGGTCCTTGATTTTTCGCATGAGAATATCCGCCACTTCCATTCGGATCTGATCGGCCACCCGGTCTGCCCTTTTATAGGTCGTCTTTGACATCTTGCCATCTCAACATGGTCGATCGCCGGCATTGCGAGGGAACCTAAAGTAATTCTAATTGTGTTCTGACCACTTCGATTGCAGGCACGCTTTTGATCAAATTCAACGCTTGTTCGAGCACCTGGTTCGCGTGATGACTCTCATTCGAGACACAGGCCATTCCAAGGATGGCCTTCTGCCAAAGGTCTTGACCGTCTACTTCAGCTACTGAGAGGTTAAACTTGTCACGCAGCCTGTCCTTAAGCCCATGAATGACCTGCCGCTTGTCCTTAAGCGATTGGCTCCCTGAGATGAACAATTCTACCGTGCATAGACCGACGACCATGGCCAGGACAACCTAGCAGGATGTTGAAAAAGTCCTCCAGCTTCGTTCTCGCATCGCTCAGAGACTCAACGTACCGCAACGAGTACGTTTTGCCTCTTCACTCGCTGCGGCCTTGCTGGAAGGCCTTTTTGAACCCCCTGCGGGATAGTGGGATGACATCTGTGATCGTTCAATAACGCCTTGCCAGAAGTAACGGCGGCAGCACACTTCTGAGGCTTCCACTAGAGCTTGGTCGCGATCTTATCGATTGCATAGGCCTCGATAATGTCGCCAGCTTTAATATCGTTGAAGTTTTCGATACTCACGCCACATTCATACCCCTGCTGCACTTCACGCACATCGTCCTTGAAACGTCGCAACGAACCGAGCTTCCCCTGATAGACCACCACATTATCGCGAATCACTCGGACCCCCGCGCTTCCCCGAGAGATGGTCCCGTCAATCACATACGACCCTGCCACAGCTCCGACCTTGGGAATCGTAAAGACCTGCCGAACTTCTGCTCGTCCCAACACTCGCTCCTTCAGAGTCGGTTCGAGTAAACCTTCCATGGCAGCCTTGATGTCGGCAATGGCGTCATAAATGACCGTGTAGAGCCTGATATCGACACCCTGCTGTTCGGCCAATGCGGTCGCCTTCGGTTCCGGCCTGATGTTGAAGCCGATAATGATGGCTCGTGATGCGGCGGCAAGCAGCACATCGGATTCCATGACTCCACCGACTCCGTTATGAATCACACGGAGCTTGACGGCGTCTGTCGACAGCTTTTCGACTGCGCCTGCCAATGCTTCCGATGATCCTTGCACATCGGCCTTGATGACGATGGCCAATTCCTTCACAGATCCTTCTTGGATCTTCGCGAAGAGATCATCCAAGGACACTTTCGAAGGACCCGTCAATTCTGCGGCCCGCCGCTTTTGAGCCCGTTCTTCTGCGATCTCTCTGGCGACTCTCTCATTGGAGACGACATGGAAGACATCTCCCGCCGACGGAACAGCCGGCAATCCAATGACTTCCACTGGAATGGACGGCCCTGCCTGCTGTACTTTTTCGCCGCGATCATTAAGGAGGGCGCGGACACGCCCGCTGAATGATCCTACGACGTAGGCATCTCCCACCTTGAGAGTCCCGCTCTGGACCAACACCGTCGCAACAGGGCCCCTCCCCCGTTCAATCTTGGCCTCGATGACGGTGCCTTTGGCTTGTCGGTGCGGATCCGCCTTGAGTTCAAGCACTTCCGCCTGAAGCAAAATCATCTCAAGGAGGGTATCGAGTCCCGTTTTCTGCTTGGCAGATACCTCGACCATAATGGTATCCCCGCCCCATGCTTCGGAAATCAGTCCATGCTCGGAGAGCGCGTTTTTTACCCGATCAGGATTGGCGGTCGGCTTATCGATCTTATTCATCGCCACGATCAGCGGCACTCCGGCTGCCTTGGCATGGTGGATCGCTTCGATGGTTTGCGGCATCACTCCGTCGTCTGCGGCGACGACCAAAATGACGATATCCGTGACCTTGGCCCCACGAGCTCGCATGGCTGTAAAGGCTTCGTGGCCGGGAGTGTCCAGAAACGTCACTTGTTTCCCACGGACCGAGACGGTATAGGCACCGATATGTTGCGTAATGCCACCGGCTTCCCCTTCCGCCACGTTTGTTTGGCGAATCGCATCGAGAAGGGACGTCTTTCCGTGATCGACGTGTCCCATAATGGTCACCACCGGCGGCCGAGGTTCTAGCCGTTCCTCACCGCCCGTCTCAACGACATCTTGCAGCAACTCATCCCCCACTTTCTCAACCGATATTTCAACTCTCACTCCGCTTTCCTCGGCTAACATCGATGCGGCATCGAGGTTCATAGGTTGGTGGAACGTCAGCATTTGCCCCATGTCCATGAGCTTCCGAACGATGTCCGCCGGCCGTTGACCGATCAACTCGGCGAATTCTTTTACCGTCGTCCGCGCGGTGACTTTGACGCTCTTCCGGCGCGGTTTGGTGATTTCCGCCGGGGCGCTATGATGGACGTGCCTGGATCGATCATCCCGTCGCTGAACCGGAATCGCACGAAGGTCTTGCCAGCGGGCGGCATCCTCACGGAATTTCACATCCTGCTCATCATCTCTGCTGCGACCGGGTTTTCGAACTTTCTTCAGCTTGTCTTTCTGTCCCTCTGCCTCGATCGCCTCGAACGCCATGCTCTTCTTTTTGCCCGTCACAGGCTCCAGAGTCGTCGTTCCGATCGTGGGCGGAGTGGTGGCCGACTTGGCCGGCATCTCTTCCTGTCTGGCAATGAGCGGCGCTGGGGTGGGTGAGGATATCTCGTGCGGCCTTTCTTCTGTCGGAAGACTCCGATCGGCAGGCGCACCACTGCTCGGATGCTCGACGGATGGGGGTAGTATCGGCACGGGGATTGAGGAGGCCGACTGCGCCGAACGTTCACTCTCAACAATCGGCGGTGAAGATACGGTCTCGATCGGTTCATCTTCTTTCTTACGCTTGATCAGAATACGGCGCTTGTCAGGTTTGGTCGATTCTTCGACAACCTGGCTCTTTCCCGCCATGGCCTTACCGTGACCCGCACTGTCCGCTGACTTTGCACCGAACTCTTCTTCGACGCCCGTCCCGTGACCTTTCGATTTTGAGCCGAGTTTCTCCAACACTTTCTGAACGATCTCCTCGTCGAGCGTACTGCTATGTGACGAAACCGACACACCCATCTTCTTGAGCTCTGGGATGAGCACTCGATTTTCCATTCCTAACTTCTTGGCGAGTTCGTATACACGCATAGCCATGGGACGGTTCCGTCTCTATCCGCTCGTTGCTTCCTCAGCTCTGGCAGCCTGCCGAGCTTCTTCTTGCAGTCGTTGCGCCTCGGCTTCCTCCGCGAGGGCCGCTTTAATCTCCTTGTCGCGTTCTACTTTTTCTTTTTCATATTCGGTCGCGCTGATGATATCGATTTTCCATCCCGTCAAACGTGCCGCCAACCGGACATTCTGACCGTTTTTGCCGATCGCCAACGACAATTGCGAGTCGGCTGCGACCACGAGCGCCGACTTCTTCTCTTCGTCAATCCCGACCTTTTCGATCGTCGCAGGGTTCAGGGCTTCGGCAATAAAGACGCGGGGGTCCTGAGTCCAGGTAATGATATCGATCTTCTCGCCCCGCAACTCGCGCACGACCGCCTGCACACGGGACCCTTTAATACCGACGCAGGCCCCCACCGGATCCACGGCCTTTTCACGTGACGTGACCGCGATCTTCGTTCGGTCTCCCGGCTCTCGAACGACCGATCGAATTTCGATGATCTTTTCCATGACTTCCGGCACTTCGAGTTCAAAGAGTTTCGCCACAAATTGCGGATGGCTGCGGGACAGAATGACCTGAACATCCTTCGGCGTACGGCGCACCTCCAGCAACATCGCCTTCACGCGATCGCCGCGCCGATAGGTTTCGCGCGGAATCTGCTCTTGGATCGGCAGGATGGCCTCTGTCTTGCCGAGATCCACAAGGTAATTCCGTCGTTCCATGCCGAGAATAATGCCCGTCACGAGATCCCCCTGACGCGTCGAATACTCTTTTTGAACCGCCTCCCATTCCGCCTCACGCACTTTTTGGAAGATGACTTGTTTCGCCGTTTGCGCGGCAATCCTCCCCAATTCGTTCATTTCGATCAACGATCCAATCTCATCGCCAATCTCCGCTTCACTATCGTATTGGCGGGCTTCTTGAAGAGAGATCTCCGCTTTGGGATTGCTGACCGTTTCTACGATGGTTTTTTTGGAAACAACGGAGATTTCCCCGGTTTTTGGGTCGATTTCGACTTGAATGTTTTCGGCCTGGCCGAAGCGTTTCTTCGCGGCGGTCTGCAGGGCGGATTCAATGGCCCCGATGACTCGGGCCTTGTCAATTCCTTTCTGACGCCCGATTTCGTCGATCACTGAGATCAGTTCTCGATTCATACATCACGCTCCTGCATCCGGTTACCGCTTACCATCTCCCGCTCTCGACCCTAGATTTTCACGACCAGCTTTGCCTCAGCAATCATGTCTCGACTCAATCTCACTGTCTGGGGTATCCGACTGCCAGCCACAGCCAGGACTACTGCCTGCTCATCCACATGCATCAATTGCCCGGTGACCTTCCACTGCCCTTCGAGCGGCTGTCGAAGTTTGAGGCTCACCTCTTTTCCAATTGCCCGCTGATAGTCTCGAGATCTCTTGAAGGGTCGATCAAGACCTGGGGAAGAGACTTCAAGGGTATAGGCATGGGGGAACGGATCAGCCACGTCGAGTGCCGGTCCTAGGGCCTTATGTGCCTGCTCACAATCTGCGATACTGACTCCACCCGATTTATCGATCAGGACGCGAACGACCGCGCGTGAACCTTGCCCCACACACACCACATCAACCAACTCAAGTCCGAGCGTCCATAGGATCGGTGAAATGATTTCCTGCAACCGGTCGGCAACCGGCTGCGGACCATTGCCCGGTATGCTCAACCTATTTTCCTTTGACATGTGTCCAAACAAAAAAGTGGGCATGAGCCCACTTACAGAGGATGCACCATATCATGCACCCAGGTGCAAAGCAAGGGGACTAGCCGGTCAACAACGTCCAACGAGCGGCCAGCGTTTTTGTGATAGGCCCCGGTTGGCCGGAGCCGATGATTTTCCCGTCGATCTGGACAACCCCGAGTACTTCCAGCGTCGTACCGGTCAGAAATACCTCGTCCGCGAGGCATAGGACATCGATCGGTATGAATCGTTCTTCGACCACGATGCCCTCCTTCTTCGCCAACTCTAAGACCAGGGTACGTGTGACGCCGGAAAGAATTCGCGGACCTTCGGGCGCCGTGATGACAACCCCGCCCAGAACAGCCATGACATTGCTCAGCGCACCTTCCATGACGAAGCCATCCCTGACCAAAATTGTTTCGAAGACGCCGGCCTTCTTCGCTTCTTCACGGGAAAGGACGTTAGCCAGGAGATTGACGCTTTTGATATCACAGCGTCCCCATCGAAGATCTTCTCTGGTACATGCGCTGACTCCTGTGCGACGGACTTCCGGTGACAGGGGATGAAACTCCCTGATGGTCATGACGACCGTTGGGAGAATATTGGAAGGGAAACTGTGCTCACGTGGAGCTACCCCTCGGGTCAGCTGGATATAGATCTTGGCGTTTTGATATCCGGCCAGATTGAGTCCTTGTTCAATCCACCGCGTCCATTGGTCCCTGGTATAGGGTTGGCGAAGGGCGAGTTCTCTCGCACTCCGATCCAACCGGGCAAGATGCGCGGCCAGCTCGAACGCTCTTCCTCGATAGGTCCGAATAACTTCATAGACGGCATCACCGAATTGAAATCCTCGGTCA
>Ga0073934_10004861_pt1 | contig 21633 bp, 21 predicted proteins | sample LarsenN4metaG_FD_76834 | JGI IMG/M metagenome (GOLD analysis project Ga0073934, IMG submission 76834) | Hot spring sediment bacterial and archeal communities from British Columbia, Canada, to study Microbial Dark Matter (Phase II) - Larsen... ...
AGGCGAATCAGATCCTCGGCACCAGCCACCTCGATCCGTCGAGGATCATGGCGAAGATGCTCGTGCGCGAGAGCCGCACGCGGCGCGCACGGGCGATCTTCTTCCAGGGCCAGCCCTGGTGAGTGCGTAGGCGACGCTACGACCTGAACAAGTACGACAGCTTCACGAAGAAGCCGTCGGTGCGACGCTCCAGGTCCGCGAAGCGGAACGCGCGCTCGTCGGCCAGCGTGCTCCCGTAACCGGCGAAGATCACCGTGCCCGGGCTGGGCTGATAGGAGAAGAGCGCGTCCGCGCGGATGTCGTTCCGTGTCTGCGGCGTGAACGGCACGTAGGTGCCGCTGGTCTCGTCGAGCCTCAGGAGCGGCCGGTCGGTGCGTCCGTCGTCACGCAGAGCGTCCTGCTCGCGCGCGACGTACTGCCCGACGAGCCTGAGGAAGACGGAGCGGAAGAGCTGGTACTCGACCTTCACGCGAGGGACGCGCGTCAGGCTCACCGTGCTCCAATCGCTCGGCCGCGCGACGCGCGTCTCGTTGTAGAGCCCCTCCACCCGCAGCCGCCCGGTAGGACGCCAAGACGCGCTCATCTCGGTCCAGAGCAGGTAGCCCGGAGCCCATTCGGCGAAGTTCTCGTCCCGCCCCACGAGCACGAAGCCGCTCAGCGAAAACGACGGAAACTGGGGCGTGGCGATCGTCAGAACGACGTCGTAGTTGTTGATGGCGGGACGCCCGACGAACGGCACCGTATCCGCACCCATGTCGATCGCGTAGCCGTCGTACAGGCCCGGCGGGAGTCGGAACTGCTCCACGAGGAGGGATGCGCCGAGCGTCCACCCACCGCGGAAGAGGAGCGTGTTGTTGAAGTGCAGCTTGCCCTCGTCGGGCGCGTTGGCCCCGAGACGGTCGTACAGCCACACGCCGTTCAGCGTGATGCCCGCTCCCCAACTCTCCAGGAGCGAGCCCGGAGCTCCGAAGCGCGTCATGCGCGGCGTGAGGCTGAGCTGGGCCACGCCCGGGCGGCCGACGAAGCCGCTTCCGGCGACGAACTCCGGTGAGAACCCCGAGCCGGAGAGCGACCAGCCCCGCTCGCGGCCGGCGCGCGTGACGGAGAACGACCACATCGGCGCGCTCGCCACGGTGGCGGCCGTGCGTGTGCGGCTTCCCGCGAGCTGCCCCGCGAAGGTGTACGCACCCGACACCAAGCGCCCGTCCACGGCCGCGACGCGGTTGTAGTCGGAGCCCGCGACGCGGTCGGTGTACGTGAGGCCGACCGCGGACCGTTCGCCCACGCCGCGCCGCACGCGCAGGACGTTGTAGACCGGACGGTCGCTCCCCGAGGCGAAAGGCTCGTCGTCCACGGCCGAGAGGAAGCCCACGTCCGCGCCGCCTAGCTGCCCGGCGAGCTTCAGCGCGAACGCCGGATCGACGATCCGCCGCGTGTAGATCAGGTTGCCGGGCGCGGAGAACTGCTCGGCTCCCTCGAGGAAGAACGGACGCTTCTCGGGATAGGAGAGCGCGAGCCGCGGATCGAACTGGATCTGTGCCACGTCCGACTCGACCTGCGAGAAGTCGGGGTTCACGGTGCCGCTCAACGTCAGGTCCGTGGTGATCCCCCACCCGGCGTTCAGTCCCCACTGGCTCGCTTGCCGGTCGTAATCCCACCCGCCGGCTGCGGCCGGCGCGCCCACCGTTTGGCTCGTCACCACGGGGTTCAGGTCCATCACGAGGCCGCGGCGGATGCCCGTGAGCCCTTCGAGCGTTCCTCCCTGCGCGAGGAACGACGTTTCGCCGAGCCGAACGGGGGTCCACGTCTGCGTCTGACCGGCGTGCTGCACGCGCCGCACGACGTTGATCCCCCACGTCTGCGGCTGGGCCGACGGGAAGCGCACGCTCTTGAACGGCACGTGGATCTCGTCGTAGCCGCCCTCGAACACGCGCCCCTTCGAGTCGAAGAGGTAGTCCGGGCTCAGATCGATCGCGGCGCTCGCCTCCTCCGCGGTGAACATGCCGGCGCGTGACCGCCGCTCTTCGCTCTGTGTCCCGTCGGCCTGCACGCCCAGGGGGTTCACGGCGAACAGCAGCGCGCGGCGCCCGTCGTGGAAAGGATCCAGGAGGATCTGCACGAAGTCGTCGCCGAAGATGCGGTCGCGGTCGGCGAGCGTCGCGTTGACCGGAGCGTGCGGCTCGTACGCCCGGATGCCGATATGGAGGCCCGTCGGCGCGTACCACACCAGCACGTCGGTCTGGTCGTCGGCCGGGAGCCCGTCGACCGGCTCGTACTGGGAGAACCCCGTGAGCACGGCGGCCGTCGACCACACCGGCTCGTCGAGCACGCCGTCGATGCGCGCCTCCGCCTCGAAGCGCGGGACGTCGACGGCGATCCGGCGGTCGACGCCGCTGTAGACGGGCGGCGGCATCGGCACGGGCGGCGCCCCGGCCGCGAGCTGCGGCAGCTCGAGCAGCGGCAGGAGGAGAAGTCCCAGCACGTCGAAAGCCTAACCTCCTCGCCGAGAGTGCGCCGGTCGATGGGACGCGCGCTGTCCGGCGGAAGGTTGCCGGGACGTCAGCCCCGCAGCGCCTGCACCGGATCCGTCCGCGCGGCTCGCCGCGCCGGGACGTACGCCGCGACCCACGCCACGGCCAGCAGAAGCGAGACGGCGGTGACGAACGTCGGCGGATCGAGCGCCTCGACCCCGTAGAGCATGTCTCCGAACCTCGGCGCCGCCGCTGCGGCGAAGACCACACCGAGCAGGAGGCCCACCGCCACGACGCGGCCCACCTCACCCACGACCATCCGCACGACGCCGCCCCGCTCCGCGCCCAACGCGATGCGGATGCCGAGCTCGGCCGAACGCCGCGCGACCGCGAAGCTCACCACCGTATACACGCCGAGCGCGGCGAGCACCAGCGCGAGCACCGAGAACGCGCCCATCGCGCTCGCCGCGAAGCGGGGCATCGCGAGGCTCGATCCCAGGTGCGAGACGAGCGTGCCCTGTCCGTTGACCGTCACCGCGGAGCGCCATGCCGCGATCTCTCGACGCAGCTCGGGAAGGATCGTCTCCGGATCGTCCTCCGCGCGCACGATCAAGTAGCTCGGCATGCCCGGACGCTGGCGGGTGCTGAAGTACATGAGCGGTGACGGCGCCTCGCCGAGCGCGTTCACCGGCACGTCACCCACGACGCCCACCACGGTGCGCGTCCAGCTCTCCGAGCCCTGCGCTCGCATGCGGCGGCCGACCGGATCGCCGTTTCCCCAGTACCGGCGCGCCGCCGACTCGTTGATGACGATCGAGACGCCCGGCCCACTGGGGACGTCGTCCTGACCGAACCCTCGGCCGGCGACGAGCGGAATGCCCATCGTCTCGAAGTAGTCGTCGCTCACGTTGGCGAACGGCATCTCGACGGCATTCGTTCCGGCCGGCGGCGTGTAGCCTTCGATCTCGGTCGAGGTCGATCCCTGGCGCATGGCCGGCAGCCGAGTCGCGAACGCCACGCCCTCGACGCCCGGTACGGACCCGATGCGCGCTCGGAACTCCTCGAGCGCCGCGAAGGACGCCTCGGGCGCGATCCCCGCGCGCGTCCAGTCGAGCGTGAGGTAGGCGATGCGGTCGACGTCCACGCCCGTGTCCGCCGTCTGGAGGGCGGTCAAGCTGCGAGCGATGAGCCCCGTGCCGAGCACGAGCACCAGCGACGCCGCGACCTGCAGGACGACCAGTCCGTCCCTGAGCCTCAGCGTGGCCCTCCCGGCCGAGCTGCCGCGGCGGAGCCCGCGGCTCACGTCGGTGCGCGCCGAGCGAACCGCCGGGGCGAGGCCGAACGACACGCCCGTGAGCACCATCACGGCCGCAGCGAACCCGGCCACGCGCGCGTCGAGCCGGAGCTCGAGTGCGCCCCCGAGGAGCGGGGAGAGCGGCAGTGACGGCAGGGCCGCCAGCGCCCAGTGGGTGAGAAGCAGCCCCGCCGTCCCGCCCGCGGCCGCCAGGATCAGCGACTCGAGCAGAAAGAGTCGCGCCACCCGACCCTGGGAAGCACCGAGCGCCGAGCGCACGGCCACCTCGCCCGAACGATCGAGCCCACGCACGAGCAGCACGTTGGCGAGGTTGGCACACGCGAGCAGGAGAACCGTGAGCGCGACGGCGCCGAGCAGCCCTCCAGCGAGCGTGAGATCCCGGTCGCTGCTCGGCGACAGCCGCACGTCGCCGGCGGCGAAGACGGTGATGTCTCTCCCGATGTCGAGCGCGGGATAGAGCTCCGCGTGCCGCCGGGCGAGCGCGTCCATCGCGGACTGGGCCTGCGGCACCGTCACGCCCGGCGCCAGGCGCGCGAACACCTGGTACCAGTGGTCCTCGCGCCGGTCGAGGTTGGCCACCTGGAAGGGCCCGCCGACGACGGTCGTGCCGATCGACAGCCAGAAGTCCGTCCGCAGCGGCGTGTTCGTCCCCGTGAGCCGCTCCGGGCCCACTCCCACGACGGTCACCGGGTAGCCGTTGAGCTGGATCGTGCGGCCGATCACGTCCGGGTCGGCCGCGAACCGCGACCGCCATGTGGCCGCGCTCACGACGGCGGACGGCGTCCCACCCACGATGTCGTCCTCGGGAGCGAACCAGCGGCCGCGCTGCACGTCGAGGCCGAGCACCGGCAGGTAGCTCGACGTCGCGTACTCGATCGCAACCGGCGTGAGGCCGTCCGGCGAGTCCCAGGTCGCCGGAATGAACGAGGGTGCCGCCGCGGCCACCGCGGAGAAGACGTCGTACTCGGTCATGTCCCGATACGCGGGAAACGAGTTGGTTCCCGGTGTCCCCTCGTCCGTGTCCTGATAGATCCGGACTACCCTCTCCGGCTCCGCCCACGGCGGCTGGCGGAAGAGCAGAGCGTCCACGACGGTGAACACCGTCGTGTTGGCGCCGATGCCGATTGCGAGCAGCCCGACCGCACCGAGGGTGAACAGCGGCGAGCGCACGAGACGGCGCAGGGCATGGCGGATATCTTGCTGAAGCGTATCCATCTGTTGGCTCCAGGTTCGTTTCGTTCGCGCATCCTTCAGATACGCACGGTGGCGAGGGCCGCAAGGGCTTCCGTTCGCCCCGTAGCCGGCCGAAGCCATGACCATTGGATGCCGGCGGAGGCCATTCGGTTTGCGAAAGCCTTACGGCGGCTCGCTCGACCCCTGGGTGGCGCCCGCTTCTGAGGCGCGCTACTGCGCCTGGCGCTGCCCGCCGATCAGTCCGACAAGCATCAGCGCGCGCTCGAGCACCCCGTCCGTCTCGAGGAGCCGTTGGCGCTGCTCCGGCGCGAAGGGTAGGAAGAGCGACAGGCCGTCGATGACCTGCTCATCGGGCACACCGGCGGGCGGCAGCTGCGATCCGAGGCGGGCGGAGCGCATCGCCTCCTCGAGCTGACGCCGCCTTCTGCCGAGGAGATCTCGCTCACCCGGGTCGATCGTCTCGGGGATGCTCTCGACGTCGGCGAGTCGATAGAGGCGGCTCTGGTCCTCGCCGCGGATCCGGAACTTGGTGAGCCCGCGCACGACGATGTTGTACCGCCCGTCCGGGAGCCGCTCGGACTCGACGATCACGCCGGCGCACCCGACGGCATGGACGGGAGGCCGTCCCTCGTACTCGGCCTCGAACCCCGGCTGCAGCATCACCATCCCGATGATGCTGTCGCCCGCGAGCGCGTCCTCCACCATCGAGCGATAGCGTGGCTCGAAGATGTGGAACGGCTGCGTGATGTTCGGAAAGAGGGTGACGTCGGGCAGCGGGAACAGCGGGATCGCGGCCGGCAGCTCGGGTCCACCCGCGGCGTCCTGCGCCGACGCGCTCGGAGGCGCGCTCGCACAAATCAGAGCGATCAGCCAGGCAGTCCTCAGCGCTCGCATGGCGATCATCCTAGGGGATCGTGACGCCGCGCGGCCAGATCCGTCAGCGAAGCGCCAGGCCCACCGAAGCCTCGTAGACCGTCGCGATGATGTCGTCCACCAGCGTGCCGTTCACCGTCATGTCGCCGACGGCCGCGATGTAGGTGCCCACGTCCGCCGTCACGGCGAGCCATCGTGTCACGCCCACGTCGAAGCCGACGCCGAAGGAGAGCGCCGAGCCCGTCCGCTTGACCGTGGCCGTCTCTCCCGTGCCGGTACGCACGGTGTACGTGCCGCGAGCCAAACCCGCACCGCCCCGGAGGTGCACCCCGCTGTCTCCGACATACCAGATGACCAGCGGGCCGATCGTGCCGTTTTCGGCGTCCAGCGGAGGCGCGCCCGGGACGAGGTCGAGGTTGGTGGAGCTGAGGGCGAAGAACTCGAGCCCGAGCAGGACCGGAGTGGACGCCAGCCCGATCCCGACGCGCGCGTAGTTGGCCGATCCATAGGCCGCGGTCACGCTCGGGCACCCCTGACAACTGTTGCGGACCGTTCCCGTGCCCCTCGCGGCCTCGACCCAGAAGCCGCTGCGGAAGGCGGCTTGACCACCGACGCCGCCCGACGTCGACAGCAGCATGGCCGCCGCGAGGAGCAAAGGGCCGAGGCCCGGTGCCCTGCCGTCCGTCATGGGCTCGCGACCGCGCTGCGTGCGGGTATCCACGTGAGGTAGACGCGGGTCTCCGTGTACGAGCGCTCCTCGCTCGGATAGTCGGCGAACCACGTCTTGCGACGGTCCGCGCTGTAGTGAGCTCCGATGCCGATGCGCTCCGTGATCGGGACCGTGATGTCGAGACCCGAGAAGATGATCGTGTGATCTCCGGGAGCGCCGCTCACGGTGCGAAGGTAGCGCACGCGGTTGTACCACGAGACGTAGGCGGTGCCGTTCCGCTCGAGTGACACCTCCGCGATGCCTCCGATCCCCGGACCGTAGTCCGTGTTGCGAATTCCCCGGTTGGGATCCCAGGCCTCGATCGCCCCCAGCATCACGACGTCCGCGGCCACCCGCGAATGGATGCGGAGCCCGCTCGGACCCGTTCGCCAACGTGAGTCCAGCCCGGTCTCGAGGCTCTGCTCCCCGAAGTGGTAGGCCGGGTTGTTGATGTAATCGAACCGCTGGTTGAGCACGATCGCGTGGCGATGCCAGCTGTCCGGCGGCGTCAGCTCCCTGCCCCACAGCCGGCCGGTGCCGCGGAGAATGTTCATGCCGCCGCCGTCCGGGCTGATCTGCGCGAGCAGCGTGATCACGTCGAAGGGAGCCTCGCGCTCCGTTTCGAAGACGTCGCCCAGGCGGATATCGATCAGGACGTGCGGCGAGCGTGTCGGTCGTTCGTCGGGCGCGTTCTCGCGTATCGTGCGGCCTCCGACGCTCGTTCGGAACAGGTAGGACTGGGGAAGCCGATCCGGCGGATTGGCACGCCGGTCGTTCCACTCGCCCCGAACCAGCCGGTTGACGCCTCTCATCGGGTTGATCAGCAATCCCGCGATCTCCCGCGTGAGCCTCTCGCCGCCGACCGCCTCCTCGTCGAGGATCGCGGACGAGACCCGGTGCAGGATCTCGCCCATGGCCACGCCGCCGAAGCCCGTCATCCAGAAGTCGTTCAGCGCGGGCCGCTTGGCCTCCGCGAAGTACTCCCACGTCCAAGAGCCCAGAAAGGTGATGGGCACGGACTCCCAGTAGCTCAGGCAGTTGGCCCGCCCCGCGTCGAAGTAGAGGCTGCCGTTGTAGGGGTGCAGGAACATGTTCGTCCCGAACTGCGTCCTGTCCCACAGCCAGCCGAGCTGGAGGTTTGTCGCCCACGACTCGAAGTCCACCCGCGCCCAGTCCCACTCGAACACCCACACGTTGACACGGTTGACGGCGATGTTGAGCCCGAGCGCCTGGGCCGTGGCGAGCAGCGGGCGTTTCTGCTCGCAGGCCGCGACGGGCAGCCCTTCGGACGACTGAGCCCCCTGTGCCGCAACCGGCGTAGCGAGGAGGACCAGCAGCGCGCAGGATGAGATCGGCTTCCGCATGGCGCGGGACGTGAACGGACGACCCGTCGGCAGGCAAGGCCTATCCCTCACGCCCCTTTCGCCTCCCGCGTGCCGTCCCGTTGACGGCAGTCGCGGGCGTCCGGTAACCTCCTGAGAAGGCACGCCACCGCCGGAGGGTCGAATGCAGCGCTCGCTCACCGTGGGTCACCGGTCATTGCAGAAAGCGGCTCTCGGCCTGCTCGTCTTCGGAGCGTTCGCCGGTGGTCCCTCCGCCCTTCTGGGACAGCAGCACGACCACCCGCTGGACGCCGCCATCGTGCCTCCCGAGGTCCCGCTCCTGGAGGCGGTGACGGGTGAGTTCTCGCGACCGATCAAGACGGCCAACCCGCTCGCGCAGGCGTACTTCGACCAGGGCATGCAGATGGTCTACGCCTTCACGTATCCGGTCGCCATTCGCTCGTTCCAGGAAGCTCAGCGGCAGGATCCGACGTGCGCGATGTGCTACTGGGGCGAGGCGCAGGCGCGCGGTCCGTTCCTCAACAGCCGCATGACGGAGTCCAACGCCGGTCCTGCCTACGAGGCCGCGCAGAAGGCGCTCGCGCTCATCGACGAGACGGACGACCCACTCGAGAAGGCGCTCATCCGTGCGATGTCGATCAGGTACGCGGAGGAGCACGACCAGGAGTTCCGGGCCGAGCTCGACAGCGCGTACAGCCAGGCGATGGCCGAGGTGTATCGCGCCTACCCGAACGACCTCGACGTGATCACGCTCTACGCCGAGTCGATCATGCTGCTCAACACGGAGCGGGCGTTCTACGTGTCGACCGATCCGTTCGTGCAGAGCTTCCACCGGCTGCTCGAGGATGCCCTCGCCAAGGACATCACGCACCCCGGCGCGTGTCACCTCTACATCCACGCGACCGAAGCGACGGACAAGGCGTTCAGGGCGGAGCCGTGCGCCGATCTCTTGATGACCGCGGTGCCGGGCGCGAGCCACCTGAACCACATGCCTTCGCATACCTACAACGTGATCGGGCGGTGGGGTAAGGCGGTCCGCGCGAACGCGATGGCGTGGCGCTCCGACGATCTCACCGCGTTCGGCCAGGGCGTCTCCTATGCGGGCACGCACAACCTGCACATGCTCTTCTATGCCGGGTCGATGGACGGACAGGGCAAAGTCGCCGCGGCCGCGGCGGCGGAGTACGCGAATCAGGTGAACGGAGGCGTGTTCTATCACTCGCTCGTGCTGCTCCGTTTCGGGGAATTCCAGAAGATCCTGACGCTGACCGAGATGCCCGAGCAGCCCATCCAACAGGGGCTCTGGGAGTTCGCGCGTGGCTACGCGCACCTCCGTACGGGCCACGCCGACAGCGCCGCCGTCTATCTCGCGCGCGTGGACGAGAAGGCGGATACCGTGCCCGACGACGTTCAGATGCGGAACCACACCGCGCACAACCTGCTGACCATCACCGGCAATATCCTGCGCGGCGAGATGCTCCGCGCGGAAGGCAAGCTCGCCGAGTCGATCCCCGTGTTCGAGGAGGCCGTGCAGGTGCAGGACGGGCTCCGCTACGACGAGCCCGAGCCGCTCAACTTCTCCGCACGGCACTGGCTGGGCGACGCGCTCCTCGAGGCCGAGCGATACGCCGATGCCGAGGCCGTCTACCGTGCGGCCATCGAGCAGCATCCCGACAACGGATGGTCGTACTTCGGGCTCGAGAAGGCACTGCGCGCTCAGGGGAAGACTGCCGAGGCCGACGCGGCGAAGGCGGAGTTCGACCGGGTGTGGTCGCGCGCGGACGTCTTCATCACGTCGTCGCGGTTCTGATCACGAGCCAGCGTCGGGCGGAGTGAGACGTCTCCTGGACGTCATCGGGATGTCCATCGGCGGCTGGCTCGGATGGACAGCCGGAGCCGCGATCTCGTTCTTCACAGGCTTCATCGTGAGCGTCGTCGGCACGGGCGTCGGTCTCTACGCAATCCGGCGCTTCACGCGTGGGATCTCCTGACCTCGAACAATGGTCGATCCGACGTCGTGACCTCCCGGGTGACGATCCACATGGTGGCGAGCCTCGACGGCTTCATCGCCAGAAGAGACGGCGGCGTGGACTGGCTCGAGACGCCGGACCGCTTCGAGGGCGGGGAGACGCTGCCCCCGGAATCCGTCGAGGAGTTCCTGAAGACGATCGACTGCTACGTCATGGGCTCGCGCACCTACGAGACCGCTCTGGGCTTCGAGGCCAAGGGGTTCGGCTGGGCATACGGCGACAAGCCCACCTTGGTCCTCACCCGTCGTGAGCTTCCGAAGACCAGGAACACGGTCGAGTTCTACTCGGGCGATCTCGCCGTGCTGGTGAACGAGAGATTGAAGCCGAGGTTCGGCAGTATCTGGTTCGTCGGCGGCGGCCGGGTGTCCGCCGAATGCTTGCGGCTCGGGCTCGCGGACGAAGTGCGTTATTCGATCGTTCCTGTCCTGATCGGGGACGGCATCTCCTTCTTCGAGGGGCTCGACCAGGAGGTCGCGCTGCACCTCATGGAGTCGAAAGCATACAGCACCGGCATGGTGGCGCTTCGCTACGAGGTGCGACGCCCGTGAGCCGACTCCTCCTCGCCCTCTCCTCGCTGGCCCTCCTCTCGGGCTGCGCGTCAACGACGCCCCCTCCGGCCGCCAGCGCCGGGTCCGCACCAGCCGCAACGCCTGCGTACTTCACGGCCGAGCAGGCGACACGTGGCCAGCGTGTCTTCACGGGCATCTGCTCCACGTGCCACGGCCGGAACGAGTTCGCCGGCCCGATCTTCGCGTTGACCTGGAGAGCGGAGCCCGTGAGGAACCTGTTCGAGCAGGTCAGCACCAACATGCCGCAGGACGCGCCCGGCAGCCTCACTCCCCAGCAGTACGCCGACGTCGTCGCGTACATCCTCCAGCTCAACGGTGTGACGCCCGGCGACCGAGAGCTGCCGGCGGACGCGGGACAGCTTTCCTCCTTGGTCTGGTGAGCGAAAACGGGCGCAGCCGTTGACACGGGGCAGCAATTCCGCGAGCCTGCAGCACCATGGTATTGGCTGGAATGAGGGGCGAACGGTCTCATTTCGGAGATCGACGCCCTTTTTTCGTGCCAATACGTTGTTCGTAATTTCGTGACCAAAGTGGTCACACGCGCGCGGAAGATGTCCGCGCATAACACAGCAGTCGGTACGTACGTGTGAACGTAGCTCCGAACTGCGAATACCAAGGAGCGCACTCGATGCGTACCAGAGGAACCGTGAAGTGGTTCAACGATCAGAAGGGCTTCGGCTTCATCACGCCGGAGGACGGCGGCAAGGACTGCTTCGTGCATCACAGCGCGATCCAGGCTCAGGGCTTCAAGACGCTCGCTGAAGGAGCACGTGTGGAGTTCGACGTGGTCCAGGGCACCAAGGGTCCCGCAGCACAAAACGTCGTCGTCGCGTAGTCGTTTCGACCTCGATCGCGGTTCACGGCCGTCCCGGGTAACCTCGGGACGGCCCGCGTTTCTCCAGCGGCCGGAGGCTTCCATGACCCACCCCGACATGTCTCGCGTAGCCCGCGAGAGCCTTCGCATCTCCTCAGTCGAGCCGCCTGGCTGGGAGCCGGCCTCCGGCCGGCTTCCTGAAGTGGGCGAGCAGGTGTATTGCACCGAGGGGCTTGCCCGAGTCGTGAAGCGTCTCGGACGCACGAGTGACGGAAGCCGCCTGCTCGAGCTCCGTTGTGGGGATCGCCCGCAGCCGTACTTCGTCTCGTCGTCGAATGTCCTCCTTCGCACGGCCGGCACGAAACCAACGGGTTTCTTGGACGACGCGGACGCGATCGGGGGCGGGTGATGCTGAAGGGCATACTTCGCACCGCGCGGTATGCCCGCAGTTGGAGGACCGGCGGCGACTCCCTCGTCGAAGAGGAAGTCGTGATCGACCGGCTGGGGAGCCAGGTGGGCGCCACGCTGCTGCGCCCCTCCCGCAGCTCGGGTCCGCTCCCGGGTTGGATCGCCTTGGGCGGCGTATCCCGCATGGGAAGGCGCCATCCACAGCTCGTGCGCTTCGCGCGGGCCCTCGCCTCGAGCGGCGCCGCCGTTCTCGTGCCCGAGGTTCCCGAGTGGCGATCGCTGAAGATGACCCCGAAGGTCGTGGCGCCGACCCTGCGTGGCTGCATCGAGCTGCTGCGAGGCCGCGCGGACGTCGCGACGGACAAGCTGGGCTTGATCGGCTTCTCGTTCGGGGCGCCTCAGGTGGCGATCGCCGCCGCGCGCGAGGATCTGGCCGAGCACGTGGCCGGCATCGTGCTCTTCGGCGGGTACTGCTGTCTCGAGCGCACGATGACGTGCCAGCTGACCGGCGATCACGAGTGGCAGGGAAGCGAGTACAAGCTTCGCCCCGACCCGTTCGGGGGATGGGTCGTCGCGAGTAATCATCTCACGGACGTCCCGGGATGCGAGGATGCGCGTGACGTGGCCGAGGCCCTTCACGCGCTCGCGCACGCGGCGAGCGGTCAGCGCATCGCCGCGTGGGATCCGCGCCACGATCCCATGATCGAGCAGCTGCGGGCGGCGCTTCCGACCCGGCGACGCGAGCTCTTCGACCTCTTCGCCATGCCTTCCGATCGAGTCCATCCCGAGCCACAGCAGGGCCGAGAGATGGCGCTGAAGCTCGCCGAGGCTTGCCGCAGGATGGAGCCCCTTCTCGATCCGGCGGCCCAGCTCGCCGAGGTCGCGCTTCCTACGCAGCTCATCCACGGGCGGGGCGACCGACTGATCCCCTTCACGGAGGGGTTCCGGCTTCTCGAGGGTCTGCCGCAGCGAGCCCGGCGTGGGTTGACCGTCACGGGCCTCTTCAATCACACCGCCGATCACGCGCCGGCACGGCCCTGGGACCGCGCGCGCGAGAGCCTCAAGATGCTGGCGGCGATCCGCGGGCTGGTCACGACGGTTCGCTGACTGCGATTCGTCGCAGCTGAATAGCATGGATCGTCGCAACTGCGCGGCATGTCCGCAGCGGTGACGCCCGCGGAGCGCGCGGCACATTCGTTGCGCTTAGACGCCCACACGAAGAGCGGCGGGCGTCCCGTCGCTCGTACAATGGAAGGGCGACATGGCTAGAGAAGGCGGCTTCAACTCGATGCTGGGAATCGTGGCACTGCTGATCCTCGTGGCGATCGTCGTCTACTACGTCATGGAAGAGAGAGACGACGAGCTGGAGATCGACATCGGCACGCGCGACGTGCCTGTGCAGATCGACCCCACTTGGGTCGGGTGACGACCTTTCGCGCCTAGCGCGCGCTCCAACGCTCGAGCATCCACTCTCCGGCGACCCGGAGAGCCGGGACGTACGCACCCATCTGGTAGTGCGTCCGCCCCGGGAGGACGCGCAGCTCCACTCGGTGGCCGCGTGCCGAGAGCGTCTCGTACGCCGCCTCCGCCCGGGCGAACGGCACCACTTCGTCGTCCGGGCTGTGGATCAGGTAGAGCGGCACGGTCACGGCGGTCACGTCCGTGCTTCCGGGTGAGCCAGCCATCACGATGGCGCCGTCGAACACGGCGGGGTGACGCGCGGCCATGTACCACGTGCCGCCGCCGCCCATGCTGTAGCCGGTGACGAGGATCCGGTCCCGGTCGATGGGGTGCTGCGCGATCACGTGCTCGATCAGTGCGAGAACGGCCCGCTCGGACCGCACGGTCGCCCAGCTCCGGTCCGGCACGTCGGGAGCCACCATGACCGCCCCCCAGGAGCGCAGCCCCGGCTCGACGATCGACTGCATGAACGAGCTGCCGTAGTACTCCGTTCGTCCGCCGGGATGGAGCACGACCACCAGCGGACGCGGATCGGCGTCGGCACCGTCCGCTCCGGCCGGCAACGAGATCGCATAGCGCATGACCGAGCCGTCCGGGAGCGCGAGCGTCGTCTCCGTGACCTTGGGCAGGGCAGCCGTCTGCGCCGCGAGCTGCGGGGTCGCGAGGGCGAGCAGCAGCGCTGCACGCGGAAGCACGCTCATCGCGCGCGGACGTACCTCACCGTCGAAGCGTTTCTGGTGGGACCCGCCTCGGTGCCCGTCGGCGTCACCCACAGCGTGTCGGCGACGATGCGGAAGGTGTAGTCGTTGAACGCACCCGCCGCCATCGCGTCGGGGCTCTTCGCCACGATCGGCCGCCTCCGCATCGTGTCGCCCGATACCTCGAACGTGCCGGCGTTCGCGGTGAAGGGATTCCAGACGTCGACCAGCGCCTCCGCCGTCGCGGGCCCGATCGGCAGCGGCGGCCTCGGTCCTTCGCTCGTCACGAACGTGTAGCTGTAATGACCGTCGACGAACAGCAGCAGGCCGGGCTGCGGCGAATCCACCAGGCGGGACCCGGGGCCGATGAGGGCATCGACCCGCCAAGCCCCCTCGAGCCTCTCCTGAGCCTCGGCCGGCTCGGCTCCTGCCCCGGCGAGTGCGACGAGCGCCGCTCCGGTCGCGAGCGCGCGAGCCTGCGTCGATGCTCTCATCGATCCCACTCCTTGGATGTGCAGAGTCATCCTCCGGCCGGCGCCGCGCCCGTCGTTCCGGGATCTCCCTCCCGCAGCGGGCTCGTGAACGTCAGCCCCGCGTCTGCGAGACTCGCCGAGACGTCGTCTCCCGCAGGGCGCGTACCGCCGGTCACCCACGCGACGAGGTCGTCGAAGGCCCTCGTCATCTCTGCCTGGCTGAAGGCGCAGTGGCCGGGGATGCGGTAGATCCGCTGCACCAGCAGCTCGTCGTTGCCCGCAGCGTGCACCGCGTCCTCGAGCAGGCGCTGCAGGAAGATCGGCACGAAGAGGTCGCCCGTGCCGTGCATCGTCAGGAGCGGGCGCTCGATCCCGCCGTCGAAGGGTCGCAGCTCCTCGTACGGTCCCTCCGGTCCTCGCATCGCGGGATCGCCCGCCTTGCGGCGGGCTCTCGCGTCGAGCTCGGCCGCGGTGATGCCGAGCCCCGGCTCGATGGCATACACGAACCCACGCGTGTCGACCGCACGATTCGCCGCGGACGTGCCGCCGGCGAGCGCGCCGCCGCTGATGTTGGCGAGGAATCGGTCCTCGAGCCCTTCCATCGCGAATGGGCGTACGCCGCCGCTGATCTCGATCTGCACGCTCGCCAGCCGACGGCCCAGCTCCGTGTAGGCGGGCGGACGCCCGAGCAGCTCCGCCATCCTCGCGGTCTGCCCCTGCATGCCGTCGAGCGTGAACTGCACGCCGGTGATCACCTCCGCCGCCGCGCCGACGGCCGCGAAGAAGTCGAACAGGGCGGGCCCCGCGGGACACATGGCGAGGCCGCCGGCGAACTCGGTCGGATACTCGTGCATGCCCAGGAGCGTCACGTGCCCGCCCATCGACGTGCCCGTGAGGTACACACGACCCGGAGCGCGCCCCGCGAAACCGGTCGTGAGCGGAACGAGCGCCCGGGTATCCTCGAGCCCCTGCCCCGGCACGTACCCGTTGCAGCGGTAGCTCGAGGCCGCCCACGCGAACCCTCTCTGCACCAGATGCTCGCGGATCGGCGCGTTGCCCACGCGCAGGATCCCGCCCTGCTCGCCGCCGGCTCCCCGGAACCCGTGGGCGAAGAGAACGAGGTCGCCGTTCCATCGCTCCGGAATCTCCACGCGGTAGAGGCCGCCGTCGTAGCGGCCGAAGTAGGCTCTCGCACCCGGAAGCGGCTCGAACGAGGCATCGCCGTCTTGCCACTCACGGGTGGGACACGGAACGGGCTCGATGTCGAGCCGCGCTGTCGGATGCGGCCGCGGTGAGAAGCCCGTCACCGCCAGGATTCCGACCGCGATCGCCGAAGCGCGCAGCCACGTTCCGGTCATCCCTGCCTCCTCGGTCTCCTCGGTCCTCGTGTCTCCGGCCGAACCTAGGCGCCTCTTCGGCCGCCTGCTACTCGACGCGCTCGAGGAACCACCAGAGCCGGTCGCGCCGGCGGTGCCCGACGATCATGCCGAGACCGGCCGGGATGAGCAGCAGCGGCCGCCAAAGCACCCCCGCGATCAGCAGGAGATAGCCGACCACGTTGTGGTGGATGCGCCACCCTCCGACCACGGCCGTGGGATACTGCTCGCGCTCGAGCCGGACGCCTCTGACCAGGCGCGCCCAGACGGCATCCGTCGCGAGCCCGCCCGCGAACGCGCCGCCTGCCACCGCCGCCCGACGGGACAGCAGCTTCAGGAAGGCGGCCCGGGTGTGGACGGGGGCGGGGTTCTCGGAGTGACTCACGCGGCTGCAAGTCTGAACACGGCGTGCACGAGCGACAATAGCGGCGACGGCCCCGGGAACGACGAAGGCCGGGAGCCCGTCAGGGCGCCCGGCCTGGCCACGCCGCGCGAATCGAGAGCTACAGCCCGCTGCCGCGGATGCTGCCGGTGAGCTTCTCGGCCTCCATGTGGTAGCCGACGCAGAGGACTTCCCTGTCGCTCCGCTGGTTCCACGAGCCCTCGGTCGGATAGATCGTCGTGTAGTCGATCATCGAATCCTCGTAGCCCTTGCCGATCGCTCCCATGAAACGCTCGAGACATCCCTTGTACGCGAGCTCCTCCACCCGCTCCGCACCCGGCCATTCGCCGGTGATGTCGAACGCGGCGTACACTTCGTTGTCGTGCGGCTCGGAGCACGGAACGGCGGGTATCTCGCTGATCTCCGTGTTCTCGAAGGCCTCGTCGTTGAAGCAGTCACCGACGCGCACCTCGAAGGCGCCGACGGAGCCCGCAGCGGTGACCTCGCCCGCATCGTTGCGCTGCGCGGCCGAGGTAATGCCGATCACCGCCGCGACTGCCGCGCCGGCGATCCCGAGAATCGAGCGTCCTTCCATTGGGGGACCCCCCTCGAAAAAGCTGGGTGGAGCTGGACGTGCCTGTAAACCCGTGGGAGACCTCGCAAGCTAGGTGCCACGAGCATTCGGGGTGGGCCCGCCGCTGCATGCCGTGAAACTGCTTCCAGGCTGTGGTTTCGCAGGTGCCGGCCTGGCCGGCCGGCTCCACGATTCCGGTCGAGGCTCGGCACGGAGTGACGGCCGCGGGCACTAACTGCCCGGCCCCGGCAGAGCAAGAAAAGGCCGGGAGCCCAGACTGCGCTGGGCTCCCGGCCGCCCGCACGAGCCGGCCGAAGCGGGCTCGGGGCTGGTCGACTCCTCCTCTACCAGGCGGCTCGCAGCTGCTGGCCCACCAGCTTGGCCGGATCGGCGCCCGCACGTGGGATGAACTTCTGGACGCGCCCGGCGAACACCTCGGCGATGTACAGGTTTCCGTTCTGGTCCGTCGTGAGTGAATGGGGCCCGTTGAACTGGCCGTACTCGTTCCCAGGCAGCCCCCATCCGTAGATGAAGTTCCCCTGCAGGTCGTACTTGAGCATGCGGCCCGTGCCGCCGTCGGCGATCCAGACGAACTCCTCACCCGAGGGCTCGGTCATGATCTCGACGGCATACGGCAGTGACGCACCGCGCGGCCCCGTCGGGAACATGAACTGGAAGTTCCCGTTCTCGTCGAACACCTGGATGCGCGCGTGCGCACGGTCGGAAACGTAGAGCAGCCGCGCGCTGCTGATCGCTATCGCATGTACCGTGTCGAACTCGTACTCCTGCGGATTGTTCGGGTCCGCCGGCTCGCGTCCCCAGTCCATGATGAACTGGTCGTCCGGTCCATACTTCGCGACGCGCGTGCCGACGTAGCCGTCGCTGATGAAGTAGGTGCCGTCGGGCAGCCACGCGATGTCCGTCGGACGGTTGAAGTTGTTCGGCCCGCGGCCCGGCTCGCTGCGCACGCCGTGCGTGAGCACGTGCTGGCCGTCGTACGTGAACTTGTGGATCTGGTGGAGGTTGTCATCCACGATCCAGAAATGCTTCTGGGCGTCGTACGGACTGATCTTGACCTTGTGCGGCCCGCGCCCCCCGCGGTGGTCGAAGTACGCGTCCATCTGCGGATAGTGCGCGACGACGTCGCCGGCGGCGTTCACGGCGAAGAACGTGTGCAGGTAACGGCGCTCGTATCCGCGCTGACCATTCTCATCGTCCGTCGGTGGAGCGTTTCCTCGGCTCGGCTCGATGAGCGCGTAAGGCGTCCATGGGGCGTTGCCTGGCGGGAGCGGGAGCTCGCCACGCATCGCGATCCAGATCCTGTCAGGGCTCTCGGCGAACACGGCCCCCTGGGAGCCCCACGTCCACCCGGCGTGCGGGTGGCCTTGGTTGTCGGGCAGGCCGTTCGGCCACGGCTGGGGCTGTTGATAATGTCCCCAGAGCTCCTGACCGTCGTGGACCAGCGCGCCGCGTGTGGCCCCTCCGGCCGCCTCGGCTTCCGGCGGCTCCTGCGCGCTGCATCCGGCGAGGGCGACCGAAACCCCCAGGGCCGCGACTGCAGTGAGGAAGCGGGAATTCAGCCAACGACCTTGCATGACTCACCTCCTTGCTGGGTTCGGCACACCGTCAGAATCCGTCCTGCCCGCCACGGGCGCCAGAGGTCCCGGGGCCGTATCGATGGATGGCTGTCTCAGAAGTGCGACAAGGCCGGAAACGGCGCCTCCGGCGGCGAGGCACGACTCGAGGCTCGCAGTTCGACGCGTCGCTCACAGCATAGCCGCGAAACGGTGGCTGGCCATCAGCAAGGACGCGAGGACGAGGTGCCAGGCCGTCAGCCGCGCGACCCTGCCGAGTCGCGCGCGCAGGGCCTGCATCTCCTCGGCCTGGGCGGGCGTGGGTGGGCCACCGGCCGCTGCGATCTGCGCGCCGAGCGCGCTCATTCTCTCGGCGGTGGGCTTCTGGACGAAGATCCCGATGAAGAACGCCCCCAGCCCGAGCAGGGCGCCGAGCGTCAGCACGATGCCTTCCGGCGTGCCGAGGAACGCGCCGCTGAAGCGCATGGTGTAGAGGCGCAGCCCCGAGAGAACCACGAGCACGGCCGAGACGGTCATCAGGACCGGAAAGCGGCGCTTCAGGATCCCGGCCATGACGGCACCGCCGGCGGGACCGGCTTCCATCACGCTCGGAACGATGAAGAACCCCACGGCGATCGCGCCCCCTGCCCACAGGATGCCGAAGAAGACGTGCAGGAGGAGCAGCGTAGCGAACTCCATCGAACCTCCGTCGTGAACGGGATCGGGACCTCATCTTGTCCGCACGACTCCCTCTCGCGAAAGAGCGGCGCACCGGCCCGTGGCGGCGGGGCGCCGCGAGGGTCCTACTGCTCGGCGACGCGGAGCTCGCTGCGCCCTAGGTGGGCAGCCGCTCTCCGATTCGCTGCATGGAGGCCGCCACGACCACCCGATTGCGGCCCTGGCGCTTGGCGTCGTACAGAGCGCGGTCCGCCGTCTCCACGAGCCCTTCGAGGCTCTCGGCGTTCTCCGGCAGCCCGGCAACGCCCACGCTCGCGGTGAGACGGAGTGGGACCGGGGGCTCGTCGTCTTCCGGATCGACCACGAACGTGTGCCCTTCCACGGCGGCCCGCAGGCGCTCTGCCACCTGGCCGGCCTCGGCGATCGACGTCTCCGGCATGATCACGAAGATCTCCTCGCCGCCGTAACGGGCTGCCCTGTCGATCGACCGCAGCGTATCGGCTACCAAGCGGGCGACCCCACGGAGCACGTCGTCACCTGCGCGATGCCCATAGGTATCGTTGATCGACTTGAAGTGATCGACGTCGGCCATGAGAATCGAAAGCGGTCGCCCGTGCCGCAGAGCACGGCTCACCTCCGCTCTGAGCATCTGCTCGAGCGCACGTCGATTCGCGAGACCCGTGAGCTCGTCCTGCAGCGCCAGCTCGCGCGTGCGCACGAGCTCCGAACGCACGCGGGCGCGCTCCTCCTCGAGATGGCGCCGCTCGACAGCCGCGAGAGCCAGAGCGGCTTGATCGGCCAGCGCCCCGGCGAACTCGATCTCGCCCGGAGTCCAGGTGCGCGGCTCGCCGACGTGCTCCAGACAGACGACCCCGACCACGCTTCCATCGCGACGGATCGCCGCATCCATCATCGACGTGATACCGAGGGGCGTGAGGTACGGCGCGCTGAACTCGCTCGTGCGCGGATCGCGATGCGCGTCGTGCCCGTCGATGGCGCGGCCCAGCCGAAGCGCCGCGAAGTAGCGGGGGTATTCCGTGGCCCTGAGCACGACGCCGCTCGAATGCCGGTCGTGGCTGCGCTCGTACAGCGCCTCGCAGCGGAGCTCGGTGCCTTCGGCGTTGAGGAGCCAGACGCTCGCGCGCTCCACGCCGATCGTCTCGGCCGCCACGCGCGGGAGCTCCCTCAGCACGGTTTGGAGCCCGCCCTCGTCGCCGCTCAGCCCAGACAGCCGTGTGAGCGCCTCCTGGTGCCGCAGCGCCATCTCTTGGAACGCCGAGATGCTTCGGCGGAGCTCGCGACGCGCCTCCTCGAGCTGGCGAGCCCACTCGGCGTTGCGTGCTTCCGCCTCCGCGCGGGCAGCGCGCTCGCGGGCCAACTCCTGCTGCAGGCGCTCGATGTCGGACACCCGTCTCATCCACCCTGGGGGTGCGGATACCTTGAGACCGCCGCGGGGGCCCGTCAAGGAAGGACCCGGGCGCTCGGGTCACCGTGCGGAGGACGCGGTGGGACGGGAGCGGATCACAAGCGCTTCGCGGCTGCGCACTTACGAGGCTCTTGGTGCCGCCGGAGGCACGGAATGACCATCGAGCGCTCGCCTGCGGCGTCCGTGCGCCGGCGCGTATCCAGCGCGTATCTCGTTCGGAGACAAGGGACTGGCCAATCCCAGCCCGGTGGAGGACGTCCGGACGGTACGCACCTTGCCGCAGAGCGCGCCCCCGGGAGGCGATGGATCGTCCATCGCAGGGGGGCTCCAGCCAACGGAGAAGCGCACATGCAGCGCACCGGTCTTCGAGTCTTGACCGTGCTCGCCACCGCCGGGCTCGGCGCGTGCGGCGACAGCACGGGTGTGAACGTCGAGTTGAGCGAGGCGGAGGCGGCCGCGCTGGCCGAGGCCGTCGTCCAGGCGGCCGTCTTCGCAACCGGCAGCGGTCCGTCCCAAGCGCCCGCGCGCGCCGGAGGACCCCAGCAGGCGCCCTACTCTTCCAACGCGAGCGTGTCTTTCGTGGCCGACTGCCCGCTCGGCGGCTCCGTGCACGTGGACGGCGACGTCGAGGTCTCCGGCGACGACGCCACGGGCGCGAGCCGCATCGCGCTCGATGTGAGCCACGACCACGAAGGTTGCGTCGTCGAGACCGAAGACGGCGTCCAGTTCAGATTCGACGGCGCGCCCGGCTTGAACCTCGACTTCGTGATCGAGGCGGACGGCGCGGGCGAGATCGGCTGGGAAGGCGTGCTGGCCGGCGCCCTCGACTGGTCCAACGGCGAGCGCGAAGGTCGTTGTGCGATCGCGCTGGAGTTCGGCGGCCTGATCAGCGACGTCGCGAATGCGATCGAGGTCTCGCTCGAGGGCTCCGTCTGTCGCCGGACCGTTTCGCACAGCGTGTCGCTGACCTTCGACGCGGGCGCGCCCTGACCGAACGCTGCTGGCGAAGGACCGAGGCGCGTGGCCGGGCGGCCACGCGCCTCGGTCTCGTTTTCGATCGCTTCAGGCTCCGCTGACGGAGCGGCGATTCTCGCGGCCGGCGGCGAGGGCCCAACGGACGTCCACGGCGAACGAGTACGTGAGGACGGCCAGTCCCATCGCCGCGACCGCGACGGCGACCGCGTCCGGAATCACGGGTGCGAGGGCCACCAAGAGCACGACTCCCTGGATCACGCAGACGACCTTGCGCCGCTGGCTCGGCGGCA
>Ga0073934_10004862_pt1 | contig 21631 bp, 18 predicted proteins | sample LarsenN4metaG_FD_76834 | JGI IMG/M metagenome (GOLD analysis project Ga0073934, IMG submission 76834) | Hot spring sediment bacterial and archeal communities from British Columbia, Canada, to study Microbial Dark Matter (Phase II) - Larsen... ...
AGCATAATCTATCCGCCGGGCACGAAGCTGAGCCGGCGCGACGTGCTGGCGGAGCTGCCGTTCGGCAACCGCGTTGTGACGATGCGGATCTCGGGCGCAGCGCTGCGCCGCGCGATCGAGAACGGGCTTGCGCAACTGCCGAATGCCGGCGGCCGCTTCCCGCAGGTGTCGGGACTAGCGGTGGAGGCGGAGCTCAGCCGCCCGCCGGGCAGCCGCGTCGTCGCGATCCGCGTCGGCGGCGCGCCGCTCGACGACGGCCGGACCTACACCGTCACAACCAACGAATTCCTCGCGCGTGGCGGCGACGGCTACAGCATGTTCGTCGACGCCCCACGGCTCCTGCCCGACAGCGATGCACCGCTGCTGGCCAACGAGGTGATGGCCTACATCCGCAAGCTCGGCACGGTGAAGACGGGCGTCGAGGGACGGGTGGTGGTGAAATCCTGAGCCTGCTTCCACAACCGTGTGCGCAGCAATCGGCCGCTGCGCGGCCTGGAGGGTCACTGGCATGCCCAAACGCATCTTCCTAGTACATCCGACGCTGCTGGCGATGCCGCCGGTCGACCAGGCGTTCAAGACACTGTGGCCCGACGCCACGATCATCAATGTGCTCGACGAGTCGCTCTACAACGACATCCCGCAGGACGGAAAGCTTGCGCCGGACATCTACACGCGGCTCGCCAATCTGTTCCGCCACTGCGAATTGAGCCGCGCCGACGGTATCGTATTCTCCGGCTCGACCTTCGGGCCGGCGGTGGAGGAGGCGCGCAAGGACCTCAGGATCCCGGTGCTGCGGATCGAGGAGGCGATGATGGACGATGCCGCCGCGCGCGGCGGATCCATCCTCCTGGTCTGCACCCAGAAGCGGGCGCAGCCGGTGGTGCGCGGCACGCTCGACGCTGCCGCCAGGAGGGCCGGCATGCCGCTGACAGTCACCGAGCTGTGGGTCTCGGGCGCCCGCGACGCCCTCAACAGGGGCGACAACGAGACCCACGACCGCCTGATCGCGGAGCAGTCGGCGGCGGCAGGCGAGTTCGACCAGATCGTGTTCGGCATGATGTCGATGGCGCCGGCCAAGGCCAAGCTGCCGCCGGCGCTGGCGCGCAAGGTGCTGACCGCGGGCGAAGCCGCGGTCGCGCGCATGCGCCAGCTGACGGAAGGATGACCTCATGCGACTTATGACACCCCGCAGCTTGATCGCGCTCATCGCAGTCGCAACCAGCGCGCCCGCTGCGTCCGCGCAGGAGCTCTTCAAGGGCAAGCAGATCACCATCCTGGTGGCCGGGACGGCGGGTGGCGGCATCGACATCGGTGCACGCGTCATGGCCCGCCATCTCGGTCGCCACGTCCCCGGCCATCCGAACGTGGTGGCGCAGCTGATGCCGGGCGCCGGCGGCATCCGCATGATCGACCACATGAACAAGGTCGCGCCGCGCGACGGCACCGTGATCGGCACGGTGGCGCCCGGGCCGATCATCGAGCCGCTGGTTGGCAAGCGCAAGATCAACTACCGGATGACCGACTTCACCATGCTGGCGGCGATGGACAAGGACGTGACGTTGTGTGTCGCGTGGGGCGAGTCGAAGTTCAAGTCCATCCAGGACGCGATGAAGGCGACCATGACGGTCGCCGGCACCGGCGCGGGCTCCTCGACCGACATCTACCCGATGTTTCTCAACGAGGTTCTGGGTACGAAATTCCGCGTCATCACCGGCTATCTCGGCTCGCAGGAGACCATCATCGCGATCGAGCGCGGCGAGGTCGACGGCCGGTGCGGCTGGGGCTGGTCGAGCCTCAACAGCACCAAGCCGGACTGGGTGCGCGACGGGAAGCTCACCTACCTCCTCCAGCTTGCGCTGGAGCGGAATCCGAAGGTCGACGCGCCGCTCGGCCTCGACCTCGCCAAGGATGCCGCCACCCGGCAGATGATGACGCTGATGTTCGCGCCGCTGGCGCTCAACAAGCCGTTCTTTGGGCCGCCCGGCATGCCGGCGGAGCAGACGGCGGTGCTGCGCAGGGCCTTCGCTGCCGCGCTCGCCGATCCCGAGCTGCGCGCCGAGGCGCGCAAGACATTCGGCGACGAGATCGCGCCCACCGGCGGCGAACAGGCGCAGCGGCTGATTGCCGACATTTACGCCACGCCGCCGGCTGTGGTGGAGCGGCTCAAGGGGATTCTGGCGAAGTAGTTCAGTCAAACAACGCGGCCCGATCGCTCTCGCTGAACAGCCACGCCCCCCGGCCGAGTTCCGCCGGGAATGCTGCCACAAGCACATCGCCGGCGCGGCGGCATGCGAGACCGTTGCCGCGCAGCATCGCCTCCACCGCATCGCGCGATTTCACCGTTACGCCGTAGCCGGCCATGAACGGCAGCGCGGGGATGACGATCTCCGGCAGAGCCGCCGTGAAGGCAGCGCGCGACACAAGGTCGATCCGGCCGCGGTCGAGCGGCAATGCCTGCCCAGCCCGCGTGCGGAAAGCGGCCCGCTGCGTAAACCGCGCGTAGCGCCGCGCGGCCTCGTCGACGTCGGCAACGACGACGGCAAGGCTCGAAAGCCCCGCGGCACCGTTCGGGTGCCTCAGCCAGCGCGGCTGCCACACCGCATCCTCGGTGTGGTGGGTGAGCATCTGGATGCGGCCCTCCGCCATTTCGCCGGGCTCCACGCGCGCCACCGTGAAGGCCGCGATTGCCGCACCGGCTGCGGTGCCGACCGGCCGCTGGAAGCGGGCGATCGGGCGCGTGCGGAAGCCCGCTTCGCCGAGCCGGCGGTGCCAAGCCTCGGCGTCGGCGACCGCGAAGGCGGCAAGCTGGAGGCCGGAATAGCGCGCAAGGGACGCCTCGAATTCGCGGCCGAGCGGCGTATCGGCGGTCTTGAACAGCACCTCGATGTAGCCGCGCGGAAGCATTGCGCACACATTGCCGGTGCCGGTCGGGCCGCCGTCGGGCGCGACCTGCACCGATTGCGGCGTCGGCGCGAATCCGGCACGCATCAAGGCGGCCGCGGCCGCCTGCGGATCGCGTACGAAATGGCCGACGTGATCGAGAAAGATCTCGTCATCGCGGGGCAATTGTCGATCGGTCCCAGTCATTGCGACAATATGATCCAAGCATGCGATTTCCTGGTCCGCCATCTTACAAGACATCGTCGGACCGATTGACTACATTGTTCGACAGTCGGGTTGAACGCGGAGTGCACTCATGAACAGGCGTGAAGTCCTGGGCGCCGGCCTCGCCTGCCTTTCGGCGACCGCGCTGTCGCCGTATCCGGCGCTGGGCGAGGCGAAATATCCGGATCGCCCGGTCAAGCTGATCGTGCCGTTCGGTGCCGGCGGCGTGGTGGACTCGGTCGCGCGGCAATGGACCGAACGCATGAAGGGGCCGCTCGGCGCCAGTGTCGTGGTCGAGAATCATGGCGGCGCCGGCGGCACGATCGGCATGGGCGAAGCCGCGCGCGCGGCGCCGGACGGCTACACGCTGGCGTTCGGCAACACCTCGACGCTCGTGCTCAATCCCGCGATCATGCCAAAGGTGCCGTACGATCCGGCACGCGATTTCGTCACGATTTCAATCCTGGCGGTGTCGGTCAGCGGCATCATCGTGCACCCGTCGGTGCCGGCGAAGACCTTGAAGGAGTTCATCGCCTATGCCAGGGCCAACCAGGACAAGCTGTCCTATGGCTCGGCCGGGGCGGGCACCATGACCAATTTTGCCGGCGAACTGTTCAAGCAGCTGATCGGCGCTCCCAAGATCGTGCATGTGCCCTACAAGGGCGCGGGGCCGAGCCTGACCGACCAGGTGTCGGGTGCGATTCCGATGTCGACCATCAACATCACCGGCCAGGTGCTGGCGCTGCACAATGCCGGCAAGCTGCGCGTGCTGGCGGTCACGGCGAACAACCGCCTGAAGGGCGCGCCCGACATCCCGACCGCGATCGAAGCAGGATTGCCGGGCATGACGGCAGAGCTGTTCACGGCGCTGCTGGTGCAATCCAAGACGCCGCCGGCGATCGTCGACCATATCCACAAGGCGTCGCAGGCCGTGATGAAGGATCCCGGCATGCAGGCGGCACTGGTCAAGCAGGGACTCGAGCCGATCGTCGATTCTGATCCGAAGAAGGCGACCGCCTACGTGGCGGAAGAGCTCCGGCGCTGGACCCCGCTGATCGACAAGCTCGGCTTGAAGAAGAAGAAGTAGCGCGCGGTTCGTAAGCCAATGACATGCCGCGGGCTCGTGCGGGACGCGTTCAAACGCGCTGTGCCTCCTTCACGCGCTCGTTCGCCAGCCGCACGAGCTGATGGCGGTCGACCTTGTTGGTGGAGGCGAGCGGCAGTTCGTCCACGAACCAGACAAAGCGCGGGTGCTGGTAGGCCGGCGCATTGGCGAGCGCGAACTGCTTGATGTCGTCCTCGTTCGCTGCCTGCCCGGCCTTCGGAATGACGAAGGCGACCGGCTTCTGTCCCTTGATGTCGTCCTCGACCGGCACCACCGCGGCCTGCGCCACCGCGGGATGTCGTTCCAGCATGCGCTCGACATCGGCGGGATAGATGTTCTCTCCGCCGGAGACGAACATGTCGTCGGTGCGGCCGACAAAGGTGTAGAAGCCGTCGCGGTCGCGCCGGAACACGTCGCCGGTGATGTAAAAGCCGTCCGGCGTGATCGGCGTCGGCACGTCGGGGCGGTTGTGGTAGCCGAGCATCACGGCCGGGCACTTCATCTCCAGCACGCCTTCGTCGGCATCCCGGTTGTCGCCGTCGACCAGCCGCAGCGACACCTGAGGATGCGGATAGCCGACCGACATCTCCGGCTGCGCCAGCCCTTCGGGATGTGGACCGAACACGACGGGACCGGCTTCGGTGGTGCCGTAGGCGTTGGTGATGGCGGCCTTCGGCAGCGCCCGCTTGAGCGCCCGCATCAGGCTCTGGCTCACGGGCGCCGAACCCATGCGAATGAACTCCACGCTCGACAGATCGGTGCGCGCCAGCAGATCGGACTCGCGCAGCATCATCGCCATCATCGGCGGCACCGCCGTGAGCCAGGTCGCACGGTAGGTCTCGATCGCCTGGATGTAGCTGCGGGCCGTGAACTGCGGCAGCAGCACATTGGTGGCATGCGCCGCGCAGGCGAGCAGCGACAGCGCGAGCGCGTTCATGTGGTAGAGCGGCGCCGCGATCAGGTAGCGGTGGCGGTCGAGCCCCGGCGCCAATCGCGCCTGCACCACCCAGATGTGGCTGGCATGCGAGAGCACGACGCCCTTGGGGGTGCCGGTGGAGCCCGAGGTGTAGAGGAACATCGCCGGATCGTCCGGGTGCGGCACGACCGATTCGAACGCGCCGGGTTCGAGAAAGCCGCCGAAATCGCCGTCCGCACCGAAGGCGATGCATGGCAGGTCCTCCGGGCAGTCCTTGCGCCGTGCGGCATCACAGAAGACGAGCTTCGCGCCGGCGTCCCCGATGATGAAATGGATGGTCTTGCGCGGAAACTTGAAGTTGACCGGCACCGCCACAAGGCCTGCGCGCATGATGCCGTAGTAGGCCGCAAGATATTCAGCGCGGTTGGCGGACAGGATCGCCACCCGGTCGCCCCTTTCGAGGCCGCGCCGGCTGAGCGCGCGGGCCACGCCGCGCGCCATGGCGTCAATCTCGGCGTAGGTGAATTCGCGCGGCGCCTCGTCGCCGCCAAGATCGACAATCCCGACCTTGGACAGGTCGCGGTCACGTACGATCAGATCGCCAAGGTTGGTGAAGGCGGGCATGAAATGTTTCTAGAGCATGAATGCGTCGCCGCGAAGCGCGAGTTTGGATAGCGGGGGCCAGAGCGCCACGGGGCCCCGTACCATCGCCCCGCTTCGCGGGGCGAGCTTCGGCATTCGCCGCCCCGCCTTCTTCCACAGGTGCCGTGGTTGTCCCGACGTCACCCCTTCGGAGGCGGAGGCGGGGCGGTGAAATAGGTGCCGCGCCCGGAGGCCAGAAGCTTGCCATCCTTGTCGTAGATCGACGCCTCCGCGCAGGAGAACTGGCCGCCCTGGCGCACCACCCGGCCCTTGGCCGTGAGGTCACCTGGGAAGGCCGCGGCGTGAAAGTCGACCCGCAGATCGACGGTCGGCGCCGGCCGCCCGAGCTTCTTGACCATGGCCCAGTCGGCGGCGAGATCGACCAGCGCGGCCAGCACGCCGCCATGGGTGTAGCGGCGCTCGACATTGACCACCCATTCCTCGCGCCAGGTGGCGGTGAGTTCGATGCCGTCGTCATGCACGGCCACGACCTTGAGCCCAAGCCACTGATGATACGGCGCGCGGGTGATGAGCGCCTGGACTTTTTCGACGGTGATGTCGTCGGACATACGTTCCTCCCAACTCACGACAACACGGCAGCCGTTGCTGTGCCCTCTCCCCTTGCGGGGCGCAATAGCCAACGCCGCGCTCGTGCCGTTACGGCGTCACCACCACCTTGCCGATGACCTCGCGGTCCTGGATCAGGCGCAGACCTTCGCGCGCCTGTTCGAGCGGCAGCACCTTGTCGATCACCGGCTTGAACTTGCCCTCGTGAATGAGCTGCATCAGCGCCTTCAGGTTGTCGTCGTAGAAGCTGTTGGAGCCGATGATCTGCAATTCGAAGCTCCAGACGTAGCGCAAATCCTCCTTCGGGTCGTAACCCGCGGTGGCGCCGCAGACCAGAAGCTTGCCGCCACGCTTGAGGCAGCGCAGCGAAGGGTGCCAGGTGTCGCCGCCGGTGAAGTTGATCACCACGTCGACGCCGCCGTCGTAGGTGCGTCGCTGCGGCTTGCCGTATTTTTCTACCGCCCATTTGGAGAAGTCGGTTTCCTTGACGTTGAGTACCTGGTCGGACCCGAGCTTCTTCAGGGCGTCCATCTTCTCCGGGCTCGACGTGCAGGCGATGACTTCAGCGCCGAGGAGCTTGCACAGGATCACGCAGCCGGTGCCGACGCCGCCCGATGCGCCGAGGATGACAACCTTGTCGCCTTTCTTGACCGTGTTGTGGGTGACGATCATGCGATGCGCGGTGCCGTACGCGACCGGCAGCGAGGCGGCCTCCTCGAAGGTCACGCCGGCCGGCATGGTAACGAGCTGATCGGCAGCAACCAGGCAATATTCCGCCATGCCGCCGTCGAGCATCTCGCCCATCAGGCCCTTCTTCTTGTTGACGGGATTGACCAGCACGCGGTCGCCCACGTTCCAGCCGGTCACGCCGAGCCCGACTTCGGAAATCTCGCCGGCCATGTCGAGGCCGATCACCACCGGCAGCGGCACCTTGATTCCGGGCATGCCGCGCATGGTGAAAACGTCATGGTAGTTGAACGAGGAGGCACGGACGCGGATCACCACATGACCCTCGATGGCCTGCGGGATCGGCTTGTCGGTCACCACGTCGAGATTGTCGAGACCTCCGTGCTGGCGCAGCAACAGCGCCTTCATCGTGCCACTCACGAGCTCACCTTTCGCTGACGTCCACCCGGCGGTTCACATGCGTTCCTACACGCGCGCTTTCGACGCCATAAGCATGGATCGAGATCGCGGGAACGTCCCCGGCATTACCAAGCCGGTGGATTTGTTCAAGTCCGGCCGGAGCGAAGCAAGCATAGCCCGGCTGGCGCAGCGCGGCACTGGATGGAACGGCAGTATTGCGGGCGGCGTCGAAGGTGAAGAGGGTTTCGGTGAGTGTGTGGTCGACAACCGCATAGGCGCACCACGCATGGTGGGCATGCGGCGGGCTGAACTGCCCCGGCGCCCACACGATCGAGAGCAGCGTGAAGCGGCCGGCCGGATCGCTGGCGATGGTGTGGCGCGCGTAGCAGTCGGCGTGCGGGGCGCGCAGCCCGGCGGTGAGGAGCCCGGGATACGCCGCCGCGACCCTGAGCGCGGTCCTGATCCGCGCGCCCATGATGTCGACCGGCCCGCTGCACGCTTCGGCCATCGCCGCCATCAGTTCGGAGAGCGGATCGGCCGGCGGATGACGGCGATTCGCTGGTATCCGGCGGTCGCCCAGGGTCGCGGACAGGGGCTGAAGCACAGGCATATTCCGAATCGCAGTTTCGACAGCACCGCCATGCTACAGATTCGCTAATTAGTAGTAAATAGCTACTGCTAATTTCATCAATTGGAGCATCTTTATATTGATAATCCTACTTATTTTGGTATATTCTTCTTCCGAACAGGCCGAAAACGCCCCCAGGCCACACTTGCACGGCCGCGACCTGCGCCGGGCCGATCAATTGACAGTAGGTGCGGTTCCGTTACCCATCGCCGGTCAACGTCCGGAGCGCGTCATGCAGGAAAACTTCCGCCAGTTTCTCGACCGACTGCGCCAGAGCGGAGAACTGGTCGACCTGCATCAGCCCGTCGACATCCGTCACATCGCGACGCTGGTGGACCAGGCCAAGACCGCGCTCTTCTTCCACAAGGTGATCGGCTACAACATGCCCGTGGTGTCCGGCATCATTCGGACGCGCGAGCGCGCGATCATGTCGCTCGGCTGCGAAACCTATCGCGAGATCGAGGACAAGCTCACCGCCGCGATCGCCAAGCCAATCCCGCCGAAATACGTCAAGACGTCGCCCACCCGCGAAGTGGTCGTGGCCGGTGACGACGTCGACCTTTACAAGCTGCCGATCCCGATGTCGTCGATCTACGACGGCGGGCCGATGATCACTGCCGGCGTGGTGATCGCGCGCGACCCCGAGCTCGGCATCAACTCCGGCATCTACCGCTTCATTGTCAAAGAGAAGAGCCTCACCGGCATCGACATCGTCACGCCCAATAACATGCGGCTGTTCGCGCAACGCGCCTTCGAGCGCAAGGAGCCGCTGCCGATTTCCATCTCCATCGGCACGCACCCGATCGAGATCACCGGCTCCGGTTACCGCGCGCCGCTCGGCGTCGACGAGATGGCGATCGCCGGCGGCATTCGCGGCGCGCCGGTGGAGCTGGCGCCCTGCGCCACCATCGACCTGCCCTACATTGCGGACGCCGAGATCGTGCTGGAGGCGGAGATCCTGCCGACCGGCTGGACCTTCCCCGAAGGCCGCTTCGGCGAGTTCACCCGCCTGATGGGCGGGCTGCATTGGAACCCGCTGGTGCGTATCAAGGCGATCTCGATGCGCAAGGACGCAATTTACTACAATCTGCACATGCCGTGGGAGAACACCTGGCTGGCGGCGCCGACACGCTATTCCGCGATTCGCACCGCGCTGAAGACCGCGAACGTCAACGTGAAGGATATCAACGTGACGCTCGGCGGCTGCGCCTTCTGGCACGCCGTGATCTCGATCAAGAAGGGCGCGGGTGAAGGCAAGAACGCGCTCTTGGCGGCGCTCTCGGTGATGGACCTCAAACACGTCGTCGTCGTGGACGATGACATCGACATCAACGACCCGACCGACGTGGAATGGGCGATTGCCACGCGCGTGCAGGGGGACAAGGATGTGATCGTCATTCCGGGCGCGCGTGCAAAGCCGCTCGACCCGTCGCTTCCGCAGGGCGCGGGCGTCGTGCCGGTGGGCGCCAAGGTCGGAGTCGACGCCACGATCCCCGAGGGCATCCCGCTCGAGCACTACGAGCGCATCACCTATGCCTATGCCGAGACCGCGAAGATCGAGGACTACGTCAACGGCAAGAAGGACGAGGCTGGAAGGTCCGGCGACGATACGGAGGTGGCCGCGCTCGCCAAGGACATCCTCGCCGCGATCGAGAAGACGCCGCTCTATTACACCGACATCGCGGAGCGCTTCTCGTCCTACACGTTCAACACCGTCGCACGCGCCATCGGCCACCTGCACAAGACCGAGAAGCTGTGGCAGGACCCGCGCGGCCGCATGTGCGTGCGCGGCTCGCCGTTCGCGGCGACGCCGCCGAAGCAGTAGTTTCAGACCGCCCACAAACGTCGTTGCCGGGCTTGTCCCGGCAATCCATTCGGCATTTCATCAGGCTGAGTTCGCATGGATGCCCGGGACAAGCCAGGACAAGCCCGGGCATGACGGAGGAGACGATGGACGACCGCCCCACCCTCACCGCCCGCAGCGAGACCCGCGACGGCATGCGCATCGACTGGGACGTCCCGATCACGATGGACGACGGCCTCGTGCTGCGCGCCGATGTGTTCCGTCCCCTGAACGACGGGACATATCCCGTCATCCTCACCTATGGGCCGTACGCGAAGGGCCTCGCGTTCCAGGACGGATATCCGAGCGCCTGGGAGCGCATGGCGCGCGATCATCCCGACGTCACCGCGGGCTCGTCCAATCTCTACCAGCAGTGGGAGGTGGTCGACCCGGAGAAATGGGTGCCGCACGACTACGCCTGCGTGCGCGTGGACTCGCGCGGCGCCGGCTGCTCGCCCGGCAAGGTCGACCCGTTTTCGCCGCGCGAGACCAAGGACTTCTACGACTGCATCGAATGGGCTGCGGTGCAGCCCTGGTCGAACGGCAAGGTCGGGCTTAACGGCATCTCCTATTACGGGAGCAACCAGTGGCACGTGGCGACGCTGCAGCCGCCGCATCTCGCCGCCATGTGCATCTGGGAGGGCTGCGCCGACTGGTACCGCGATATGACGCACCATGGCGGCATCCTCTGCACGTTCTGGGAGAACTGGTACGATATGCAGGTGAAGACCGTGCAGTACGGCGCCGGCGAGCGCGGCAAGCGCTCGCGCGTACACGGGCAGCTCGTGTGCGGACCGGAGACGCTCAGCGAGGCGGAGCTGGCGAAAAACCGCGTTCCGTTCGGCGACGACATTCGCGCGCATCCGCTCGACGATGATTACCACCGCGCCCGTTCGCCGATCTGGGCGAAGGTGAAGACGCCGTTCCTGTCGTCCGCCAACTGGGGCGGGCAGCCGCTGCATCCGCGCGGCAATTTCGAAGGTTTTTTCCGCGCCGCCTCGAAGCAGAAGTGGCTGGAGGTGCACGGAATCGAGCACTGGACGCACTTCTACACCGACTACGGCCGCGAATTGCAGCTGCGCTTCTTCGACTATTTCCTGCACGGCAAACAGAACGGCTGGGACCGGCAGCCACGCGTCCAGCTTCAGGTGCGTCACATCGACAAGTTTGTCGAGCGGCACGAGGACGAGTGGCCGATCAAGCGCACGAAATGGACCAAGGTCTATCTCGATCCGTCGACCCAATCGCTGTGTGCGCAGAAGCCGAAAGGCAAGGGTGCCATCAGCTTCGAGGCGATGGGCGACGGCGTGACCTTCCTCACCGCACCGGCTCCGCACGACTTCGAGATGACGGGGCCGATGGCGTTGAAGCTGTTCGTCTCCTCGTCCACCCGCGATGCCGACATCTTCGTGGTGTTTCGCGTGTTCTCGCCGGAGCTGAAGGAGGTGGTGTTCCAGGGTGCCATCGACCCGCATACGCCGGTGGCGCAAGGCTGGCTGCGCGCCTCGCACCGGAAGTTGGACACCAAGCTGTCGCAGCCGTGGCGGCCCTATCACACCCACGACAGGAAACAGCCCTTGAAGAAGGGCGAGGTGGTCGAACTCGACATCGAGATCTGGCCGACCTCGATCGTAGTGCCGGCGGGTTATCGCTGCGCGCTCTCGATCCGCGGCAAGGACTACGTCTATCCGGGGCCGAGCGGCGGCAGGCTCTCCAACTTCAAGAACGAACTGACCGGCTGCGGGCCGTTCCTGCACGACGACCCGCGCGACCGTCCGCCTGAGATCTTCGGCGGGGTGACGACCCTGCACTTCGGCCCGCGGCAACAGGCCTACATGCTGGTGCCGATGATCCCGCCGAAGCAGGCAGAGAAGCCCAAGGCTAAATCGAAGCAACGGAAGCGACGATGAACCTCTGGAACAAGTACCAGCCGACTTCGGCGCGCAGGCACGGCAGGCCCGGGCGCGAGGTGCGGCCGCAGTCGATCACGGTCGACATCCATTCGCATGTCGAGGTGCCGGCGGCGGCGGCGTTCGTGAAGCCGCATCTCGACCCGATGAAGAACGCGATGATCCTGCACGCGGACGAGCACACGCGCGCGCTCAACCGTAAGCAGGAGGCCGATATCGGACCGCGCATCACCGGCTACGGCCCGCGCCTGAAGGACCTCGATGCCATGGGCATCGACTTCCAGCTCGTGATGCCGCCGCCGCCGCAGTGCTACTACACGGTGCCGCTCGACGTGGCGGTGAAGGCCGCGCAGATCGTCAATGACGGCATTGCCGAATACGTAGCCGGCAAGCCGGACCGCTTCGCGGGCCTTGGCAGCGTCCCGATGCCCGACGGCATCGAGGCCGCGAAGGAGCTGGAACGCTGCGTCGGGGCGCTCAAGCTCAAGGGCGTGCAGGTCCTCACCAATGTCAATGGCCTGGAACTGTCCGATCCGGCGTTCGCACCGTTCTGGCGGAAGGCCGAGGAGCTTCAGGCGCTGGTGGTGCTGCACCCGCTCGGCTTCAGCGAAGGCAAGCGGCTGTCGCGTTTTTCCTTCAACAACACGATCGGTAATCCGCTCGACACCACGATTGCGCTGCACTACCTGATCTTTGACGGCGTTTTGGAGCGGCATCCGAACCTCAAGATTCTCGCCGTCCATGGCGGCGGCTATCTGGCGGCCTATTCCGGCCGGATCGACCATTCCTGGGGGGCTCGCTCAGACGCGCATGGCGACCTTCCGCATCCGCCCACGAGCTATCTGAAGAAGGTCTATTTCGACTCGGTGGTGTTTACGGCGCATCAGCTCGCCGAACTGGTGCGGCTTTACGGTGCCGACCACATCATCATGGGTACCGACTACCCCTTTGACATGGCGGACTATGATCCGATCGGACACGTCGCGGGCGTAGACAGCTTCGACGCATCCACCATCGCCGCCATCGCCGGCGGCAACGCAAAGCGGCTGCTGGGGCTGTAGTTGCCTCACACACTGCGCTCGTTGCCACGCCCTCGCTCCGCTGCGGGGCGAGGGCGCACTTGCTGGCGCCGCCGGCAAGCTACTGCCCTTTCACGCCGGCCTTGGCGGCGATTTCACGCCAGCGCGTGAGATCATTGCGGATCAGATCGGCCATGCCTTGCAGGGTCGAAGGCTCCGACTGCGTGGCCTGCACGTCGAGACCCTTCTGGACCGTCGCATCGGGCAGGATCGCATTGAGCTCCTTGTTGAGCCGCAGAGCGATCGGCTGCGGCAGATTGGCCGGCGCCACCAGCGCGAACCACAGGGAAGTCTCGAACCCCGGCACGCCGGCTTCGGCGATGGTCGGGATATCAGGGACCTGCTTGGCGCGCCGGGCGGTACTCACCGCCAGGAGCTTGATCTTGCCTTCCTTGATCAGCGGCAGGCTCGACCCGAGCGTGCCGAAGGTGATGTCGATGCGGCCTTCCGCAAGGTCGAGGACCGCCTGCGTCGCCGCGCGATAAGGAACGTGATTGAGCTTGATGCCGGTCATAGTCGACAGCAGCTCGGTGGCCAGATGCGCCACGCTGCCGAGCCCGACTGACGAGTAGCTCAAGACGCCCGGCTTCGACTTTGCGAGCGCAATCAGCTCGCGCACGTCCTTGACCGGCAGCTTCGGCGACACCGACAGCGCATAGGGCACGACGCCGATCAGACCGAGCGGGGTGAAGTCCTTGATCGGGTCGTAGGCGAGCTTGGGATTGACGATGGCGTTGGTGACATGAGTCGTCGTGGTCGCCATTCCGAGCGTGTAGCCGTCGGGTGCAGATTTCGCGACCACATCGGACGCGATCGCCCCGCTGGCGCCGGCACGATTCTCGACCACGATCGTCTGGCCCAGCCTTTCGCCAAGCTTGGCCGCGACCAGCCGTCCGATGACGTCGACGGCCGCGCCGGCCGGCAGCGGCACGACCATGCGGATCTGCCGGCTGGGCCATTCCTGCGCGGATGCGGGAACGACGCTGGCGGCGGCCAGGACGAGCGCGATGGCAAGGCGGCGCATGGTGTTTCTCCCCGTGTATTCTTGTGTCGCAAGTGTCGCATGCGTTTGCAGCCCTATTCAATGTGGGCGAGTGACGCGCCGCGGATGCTGCGGCGCCCTCCCGCTCTCGCGGGGGGCGGTGGGCGTGAGGACCAGCCCGGAGCAAGCGGTCCGCTCGCCCGCCCGGTTCGCGCTTCGCCGGGTGACGGTTGGAGCGCGCGGTTCTCAGGGTCTCTCAATCAATGCCTATCGAACCGCCAATTTGCGCGCAGCGCGGCAGCGGGCGATAATGCTGCATCCTTGGAGACCGCAAATGCCCTTTCACGATTTCCGCCAATTCCTCGACGTGATGCTCCAGCAGGGCGAGCTGGTCGACATCAACCGTCCGGTCGCGCTCACCGACATCGGCAAGGCTCTCAAGCACGCCTATGCGAAAGGGCGCAAGGCGACGCGCTTCAACAACACCGGCACCGACTTTCCGCTGGTCTGCGGCGTCTATTCGAGCCGCAAGCATGCGCTGATCGCGTTCGAAGCCGATGAGAAGACCGTCACGCAGAAGGTGCTGGAGGGTCTGAGCAAGCCGATCAAGCCTACGATCACCAATGGCGGCGGTGCGCCGTGCCATGAGGTCGTCATCACCGAGGACATCGACATCCGGCGCTTCCCGATCCCGACCTACTCGCCGAAGGACGGCGGCCCCTACATCACGCCCGGTATCGTGGTGTCGAAGGACCCGGAGACCGGCGTTCCCGACATCGGACATTACCGCTTTCTGATTCTCGGCAAGGACACCTTCTCGTTCTCGGCGCAGCCGTTCCACCGCTTCGGCAAGAACCTGACCAAGTGCCAGCAGATGGGCGTGACGCCCAAGGTTGCGCTGATCATCGGCGTCGATCCGATCCTCGCCTACACGTGCCAGGTCCAAGTGCCGGACCAGACCGACGACTGGGAGATCGCGGGCGGCCTGCGCGGCGCGCCGGTCGAGCTGACAAGGTGCAAGACCTCCGACATCGAGGTGCCGGCGCACGCGGAAGTCGTGATCGAGTTCGAAGTGGACATGAACAACACGGTGATGGAAGGGCCGCTCGGCGAGTACACCGGCTACTACACCCCGCCGTCGCTCAAGCCGGTGGCCAGGATCACCGCCATCACCCACCGCCACAAGCCGATCTTCCAGGGGCTGCTCACCGGAAAGCCGGTGACCGAGAACCACATCCTGAAGCAGATCCCCTTCGAGGCCTCGTTCCTCAAGACGCTCAAGGCCCAGTTCCCGACCGTGAAGGACGTGTCGGTGCGCGCCTCGGCGGGCGTATCGTTCTTTGTCGTGATCTCGATGACGCCGCGTTTCAAGGGCGAGCCGCGCCAGGTGATCTTGAGCGCCATGGCGAGCAACATCCGCCCGAAGTGGACGGTGATCGTCGAACCCGACATCGACGTCCACAGTTCCGCCGAGGTGGAATGGGCCATGGCGTTCCGCACCCAGCCGCAGGAGGACGTGATCATCGTCGGGGACATTCCGGCCGGGCCGTCCGATCCCTCGATCGACGATCCCAAGATCGCCCGCCCGATGCGGGTCGCCTCCGCCATCGGCGTCGATGCCACGCGGCCGTTTGGCAAGCCGTTCTCGGAGGTGGCCGACGTCCCGGGGTGGGAGGATTTCGAGATGCCGGAACTGGACGACTGGCGGTGATAAGCGCATGCATTGGACTCGCGCCGCCTCGGGTTGTACGTACGAGCAAGAACACAACGAAGGAATCCGAGGTCCAATGCCCGAAGTTCTGGTGTGCAAACACGGCGAGATCGCCGACGGCGACGTCCGGCTGATCAAGGTCGGACGCGAGGAGATTGGCGTCATCCGCCATCGCGACACGTATTACGCGTACCGCAATCTGTGCCCGCACCAGGGCGGGCCAGCCTGCGAGGGCTTACGCATGCCGCAGGTGGTGGACCGGATCGGCGATCGCGGCATCTTCCTCGGCCAGACCTTCGACGAAGGCGACATGCACATCGTCTGCCCCTGGCACGGCTACGAATTCCATCTCTCGGACGGATGTCATGTCATCGACCGGCGGCTGCGGCTGAAGAAATACGAGGTGGTGCAGCGCGGCGACGAAATTTTCGTCGCGGTGTGACGCGAGGTCGTGCGAAACGAGGACAGGCCAATGAACGAACATACCCGCAGCTTCCGCGATCTCTCCGCCGAGGCATTCGACACACGCACGCTCCTGCGCAATGCCGCCGAGCAGGCGATCGATCGCCGCTACGAAGACTTCTTCATCGCTGACGTCGACTCCCATCATTACGAGACCGAAGCGTTCAGGGAGATCGCCGAGTTCATCGAGGATCCGGTGCTGCGTAACGAAGCCCGGTTCCAGGGCACCTCACGCGGCGGCATCTCGTCGGAGACCGGCTCCTACCAGGAACTCGCGGGCCGTATCACCCGCTATCCGGAGCGCAAGAACGAGAAGGTGCCGTCCAAGCCGCACCGCGACATCACGCTGATGGAGCGCTGGATGGACCAGCTCGGCGTCGACGTGGCGGTGATGTTCCCGACCCCGATGCTCAATCTCTCGAACTGCCCGCGCCACGAAGTCGAGGTGGGATTGGCGCAAGGCTACAACCGCTGGCTCTGCGAAACCATCCTGGACAAGGAGCCGCGCATCAAGTCGATGCTGTACCTGCCGTTCCACGATCCGGAGGCCTGCTTCAGGACGATCGAGGAATTCGGCGATCGAAAAGGCGTTGTCGGATTCATGGTGACGGCGACGCACTATACGCGCAACTACACCAATCCCTACATGAAGGTGTACGCCGCGCTGGAGGAGCGCGGCCTGCCGCTGGGCTTCCACGCCGCCTTCACCTGGGCCGACCAGAGCCTGCAACTCACCAACCGCTTCATCGCGGTGCACGGGCTCGGCTTCACCTGGTGCAACATGCTGCACATGGCGAACTGGCTGGTGAACGGCATGCCGGAGCGGTTCCCGAAGCTCAAGACGATCTGGATCGAGTCCGGTCTCGCCTGGGTGCCGTTCCTGATGCAGCGGCTCGACAACGAATTCATGATGCGCACATCCGACGCGCCGCTGCTCAAGCGCAAGCCGTCGGAATACATGCGCGAGATGTACTACACCTCGCAGCCGATGGAGATGGTCGACAACCGCAAGGCGCTCGAAGTCACGTTCGAGATGATCAACGCGCCGTCGCAGCTTCTCTATTCATCCGACTATCCGCACTGGGACATGGACCTGCCGTCCACGATCTACGATCTGCCGTTCCTCGACATGCAGGCCAAGCGCAACATCCTGGGCGGCAATGCGCAGAAGCTGTTCAACCTGGCGCCGGTGCTGTCGCCGGTGAAGCAGGCTCGGCTGGCGGCTCGCAAGGCCGCGCAGGCGGCGGGCGTTGCGGCGGAGTAACTCAACGATACTGTAAGCGAGCTACGCCGCTTCCGCCTCCAGCGGCGCGCTGCGCTTGACCCCTCTGACGTTGACGCCGCGGCCGAAGCGACCTTCGCGCTGCTCCTTCGGGATCGGCCGGCCCTCCGGATCGTACAGCCAAAGCCGCAGCAGGTGCCGCTTGCGCGCCTCCTCGGGCCAGTCGCGGTATTCGCGCCGGGTGTGGAGCATCACGAAATTGTTGAGGAACTGGATGTCGCCGCGCTGGAAGTCGATGTCGAGCGCCAATTCGTCGACTGTCTGCCTGTAGACCTCGATCGCTTCCTTCTGGACCGGCGTGAATTTCGGCACGCCGGGCAGCTTCTGCGCCTTGTCGATGACGGCACCGGCCCCGGTGGCGCTGAAATAGCCCTGCTCGAACGAGAAGATCGGCTGCTTGAAATACGGCAGGTCGCCCGGACTCACCTCGCCGCTGCGCGAACGGTAGTAGTCGCCGCACAACGCCTCGACCAGGTCCGGCCGGCGCGCGAGCATGGTGTTGTAGACCGTCACCGACGACGCGATGCGGCTCGCGCCGCCCGACATCGGCGTCTGGAGACACAGCAGCCCGACATAGTCGCAGGCGTCGGTGTGGAAGCGCATCTCGGCGTTGGTCATGTAGCCGCGGGTATTCGGGTCCTGGTAGTCGCCGCCGAGGTCCTTCACATGGCCGAGAATGTGGCCGAGCTTGTTCTGCGACATGGTGCTGCCGAGATGCGCGCCGAGCCCGATATAGGCAATCGCGACTCCCTCCCGATCGAAGCGGTCGAGCGGAAACCCCTGCATCATCACGATGCCGCGCCCGTCCATCAGTTCGTGTCGCACGTCGGCGAGCACGCCCGCGAAAGCCCCGAGCGGGAAGTCGCCCTTTTCGATATCGACCATGGCGATGCCGCGCCGGCGGACGGCGTCGACCGCCGCCTCAAGCTCGCCGGCGTCGCCGTCGGTGATCCGGTAGCTCCAGGTCGACACGTCCCGAAGCGCGGCGGCATCCCAGCCGGCAGGATCAACCACCGGCTTCATTGCGGCCCCTGGCTCGCGGCGGGCGGTCTTGAAGCTGCGGAAATCGGCCATGGGGGTCTCCTTGAATACCTCTTCATCATTCCGGCGCGCTGGGAAGCGGCGAGCCCGGACTCCATACTCTTAAGCCGGGCCCGTGGATTCCGGGTTCCCGCCTTCGGCCGCCCTGGATGGCGACGGAAAGGTCGTCATCTATTCTAACACCTGCTTTGCCTTTTTTATCAGGTCCGGCGGCGCGGCATTAATCTGGGCCATGATCGTCTCGGCCTCCGCACCTTCGACCGGATCGAGCAGCAGCTTCTGCTTCCGCGCGTCGGCCAGGAACGCCTGATCCTTCAGCGTCGCCTGCAAGGCCGTGCGCAGCACCGCCACCCGGTCGGCCGGCACCTGCTTGGCCACGATGAACGGGCGTCCAAGCTCGCCTGGCGAGTTGAGGATGTCGATGACGTCCTTCTGCTCCTGCGTCTTGGCAAGGTCGAGCACATACGGCACGTCGGCGGGCATGTCGGAGGGACGCTTCTGGGAGAACCGCAACAGCGCGTTGATCTTCCTTTGCGCGATCCAATCCGGCGGCATCGCAGTCCATGAGCCGCAATTGCCTTCCAGCTCGCCGCGCTCGAGCGCCATGCGCTGCTCGGCGCTGCCCGGATAGCCGGAAATCTGCCGCACCGGCACCCTGAGCACGTTGCGCAGGATGGCGCCATTCACATAGGCGTTGGATCCCTTGGCGGTGACGCCGATCAGGAATTCCTTGCGCTTGAGCGCGTCCCCGATGGTCCTGATGCCGGTCGCGCCCCAGGCGTAGCAGATGCGAATGTCGCGCAGGAGCGTCCCGATCCACTGGAAGTTGGCGAAATTGACCACCGGCTTGTCCGCGGTCAGCACCTGGGTGATCAACCCCGGATCGAAGGTGGTGATGACGGTGCCGTCCTTTGGTGCCGTAGCGTCGAGGTAGCGCACGCTGGTCATGCTCGCGGCACCGGGCATGTTCTGCACGATGACGTTGGGATTGCCGGGAATATGGCGGCCGTAGTGGCGCGCCAGCATGCGGGCATACTGGTCGTAACCGCCGCCGGCCGAGTAGCCCACCACCAGCGTCACGGTCTTGCCCGCGTAGAACGGCTCCTGTGCCTGCGATCGGTCGGGCAGGGCTGCCAGCACCAGCGCCGCGCCGACGATGCCTGCCACAAGTTCCGCTGTCCGCGAAAGCGGGGACCCGGTCCTTCGCAATGTAGGCCTGTAGCCCCGGGTTCCGACTTGCACGGGAACGAGAGGATGAGAGTCAGTCCCCATCCTGGTCACCCCTTGAATTCGATCACGTCGAGGCCGCGCTTCTTGTCTGTGACGAACAACAGCCCACGCTCGTCCATGGCGACGTCGTTGGTCCAGGGCGCATTGGCACCTTCGCTCGGCTTCGGAATGAAATAGCCGCGTTCCTTCGGATTGGCCGGATCGCCGATGTCCATGATCCGCAGACCACCGGCAAACCAGGTCACATAGAGGAGATTGTCGGTGTCCACGATCTCGCGGAGCTGATGGGTGCCGAAGCGAACCACATTGGCGTCGTAAGGCGTGGCGGATTCCGGGAGCTCGTAGGTGCACAGAATCTTCGGCTTGGTTGGATCGGTGACATCCCAGGTGCGTAGCGGGGCGTGCGGCTTGCCGTGATCGGGACCGCGGTTGGCGCGCTCCTCTTCGGTGGATACCGCGATGCGCCTGCCGCCGATGGAATGCGGCACGCCCAGGAAGGTATGGGTCTGCTCGGTGTGCGGCGGGTTGTACTCGTAGCGCGCGAGCGTCTTCGGCTTCGTTATGTCGCTCACGTCGATAATTCCGATCCCGGAGTCCCAACAGGCCGCGAACATCTGGTTGCCGCAGCGCATGGCGTGGTGCAGCCGATGCTGGGTGCCCTTCGGGTGCGGCGTCTCGCCGCCCGCGACGTGCTGGTTCTCCATCGCCCAGCGCCCGACCTCGGTCGGTTTCGATGGATTGCGGATGTCGTAGATGACGAGGATGTTGCCGATATAGCCGTCCATCTCGGTGGAGATGTAGGCATAGTTGTCGTCGATGTCGAAACGGTGCACGCCCTTGCCGTGGGTCTTCTGGAACGTGATCAGCTTGGGGTTAGACTTGTCCTTGACGTCGTAGATGCGGAAGCCGCCGTCGGGATATTCGCGCAGGTTGCCTTTGCGGGGCTCGCGCTCGGAATTCACCACCATGATGTCGCCGCCGATGATCCGCGCCTTGTGGGTGTGCGACCAGGGGTGCGCGCACATGATCACCGACAGCGTCTTCGGACTGCGGGGGTCGGAGATGTCGAGAATGGTCGTGCCTTCCGGCCCGTACTGATGCCCGACGAAGGCATATTGCCCTCGGATCACAATCTGGCCGCCGCCCGACAGCTCCGTGCGGGAGAGATGGCGGATGTTCGATGATCCGCGGGGCGCGGCTCCGGCGTCGGCGTCGGCGGCGGGGAGCAGATCACCGGTGGCGATGTTCATGGCGCGTCTCCGTTGTCGTTGGCGTCAAGGCTATCCCCTCATCGCAAGGCCAGCAACGCCCGCGCCTGCGGCGGTATGTTGCGCGGACAGGGGGATTGTGCAGGATACGGGCAAGCTCGGGTCCGGGCGGGGTTGGAAACGCGCATGGGATTGTCGATCGACGAGATTGTGCGGCGCAGGACGTACAACGTCGCGGCCGACCTCGTCGACGGTAACGTGGCGCGCGGTCTCGGCGGCAAGGTCGCCTTCGCCGACCCCGAACGCTCCCTGACCTATGGCGCATTGCAGGCGCGGAGCTGTCAGTTCGCCCGTGCCCTGAAGACGCTAGGCATCCCCCAGGAATGCCGGGTGGCGCTGCTGCTGCTCGATACCGTGGATTTCCCGGTGGCCTTCTTTGGAGCGATCCGCGCCGGCATCGTGGCGCTGCCGCTCAACATCCTTCTGACCGAGGCCCAATACGCCTATGTGCTGGCCGACAGCCGCGCCTGCGCAATTGTCGTGCAGGCGCCGCTCGCCAAGCCGATCGCCGCAATCGCCGACCGGCTGCCGGAATTGCGTACCGTCATCGTCGTCGGTGGCACGCCCGCGGACAAGAAAGCATTTCCGCACAACGACGTGCACCTGTTCGAAGACATCCTCGACAGGGAAAGCAGCGAGCCGTTCTGCGCCGCAACCAGTTCCGACGAGGTGGCCTTCTGGATGTATACCTCGGGCTCTACCGGCGATCCCAAGGGCGTGAAGCACGTGCAGACCACACCCGCGGCCGCTGCCGCGCTGATGGGCCGGACCATC
>Ga0073934_10004863_pt1 | contig 21628 bp, 18 predicted proteins | sample LarsenN4metaG_FD_76834 | JGI IMG/M metagenome (GOLD analysis project Ga0073934, IMG submission 76834) | Hot spring sediment bacterial and archeal communities from British Columbia, Canada, to study Microbial Dark Matter (Phase II) - Larsen... ...
CGCCGTCGTGGCGTTGCGGAGCACCCCCGCACCCAGGAGCGAGTGCCCCCGGGCGCCGTATTCAGCGCCGAGATGATCTTGAAGATTTTCGATGGCGATGACAGCAACGAAATGGAGCGCAACCTCAAGAATGCCCTTGCCATTCTTGAGCGGTTCGATTCCTTGGGCGCCGGGGGCAGCCGGGGTTCGGGCCGGATCCAGATTTGCAATTTTCGTCCAAATAAGATTGCGCTTGCCGGTCTGTCTCTATGAACACGTGGCGGATTCGGATTCGCCCGCTGTCGCCGTGGGCCTCGCCCTGGCGATCCGATACGATCTTCGGTTCGCTGTGCTGGCGGTGGTTGGAACTGTACCCGGAAGACTTCGAGGCGGTGATCGATGAGTTTCGGGCGGGAGGCCAGCCTCCCTTTGTTGTGTCGGACGCCTGGCCGTGGGGGCTGTTGCCGGCTCCCGCCCATGTTCCGGTCCAGACGGGATCGGCTGGAAACCGCAAGAAGCTGAAGCCTCCGCTATACCTTCCTGAAGCGGCGTTCAGGCGAATCGCGGCGGGCCAGGATCGAATCGCCAACGGCGTTGTTTCGGACGTGGTGCGGTCTCTGACACGAACGCAGACAGCAATCGATCGGGATTCCGGATCCGCCGCGGATGGTCAATTGTTCGAGACCAGCTGCCAACACCTCGCCCCCGGCGAAGATTCACTGGCGGTGTATGTTCGGACCGACAGACACATCGGAAGGCTGGCTGCCTGCTTTCGCGCACTTGCTTTGACAGGGTACGGAAAGAAATGCAGCAGCGGACTGGGGGCGTTCGAGGTGGTCGGGGAGCCTGAACGCTGTGAATGGCTCGATACGGTCCCTAATCCCAACGCTTTTGTGGCGTTGAACCATTTCGTTCCCGCGCCGGACGACCCGGCGGACGGTGTCTGGCGGACCCATGTCAGCTTTCCCAAGTTCCATTCCGGTTCGGCTCACAACCTGTTCAAGGGCACGGTGTTGATGCTGACTCCGGGTTCAGTGTTCCGGACGGGGGATGCGCCGCCGCGATCCTGGTATGGAACTATCATTCCAGTCCCGCGCCCGGAAATGCCGAAAGCGTTTCACTACGGTCTCTGCTGCCCGGCGCCTGTTGTGTGGAATGGACGTGATGCATGAAGGCAGCCGGGCTGTTTGGACTCGGCCAGACGCCAGGCGGCTGTCTGGCCGCGATTCAGGAAATCCTCAAAGACGTCGAGGCTCTCGACGTCTACCTATTGCACGGGGTACTGGCGCCGGGCCAAACCCCTCCCGACCCCTCGGATATCGCCCGACAGATCCAGCAAAAAGATTTTAAGTCCCGGGTTTGCTATCGGTCGTGCGCTCCCATTGATACATTCGATCTCTCCTCCGCCTACTCAACGGCGCGTGAAACCGTGGACAAGATCGCGAAGGAAGAATACGACCGTGTCTATGTCGGGATTACCGGCGGCGCCAACCCGATGATTGCGAGCACCTTCCACTGCGCAATGACATATCTCGCCACTGAGGTAGTTCCCATCTATGCGCAGGGGAAAGGCCAGGAAACAGAGCGGACCTACGTCGCTCCCGACATACGGCTGGCGGTGCTTGCCGAGGAGGCGGTGAGAACGGCCCGTTCCGGCCAGTTGCGTCTCGCCGCGCAACTGGCCAACCGGCTTCCGAAAACCCGTGAGTGGTCGTTCGCACGGTCCTGTCTGGCCGCTCTCGCAGCGTGGGATGATTTCGACTACGCGAAGGCCAGCCACGATCTGCAACATCAGGGACGGCATTGCGCCGAGTACCGCTCTCATCCGTGCTTATCGGGACTGGCAGATACGGTTGACAGACTGGCCGCTGTCGCCGGTCCCATGGCGCGTATCACGAAGGCGTTCCGCGACATTGAAGGTTTCAAGAAGCGAGCTTCAGAGCAGGAATGGCCCGCCACCGCGCGGAGCGGCGGCGTGTTGCTGGTGGCGGACACCATCGAGAACGCCAAACGCCGGCTTCACGAAGGCCGCTACACTGATTCCGTACTGCGCGCGTACAGAGCCGCGGAGTGCGCTGTTCAAGTCCGCTTGTTTGAGATCGGAATACATCCCTCCGAGCCGAGGGCTTACGGCGAAGCCTTCGCGAAGGTGAGCGAAAAGGTGAACGGTGAGGGTCCATTGGCCTTTCGCGCAGGCTTGGACCTACTGAAATCAATTGGCGTGGAGTGCGAGAGAAAGATTGTGGACTATGTCTACGATTTGTGCCAATCGCGCAACAATAGTTACCTTGAGCACGGCTATGTCCGAGTCGAGAAGAACTCGGCCGAACGCTGCGTGAGCCACTGCGAGACCATTTGCCAGCACCTTCTGAACCATGTACCTCCAGATCGTTGGCCGGATTTGAGCATGCGCTTCTGAATCCCGTCCTCAGACGAAACACAGGGCCTCACACTTTCTCCGCCGTCGTCCTGACGGGGACCGCCCGAATCAGTAGTAGAACCGCAAGGCGAACTGCATCAGGCGCGGGTTGCGCGCCGCTGTGAACTCACCCAGTCGGGCGTTGACCTGGTTGCCCTGGTTGTCGAACCGGGCCGCCGTATCGAGCGCGCTGAACTGAGTGTGATTGAACGCGTTGTACAACTCCCAGCGCAACTGGACCCGAATCCGTTCGTGAACGGGAATGTTCTTGAAAACCGCCAGGTCCCAGTTGTTGATGCCGGGTCCGCGGATCAGCGTCTTCGCCGAATTGCCGTAGGTCCCGACCGCGGGCAGCCGGAAGACGTCGGTCCGGAAGTTGCGGCTGAAGGTGCGTTCCTTTTTCGGCAGCACGGGATTGGCCGTGACGTCGATCCGCGCCCCGTCGGTCGGCGACCCGGTGATGTCGGTGGCGTTCACGGTCGAAAAGCCCACGCCCAGAGGCTGGCCGGAAACAAGGCTCAGTATGCCCGAAACCTGCCAGTCATGAAGCACCCTCCTCGCCGCGGCGTTCCGCCAAGGCGTGTTGGGAAGGTCGTAGAGCCAGTTGAACTTGAAGATGTGCGTCCGGTCGAAGCCGGCCAGTCCGTAGTTCCAGATCCGGACGGGAACCAGCGTGCTCGCGTTCTGCGTGTCGGTGTCGGTGTAGTCGAGAGCCTTGGACCATGTCCACGCCAGGCCGTATTGCAGGCGGCTGGCGTAGCGCCGCACGACGCTCACCTGCATCGAGTGGTAGTTCGAGTTGGTGGCCCATTCGCGCAGGTTGATGTCCCCGTAGCCCGGGAGGGGCCGCAGGAAGTTCACCGGGAGCGGCGTCCGTGTGGTGAGGGACGGGTCACGATTGGCGGGGTCGAAATTGGCGCCGAAGGGGACGGCATTGAGGTTGCGCTGCCACATCAGGTGGCTCGACACGGCGCCGACATACGCCGCGTCCACGACCGTGCCGAAGCCGATGTTCTGCTGGAGCGAGAAGCTGAAGTTCACCGCCGTGGGCACCTTGCCGATCCGGTCGAGGGCGAGAACGTTGGCCGGGAACTGGAAGCCGCGGGTCGCCAGCATCGTCGAGATCGTGCCGTAGTAGACAATCGGGTTCACAACGAGCGGCTCCTGCACCGTGAAGTTGTTCAGGGTCGCGCCGAGGTTCTGGCGGCTGTAGAAGACGCCAATGCCGGCGCGGATGGCCGTCCGGCCGCGCCCGGCGGGATCGAACGCGAAGCCAAATCGCGGCGCGAAGTGCGTGCCGCGGTCCTCGTGCAGGCCTCGGGGATAATCCCTGTCGCGGGCCGGAACAACCATGCCGTTGTTGCTGACTCCGACGCCTGGAGCGAGTGCTCCGATCAGCGCCGCCGGAAAGACCTCTCCGGTCACCGGGTGGACTCCGGCGCGGGCGTTGTTGCGCAGCGCGGGAGCGATGAGCGCGGCCCGGCGCGACGGATCGTAGCGGGCGGGATCGAAACCGGAGACGAGGTCATCGCGCTCGATGAGGGGGAAGATGCGGTAGAAGCGCATGCCGTAGTCGAGCGTGAGGCGGCGCGTCACCTTCCAGTTGTCCTGGACGAACCATTCCAGGTTGCTGACGCGGTAGTGATTGTACGGTTTCGCCGACGCTTCCCTGTAGGTGTTGAACACGCCGAGCGCGGCGTTGCTGTAGGCGAAGTTGCTGTCGAGCGGGTTGTTCACATTCCGGCCGAAGTCGAAGGTTCCGTTGAACGCCGTCCCGTTGCTGGCGTTGCGCCACAGCCGGTCGATGTAGAGGCCGGCCTTGACGGTGTGCGCCCCCCACGTCTTGGCGATCGTGTCGGTGAGATTGAACGTTTCGTTGAGGGCACGGTGGGGCGTGCGCGCTTCGAGCCCGAGCGTGGCGGGGTTCTGCACGCCTCCAAAGGTGGCGCCCGGCAGCAGGCTCAGCGGGTTGGCGCCAGGATTGAACTGGCCCGCCCGGAAGCCGATCGTTTCGCGGCGCAGGCGGTTCAGGTTCTCCTCCGGAATGCGGTCGATTTCGGGACCCGAGGTGAAGCCGGCGTTGAACTCGTTGACGATCGTGGGACTGATCACCTTCTGGTAGTGCAGGACGCCCAGTTTGCCCTTGCGGTCCGCGGTGTACGTGAGCAGAGGCCAGTTGGCGCCCGGTCCCGGCGTGGTGTTGTTGTCGAAGTAGTAAGTCCAGTTGAATGTAACGATATCGCGCGGCGTGAAATTGTAATCGAGTTTCAGCGTCTGCGTGCGCTGAGGGTTGTTGGATTCGGCCTGGAACACATAATTGAACCGTCCGGCCGAGATCCCGCGGTCTGTGAAATTCACGCCTGGGAAAACCTTGAGCAGCGCCTGCCCGTTGGGATCCACGCGCGAAGGCGGAATGACGTTGCCGGGGAACGGCGCGCGGTTGTTGAACGGATCCAGCACGGCGACCAGGCGGTTGTTGAGATCGAGGGTCTGGGAGAAGTTTCCGGCGCGCTCCAGCTCCGTGGGCACCGTCAGCTGGACCGGGGCGCCGGAAGTGCGCAGCGGCCAGTACTCGATCGTGAAGTGAAAGAAGAGCTTGTCGCGCCCGGTATTGAACTTTCCCGGCACGGTCACCGGGCCGCCCAGGCTGCCGTTCCAGGTCTGGTACCGGTAGGGCGCCTTCGGCCGGCCCAGCCGGTTGTTGAAAAAGTTGTTCGCGTTGAACTGCTCGTGGCGCTTGAAGTAACTGGCCAGACCGTGGAACTCGCGCGTGCCGGACTTGGTCACGATCTGGACATTCGCCCCCGACATGCGGCCGTATTCAGCCTGGTAGTTCGATAACAGGACCCTGACTTCCGCGACGGCGTCCTGGCTGGGGTTCACGGTGGACCGCTGGTTGGTGCCGATGGCGTTCATCGTCATGCCGTCGACCATGATGTTGTTCGTGTTGCTGCGGTTGCCGAGCGCGTTGAAGTTGAAGTTGCGGTTGATGGCCTCGTCGTTGGTGTTGTCGAGAATGCCGGGAACCAGTTGCAGCAGGCTGAGCGGATTTCGTCCGCGGATGGCGATGCTGTCGACCTGGGCCGATGTGATCACGCCGGCGCGCTCGGCGCTGGCCGTCTGCACCACTGCTCCCTGCGCGGTGACGGAGACGGTTTCGGCCACCTCGCCCACCTCCAGCGTGAACGCGCCCACCGACAGGGTTTCCGATGTCGAGAGAACCACGCCGCGGCGCTCCGCCTTCTTGAATCCCTGAACGGTGACGGAGATGTCGTATTCGCCGCGCAGCAGGCTCGCGAAGAGGAAATCGCCCCGGGCGTCGGTCCGCGCGGTCCGGACGAGTCCGGTGCTTGGCTGCCGGAGCGACACCTCGGCTCCCGAGACAGCCAGCGAGGACGGATCTCTGACCGAGCCTGCGATCGAACCGGTGATGGTCTGGCCGGCCAGCGGCAACGCCAGAAGAAAGGCGGAGAAACGACGCATCGGGACACCTCCCTGACGCTGCACATCATACCTTAGACACGCCCGAGACGCGCGCTTTATGGGAGAATCGGACGCGTGTGCCGCAGCATCAAAGTTCTCCGCGGGCAGGATCCGCCCGCTTCCCGTCAGGACATCGAGGCCGCCGCGCTCCAGTTCATCCGCAAGGTCAGCGGATTCCGGCAGCCGTCGAAAGCCAACCGCGAGGCCTTCGATCTCGCGGTGAGCGAAGTCTCCGCCGCCGCGGCGAAGCTGCTCGATCACATCGAGCGCGAACGGCGCTGAGCCAGCTTCCTATTTGGCTCCGCTATTTGGGACACTTGAGCGCGCGGATCGACGCGGCCGGCGCGTCCCGGATGACGGCTCCAGCGGCCGGCATCGGCGACCCGTCGGGCACCAGCCACACCTCCACGCGGCGGTACTTCTCCCGCGGGTCCCGGCCCTTGCCTCGTGGGCGCGTGCTTCCCCCACACAGGGCGGGCATGGGTTTGGAGATTTGTGACGAACCGGCGTAGCTCAGCTTGATGCGGTCCAGTTCAATCGACGGGCAGATGCCCGTTCCGGCGCTGATCACGGCGGCGGCGTTGAAGACGCGGGCCCGATCGAGTTGCGTCACCGCTGGCGCGCGTCTGCGCGACTTCTTGCCGCGGCGGGCGGCGACGGGGCGGTCGGAGTCGTCGGTATGGCCCACCAGGACCACTTTTGCGGTCGGATCCTGTTGCAGTTTCGGAACCAGGACGTCGATCAGCAGCCGCTTGGCGCAGTTGTTCACGCGGGAGCTGCGCGCGGAAAAGACGATGTCGTCGAGCCGCTGGGCGGCGGGCGCGAGTTTGACGACAATCCGCGATTCGGCCGTCGCGGTGTTGCCCATCGAGTCGCGCGCGGTCGCCGTGACTGTCACGGTCTTGCGCTGGAGGCGTGACCGCGCCGCCATGTCGAAGGCGACCGAACTCGAGTCGAAGGTGGCGCCGGTCTGCGTAGCCGTCACTGTCCCCTCCGTGGCGCTGTAGCTGACGGTGACCGGCAGGCCGCACGGCCCGGGCCTGGCCGTGAACGGCAGCGACGCCCGCTCGCCGGCGAAGATCTCGCCGCTCGCGGCGGTCGTCGAGATGGACGGCTTTCCGCAGTCACGGACCACGATGTCGGCGCACTCGGTCCGGCCGGCGTAACCGGCCGCCGTCGCGCTCACGCAGACCTTGTTCGAACCGGGCGGGCGTCCGACGCTGCTGAACGTGTAGTTCGGCCCGGTCTCGGGAACCTTCTCGTTGTTGAGTGTCCAGCCATAGTTCAGGACCGTGCCGGCGGGCGCGTCGGTCGAAACCGAAACGTTGCTGGACTGCCCCGGATTCACGGTCGCCGGGTTGGCGGTCACGGTGAGACCGAGCGATTTCGGCTTTGTCGGCTCGACGGCTGCCAGCACCGTCAGGTCGATGCACTCGGAAGCGGCGTTGTATCCGGCGGCGGTGACATTGGCGCAAACCCTGTTCTGGCCGGTCCTGTCGCCGCGAAGGGCGAAATCAGGGCCTGTGGTGTCCATGGTGACGCCGTTGACGCTCCAGACGAACTTCGGGGAGTGTGCCGGCGGCAGGTCCGTGATCGCCTGGACATTGCGGGTGGTCCCGTGCGGAATCGGAGCCGGGTCGGCGTTGAGGGCGAGCTTGATCGTCCGGGAACGGGCCGGGCCGGCCGATTCCCTATTTCCAAGACGAAGGCCGACTCCGCCGGTCAACTGGAGCGCGCTCGCCACCCCCTTGGGCGCGATGAACACGCCGCCGGGCGCCACCGGCGCGTCGGGCAGGATGAAATGCGGGTTGGGCGACAGGATGTTGCGCGCGTCGAGACGGAACTGGAGGAGACGCGAGGCGTTCACCTTCACGCCGCCGCCCCAGTTGAAAGCCGGACCGAATTTCATATTGAGGGGGGCCGCGCCGCGGGCCGCGTTCGCGGGCGAGGCGGCCTGCGCGCGCGCTTCGCCGGTTGGATCAAACCAGATCGCGCCGAAGCCGGCGGTGACAAACGGACGGATGGCGGAATCGGTAGCGTTCAGGTGCAACAGCGGATTGAGCGCAAGGTGATGGTTACGCGCGCCGAAGGCCAGCGAACCGGGGAAGCCTTGCGGGAACAGGCGAAGGTTGTTCACGCCGTAGCCGTAGCCGGCTTCGAATCCCCAGCGCCTGGTGAGGTCCCATCCGGCCCGGACGCCGAGCGTCCCACCTTTCACCAGGTCGCTGCCGGGATTGTTGGAAAAGCGGCTCTTCCACAGTCCCCAGTCCTGGAGACCTCCGTAGACGCCGAGATCCGGCAGTTTCTTGTATGCGTCCTGCGGGAAGACCGGCGCGGTGGCGAAAGCGGCGATCACCAGGATGGTTCGATTCATCAGGGCTTCTCCCAATCAATCCGGTAGACTCCGCGCCCGTAGGCGAGCGCGTAGAGCAGATGCGGCTGTCCCGGCATGACGACGAGGGAATGCACCGAGGCTTGGTCCAGGTCGCCGTCCGGCAGAGCGCGCCAGTTGACGCCGCCGTCCACGGACGCAAACACCCGGCCCAGCCGGGCGGCGAACGCCACGTCCGGACGCGTGGCATGAAAGACGACGGCCGTGGCGGTGTCCGACCCCATGCTGCCGGAGGTTCGCTCCCACGGCAGACCCGGACCGGGCGCGCGAAACAGGCCGTGTGAAGTTGCGGCGAGAATCGCGCCGCCGCGCGCCGCCAATTGATACCATTCTGCCCCCTCGGCGGGCGGGGGCAGCGGGATCCAGGACCTGCCGCGGTCGGACGTGACGGCCGCGGCCTTGCCCGTCGTCGCCATCAGCCGCGCGCCGTCAAAGGCGAGGAATGTGACGGGTCGGCCTTCGAAAGAGGGCACGGGGAGCGGACTCCACGGATCCGCCCCCGTGCCGGACTTATACAGTCCTTTCGATGTGGCTAACCAGAGTTCGATACCGCCTGCCGGTATCCGCGCCGGGGCCGGCGCTGTCCTGGGCGCGCCCCGGCGGCGGGCGCCGCGGCCTTTCTGCCGGGGCAGGCGCTTTGCCGATCCCTTCCTGCTCGTCCTGCTCGCGGCGGACTTTCGCGCGGCGGGTCCATTCGCCGCCACGGGCGCCGGAAGGACGGCAAGGCCATGCAGCATGGCGGCCGGGGCGGGCAGAGTGGTCCATGTACGGCCCCCGTCAGGGCTGGTGTGGAGGCTCCGGGACGTGATCCCAAAGAGCCTGGCCGGATTGGCCGGGTCGCTTGCGATGGCGAGCAGCGCCGGGCCGGATGTCTGCCGCCAGGCGATTCCGTCGAGGGACTGGAAGAGGCCGCCGCGGGCGTCATAGGCGCTGGCGGTCCACAGCGAACCGGCGGCGGCGGCCAGCGACACGGTGCTTCGCGCCGCAAAGCCGGCGGTCGAGGGAGCGAAGGAGTTTCCAGCGTCGTCGCTCACGTGGATGCCCGTCCCGCCGGCCGTGTAGACGCGGGCGGGATTGCCGCGGTCGAAAGCGATGGACTTGACGGGTCCGTTCAGCACCTTTCGCCATGCCGCGCCGCCGTTGGCCGAGCGGAGCAGCCCATGGGAGGTGCCGGCGAAGACAAGATTCGGGTCGCCCGGGCTTTGTGTGATCGCGTAAGTCCGGTAGGAGGCGTCAGCGGACCCGGCGAGCCTCACCCATCGCGACCCTCCGTCCGTGCTGCGGTACATCCCGCTGCACGCGCTGGCGAGAATGCGGGAGGGTTCTTCCGGATCGACATGGATGGCGAAGACGTCGGAATCGTCGAGCATGCCGTGGTGAATCGACTGCCACGTGGCGCCGCCGTCGGTGGTGCGCCACGGCAAGTGGGTCGTACCCGCGTAGAGTACGCGGCTGTCGGCGGGATGAAACGCCAGCGCAACGACGGGCGCCAGGTCGGCGTTGCCGGCGGGCGAGATGCGGGACCAAGCCTTGCCGCCATCGCGCGACAGGTACACGCCGTCATCCGCGCCCGCGGCGATGATTCCCGGCTGGCCCGGAAACTCGGCCAGCGACCAGACCTGTCTGCCCAGGAACGCCTCGACGGGATCCCAGCGGAGCCCGTTCGCCGGGGTCGTGTAGAGGCCGGACGCGCCGGGGTGCCGGGGTGAAATCCCGGCAAACAGGCGCGGCGGATCCGAGGCGGGCGAAAGGAGGGCGTGGAGCGTGCAGTTCAGCTCCAGCGGAAAAGCGACCCGGTGCCACCGCGCTCCCCCGTTGGTGGACCGGAACAGAAGCCCGTTGCGCGCGGCGGCCCAAAGATGGCCCGATTCAGCCTGCGTCAGAATCACTTCCGCCGGCCCGCCGAAAGGACCGGCGGGACGCCATTCCGTCTGCGGCGACACCACCGCGGCCAGCAGCGTGCATGCGGAGACAGCGGCGGCTCCCCAGCGGAGCCGAAGCGGCAGGTTGTGCGTCACCTCGGGTGACGGAGAATCAAGAGAGCCTCAGACAGAATACTACAGGAATGTTTGCGCCGGCAACAGTTCGTGGGTCATACAGGATCGGCGAGCGCCTCGTTCTCGCGCAGGATGCCGGCGAGCTGGGTGCGCTGCTCGATCCTTTTGAGGCGCTCGGCCTCGGCCCCCAATTCGATCAGGATCTCGCCGGCGGCGGCTTCTTTGTTGACCGCCAGCGATGTGGCGGCCACGCGCCCGGCGGTTAAGCGGAATAGATCCGCGCCGAGCCGGCGCAGCGTCCGACGCTATTCCCGTTCGCCATTCTTCCCTCCGGGCCGGTGGCCGAGGTTGTAAAAGGCAAAGCCGTTCCAGCGCGTGCCCGTGGCCTCGGTCACTGCCCGGCTCAGCGACGTGTAGATCCAGCCGTTGCATTCGAAGCCGTCATCGGGCCGGACGTGGACGACGATGTCCTTACCCTGATAGCGGCGGATGAGCGGTATCCCCGGCAGCGGCAACCGTGGACCGAGCGACGGCTTCAGGCGCGTTTCCATGGTCCGGCCGTCGTCGACGGGCTCCCGCAGGAAGTTCCTGGGCGCTCGAATGCGGAGATCGGCGTCTTCCGCGATCTCGAGCGCGCGCTGGCGGGCGCGCTCGGAGAGGCCGCCCCACGCGTTCGCCTGGATGCGCCAGGCGATGCGGCGAAACAGGAACTGTTTGTGACTGGATCGGGATTCGTCGCCGAAGACCTCGCGGTACTTCTGCTTGAGCTGTGCCGTGGTCAGGTTGCGGAGGGCCTCGATCTCCTGTCGGATCTCGGTCTCGGTTCTCATGGCGTTAACCAGCAGTCACATGAGGGCTCTCCGTCTCCGGGAAGTCAACAGGCGTGGGAAAAGCAGCCGCACGAGTGCGTCGCCGAGGATGGCGGCCACCTCGCGAATGGCTTGGTTGAGCGCGGCGTCGCTATCGCGCATGAGCGGTCTCCTTGCCCGCGCAGCCCGAAGGCAAGCTGCGCGGTTCAGAAATGACCACCCACGACGATCTCCGCTGCGCGGTCGAAACGCCGTCTGGTGGATGGGATCGACGCGGCGCATTGCCGCGTTCGTTAACTATATTCGCCGTGAGGGTTCGAGTTGTCCGGCTTGGACTGCCAGCAGTGGGTGGAGGGCAAGGTTGGCTCAACGCCGAGCGGAAGGGATAGAAACGAAACTGCTGAACATCCGGCGGTAGCTGAGTGGAGTTGTTCCGGCAAGGCGCTTGAACAACCGCCGGAAGAAGGAAACATCCGAGTAGCCTGCTTCTGCGCTGATCTCCTCGACGGGCAGGCCGGTAGTTTCTAAGAGATGCTTGCCATGTTCGATGCGAAGGTTCTGCAAATAGTCGATGAGAGGAATCCCCGTGGCGGCCTTGAAGCGGCGCTTGAGAGTTCGCTCCGGGATTCCCGATGCCCGGACGGCTTGCGAGAGCGCGTCTTGCTGCTGGAAGCGGTCCTTTAGGATTCCTTCAATCTTGCGAACGAGCCCGTCGCCATGAGGCAGCGGCCGCACCAGCGCGGTGTATGGCAGTTCGCCTTCGTCGTGCAACTTTAATAGATAAACCTTGGCGACACGCAGCGCCTCGCCCGGTCCTGCGTGACGCGCGATGATATGCAGCACCAAATCATGCCATGATGTGGTGCCGCCAGCAGTGACAATCCGCCCGTGAGGGTCGGCGTAGACGAGATTCGGCGCCGGGTCGAAGCGAACTTTGGGAAAGCGCTGCCGAAAGAGATCCTGGTAGCCCCAGTGGGACGTAGCCGGACAATCGTCCAGCAGCCCGGTTTCGGCCAGCAGGATCGCGCCGGAGCAAGCGGAGTAAATCGTCGAGCCTGCGGCGTGACGTCGCCTGATCCAGTCGATCAGCTCCGGATAACGGCCAGCCATGGTCTCATCCGGTCCCAGCCAGAGCTCGGGTAAGATCACAATCGGCGCTGTGGGCTCATCGGGTACTGCAAAGTCCGGGTTTACCGGAATACGGTTCCCGCAAGTGAAGAGCCGCCCGTCGGGCGAGACGATGCGCACGCGGAAGTACTGCCGCGCGTCGCCGGAGCGCACCAGTGCCTGCCAGATGTTTCCGGTCGCTTCGAGAACGTCCAGCATACCGTAGAGGGCTGATCCGGCGGTTTCGCGGACAGCCACCATGAGCACGTCCATCGGAAAACACGCCTTGCTATAAGCCTTCACCTGTCAGATTGTGGCATAAACGACCTCTTCCTGGCTAATTTGAATCTGGTCTGGTTCCCACTCCTGCCCCAAACTGAGTTCATGATGAGCGGCGTGACCGCTCAGTCGAAATCTAGAAGGAGAAAGAACATGACTTCAACGACGAACATCGAAACGACCATGAGCCGCCGGATGAACGGCGTGGAACTCGACCAGCTGATGGCAACCATTAATGCAATCAAGGCCGAACCGGAGCTCGGCGCCTGCCGATTCCGGGCCCGGAACTCGTGGATCATGGGGAACCACAACCGGACGACTGTGGAGGGCTTCTACGGCGCCAAACAGGACATCGACCACAAGCAGACATTTACCATGGATGCCGACGAACCCGCGATCCTGGCGGGCAACGACGAGGGCGCCAACCCGGTCGAACACCTGCTCCACGCCCTGGCCTCCTGCCTGACCACCAGCATGGTGGCTCACGCGGCAGTGCGGGGCATCGAGATTGAGGAACTGGAATCCGAACTGGAAGGCGACCTCGACCTCCGCGGCTTTCTCGGTCTGGCGATGGACGTGCCGAAGGGGTATACCGAGATCCGCGCCAGGTTCCGCGTCAAGGCCAGGCCCGAAGACGTCTCGCGGATCAAGGAACTAGCGCGCTTCTCGCCGGTCTTCAACACGATCACGAGCGGCGCCAAGGTGGCGGTCGAGGTGACGCTGAAGTAAGAGCGCGTATGCCATCGCAAGAAGGAATGCGGGTCTTCATCGCTGGTGCGGCTGGGGTCCTCGGCCTGCCGTTGGCCCGGCGACTCGTCGAAGCTGGGCACCGCGTGACGGGTCTGACGCGCTCGGCGAGCAAGCAAGACTTGATCGAATCGGCCGGTGCGGACGCAGTCATTGCGGACGCGCTGGATCGTGAGGCCGTGGAGGCGGCGGTGCGCGCCTCCCGGCCCACCCATGTAGTAAACCTGCTGACGGCGCTGCCGCCGGGTGGCGCGCGAAGCCCGAGGGATTTGCGGTCGACGAACCGGCTGCGTGTTGAGGGTTCGCGCAACCTGCTGGCGGCGGCCCTGGAAGCGGGAGCGCGGCGGGTGGTGGCCGAATCCTTCCTGGCGGTCTATGGCTTTCCTGGGAAGGCCGGAAAGCTCGACGAAGAGACCGCCCTCTACCCCATCGAGTCCAAACATCCTTTTTCAGAAACCGTAATGGCCCTTCGCTCGCTCGAACAGCTGCATCAGGATGCCCGGCGTCAAGGAGCAGTGGAGTGTGTGATTCTGCGCTTTGGTCTCCTCTATGGGCCGGGAGTGGTCTCAACGGAGAGAATGTTGCGGAACCTCAGCAGGGGCCGCTTGTGGCTTCCCGTGCCGCTCACTGGCACGAGTTCATGGATTCATGTAGAAGATGCGGTTTCCGCCCTGGCTGCGGCCATGGACGAGGATTTGCCGGGAGGGATCTACAACATATGTGACAACCAGCCAGCGGGCCTGAGCCAGGCGGTTGAGGTTGCCCGGCAGATTCTTGCTGCCCATCCGCCCCGATCATTTCCTGCTTGGTTGCTGAGCTGGATCGCGCCGATGGTCGCTTCAATGGCAGCCGCACACTGGGCGATGGACAATCGGAAGGCGCGACGGGTGTTGGGCTGGCAGCCGACGTTTTTCACGCTGCATGAAGGATTCGCGAGCCTCGTGGGTACAACGGCAGGTCCTTCAGGCGGAGTGAGACGGGGTTGAGGAGCATCGCGCTAACGCAAAGGTGAGTCTTCCGTTTCGGAACGTCCGGCCTGAGGTTGGACAACCCTTGCGATGCTGTTAACGAACTCCTGGTTGAGCCTGGAGACGGGGAGAAACGGCCTCCGGCAAACGCTGTGGGGGCGCAGATCGGCGCGGCTGGTCGGACACGGGACGCGACCCAGAGAAACGGAAGTGCCCAGAACACGGCCAGTTGCGGGGTTATGGACGGAGAGAGGCGTTAACGGTCGGGCGGGAATCGTTGCGGGAAAAAGAATTGGCTCCCCGAGTCAAACCAAGGGTATTTTACGCAGTGGAGACACTGGCAAAGTGATTGATTCCGAATGGCTTACTCAAACCGCATTTGCCGCCATCTCCGTTTCGGCCGATTTGCACTTGGCGGCCAAGTTCGCGCCCAAAACTCAAGACGGCGTCCTGCGTCCCCGCTAAGCGACTGCCAACGAAGGCGATATCGTCCGTTGCTCTCACCCTCTGGTTAGCGGATTCTGGCAGGTAAACCGCGCTGGTTAACAACCTGGAGACGTGGGCAAATCCGGGACGCGGAGATCTCCTGGTCTCGTGTTAACTGGAGAGACCGGAGACCGAGAGGACTCTCACCTTCTCCGCGCCGCCACCATCTGAATCCCGTCGGGCGTGACAATGCTGATGTGTCCGGTCCACGTGGCGCTGGCCGCGCAAAACGCCCGCACGAGCGGTGCGAGGTTCTCCGGCGTGGCAGGGTGGACTCGAAGCAGAACAACCCCGGACTGCTCCAATGGGGCGCGACGCTGAACCGCGATCTGCCAAAAATCCTTGTCGAGCGTCAGTACGATGCGCGCCTCTGCCTCCGCCCGATCCAGCAGGGCGACGTCGCTGGTTCCGGCGAGATCCGTGCGCGCCCATAGGACGTCGTGGCCCTCGGCTCGAAGCGCTTCGACGATGGGCTTCGGAAAGTTCTCATCGGCGAGGAGGCGCATCTACGCTGGAATCGGGAACGCCTTGTATTCGTGGGCGAGGTAGCTCGCGTACGCCAGGCAGGCGAGAATGTCTTCGCGCGTCAAGCCGGGGTAGTTGGCGAGGATCTCGCCTTCCGACTGGCCCGCCGCAAGAAGCTCCAGGATGAACTCGACGGCGAGGCGCGTTCCCCGGATCACCGGCTTGCCCGCCAGGATTGTGGGGTCGACGACGATGCGCTCCGACAGCGGCATAACGACAGTCTATCGCGTCTTCGGGCCGGTTCGGTAGCTGCCTTTCCCAGCCCTGCGCATCCAGCCGTAGGCGCGCACCCAGCCCCGTCGGCAAATCCGGCGCAACGAAAGCGGCTGTTCGCTGATGAACAAATCCGCACGAGCCTTTGCCGCACAGCCGCGCCAGGTCAAACCAAGGGTATATTGCGAAGCGGCGACACTGGCAAAGTGATTGATTCGGAGTGGCTTAGCCGCATGAATCACGTGAGGCCGTGTCCGCGCTCGCCGACCCGGCGCGGCTTCGATCAGAAACTCGACAAATAACGCCGGCCGGCACGGGACATTGCCTTGAGAATCTCGAATCCAAGCTGGTGCGCGCCTTTGTCGAACTGAGCCTCCGGCAAATGGCCGCTACCGTTGGTAACGTGGGCGACCACGCCACATCGAACTCCGCGCGCAGCGCCAAAGGCGAAGAGCGACGCTGCCTGCGTCTCCACCGCGAGGATGCCGTTTGACGCGTGCCGTTCCAACTGCTCGGAGGTCTCCCGATACGGTGCGTCCGTGGTGGCATCCTCAAGCCGGGCAACGCCTGTCCCGCCGATGTCAGTCCAAGAATCACGCGGGCGCCGGAGAACGCGAGTTGTGCTGCAACGAGGACCGCGTATGGGCCGCCGATCGTTCGAGTGATCCCTCCGAGGGCGTTCGCCGTCCCCGTCAAATGCCACGATACATGCCTCCGGCACCGGATCCTGCGGCAGCTTTCGCTTGGTTCGCACTGCTTCGAGCAGGCTTTCCGGAGTGCACGCGCTCGGCGAGGCCAAAGCATGCTGGAGTAAAGAAAGGCGCGTCGGATTTTTCGGCGTTTCCGGGAGATCCTCAGTATCACGTTAAGATTCAATCACTTGCATCTAGGTCAGGCAAGAATCTTGACGTCGGGTCAATACTTCAGTAGATTATCAATTACTGAATAAACCATGGCGAGCCGCAACCGCCGCTTCAAGACCGCCATCTACGAGCAGTTCGCTCGGATCGGCAAGGCCATCTCCAACCCGAGTCGCCTGGAATTGCTGGACCTCCTCTGTCAAGGTCCACGGACAGTAGAAGCGCTCGCCAAGGAAGCCGGCTTGGGGCTCGCCAATACTTCCCAACACCTGAAGGCGCTCCGCGAGGCTCGGCTGGTGGAGGCGGAAAAGGCCGGACTTTACGTAACCTACCGTCTGGCCGACGAGCAAGTGTGCGAGTTCTTCCTGTCGCTTCGATCGTTGGCTGAGACGCGACTGGCCGAGGTGGGGGAAATCACTCGCCAGTTCCTGGAAGCCCGGCAAGGTTTGCAGCCGGTGGATCGCGAAGAACTCCTGTCCAAAGTGCGGGATGGCGCGGTCACCGTGCTGGACGTGCGTCCGCGGGAGGAGTACGCCGCCGGCCACCTTCCGGGCGCATTGTCCGTGCCTCTGAAGGAATTGGAACGCCGCTTGGCCGAACTGCCGCACGACCGGGAGATTGTGGCCTACTGCCGCGGTCCCTATTGCGTGCTGGCCGTGGAAGCGGTCGAGATCCTCACTGCGCACGGGTTTACGGCTTTTCGCCTGGAGGACAGTGTCGCCGACTGGCAGGCGAGAGGATTCCCGGTCGAGGCCGGGACGCCGGCGTAAGAGGGGCGTAGGAGGAAAGATGCGATCGACGATCCTGGTGCTGGGCGGCGGCATAGGAGGCATGGTGGCCGCCAACGAGCTTCGACGGCAACTGCCGTCCTCCCATCGAGTCGTGTTGGTGGAAAGGAACGCACTGCACGCGTTTGCTCCCTCGTTCCTGTGGCTGATGACGGGAGATCGTGAGCTGGATCAGATTCGCAGGCCATTGGCCGGACTGCTGCGCAGAGGTGTCGAACTCGTCCAAGCAGAAGTTCTCGCTATCGACCCTGTGCGTCGCACAGTGAGGACCAGTGCGACTGAGCTCGCCTACGATCATCTGGTCGTGGCTCTGGGCTCCGACCTCGCTCCCGACGCCATCCCAGGGTTGGCCGCTGCCTCCCACACGTTCTACACCTTCGATGGCGCTGCCCGGCTTCGGGACAGCCTACGGGCGTTCTCCGGAGGCCGCATTGCCGTCGTAGTCTCCGCGATGCCATACAAGTGTCCCGGAGCTCCTCATGAGGGGGCGATGCTCATCGCGGATCATTTCCGCCGGCGCGGCTTGTCCGGCAGAGTCGAGATCCACCTGTTCACGCCAGAGCCGCAGCCCATGCCGGTGGCCGGCCCGCAGCTTGGCGAGGCTGTCCGAGGCATGCTCCAGTCCAAGGGGATTGAGTTCCACCCGCTGCACAAACTGACCGCTGTTGACCCAGTTGCGCGGGAAATGACGTTCGACAACGGTCAGCGAGCGACTTATGACCTGCTGGTTGCCGTACCTCCCCACCGGGCGCCGAAGGCAGTCGCTGAGGCTGGCCTGACGAATCAGTCCGGCTGGGTGCCGGTTGACCCGCGGACGCTGCGGACCAGTCAGGACGGTGTTTATGCGATCGGCGATGTCACGGCGATCCCGATTCCAGGACGATGGAAGCCGGAAGTACCTTTGATGTTGCCCAAGGCCGGCGTGTTCGCGCACGCCCAGGCGGAGGTCGCCGCACGGCGAATCGCCGCTGAGGTCACGGGCCGTTCGTGCGAAGCGGAATTTTGTGGAGACGGGTACTGCATGCTGGAAGCCGGCGACGATCTCGCCGGCTTTGCCTTCGGCAACTTTTTCGCCGAGCCCGCGCCCAATGTGCAACTGAGGCAGATCGGCAAAGTCTGGCACCTCGGCAAAGTGCTCTTCGAGAAATGGTGGCTGGCCCCGGTCGGTTTTCGGCGGTCACTGATCGGCTCGGTGGTGAAAGCTGGCGGAGGACTCTACGGCATCCCGATCACCCTGTAGATTCTCGTCACTTGAGGAAAGGCAATGAACTGTCTCATCATCTTGAACGATCCCCCGTACGGAACCGAACGCAGTTACAACGGACTGCGCCTGGCAAGCTCTCTCGCGAAAGACGAGGAAGCGAGCGTCTCGGTGTTCTTGATCGGGGATGCCGCCTCATGCGCCGTCGCCGGCCAGACAACGCCGAGCGGCTATTACAACATCGAACGGATGCTCAAGGTCGTCGCCTCCAGTGGCGGCAAGATCGGTGTCTGTGGCTCCTGTATGGATGCCCGTGGAATCAAGCCTGAGGCGCTTGTGCCGGGTGCGCATCGAAGTTCCATGGAAGAGCTTGCTGGCTGGACGAAGCAGGCAGACCGGCTCCTTGTGTTCTGAGCCGAATGCGCGCCATACAAGAGCCGCGGGAGTGCCGGAAATACCATCTGTATGCGGAATCGTAGCGATTATTAACTTCAAGCAAGAGGAGGTTCACTATGTCAAGGATGCTGGCGCTGTTGTATGGCCTTGCCTGTTATGGGGTGTTCTTCGGGACGTTTCTCTACGCGATCGGCTTCGTAGGAAACCTGGTTGTGCCCAAGTCGATCGATAGCGGCGCGGCGCAGCCCATGGGGTCCGCGCTACTGGTCAATACACTATTGCTCGGGGTGTTCGCGTTCCAGCACAGCGGCATGGCGCGGCAGGGCTTCAAAGCCTGGTGGACACGATTCATCCCGGCGCCGATCGAGCGGAGCACGTACGTGCTGCTGGCGAGCCTGTCTTTGGTGTTGCTGTACTGGCAATGGCGTCCGATGCTCGACATCGTCTGGAACGTCGAAAACCCGGCGGCGATCCTACTGCTTCGCGGGCTGTTCTGGTTAGGTTGGGGGATCGTGCTAGTGTCGACGATGCTGATCAGCCACTTCGATCTTTTCGGGCTGCGGCAGGTGTGGCTATACTTTTCCGGGAAGCCATACATCCCTGTGGCTTTTCAAATACCCCTGCTGTACAAGCTGGTGCGGCATCCGATCTACCTGGGTTTTCTGCTGGCGTTCTGGTCAGCGCCGACGATGACTGCCGGCCACCTGCTGTTCTCGATCGCCACGACCGGGTATATCTTTGTCGGCATTGTGCTGGAGGAGCGCGATCTGCTACGGGTCCACGGCGAGGCGTACGCCCAGTACCGGCGGCAAGTTTCGATGATCCTGCCAGCGCCGCTGCGGAAAGTCAGCGAAGCACAAGGAACAGAGAGAGCCCGATCCAGTCATTCATGACGGAGTGGGACGGGGCCATATCCTTACTTTGCTGGCCCCTTTCGCTGTGGTTTCGTGTTTGTCCAGGCCGGTTAGGAAGGCTCTCGATTGACGTTGCGGCGGCGGCACCTGAGCTCTTCTCGTGTCCAAAGGGGGCATCCCTGACATCTTATTTGCCGGACATGACAGTGTTGTGTTTCAGCGACGATCCGGGTCCCACGTTCAAGGAGACGGCGCGTGTTCTTCAGCCGCGCGGATCACTCGTGATCGGAGAGCTTGGCAAGTACAGCGCGCGGGCTGTATCACGGAGGTTAAAAGGCTGGCTTGGATCGAGAACTTGAAGTTGCCCGCGATTCTGGAAAGTGCAGGAAGCACGGCGTTCGAAGGTTGCACCTATTACCCGCCCGGCGCACTTCTCGCTGAGGCGCTCAGCCCGTTTGACGCCGTGCTGTCCGAGTCGGCCAACTCGGTGCAGCTTTCATTGTCGTCAAAGCCACGAAAGTTGGAGGGATCACCGTCCCCGCCTCGGCGCCGCCGATGATCCTCTGGTTGTTTTGGGCCAAAGCCGGTCAGTGGTCGAGCTGAATCTTCATGGGTTTGTGTAAAGCAGGATGTAGCCGAGAGTGGCTCCCGCCGGGGTCTTCACTTTCAGCACGCCGGACCAGCCGGACGGGTTGTTCGCTGGGCCGAGTTCGGCGAAGCGGTAGCCGTTGCCGGAGCCGCCGGCGAGGATGAGTTCGCCGTTCGCGGTGATTTCGAGCAGCGTGCTGTCGGCAAGGTTGGAGCCGGGGCCGTGGATTTTGAGGGGCGATGTGGTGGCGTCTGGGGCAGCGATTACGGTCGGGCCGACGGCGAGGCCGGAGGCGACGTGCGGCGTCTGGAACGCCCAGGTGTGGGCGTAGGCTTTCTGCGGGTCGTTGCCCTGCTGGAGGCAGGCACCCCAGAGGTGGATGTCGCCAGTGGTCCAGTCATCGCCGTTGGCGGCGTACTGGCGAACGACGATCCAGAGGCCGGTCTGGCCGCCCGCGAGCGTACCGGTGATCTTGAAGCGCTGCCAGGAGGTCGTGAGCGTGATCTGTGTCGGACCAGCCAAGTACGCGGCGTAAGGGTTGTCGACGATGGCGATCGACACCTTGCGCGTCCCGGATGGGACGCGGGCCCAGACGTAGAAGGTGTAGGTGCCGCCGTCGACAAGGCCGGCGATCTGCTGCTGGATGACCGGGGTATCGGTCACGGCGGTGATGATGTCAGCGGTCTGGTTCCCGTCGGGCGCGATGAGGGCGTTCGAGGTAACAGAACACGATCCGCCGTTCTTGTCCCAGACAGCCGCGGCGAATTCCTCGGAGTGCTTCGCCATGTTCTCGAGTGGGCCGCCGATAGTCAGGTGCGGCCCGCAGTCGATGGGCCCGGTGAAGTGCTCACCCGCGCGGTTGGCCGGAATGAAGCCGAGGGCGTTCGTGATTTCGCCGGCTTCCGGCGGGTCCGAGCTGATGGTCACGCTAACGCGGTCATTGGCGGGATCATCGGCGGCCGCCAATGAAACGCGCGTGCCCTGGACGAGGTTGAGCGCCCGGCGCGTGCCGACGTCGGCGCCGTCCTTCTGGATCTTGTGTGGGAGCTCGCCGGAGACGATGTCGCTGGCGGTGTGCGTGTGGGTGGGTAGATCGCCCGCTGCGAGGTTCGCGCCCGCGGTCACGCGGCCTTTGGCATCGACCGTGACCTTCGGGTAAGTCCCTGGCGTGACGCCAGACGGCGGCATCGAAAGGACGCCCGAGTCGACGGCGAGGCCTCCAGCTGAGTCGATCTGCACGATGCCCTTGTTGCCGTATCCGGCGTCCGGGTAGGAAAACGCGCCAAAGGTCTGCCCGGGCGCGAAGTCGATGATGGCGTCGGACACCAGATGGTCATTGGCGTTCAATGCGAGGCCCAGGTCGCCGGAGCCGTCGGCCTTGCGCCACTTCACCGCGCCCGTGTTTGGCAGCCCGACCAGTCCTGTGGCGGCCTTGTTGCCAGAGCCAAACTCCGCGCCGTCAACGAAGCTCTTCGCGCCTGTGATCGTCACCGCGCCGTCCTTGCGGATGTAGTTGCGGTTGGAGGCTGTCCCGAG
>Ga0073934_10004864_pt1 | contig 21623 bp, 15 predicted proteins | sample LarsenN4metaG_FD_76834 | JGI IMG/M metagenome (GOLD analysis project Ga0073934, IMG submission 76834) | Hot spring sediment bacterial and archeal communities from British Columbia, Canada, to study Microbial Dark Matter (Phase II) - Larsen... ...
GACCTTGCGTTCCTGGATGGCCAGGTTGAAGCGGTCCTTCGCCAGCTGCCACTGCTCTTCGAGCGGCTTGTGGATCGCCTCCAGCACGGCGACCTCGTCCTTCTTGCCGGCCTGCTTCAGTTCCTCGATGTCCTTCCTCTGCTCCGCGAGCTGCTCATCGAGTTGCTTGAACTCCAACTCCGCCTGGTGAAACTCGCTCTGCGGATCGTCCAGTTGCTTCTGCAACTCGACCAGGGCCTTCTCATCCGCCTCAATGGTGCGCGTCAGCCGCGAGATGCGCTCCGCCTCGGTCGGCTTGGTGGCGTTGCCATTCTTGTCGGTGCTGCCAGGCCCGATCCACACGCCCTCGGCAAGCCCGCCGCCGTGCAAGCAGCAGAGAGCGAGGAAGATGACAGCGGCGAGTCCGCCCAGCACGCGCCCGCGCCAGGCTTGAGCCTGCTGCTGGCTGGCGGAATCGCGGTGAGTTCGGAAATGCCTCGATCGAACGTCCTTGACCATGGGTCTGCTCCGGCCGCGAGCGAAGAATGGGCAGATACTGCCCCCGCATCGTACGCCTCGCGGCCAGGCGTGCAACCCCAGTAGAACGCAGGCGGAATCGGCGGGTGGCAACGAATTGCCAGGCCTTCGCACTTTGTGCTGTCGGCCATCCCTGGCCAGGCTGCAGCTCCGCCGCATCCACTTCATGCTGCCGACGTCGCAGCCAGACGCCGAGGATGAATCGACGGAGGTGCAGTGCAGAGGCTATCGGCCATGTCGGGCAAGGCTGGAGCCGATGTGAATTGAGGAGTGGCGCCTTGCTCCTCGCTGGGCCGCTCGCCAAAAATCCTGAAGATGGTTGACCTTGCAGTCGAAGCCAGGTTATATTGTTCCTTGCGGTGAACTACTTCCGCGCGGTCCAGGCGTCGTATCCGCCAGCACGGCCCGCGGCGAAGTCGTTCAACGTCCCACCTGTACCTTGACCCTCCGGGAGGCGCTGACCATGCTGGTTATTCCAGGCCACGCAAGCCGCGATACTTGTGATGGCATCACCCGCCGCGACCTGCTTCGCATCGGCGGATCGGCCGTGCTCGGCATCACCCTCGCCGACATCCTCGGCCTCCAGAAGGCCTCGGCCAGCAGCACGGAAATCATTGGCGGACCTGGGTTTGGCAAGGCCAAGAGCGTCATCCTGATTTACCTGCAAGGCGGCCCGAGCCACCTCGACCTGTGGGACCCCAAGGACAACGTGCCCGACAACGTCCGCAGCGTCTTCAAGGCGATTCCCACCAGGACGCCTGGCGTGCAGGTCACCGAGTTGCTGCCCAAGCTCGCCCAGGTGACCGACAAGTTCACCTTCATCCGCTCGATGAGCTACACGCCGGTGGGGCTGTTCAACCACACCGCGGCGATCTACCAGATGCTGACCGGCTACACGACCGACAAGGTCAGCCCGTCGGGTCAGCTGGAGCCGCCCACTCCGAAGGACTTCCCGAACATCGGCAGCAACGTGGCCAGGCTCAAGCCGCCCGAGGTGCCGATGCTGCCCTTCGTCATGATGCCGCGGCCGCTCCAGGAGAGCAACGTGGTCAACAAGGGCGGCACCGCAGGCTTCCTCGGCCGCGCGTACGACCCGTACTACCTCTTCCCGCCCGGCGACGACATGGACATGAGCAAGATGGACCGCATCAAGGTCGATGACCTGCAACTGCGGCCCGAGACGTCGTCGGCGCGGTTGCAGTATCGCGGCAACCTGCGCGAGATCATCAGCAACGGCATGCCCGACATCGAACGGGCGGTCAAGAAGTACGACCTCGATGAGTATTACAGCAAGGCGCTGAGCCTGGTCGTTTCCGGCCGCGCACGCGATGCCTTCGACCTCACCCGCGAATCGGAAAAGACTCGCGATCGCTACGGCCGCAACACGTTCGGCCAGTGCTGTCTGCTCGGTCGGCGGCTCGTCGAGGCCGGCACGCGCTTCGTCGAGATCAACTGGCCCAAGGTCGCCAACTCGGACAACCACTCGTGGGACGTCCACACGGGGCTCTCCTCCCGAATGAAGAACCAGTCCGCGCCGATGCTTGATGCCGGTCTCTCGGCCCTGCTGGAAGACCTCGATCAACGCGGCCTGCTGGCGGAGACGCTCGTCGTCGCCGTCGGCGAGTTCGGACGCGCTCCGCAGCGCGGCATCAGCACCAGCGGCAACGACAACAACGACGACGGCCGCGACCACTGGCCGTACTGCTACACCGCCGTGATCGCCGGCGCTGGCGTGAAGCGCGGCCACGTCTGGGGCAAGTCGGACAAAACGGGCAGCTCGCCGCTGGAGAACCCAGTGCACCCGTGCGACCTGCTGGCCACCATGTACTACAGCCTGGGCATCAACCCCGCCACGATCGTTTACAACCACCTCAACCAGCCGCGCGAGCTGGTCAAGGGCGAGATCGTCCGCGGCGTGCTGGCCTAGGCCGTGAAAGGCGCCCAACGAGACTGAGCTCAGCAGGGCAGGCTCCTCAACGGGCCTGCCCTTGCTCTTTTCCGACACATGCGCAACGGCCGGGATGCAAAGGAGCCGCCGCTTCACCTGTCAGGCTGTCCCTCTGGCATTTCTTTGACGCGCTCCCGCCACTAGAGCCGCCAGGCCGCCTGTTCAGGCTCGCAGGCTAACGCTTCGGCTCGGCAGGTACGTCGGCAGGAATGCGATAACCCACTTCCGCCGCCAGGCGATCGTGTTCCGCTTCGAGCTGTCGCCGCTGTTCGCCGTGCTGCGCGTCGTCGACCAGGTTTCTAGTCTCGTAAGGATCGGCGGAGAGGTCGTAGAGTTCGGTCCACTCGGGATGGTCTCGATAGCGAATCAGCTTGTGAGTCAATGTTCGGACGCCGGTCAGCGTCGGGGTGTTGTAGCCGCCTGCGTTGGCCGTGGCGTTCTGGCCGCCGCTTTCGCGGAAGTACTCGAAGAAGAAGCTGCGGCGCAGCGGTTGGCTGGAAGACGCCGCGCTCAGCAGCGGCCGCCAGCTCTTGCCCTGCATGGACGATGGTATGTCAACGCCGGCCAGATCGAGCAACGTCGGGGCGAGGTCGAGGTTGAGCGCCAGCTCGTCCCGCGCAACTCCCTTTGCGCCGGAGCGAGGGTCGCGGACCAGCAAGGGAATCCGGAGGCTCTCCTCGTAGGCGCTTCGCTTGTCCCCCAGCCCATGCTCCTGGAGGTAGAAGCCATTGTCGCTGCCGTAGACGACGACCGTGTTGCCCGAAAGGCCCAGGCGGTCGAGGGCGTCCAGGATCTTGCCGACGTTCTCATCCACCCCGGCAATGCACCGAAAGTAGTTGAGATTCACCGCCACCGGCTCCGCACCGGGATTCGGCCTGGCCTTGCCCTGCGTCAGGTCGCGGTTGAAGCCGGGCCACAAGGCGAGACTGGGCACGGTTCTGGCCCGTTCCCCCGCAAACGCCCCTTCCAGCCGCCTGGGCGGCGTGAACGGACCGTGTGGCGCCTTGAAGCCTACCACCAGGAGGAAGGGCTTGCCCTTGTCTCGATCGCTTTCAAGGAAGCGCACCGCATAATCGCCGCTGCGGTCGTCCGTCCATGCGTCAGCCCGCTCCACCTTGCCGTTCACCAGGAAGGCGGCGTTGAAGTAGAGTCCCTGTCCCGTGAAGCTGGCGAACCAGTCGAACCCCGGCCGCACCTTCTGATCCGGACCCATGTGCCACTTGCCGACGTAGCCCGTGGAATAGCCATGCTGCTTCAGGAGCGTTGCGTACGTCGTCAGCCCCACGTCCAGCGGGGTCTTGTTGTTCCAGATGCCGTTGCGATGGCTGTACTGGCCGCTGAGATAGCAGGCCCGACTTGGCGAGCACAACGAATTCACCACGAAGGCGTTGCGGAAGCGCACGCCTTCCGCGGCGAGCCGGTCCAGGTTTGGCGTCTTGAACCACGGGAACCGGCCCTTCTCCCCCTGCTCGCGCTGCACGACTCCAAGCGCGTCGTAACGCTGGTCGTCGGCGAACATGAACACGAAGTTCGGCCTGGTCTGGTCGGCGGCCCGCGCTTCAAACATCGGCACGGTCAGGGCTGCCGACAAGAAGGCCAGGCAACGCAGGAACGCTCGCAGCACTTGTGGCATGGATTGAACTCCAGGTGAGATTAACTCGGAGTGTATCGCTGGCGCTCTGCCGATGGCAAGGGCCGAGCGGAAACCACCGTCGGCAGAGGAAGGTCGTGGGAAGGGCAGGGGACGCTCAGGCGCACTTGCGGGCGCGCAGCCAGACCACGCCTTGCTGCAAGACCCGCGGACTGGCCGTCAGGGACAGGTCGGGAGAACGCTTGCCGAGCGAACGGAGCTCGCGACGGCGGGCGGCAATTCGCCGCGCCAGGCCCAGGGCTTGCAGCTTGCCGCGAAGATAAGGACCGAACTGGCCGGACAGCGCTTTCCGCACGGCCCGCACACACTGGAATCCGAGATGCGGGAGCAGGCCGACCACGAGCTGGGCAGTCGGCAGGTTGATCCAAAAGACCAGCTCCTCGTTACGGCTAATGAGCTGGACCAGACGGTCAGGCTGCCCGCCGTACGAGGCCGAGCCCTTGTGATAGACGCGTGAATCCGGCTCGAAGATGCAACGGTAACCTGCCCAGCGGATGCGAAACGCCAGGTCGGTGTCCTCGAAGTAAGCCCCATACTCGGGCAGCAAGCCGCGGAGCTCGAGCAGCAACGACCGCCGATAGAAGCCGCTGCACCCCGAAGCGCCGAAGACCTCGCCGCGCCGCAGCGGAAAGCGCGCCAGCTCCTGGCCGTAGCCGATGTTCCGCGCCCAGCCGACCAGGTGGTACTCCTGCCCCGCACTGTCGATGTGCGTGGGGTGGTCCATCATGAGGGTCAGCGGCGCGACGCTGCCAACCTTCGGATCGGCGAAGTGCCGCAGCGCCGCCTCGCACCACCCGGCCGCGACCGTGGTGTCGTTGTTGAGGAGTTCAACTACGTCGCCCCGAGAGTGCTCGATGCCGAGGTTGACTGCCCCGCAGAAGCCGAGGTTCGTCGGCGTTTGCAGCCGCTCGACCCAGGGATGAGCGACCTTCAGCCATTCGAGGGTGCCGTCCGAGGAGCAGTCGTCCACGACGAGGACCTGCGTCCGTTCCGGGGCATGCCGACGCACCGCAGGCAAGCAGGTCTCCAGGTGCTGCCGGCCGTTAAAGGTCGGGATGACGATGGTCAGCGGCGTCCTCATTTCAGCCCCTCGCGACGATGCCGAAGTATCGGCGGAATCGCCGAAGGGGACAAGAGCAGCCACCCGGCCTGGTTGTGAAAGTGCGATGTTTGCAAAGAATGGGATGTTTAAGGAATTCCGCTACTTCCAACCTTCCAAAAACAGGTGTACACGTGATACAGTATGGGGTGGCGGACCGTGTGCCCGCGGTTGTCTGGCGAGTGCCGCTCGGCCTTCGATGGCCATTCGCGCCACAGAGGAAAACCTCATCAGCGGTGTGCGGGCACGGAGCACTGCTCTTTCTCAATTTGTTGCGCGTCAGGGGCAGGTCGGCCTGATGGGTGAACGGGCAAGGGCGGAGCGCCTGCCTCGTGCGCAGAGCTCAGCCAACTGCGCAGGATCATCGCAAAGCTATTCGTGAAAGGGTTTTGTGAGAAAAATGGCCGACTGCGCTTCGATGAAATTCCTGCGCATTACGCACCTGGCTAGGGGGAAATGGGCAGTGAGCGTACTCTTTTGGGATGTTGCGCTTCGCCGGATGGCAAGCCTGGGAAGACTGGATGGTTCCACCGGGGGCTTCGGATGGACTCGGACCGGAGAAGCCGGTATAGAGGCTCATCCCAAGGAGTAGGGGGAGATCGGCGGATGCGGGTCCTGATGCACGTGCGGCCAGATTGGCGTGAGCTGCCAGGGGGCGACCTCGTACAGCTACAGCGCTGGACTGTCTGGCTGCGGCGCCTGGGCCATGAAGTCATCGTCAGCGACCAGGCCGAGCCTGACCTGCGGAACATCGACCTCGTCCATTTCCACAATCTTGCGCGGGCTTATGCCCTGTGGCCGGCGCTGGAGCATTGTCGGCGTGCGGGGGTGCCTCGCGTTCTGACGCCGCTCTACTGGCCCACGGATGAGTTCGATCGCATTGGCAGGCCTGGTCTTGCGTCAAGAATTGCGCACTGGCTGCCGGACGATTGGCGGGGTCGGCTGAAGTCGGCGGCGCGATCGATTCGGGCCCCTGGACAACGACGTGCTTTGTTGCGCGAGGTCTGGCTGGGTCCGCGGACCCTCACCCGCCGCTTCCTGTCCGGCTTCGACGCCTTGATCGCCAACAGCCAGGCGGAGGCGGCCGAGTTGGGACGACTGCTCGACGTGCTGCCGTCCACTTATCTTGCGCCGAGCGGCGTGGATGCGTTCTTCTGGTCCAGCGACTCCAAGCTCTGGGCCGAGGAGCGGCAACCGATCCTCCAGGCGGGCAAGGCGCACCAGAGCGCGGAGGAACTGGGCTCCGCGGAGCAATACGTGGATGTTGCGCACAAGGCTGGGGTCCTCTGCGTGGCCAGGTTCGATCCGCAGAAGGCCCAGCATCGCTTGATCGAGGCCTTGCGTCCAATGGATGTGCAGCTGACACTGGCAGGCCCCGACAATCCGAACTACCCGGCCTACCGGCGTTACTGTCAGCAGCTGGCAGGGCCACGGGTGACGATTCTCTCGCGGCGGAGCAGCGTGGAGCTAAAGAGGCTCTACACCGGCTGCAAGGTCTTCGCCTTGTGCAGCTGGTACGAAATCTCGGCCCTCTCCGGCCTGGAGGCAGCGTGCAGCGGAGCCCGCGTCGTGATGACCAACCGAGGCGGATGGCGCGAGTACGGGTCTGAACTGGCCTGGTACGCCGACCCCGCCGACCTGGGCTCCATCAGAAGGGCCGTGGAAGCGGCCTTGCAGGCGCCGGCGACGCCGCCCCTGCGAGAACGCGTTCTGGCCAGTTTCACCTGGGAGCAGAGCGCCCGAGCGCTCGTCCAGGCGTATGATCGCGCCCTGGCTGCACCGCGGCAAGCAGCGTGAACTGTCGGGAGAGTGGATCATGTCCACCCAGCGATTTCGACAAGGCCGTCGAGCCAGGCGAGTGCTCCTCTGGAGCGGCCTGGCCTTCGTCTGTGCTCAGCTAGGGTTCGGGCTGCTCCTTGACTCCTGCTGGCAGCGCCTTCGCTTCCCCCAGGCCGCGGCCATACTGGCCGAGGCACGTCAACTAGCGGTGCAGCCTGACCTGGTCTGCCTGGGAAGCTCGCGACTTGGCGTTGCCTTTCGACCCTTCGAGCTTTCAGAGCAGCTCCGCCGTCAATCGGGGCGGGACGACGTTGTTGCCTTCAATGCCTGCATCGAGGCAGGCGACACGCTGACCTCCGAGTTCATGCTCAACCAGCTTCTCGCGGAGGGCGTCAGGCCACGACTCGTCATTGTTGAGGTAAGTCCGGAGACGCTGGCGGAACGCAATGCCTGGATGCACCTGCACGTCGATCGGCAGTTGCGCTGGCAAGACCTTCCCGACGTCTGGCTCGACGTCTGGCGATCGAGAAACGGGCCGCGACTCCTGGCGACTCGACTGCTCCCGCTGCACGCCTATCGGCGAGAAATCAAGGCAACACTGGTCCGGTACGTGCCTGCGGTTCGGCTGAGTTCGAAGAAGCGGGGCAACTCGGTGGATACTGAGCCGACGCCGCTGCCGTTTGTGGATACCCTCAGGATCGCCGGCCGAACCGACCGGAGCCTGCCACCCTGGGAGAAGCGGCAGATCTGGCTGCAGCTGGTGCGAAACTGGCTGCGGGACTACCGTCTGGGAGGGTCGGCAGGACGAGCGCTCGACCGGCTGGTTGCTCGCTGCCAGCAAGAAGGCATTGAAGTCGTCTTGCTCGGGGCGCCGGTGGCGGCCTCGCACCGTGACCTGTACACGCCGGCCGTGGAGGGCCAGTTCCAGGCCTGCATGGCCCGCTTGACCGCGCTGCCTGGCTGCACGTTCGTGGACTGGCGGGCCGAGTTCGAGGACGAGTTTTTTGTGGACAATCACCACCTCTTTCGGGAAGGAGCGCTGGAATTCACGACGAGGCTGGCGCGCTGGTTCGGGAGCGACATGTTCGCCCAGGCCAGTGCGAAGCGAGCACCGAGGCCATGAATCGCGCCGGCTGCATGGCAGCCCAGCGATTGCCATTGGCGTCAGAGCCTGCTTATACTCCCTGCAACCTGTCCGCTGCACCTGTGAGGAACAACCATGAGCCGTCTCACCACTTTCAGCCTGGTCATTGCAGTGATTGCCGGTCTTTGTGCCGCTGACTGGCCGCAGTGGCTCGGCCCCGATCGCAACGGCACTTCCTCGGAGAGTGTGCAGCCCTGGAAAGGCGAGCTGAAGACGCTCTGGCGTCAGCCGCTCGGCGAGGGGCACGGCGGTCCGGTGGTTTCCCGCGGCCGAGTCATCATTCATTCGAAGGTGGACGGCAAGGAAAAAGAGCAGGTCGCTTGCTTCGACGCCACGACCGGAAAGGAACTCTGGCGGTCCGTCTACGACCGCCCCGCATTTACCAACATCTACGGCAACGGCCCGCGCTCCACGCCGCTCGTCGATGGCGATCGCGTATACACCGTCAGCCCGACCGGACTGCTGACCTGCTGGGACTTCAACTCCGGCGAGCAAAAGTGGCAGATCGACCTGCTCAAGCAGTTCGATGCCAGGAACCTGTTCTTCGGCGTTTCCACTTCGCCGATTATCGACGGCGAAAAGCTGCTGATCATGGTGGGCGGGCCGGAATCGAGCATCGTCGCCCTGGACAAGCAGACCGGCAAGACTCTCTGGAAGAGCGGAGGGGACCGCGCGAGCTACTCTTCTCCGGTCCTGACGGTGCAGGACGGCAAGAAGCTGGCCCTGTTCCTGACCCAGCAAGGCGTGGTGGCCCTCGATCCTGCGGATGGAACCCAACTGTGGAAATTCCCGCTGGTCGATCGGCTCAACGAAAGCTCGACGACGCCTGTCCGCATCGGCGATGTCGTCTTTGCCAGCTCGGTGACTTTCGGCAGCGTGGGGCTGAAACTCACCACGAAGGACGGCAAACCAGCCCAGGAGAGGCTATGGAAGAACAACCTCAACAGTTACTTCGCCACGCCAGTGGCGTACAACGGTCATCTCTACGCCGTCTTCGTGACCGGCCTGGTCAATCCGTCCGCGGAGCTGCATTGTCTCGACCCCATGACGGGCAAGAGCCTGTGGAGCAAGCCGAACGTCGGCAAGTACCACGCCACGGCGTTGCTGGCCAGGGATCGCTTGCTCGTCCTGGAGGAGAACGGCGACCTGGTGCTGGTCGAGCCGAATCCGCGGGAATACAAGGAGCTGGCCCGCGCCAAGGTGTGCGGGCAGACCTGGGCGCATCCCGCTCTAAGTGATGGCCGGCTGTACGTGCGGGACGGCAAGGAGCTGATCTGCGTTGAGCTAACGAAGTGAAGGCTATCTAGGCGGGAGCGCGAGCCTTCCTACGATGACCTGGGATGCCGCGGTCGGAACTTCCGAGGGCGGCTCACCGCGAGGACAACTCCATGCTTCAACGCAAGTACCTGTTTCCAGGCGTGATCGAAATGAACTACCAGGCGGGTAGGCGCCTGGGAGTGAACGTCTACCTGATCGACGGCGGGAAGGAATGGGCCCTCATCGACATCGGCTACCTGGACACGGTGGATGAGACAATTGACCTCATCCGCCGCATGGATTTCAGCTTGTCGAACTGCAAGCTTCTCATCGCCACCCACGCCGACGCCGATCACGTTCAGGGAATCGCCCGTGCGAAAGAGCTGCTGAAGACGAAGGTCGGCGGCCATCCAGCCACCGTGGCGCCGCTTGAGTCCGGCGACGGCGTCCTCACCTTCGCGCAGATCAAGGCCCAGGGCATTGACCTGGAGATGCCGAAATGCAAGATCGACGTGCTTCTGAACGAGGGGGACGTCATCGCCGTCGGCGACCGCAAGTTGACTGTCTGGCACACGCCGGGGCACACCGAAGGACAGCTGGCCTTCAAGATGGGCGAGCTGCTTTTCTCCGGCGACAACATTTACAAGGACAGTTGTGTCGGCGTCATCGACGCTCATCACGGCTCCAATTTGCCGGACTTCATCAAGTCGCTGGAGCGGATTCTGCACGACGACTCGGAGTTCTTGCTCCCCAGCCACGGACCGGTCTTCCGGCGGGACAACCGCATCATCCAGAAGGCGATCGATCGGCTCTCGCAGTATCAGTACATGGCCGACTTCGGAACCTGTGCGATTGGGTGGCCGCTGCTCGATGAGTGGGAAAGAGAGGTATGTTCGGGCCGGCTGCCGGACTTCGGCCGAAAGTAGCAACAGCTCGGCAAGCTGGCGGACCAGGCGAGGTGAGGGATCGACCTGGCCTCACTTGAGCTCGACATTCCAGTAAGCGTTGTCGAGGAAGGTGCGCCAGGACTGATACTTGCTGTGAGTCATCTTCAGGTTGAGTAGCGGGCTGCGCTTCGGCTTCTCGGGTTTGCGAATCAGGAGCATGTGGGCTTGCTTCGGAGTTCGGCCGCCCTTGCGGACGTTGCATCGGAGGCAGCAGCAGACGATGTTCTCCCAGGTGCTCTGGCCGCCCTGGCTGCGGGGCACCACGTGGTCGAGGCTTAGCTCCGTGGTGGGGAAGCGCTTGCCGCAATACTGGCACTGGTTGTTGTCGCGGGCGAAGATGTTCCGGCGGTTGAACTTGACCGTCTGCTTGGGCAGGCGCTCGTAGTTCATCAGGCGAATGACGCGTGGAACCTGGATCTCGCTGTCCACCGTGCGGACCCAGTCGTCGTCTTCGTGCCGGAAGTGACGGGCGCGGTACTCGCTCACTTCCCGCCAGCTTTCGAAGTCGTAGGTGGTGAACTGGCCATCGTCCATGCTGACGACCTCGGCCAGGTCTTTGAACAAAAGGACGAACGCTCGTTTGACCGAAATGATGTGAATCGCCATGAACAGCTTGTTCAGGACCAGAACGCTGGCGTCCAGCGAGGAGTTGGCTAGCATAAAGCGGCGTTCTCCTGGGTGGCGGGCGGTTGAGCAATTCTCCTTCTTGGCGGGGCCGACCAGCCCTAACTGATTCTACGCCGGCACGGCAAGGGACCGATGGAGTCCGGAAATCAACTCAACCCACGTTAATCGGCGGCAAGACATTATGCAAGAAGGCTGAGCATTCTTTCACGGTATCTTCTCGCCCCTCGCAAGGGCTGAGATTAACAGGAAACCTCTCCTCCTGCAACCAGCGCGGCGGAGTGAGCGAACGAGTGGTTTCCCCGTGGAGAGCGATCTATTAGTGCTCGATGGAGCCCCGTTTTCGCCTGGCCCGAGGTACAACATGCCACGAGCACTCCTGACCATCGTCGTCATCCTGGTTCCGTTGATGCACTCCATCGCCGTCGAGCCGTTGCACCTCCGCGGAGACAGTCCATCAGGGGGTGCTCCTCCGGGGGCGGCGGGAAAGCCGGAATACGTGGCCAAGCCTCCCTTGCCTTACCTCTACGATACCCTGGTCGGAAGGAGCTTTGACAACCGCGGCTGCATGGAGTTCAAACCGTCAGATTCGCTGGCTATTCCGCTGAACGGCTGGCCGGCCGGTACGAGCTTCACGCTCGAAGCCCTCGCCCGAGCGGACAAGCTGCAAGACGCCCTGAAGCCGGGCGGAATTGCTCCGGTCGCTCGCTTGCATTCCGACAAGCTTGCAGCTGAGCTGCACGTTCATCAGAGCTATCCCCCGCACAGCTACCCCTGGTGGCAGGGATCGTTCACGACCTCCGCCGGCCGAGAGGAGCGGCTGGCCAGGAACGTCTTCAAGGGTTTAACGCATGTCAATGACCAGGATTGGCGGCATCTCGGGCTGGTGTATGACGCCCCGACCCGCCGCGTTCGCTTCTACGTGGATTACACGCTGCTAGAGGAACGCATTGCTCCGGAAGCCCTGGAATTCCGCAAGGCGATGCTTACCGTCGGCGGCAAGCGCGGCGAGTCTGGCTTCGCGGGGTTGATCGACGAGGTTCGGCTCACACCTAGTGCGCTGGCTCCCCACCAGTTCCTCCGCGCCTTGCAGCAGCCCCTCGTGGGGGTCAATTACGAGAGTGCGGCGAAATGGCTGCCGCGAGACAGCGGTTATGTCGATGTTCGGCTTCGCTATGGCGCCGTCGGCGACGGCAAGACGGACGACACCGCCGCCTTCAACAAGGCCTTCAAGGAGCTGGCTAGCCGGGTTCCGCTGGAGTTCAACACCCTGTTCATTCCCAATGGCACGTATCTTCTCAGCGACACCATCCAGTGGTCGCGGTTCTTGACGGTTCAGGGGGAATCACGCGACGGAGTGGTCTTGAAGTTAAAGGACAAGGCCCCTGGATTCGCAGACCCAGCCAAACCCAGGCCGCTGGTTGTGGCCAGCAACTGGGGAGGCGGGGTAGGGAGCGGCTCCGCGATTGCCAGCTATCTCTTCGATGTCACCATCGACACCGGCAGCGGCAACCCCGGGGCCATCGGCCTGGATTACCATTCGAACAATATCGGCGTCGTGGAAAACGTCTCCATCCGCTCGGGCGATGGCGCTGGAAAGGCCGGCATCTCCATGCTGCGGCCCTGGCCTGGACCTTCGTTGATCAGGGACGTCAACATTCGCGGGTTTGATTTTGGCGTCCACATCACCCACCGCGAGTACAGCATGACGTTTGAGGGCCTGACGCTGGAGGGTCAGCGGATCGCTGGGATTCGCAATACGAGCAACATCCTGGCCATCAGAAAGCTGCACAGCCGCAACCGAGTCCCTGCCGTCGTCAGCGACGGCGTCGAGGCGATGGTGACATTGCTCGACTCCGATCTGCTGGGCGGCAGCCCTGACCACTTCGCCATCGAACTGGGCTCGCCTGGATCGCTCTTTGCACGGAACGTTCGTTCCGAGGGGTATCGCGGCGTGCTCAAGGACCAGGACAAGGTGCTGGCAGAGGCGAGCCTGGAAGAGTACGTCAGTGCCGCGCCGCAGGGTCTCTTTGGCAAGGCGACCAAATCACTGAATCTGCCGATCAAGGAAACGCCGCGGCTCGACTGGCCTTCCGCCGACCAGTGGGTGAGCGTGCAGCGGTTTGCCGACCGCCGCGGGCCCGACGGCGACTGGGCCCCAGCCCTCCAGGCAGCCATTGATTCCGGAGCAACGCATCTCTACTTGCCGCCGGACCGCTACTGGGTGAAGAGCACGGTCAGCCTTCGCGGCAAGGTCCGGTGCATGTTCGGCATGATGACCGGCATCAATCCCCATGAGTCGCTGAAGGGCCAGCCCGTGCTCCGATTCGATTCTCCTGGCGCCGATACTGTCTGGATCGAAAGGCTCGACGTGCATGGGCTGGAGCATGCTTCTCCAGGAACGCTGGTGGTTCGCCACGGCAGCATGACGCCGTATCGGAACACGCGAGGCTGCGGCCCGCTCTTCGTCGAGAACCAGGTGGGCGGGACCGGCTACGAGTTCCTGCACCCGCAACACGTGTGGTTCCGCCAGTGGAACGTCGAGAGCCACGACACGGGCCCATGCGTGATCTGCAAGGGCACGACACTTTGGTCCCTGGGCTTCAAGACCGAATACGAGAGCATCAAGCTCGATGCACAGGACGGGGCGCGCGTGGAAATCCTGGGCTCGTTCATCTACCCCATTGGCAAGATTCCCGAGGATCGGCCGATCTTCCAGAGCAAGGACTCCCTGCTTTCCCTGGTCTACGGTACCAGCATCTACCGCTCGGGGCACAAGGTGCATGTCCGTGCAATCCGCGGAGACGCCACTCGTGAGCTGACGGGAAGCGAGGTCAAGTTCTACGGAAGTCGGCAGAAGATGCACCTGTACGTCGATGGGCCTTGAGGACCCAGTTCATTTCTGCCGGAGGAAGGCGATCAGGTCGCGCAGCTCCTCGAAGCTGAGCTTTTCAGCGATGCCCTCCCGCATCATGGAGACATTGGCGACCTTGCGTTCTTCGATTTCTCCCTTGGGAAGCACAAGGCGTTCGGTGGCGGTCTGGACGACAAGCACGCGGGGAGAATCCTCGACCACGATGCCAGAAACCAGCCTGCCATCGGTCATCAGGAAGTTGTTGAGCTGGTAGTCGCGGCCGATGATGGCACTGGGATCGATGATGTTCTCCAGGAGATAATAGACGTCATTGCGGTTGGAGCCAGTGAGGTCGGGGCCGATCTTCCCGCCCTGGCCATTCAGCACGTGGCAAGCGGCACAGGTCTTCTCGAAAACCCGCTTGCCGTTCGACAGGTCCGCCTGGGAAAGCACGCCCGCATCCAGGGTAGTCTGCCATTTGGCGATGAGGGCCTTGCGTTCGGCGGAACTGCTCCGCAGTTGGCCCCAGACCTTGACCAGCTTCTGCTGAACGGCATCATGCTTCAGTTCGCCCAACTGACGGGCTGTGAAGGCGGAGAGGTCGGACCTCGGCACCTTGTTGGCTTCGAGGGCATCAAGCAAGGCCAGGGCCCACGCGGGCCGACTGGCGAGCGTGGCGAAGACAGCTTGTTTCTCCTCGGGCGTGCACCGGCTGTACCGCTCGAGGAGCAGCGCCGGCGCGTCGTCACGCGGGTGTATTGCCAGGGCGCGGATGGCGAGCGAGCGTAACTCCGGCTCGTCGAGAAGCAATGGCAACAGGGGGCCGACATCCACTTGACGATGTTCCAGCGCGACCCGCAAGGCCGCGGCTCGGCGAGCGGGTGCAAGCGAGCCGTCGCCGACCATGCCCTTGAGCTTCGTCGCTGCGGAGTTTGGCTCGAAGAGCATGGCGAGATACAGCCCGTGCTCCTGGACTTCCGGCTGTTCGGAGGCGAGCAGCCGATCGAGCACGACTGGCCAGCCAGGAGGGCTCTTCGGTCCCTTGTGGCCGCGAAGCCCATCTCGCAGTCCGTGCAGGAGTTCGAGTTCAGCAGCAGGTTGCTTCACCTCGGCAACAAGCTTGAGCAAGGGCCCAAGGTCGAACTCTCCCTGGACGGCAGCCTCGGCCTGTCGGCGGGCAATCCACCGTCGGAGACGTGGAATCTGGCAGCGATCGGCCAGGTCGACTGCCCAAACCGGATCGGCAATGACGCACGGTTCCAGGGCGTACCAGATCATGAGCGGCTGGCAGCGGTCTTCTGCGTCTTCGGCATGCATGGCCAGGGCGTCCAGGATCGGCTGGCGTTCCTTGATGGACAAGCGCTGGCAAGCCGCGGCCAGATAAAGGCGAACCAATCCCGAGCGATCTGTCGCTGCCTTCCTTGTGAGGGTGGCCAGCAGCCCAGGACGAATGGCTCGATCCTGGCCGACATCGAGCTGTTCCTGAGTGAGCAGCCGCACGGCCCAGACACGGATCGGCTCCTCCGTGCTATCGAGCAGTTGCATCAGCCAGAACGGATTCATGCCCTGTGTGGCCTGCAAGGCCCAGAGTGCTCGGAGGCGAACTCTCGGGTCGCGCTCTTCGTTCAGCATTCTCCGCAAGGCGTCGTGAAGGACGCGAGTCTTTGCACCGCTGTCTACACGCTCCGCAAGAATGCGACGAGCATGACGCACAAACCACTCGTTCTTGTGGGCCTGGAGTTCCACCAGCTGGGCTTCGCTGAGCTTTTGCAGATCGAGGTTGCGGAGTTCGGGGAAACTCTGGGCCGATTCGTGGGCAAAGCGATAGATTCTGCCGCTGCGGCGATGCGTGCCGTCGTTGTCGTGGCATTCGCCTAGATCGCACCAGTCGGTGACGTAGACCGCCCCATCAGGCCCGCACTTGAGTGCGACGCCGCGGAACCACTCGTTGTCCGCCCGGAACATGTCGGGGGCACGCTTGCCGACGTAGCCGTTGCCCCGGCGGGTCAGCAGGTTGCGATTCAGACGGTTGCCGTGGATATTGCACATCAGGATGCTGTTGCGGTACTCGTCGGGCCAGGCGCCGCCGAGGTAGACAAGGGCGCCGGAATGAGCATGACCGCCGCCAGGGTCGTCGTGAACTCCCTTCCCGCCGCGCGATGCAGTCCAGTCTCCGCCGCCCCAGTGCAGGTGGTCCGACGCGGCCTCGATGAGATCGTAAGCGAACGGGTTGAAGTCCTGGCCGTACATGCGCCGATAGCGGGCGCCTGGAACCATGTGCCAGAGATGTCCGATGACGCAGTTCGTGAAGAAGCCCTCGCCCCGCTCGTCGAAGTCGAGGCCCCAGGGGTTGGTTGTGCCGTGGCAAACGACCTCAAACCGCTCGCTGCGCGGGTGGTAACGCCAGATGCCGCAGTTCAGGCGTTTGCGATCGGCCTCGGGAGTTCCAGGTTTGCCGACCAGCGAGTCTGCCACGATGCCGTGGCAGCCGTAAATCCAGCCATCGGGCCCCCAGGTCAAGCCGTTGACGATGTTGTGCCTGGCCTTGAGCGTCCAGCCGTCCAGGAGCACGATGGGCGGCCCGTCGGGTTTGTCGTCATGGTCCCGATCCGGCAAGAAGAGCAGGTGGGGAGCGCACAGAGCGTACACGCCGTCGCCCGCGCAGAGCACGCTCGTGAGGTTGTAGGCCTGGTCCCAGAAGACACTTCGGCGATCCGCCTGACCGTCGCCGTCGGTGTCGGTGAGAATCACCAGTCGGTCCTTTCCCTCCGGCTTCCAGTCCGGGTACGAGAAGCACTCGCACACCCACAACCGCCCGCGATCGTCGAAGTCGAGGCTGATCGGCTGGGCGATTGTCGGTTCGCCGGCGAACAGGTTGACTTTGAATCCAGCCTGGGGGCGGAACAACGCAACTGCCTGTTGCGGCGTCGGCGGCTGGTCCTTGGAGTTCTGCGTGTCTCGAACTCCGTCCGGCAGCGGACTGTCGGCGGTCAGCAGGACCAACGGCAACCAGGCAAGAGCGAGGTATCGGCCCATGGTGAGAACTCCTCGAGTACGCGAATTGCAACAACAGGCCAGTTCGCTTGAGCCGCACGCCGCAGACTGTCTGTCACGCCCAGGGCAGGAGAGCCGAGCGGTGGACCTTCCCAGCGTCTTGCTCCGCAAAGGCCCGATTGATCTCGGTGAGCGGATACTTGTGCGAGAGCAGCTTCTGGAAGGGATAATCCTTGCTGCGTGTGCTCAGGAAGCGGACAGCCTTGTGCAGGCTGGCCGCATCGTACCACATGATGCCCAGGATGGTCTTGGAGCCATGCACGATACTGGAAGGATCGAAAGTGCAGGTCGGACCCTGGCAGATGTTGCCGATCTCAAGATAAGTTCCACCGCCGCCCAGCATGGCGATGCCTTCGGGAACCACTCGAGCATGGCCGGCGACCTCGACGACGATGTCCGCCCCCCAGCCGTCGGTGAGTTCCTTGACCCGTCTGATGCGATCTTCCGGCGTCGGAAACGAACGGAGATCGATGATCTGCTGGGCCCCAAATTCCTGGGCGAGTTGGAGGCGGTCGTCGATGCCGTCGATGACGATGATCTGCTCCACGCCGAGAGCCTTGGCGACGGCGATGGCGTTAATCCCTAGCCCCCCCGCACCCTGGATGACGACGTGGTCGCCGATGCCGGCATGGGCTTTCTCCAGCCCGTAAATAACCTGCGAGAGGGCGCAGTTCGCCGGCCCCGCCAGATCGTCCGGCACGTTGTCCGGCAGCTTGAAGACCGTGTGCCCCGGGTGCAGGTAGTAGTATTGCCCGTAGGCGGCATTGAAGTGCGGCCAGACGTCCGGAGGATGGCGGTAACGCATGGCCGTCGGGCAGCGCGGCGTCTTGCCCCGCAGACACACGCGGCAGTGACCGCACGGGTAGAAGTACCGATAGACGACCCGATCGCCGACCTTTAGCGGCTGGCCCGCACTGTCGTGAGTTACCCCTTCGCCGAGCTTCGCCACCATGCCGGTCATCTCGTGGCCGACGCTGCGTCCCGCCGGGCCTCCCGTGTCGGCGGGCTTGTAGTCGCCGCGCCACAGGTGCAGATCGCTGCCACAGATGTTGGCCAGCGTCACCTTGATCAGGATCGACCCCGGCACCGGATCAGGTACGGGGTATTCACGGAGCGCGAACGGCTGACGCGGGCCGACCATCGCAGCCACCAGTGCAGTTTCAGGCATGGCAAGCTTCCCCAGGCTCAGTCACCAAAGGACCACGCCATGAAAGTAAGCGCGCGAGGCTGGGGAGAGCAACTGAATTCAGTTCTCCAGGTTGAGCTTGGCGACCGGCGCGTCCTGGCCTGGCGAGAGCAGGCCGGAGTCCTTGCCCTTGCCGCCGTCGAGCAGAGCCGCGTCGTTCTCGAACTGAACGCCGCCAGCGGACTCGTCGAAAACGCCAAAGGAGAACAAGTCGTTGCCCTTGTTGCCCAGCAACTGGAGATCGTAGGTTCCGCTGCTGGTGCTCGTGTTGCGGAAGGTGACGAGCATGGCGTCGCTGCTCGTGCCGCCGTCGGAGCGAAGCTGCATGCGGCCTGCGGACTGGATGTCGAAGCCGCCCGCCACGCCGAAGTCGATCATCGTGCGGTCCTGTCCCGTATCGCCGTAGAGGTTCATTGTCAGCAGTCCGTTCAGCGTGGCGGGAGTGAGGACTGTCCCCGTTTCCATCTCCGGCGGATTGCTGCGGGTCATGGTGATCTGGTCGTTGCCCGCTCCGCCGTGGACGTTGAACTCACCGGTTCCGGTCACGCCAAACGAGTTGATCACCAGGTTGCCTGTGAAGCGGTCGTTGCCCGCTCCGAGCCAGACCGTGGACTTGAAGTTGGTGTCTGCCCCAATCAGGCTCTGCAGATTCATGGTTGCCTGGTCCGCGCCGGAGCCCGTGGACACGCGCAGCTCGCGGGTGGTGCCGGTGAAGTCGCTGATTGCCTGGTACTCGAAGATGTCCTTGCCGCCCTTGAGCTTGACTTCGATGACGTCGAAGCCGGTGGCCAGCAGCTCGTCTTTGATGTCTCCTGGATCATCCAGGTCGCCGTCGCCGTTGCGATCGATGGACAGGAGCGTCTTGTTAGCCGCGGGATCGTCGACGATGTGAACGATCTGCTTCCTGGCGTTGCCCATGATCTGAAGATCGGGCATCGCATTGCCGTTAAGGTCCAGAAGGCGATAGCCGACCGCCGGGACCAGTCGAGTTTCGAGCGATTCCAGCGAGGGACGATAACGCGCTTTCCGTGCCATGAAGCACCTCCAGGCCGCGTGGGCGGCTGCGGTCCAGCCAATCTCTCGGGTGAAGTTTGAGGGGGAGGCTATAGCGTGGCGGGGAGAAGCTGTCCAGTGCGTCGGATGGTCTCTGGAGAAAGGGCGGCCGAGGCGCGCTGGGCAAGGCGGGCAGGATGGTGCTACTTTTGCAGAATCAGCTTGTTCCTGCGAGTGATCCGCAGGCGGTAGCGGACGCCCTCGTGCTCAATCCAGATCTCGCGCTGTCCCTGGAAGATTTGCTGAGACGGGAGCACGGCTGCAAGTGGCGGTGAAGCTGGGGCCGATGCTGGTTCAGCACTCTGTTGCCTGGGTTCGTCGACGTGCATGATGATGTCTCTCCCAATCCGCCAGGCATGATATGATACAGAGACTCAATGTCAACTGACATTTTCTGGGGCTCGCAATTTGGTTGTCCAGCGTTGCGTTGGAGTCCTCCCTGGTGGAAAGCGAATGATCTGCGTAGTCCGCTGCCTGCATCACAACTAACTGTAAAGCAACAGGTTGCTAATCTGCCGGCCAATTCTTTCCGGTCTTTTCAAGTTTTTTGCTTGACGCGCCACATCCATGGAATAGCATAGCTGCGTCTTGTTGAGACTTCGTCTCATCAAGGATTGTTGCTGCCTAGCCACCGCCGCGAGCACCCGCCTCGCTTCCGTTCGCCATGCAGCGTCTGCTTTCCTTCACCCTCTTGAAAGGAGCGCTGACGATGCGCGCGACCCTCCGTCGAAGTGCCTTTACCTTGATCGAGTTGCTGGTGGTGGTGGCCATCATTGCAATCCTGATGGCTCTCCTGCTCCCAGCCGTTCAGAAGGTCCGTGCCGCTGCGGACAAGATGGTTTGTCAGAACAACCTGAAGCAGATTGGCATCGCCCTGCACAATTATCACGAGAGCTACAGCAAGCTTCCGACGGCGAGCACGCCTACGTTCGGCAGCGCCTTCACGCAGTTGCTCAGCTTTATCGAACAAGACAACATCCGCAACAAGTACGATCTGAGTCTTTCCCCCACGACTCCGCCCAACGACGTGCTCACCAAGTTGCCTGTCAAGGTCTATCTTTGCCCATCCATGGAGCCGCCGCCCGCCGGAAAGGGTGCGTACACGACCCATTACGCCAGCTACGCCGTTTGCATCGGGACGGTCTACGCCTGGGGCCCAGCGAACGCCGACGACGGCGTCATTGTCCGCTATCAGACCTACCCAGGCTTCAAGCTTTCCGACATTCAGGACGGCACGTCCAATACCATCCTGGTTGGGGAGATGGGCTTCCAGTTGAAGGACTATCTCTTCTCTAGCGGGCCGTACGCCGGCCAGATCCGCGGCGGCAACACCAGCTGGGCGTTCGGCTATCCAAGTTACAGCTTCGGGAGCACGCTGGTCATGATGAACACAAAGACCTACGCTCCCAGCCTGGCAGCCGGCGGCTTGACCGCCTTTCGCAGCGACCATCCGCTCGGCTGCAACTTCCTGTACGGGGACGGCTCCGTGCGGTTCCTGCGCGACGGCATCGAGATGCCAATCTACCAGGCGCTCAGCACCCGCAGGGGCGGCGAGAGCGACCTCGGCGAGTGGTAGGAAGGATGGATTGACCATGAACGTGCGAACGGTTCTCATCTTGCTGCTGGTCCTTGGCTGCGGCGGATGCGGCAAACAAGCTGCCCAGGTTCCCTCGCCGCCCGTTCAGCCGACTGAGAAGCTGCCGCCGGAGGTCGTCGGCGACCCCGAGTCGGCCATGCAGAAGTACAAGGCGGCTGGCAAGTTCAAATGAACCAGGGAGTTTCGGACGCCAGGGATCAGGTTTCGTACATCAAGAGCACTGCTCCAGCTACTGTTCGAGCAGGCCAGGTAGGAGAAGCAAATGCCTCGAATGTTGCTATGCTTGATGGCGGTCTTGTTGGCGTGTGCTACAGTCCGAGGGGAACCTGAGGCGGTTGTGCTGCCCCCGCTGCCGGAGGCGGTCTCCAGCTTCGGGGCCGCGGCTTGCGACGGGCACGTCTACGTGTACGGCGGCCACAAGGGCAAAACTCATCAGTATTCCACCGAGACCGTGTCCGGCAAGTTCCACCGGCTCAGCCTGGCTAACCCCCAGAAAGGTTGGCAAGAATTGCCGGGCGGCGTCGGCGTGCAGGGTTTAGCTCTCGTTACTCACGGCGGCAAACTCTACCGCATCGGCGGCATGCAGCCCCGCAGCGACAACGTCGAAACTCCCGACAACATCTCCGTCGCCTCGTGCGCCGTCTTCGACCCCAGGTCCGGCGTCTGGGAAGCGTTGCCCGACTTGCCGGCCGGTCGTTCCTCTCACGATGCCGTGGTTGTCGGCGACTTGCTCGTCGTCGTGGGCGGCTGGCAGCTCGGCGGCAAGGGAGTCAAGCCGGCATGGCACGACACTACGCTTGTTCTCGACTTGAGCAAGCCCTCGCCGCGCTGGGAAAGCGTGGCCCAGCCCTTCCGCCGGCGCGCCCTCAACGTCGGCGCCCTCGACGGCAAGGTCTACGCCGTATGCGGCATGA
>Ga0073934_10004865_pt1 | contig 21622 bp, 23 predicted proteins | sample LarsenN4metaG_FD_76834 | JGI IMG/M metagenome (GOLD analysis project Ga0073934, IMG submission 76834) | Hot spring sediment bacterial and archeal communities from British Columbia, Canada, to study Microbial Dark Matter (Phase II) - Larsen... ...
GGCGAGGACGGCCAGCGGTCGGAGCATCACCGGGGGCGCCTCATGCGGGTGTCCTTCCCGGTGCGGCCGGTCGAAGAAGGTGTAGCGGGTGGCGCGGGTGATGTAGACGGCAGTGATGAGCGCCGTGATGAGTCCCAGGATGAAGGGCACCGGACTGCCGCCGGTGAGGGCGTGCTCCCAGGCCGCTTCCAGAATCGCGTCTTTGCTGACGAAGCCGGCAAATGGAGGGATCCCGGCCAGGGCCAGGCCGCCGATGAGGAAGGCCGCCGCGGTGTACCGCAACGGCCGACTCAAGCCGCCGAGCTGGTGCATGTCGATGACGTTGTGCATCGCGTGCATCACGCTGCCGGCGGCCAGGAAGAGGGTCGCCTTGAAGAAGGCCTGGGTGGTCAGGTGGAAGATCCCCGCCGCCGGCGCCAGGACCCCCAGGGCCAGGAACATGTAGCCCAGCTGGCTGATCGTGGAGAAGGCCAGGACGCGTTTGAGGTCCCACTCCACCAGCGCGACAGTGGCCGCGAAGAAGGCCGTCACGCCTCCCGTGATACCGACCACCAGCAGCGTGACCGGGTGGGCGAAGAGCGGGAAGAGCCGGGCGACCATGTAGACTCCAGCGGTCACCATCGTCGCGGCGTGGATCAGGGCGGAGACCGGCGTGGGGCCCTCCATCGCGTCAGGAAGCCAGGTGTAGAGCGGCAGTTGCGCCGACTTCCCCGTGGCGCCGGCGAAGAGCAGCAGGAACGCGGTGATCATCAGCGGCGTCCCCAGTGTGACGGCCTGAGCCCCGATGGCCCGCAGGTCCAGCGTCCCCAGGCGCGACCAGAGCAGCAGAACACCCAGGAGAAACGCGGCGTCGCCAATGCGGTTGACGATGAAGGCCTTGCGCCCGGCGTTGGCCGCCCGCTCGCGGTCGAACCAAAAGCCGATGAGCAGGTAGGAGCAGAGCCCCACGAGCTCCCAGCCGATGAAGAGAACCAGCAGGCTCTGTCCCATGACCAGCAGGAGCATCGACGCCGTGAAGAGGTTCAGGTAGGCGAAGTAGCGGCTGAAGGCGCGGTCCCCGGCCATGTACCCTACGGAGTAGAGGTGGATCAGCAGGCCGACGCCGCTGACCACCAGCACCATGACCAGGGAGAGCCGGTCCAGCAGCAGGCCGGCGTCCACGCGGAAGGCGCCGGCGGCGATCCAGGTGAAGAGGATGCGCTCCGCCGGCGTGCCGGAAAAGCCCAGGCGCGCCGCCAGCGCGGCGGCGAAGGCCAGGGCCACGCTGCCGCACCCCACCACAGCCACCATAGTGCGCGGCAGGCGCCCGCCAACCAGCCCAAGGATCAGCCAGCCCAGCAGCGGCCACAGCGGGATGGTCCAGGCGAAGTCAGCCACGCAGCAGGTCCACGTCGTCCAGGTTGACGGTGGCGCGCGACCGGAAGATTTCCACGATGATGGCCAGCCCGACCACCACCTCCACGCCCGCCACGACGATCGTGAAGAAGACCGCCAGCTGGCCTGCCATGGAGGCCAGGTGGCGGCTCAGCGCCACGAAGGTCAGGTTGACGGAGTTGAGCATCAACTCGATGGACATGAAGACGATCAGCGCGTTGCGCCGGACCAGCACGCCAGTCAGCCCCAGCGTAAAGAGCACAGCGCCCAGGACCAGATAGTAGGGCAGCGGGACCATTAGCGGCCCACCGGTTCAGGCTCCGGCCGTTCCGCCGCGGATTCCTCCGCGGGGGCGGCGGCATGCAGCGGCATCCGCCCCTTGGCCAGGACGACGGCCGCGATCATCCCCGCCAGCAGGATCACCGAGGCCAGCTCGAAGGGCAGGAGGAACTGCGTGAACAGGCCGCGGCCCACGGCCTCCGCCGTGCCGAACGCCGGATCGGGCGCCCCTGACCGCACCGGGACCTCCGGCCGGACGATGGCGACCAGGAGCCCACCAAGGAAGAGCAAGCTGCCGGCGGCGGCGCCCGTCCGCCGCGGCCGCACACCGCGGACCGGGGTCTCACCCGTCGCCATGTGCAGGAGCATGATGACGAACAGGAAGAGGACGACGATCGCACCGGCGTAGATGATCACCTGCAGCACGGCGATGAACTGCGCGCCCAGCAGCAGGTAGAGGATGGCCAGCGCGGAGAGGACGAGGAGCAGCGCCAGCGCGCTGTGGATGGCCCGGCCCGAGGCGATCACGCCGACGCCGCCGGCCAGCGCGAGGGCAGCGAAGATCACGAAGAGGGCGATCTCCATCAAATCCTCCTTGTGCTGCCACGCTGTCCGGCCCTCCCCGGGCCGGACCTGTCTAGATCTCCCGATGCGGGTCGCGGCCGCCGGCGCCCGGGTAGGGCTCGGTGAGCATGGGCTTGGTGTAGATCATCGACGCCCGGGAAGGACCGGCCAGCTCGTAGTCCTGCCCCAGCACGATGGCCCCCGTGGGACACGCCTCCTCGCAAAAGCCGCAGAAGATGCAGCGCAGCATGTTGATCTGGAAATCGGTCGCGTAGCGCTCTCCGTGGCTGACCTGGTGGTCCGGCGTGTTCTCGGCGGCCTGCACCGAGATGGCCTGGGAGGGGCAGACGATGACGCACAGCTCGCAGCCGATGCACCGCTCCAGGCCGTCCGCGTACCGGGTCAGCCAGTGCCGCCCCTTGAACCGCGGCTGCACGCGGGTCTTCACCGTCGGGTAGGCGATCGTCACGGGGGGACGGAAGAGGATCCGGAACGTGACGCCCAGGCCCCGCAGCAGCCCCAGCACCTCCTGCCAGCGCCGGCGGGTCATGCGACGCGACTCCGCAGCGCCAGCACCACCGCGGCCAGCAGGACGTTGAGCAGGCCCACCGGCAGCAGCACCTTCCAGCCCAGCGCCATCAACTGGTCGTGGCGGACGCGGGGCAGGGTCGCCCGAAACCAGATGAAGGAAAAGACCCCCACCAGGATCTTCAACATCACCCAGGCGATGGGCGGCAGCCAGGATCCGATGACGGGCGGGCCGTACCAGCCGCCGAGGAAGAGCGTCGCGGCCAGTGCGGAGATGGTAATGATGGACATGTACTCGCCGATGTAGAACATGGCGAACTTGAAGCCGCCGTACTCGGTCTGGTATCCGGCCACGAGTTCCTGTTCCGCCTCGGGCAGGTCGAAGGGCGCGCGGTTGGTCTCGGCGATGCCGGCGAGCACAAAGAGGACGAAGGCCAGCGTCCCGTACGGAAACCGGAAGGCGAACCACAGCTCGCGCTGGGCCTCGACGATGCGAACGGTGCTCAGCGACCCGGCCAGCAGCACGACGGTGATGACGCCCAGGCCGAGGGTCAGTTCGTAGGAGATCAGCTGGGCACTGCTGCGGATGGATCCCAGGAGGGCGTACTTGTTGGCCGCCGACCACCCGCCCAGGATGATCCCATAGATCCCGAGCGACGAGGCGCCGAGCACGAGCAAGATCCCGACGTTGACGTCGGCCAGGTACAGCGGAATCGAGCGCCCGAAGATCTCGATCGCCGGGCCGAAAGGAATCACCGCGTAGACGAAGAGCGCCGCCACCATGGAGATGGCCGGCGCCAGCCAGTAGATGATCGGGTCCACCTGAGCCGGGACGAAGTTCTCCTTGAAGAGCAGTTTGATCCCGTCGGCCAGCGGCTGGAGCAGGCCAAACGGCCCGACGCGGTTGGGCCCGTAGCGGAGCTGGAACTTCCCCAGCAGCCGCCGCTCGCCCAGGGTGAGGTAGCCGGTGGCGGTCAGCAGCACGACCAGCAGGAGGGCGCTCTTGATCGCGGCTTCCACAAGGAAGGCGGTCATCGGCTGGTCAGGAAGGCGGTCATCAGCCGACCTCGCGCAGGGCCCGCACCGTCACGGAGACGAGCGGCTCCTCCCAGGAGAGGATCCGGTGGAGCGGCACCGCGTCCGATACGCGGGGAACAAAGATCTGACCCGCCGGGATCTCCGGGGCAACCCGCACGCGCAGCACGAGCCGGGCGTCGCCGGATGTGACCTCGGCCAGGGTACCCTCGGTCAACCCACGATGCGCCGCTTCGGCGGGAGCGATCCAGAGCGCCGGCGGTCCGGCCAGATCGGCGATCGCCGGGGACCGGCCGGTCATGCTGCCACGGTCGAACAAGACCTCTCCGGTCACCAGCACCAGGTCGCCGGAGCTCACCGGCAGCGTCCTGCCGGCGGCCCAGGTCCCGGCCAGCGGCCCCGGGGCGAGGACGGCGTCGACGGTCAGCCCGGGGACGGCGCGCGCCGCCGCCGCGAAGATCTCCTCCCACCCGCCGTACGACCAGGGCGCGCCCAGGCGCTCGGCGAGGTCCATCAGGATCTGGCCGTCCGCGCGCGCCTCGCCCGGACCGCGCACGGCCGCGGTGATCTGCTGCACCCGCCCTTCCAGGTTGCACACCGTTCCGGACTTCTCTGCCCAGGTGAGCGCCGGCAGGACGACATCGGCTTCCCGCGCCGTCTCGGTGAGGAAGAAATCCGCTACGACGAGGAACGGCGCGCCGGATGCGGCCGCCGCCCAGGCGCGGCGATCCGCGACCTCCGTGGCGGGATCGGCGCCGGCCACATACAGGACATCGACCGCCCCCGCCGCGGCCTGCCGCAGGATCTCCGGCGCACTCCACCCGCCTGACCCGGGGAGCACTCCCATCAGGGCCGCGCCGACCGCGTTTCCCTTGCCGCGCATGATGTGGATCATACACCCCGAAGCCTGCAGGTCCTGGGCCGCGCGCAGCACCCCGCTGCCGGCGGGTCCTTCCAGAGCACTCTTGCCGATGAAGACCATCGGCCGCGCCGCCCCGCGCAGCCAATCCACGAGGTCAGCGACCACAGCGGCATCGACGCCCGCCGCCTCCAGGATCTTGGGGTCCGGGCGCCCGCCGCGCGCGGCTCTGGCGATCTGCGCGAGCACAGCCGCTGCTGCGCCCGGGCGGTGAACCAGACTCCCGGCGAGGTGGCGGGCGATCTCCAGGTGGCGGGAGTGTAGGGCGTAGAGGTGCGCGCCCCGGTCCGCGGCCTGCTTCATGCGCAGCCAGGCGATCGGATATTCCTCGGTGATGTCGCAGCCCACAAGGAGCAGCACCCCGCTCTCCGCCACCGCCGCCAGCGGCGCCCGCATCCCCCAGGGAACCTGCAGACTGGCGCTGTGCGGCCGGGCGTCGACCCGGTGGTCCAGGTGAGGGGTAGCCAGCAGTTCGGCGAAGACCTGGTGGAGCAGGAAATTGTCCTCGTTGGTCAGCCGGGCCCCGCCCAGGACGGCAATCCGTCCGCGGCCGCGATCCCGCGCCGCGGCCAGGCGCGCGGCAACCAGGTCAAGGGCTTCCGGCCACGATGCGGGCACCAGCCGATCGTCCCGCCGGATCAGCGGCTGGGTGAGACGGTCCGGCGCGTGGATCCACGGAAAGCCGAACTGCCCCAGGTCGCAGAGCCAGATGTCGTTCACCTCGGGGGCTTCGCGGGCCCGCACCCGCGCCACCGCCTGGTCGCGGACATCGAGCCAGACCGCGCAGCCCAGACCGCAGTGGTTGCACACCGAGGGCACCGCCCGGACATCCCACGGCCGGGCCTGGAAGCGGTAGGTCCGGCTGGTGAGCGCCCCGACCGGGCAGATGGCGATGGTGTTGCCGATGAACTTGGAGTGGACCGGTTCGGTGAAGGGGGTGTTGATCTCGCTCTGGAAGCCGCGCTCGAATCCCTTGAGCGCGTGGTCCCCGGCGATGATCTCGCCGAAGCGCACGCAGCGCCAGCAGAGGATGCAGCGTTCCCGGTCCAGCACGAGCAGCGGGCCCAGCGACACCGGCTTGGCGAAGTCGCGCTTGAGTTCGACGAACCGGCTGCGCCCCGGGCCGTAGCTGTAGGTCTGGTCCTGCAAGGGGCATTCGCCGCCCTTGTCGCAGATCGGGCAGTCCAGCGGGTGGTTGATCAGGAGAAACTCCAGATTCGCTTCCTGCCCCGCCCGCACGTCCGGGGAGGAGGCCAAGACCACCATGCCCTCCTCCGCGATCAGCGTGCAGGAGGTCTGCCAGCGCGGGTTCTTCTCGACCCGCACCAGGCACTGCCGGCAGGCGCCGAGCGGCGGCATCCGGTCATGATAGCAGAAGATGGGGATGTCGATGCCGATGCGCTGCGCCGCATGCCACACCGTGGTCCCGCGCGGGACGGTCACGGAGCGGCCGTCGATGGTCAGGGTGACGGTCGCGGTCACCTCAGCCACGGCGTGGGCGCTCCCGCAGGACCCAGCGGCCATCCTCCCACTCCAGCACGGCGGGGTGCCAGGCGTCGGGCTCGGCCGCGATCTTGTGGGTGAAACTCATCACCTCGATGCGCCTTGGCCGGAACTCGATCAGCAGGAAGTCCTCCCCTTCCGGACCGGCCGGGAAGAACGGACGCAGGGTCTCATCCCACCAGCGGCGGCGCTCGCCCAGATCGTCCTGCAGCCGGGCCTCACCCAGCAGCGTCACGTATCCTTCGCCGGCCACATCGCCGTAGGCGAGCGTGGCCCGGCTGTCCCGGCGGATCTCCGCCACCTTGCGTGTCGTCGGATTGGTGGCGATACGCAGGGTCAGGTCGGGGTCGTGGCCGATTCCATAGGCGATGACCAGGCGCGCGCGCGGGTGGCCGGTCTCGTCCAGTGTGATGAGAAAGCCGTAGCGCGCGGCCCGCATGGTGGCCAGGGCCGCTTCCCAGACCTCCCGGGCTGGCGCTGCCACCGTCCGCTCCAGGGCCACCGTCACGCTCCCACCGCCACCGTTGCGGCGAGTCCGTCCTCCACGTCGCAGCGGCCGGTGCGGATGTGGTACTCGTACTCGTGGCGGAAGTGCCGCAGCGAGGCATCCAGGCTCGGGGGGACGCTCTCGCCGAGGAGGCAGAAACAGGCGCCGTTCGTCAACCCCTTCGAGATGTGGGCCAGGAGGTCCAGGTCTTCCATGCGACCGCGGCCGCCCAGGATACGGTCAAAGATCTGCGAAAGCCACACCGTCCCCTCCCGGCAGGGGGTGCACTTGCCGCACGATTCTTCCTTATAAAAGCCCACGGCGCGGGCCGCCGCCCGGACAATGCAGGCGGTGTCATCCATGACGATCAGCGACGCCGAGCCCAGCATCGACCCGGCCGCACGCAGCGGTTCGTAATCCATCGGGACGTCCAGGTGCGCCGCGGTGAGAATGGCTGAGGAGGATCCGCCGGGGAACGCCGCTTTGAACCGGCGCCCCTGGCGCAGGCCGCCGGCGGCCGCGATCAACTCGCGCATCGGGGTGCCCAACGGCCGTTCGTACACGCCGGGGCGCCGGACGTGGCCGCTGACGGAGAACAGCGCGGGCGGGCCCAGCGCCCTGTACGCCTCCGGCCCCAGCCGGATGACCGCCGGGAGGTGCGAGAGGGTTTCGACGTTGTTGATCACCGTGGGCTTTCCGTAGAGACCCACGACGGCCGGGAACGGCGGCCGCGCACGCGGCATTGCCCGCTTCCCTTCCAGCGACTCCAGCAGCGCCGACTCCTCCCCGGCGATGTAGGCCCCGGCGCCGCTGTGCACCACGACCTCCAGGTCCATCTCTTTCCCGAAGATCCCCCGCCCCAGGAAGTCGTGCGCATAGGCGGCGGCCACGGCCTCCCGCAGACGCTCGCGTGCCCGATACCCTTCGCGGCGGACGTAAACGTAGGCTTTGCGCGCGCCGACGGCATAGGCCGCGAGAATGATGCCCTCCACGAGCAGGTGCGGGGCGCGCTCGAGCAGGAGGTGATCCTTGAAGGTGCAGGGTTCGGCTTCGTCCCCGTTCACGACGATGTACTTCACCGGCGCGCCCTTGGGGATGAACTTCCACTTGCGCCCGGTGGGAAAGCCCGCGCCCCCCTTGCCCCTTAGCCCCGACTGCTCCACGATGTCGATCACGCTCTCGGGCGCCAGCGTCGCCACAGCATGGCGGGCGGCCTCGTAGCCGCCCATTCGCAGGTAGGCCGCGATGTCCGCGGTCCCCTCCCCCGCCGTGAATTTCAGCAGGATGGAGTCAGCGGGCACGGTGACGCTCCAGAATCTCGTCCACCTGCGCCGGGGTCAGGGGACCGTAGCGTTCGCGGTCGACCATCATCATCGGAGCCAGGTCGCAGGCCGCCAGGCACTCCGATTCCCGAAAGGTGAATTGTCCGTCAGCCGTGGTCTGCCCCGCCGCGACGGCCAGGCGTTCCTCCAGGTGCCGGCGCAGGGTCTCGGCGCCGTTGAGCAGGCAGGCCAGGTTCGTGCACAGCAGGACCAGGTGCTTGCCCGGGGGCTCCAGGAAGAAGAACCGGTAGAACGACGCGACCGCAACGACCTCGCTGGTAGGCAGATTGAGCAGATCGCCCACCTCGCGCAGGGCTTCCGGGGGCAGCCAGCCCACCTCCCGCTGCGCCACGAAGAGCGCGGGGATCAGCGCCGACTGGCGCTGCTCGTACCGGTCCGGGAGGCGGCGGATCTCGTCCCGCGCCTCGTCACGGAGGAGCGGCATCAGCGGTCGACGTCTCCGAGGATGACGTCGATGCTCGCGATCGCCACGACGACGTCGGCCATGTATCCCCGGAAGATCATCACGGGAAGGGCCTGCAGGTTCCAGAAGGAGGGCGCGCGGATCCTCACCCGGGCGGGACGGTTGCTCCCGTCGCTGACGATGTAGTACCCCTTCTCCCCCCGCGGGGATTCGACGGCCGCGTAGACCTCCCCTCGGGGCGGGTGGAACCCCTCACTCACCAGCTTGAACTGGTGGATCACCGCCTCCATGCTGCGCACGAGTTCCCGGCGCGGCGGCAGCGTGATCTTACGGTCGTCCACGCTGACGGGACCGTCGGGCAGGTGATCGAGCGCCTGGAGGATGATCCGGCGGCTCTGCCGCATCTCCTCCATCCGCACCAGGTACCGGTCAAAGGCGTCGCCGCGCTTGCCCAGCGGTACGTCAAACGTGAACTCCTCGTAGGAGGAGTACGGAAAGGCCTTGCGGACGTCGTAGTTCACGCCCGACCCGCGCAGCACCGGCCCGGTGCAGGCGTAGCGCAGCGCCTCCGCCGCGGGCAGCACCGCCACCCCTTCCAGCCGTTTGCGCCAGATCAGGTTGTCGTTGAGCAGGGTCTCGAATTCGTCCAGCTGCCGGGGGAGGGCCTCCATCAGGCCGCGGACCCGGCCCACGAAATCAGCGGGGACGTCCCACTGCAGCCCGCCCACCCGCATGTAGCCGTGCATCATGCGCTGCCCCGAGACCGCCTCGAAGACATCCAGGATCTGCTCCCGCGGGGCGAACGTGTACATCCACAGGCTGGTGACGTTCAGGTCGATGCCGGCGCTGCCCAGGTAGACCAGGTGACTGGCGATGCGGGAGAGCTCCATCAGGATGACGCGGAGGTACTGGCAGCGCTTGGTCGGCGTGATGTCGAGGAGCTTCTCCACCGCCTGGACGTAGGCGACCTCCTCGATCATCGTGGCCAGGTACTCCACGCGCGGCGGAAAGACGATGTTCTGGTGGTAGGTGCGCGTCTCCATCTCCTTTTCGATCCCCGTATGCAGGTAGCCGATCACCGGGCGCGCGCCCAGGATCACTTCGCCCTCCAGCTCGAGGATCAGGCGCAGCACCCCGTGGGTCGCCGGGTGCTGCGGCCCCATGTTCAGCGTGAGCGTTTCGCGGCGCTCGGCGGCCACGGCGGCTTAGGAGTCCTTCGCCGGAACGCGGGGAATGATCTCGCTCGGCACCTTGGGGACGCGGTCCACGAACTCCACCGGCTCTTCCACCAGCGGGAAGTCTTTCCGCAGCGGATGACCCTCCCAGTCGTCGGGCATGAGCAGTCGGGTCAGGTCGGGGTGTCCGGCGAAGCGGATCCCGAACAGATCCCACATCTCACGCTCGCACCAGTCGGCGGCCGGCCAGAGCACCGTGGCACTCGGCGCCACGGGATCCTCCCCCGGCAGAAGGATCTTGATCCGCAGGCGGGCCGGGGGATCGTGCGCGGTCAGCAGGTAGACGACCTCGAAGCGGGGCTCGGCGGGCAGGCGATCCACTCCGGCCAGGTCGGTCAGCACCGTGAAGCGCGGGGCGGCCTGATCCCGCAGGTAGGCCAGCACCTCCAGCACACGATCCCGGCCGACCACCAGGGTCGTCTCGCCCCGGAACTCCAAGGTCTCTTCCACCGCGCCGGGCAGCGCGGCCTGCAGCGCCGCGACCACGGCGGCGCTCACCGGCGGCCTCCGCTCCGGGCGATCTTCTCCTGCAGTTTGCCCAGCCCGTAGAGCAGCGCCTCCGGACGCGGCGGGCAGCCGGCGATGTAGACGTCCACGGGGACGATCTTGTCCACCCCCTGCACCAGGGCGTAGTTGTTGAACACCCCGCCGCAGGAGGCGCAGTCGCCCATGGCCAGGACCCACTTGGGCTCCAGCATCTGGTCGTAGATGTGGCGCAGGACCGGGGCCATCTTCTGCGAGACGCGCCCGGCCACGATCATGAGATCAGACTGCCGGGGCGAGGCGCGGAAGAGCTCGCTGCCGAAGCGGGCGATGTCGAAGCGGGCCGCCGCGGTGGACATCATCTCGATGGCGCAGCAGGCCAGCCCGAACTGCACCGGCCAGATCGAGCTGCGGCGAGCCCAGGACAGCAGCCGTGCGGCGCGCGTGGTCAGGACCTGCCGCTCCAGCGCTTGCCGGTCGGCCTCCGTCACCCCGGCGAGGCCGGGACGGGGCACCGGAATGGCCGGCCCGCGCGCATCTACTCCCACTCCAGCGCCCTCCGCTGCCAGGCGTAGACGAACCCGACGAAGAGCACCCCCAGAAAGACCAGCATCTCCACCAGCCCGACCACACCCAGGTCGCGGAACGCCACCGCCCAGGGGTAGAGGAAGACCGCCTCGATGTCAAAGAGGATGAAGAGCATCGCAATCAGGTAGTAGCGGATCGGGATGCGCTCGCGTGCGCTGCCGATGGGCCAGACGCCCGACTCGTAGGGTTCAACTTTGGCCGGGGTGGGACGCCGTCCGCCCAGGATCGCGTGCGCGCCCAGCAGGGCAGCCGTGAGCAGCACGGCCAGCAGAAAGTGGATGAAGATGGGCAGGTACGCGGTCACCGGCGGTTCCGGTTATCCCTGGATGTGAGACACCGTGCTACGCTCAGCAGCAGACCACGGTTGCATGATTGCAGAGGCCGCGAGAAAGTGTCAAGGAAGCGGGGGGCGCCCGCCTCAGCGCACGAATGCCGTCCGGACCTGCTGCAGGATTTCCGGCAGCAGGCCCAGTACGGCGTCGATCTCCGCCATCGTGGTCCACCGGCCCAGCGAGAAGCGCAGCGTCCCCGCCGCCGTCTCCGGGTCCAGGCCGATAGCCTCCAGCACGTGGGAGGGCTCCAGGCTCCCGGAGGTGCAGGCGGACCCGCTGCTGGCGGCGACGCCCTGCAGGTCCAGCGCCAGGAGCAACGACTCGCTGTCGGTTCCCCGGAAAGAGACGTTGACGTTGCCGGGCAGGCGCTCGGTGGGATGACCGTTGAGGCGGACGTCCTCGAGATCGAGCAGGCCGGCGATGAACCGGTCCCGCAGGCCGCACAGGCGGGCGGCCTCGGCAGGCATGTCCTCCTGGGCAATGCGCACGGCGGCGCCGAAACCAACGATCCCCGGCACGTTGTGTGTTCCCGCGCGGCGGTTGCGCTCATGGGAGCCGCCGTGGTGAAAGCGCACCAGTGAGGTGCCCTTGCGGATGTACAGGGCGCCGACCCCCTTGGGCCCGTAGCGTTTGTGCGCCGAGAGCGCCAGCAGATCCACGCTCAGCGCCTGCACATCCAGCGGGATGATCCCCAGGCTCTGCGCTGCGTCGCAGTGGAAGACCACGCCCGCCTCACGGGTGATCTGTCCGATCTCGGCGACTGGCTCCACTGTGCCGATCTCGTTATTGCTGTGCATGACCGCGACCAGGATGGTGTCCGGCCGGATCGCCCGCCGCACCGCGTCGGGGTCCACGCGGCCCAGTCCATCGACCGGAAGGAGGGTCAACTCGAACCCGCGGGATTCGAGGAAGCGGGCCGCCTCGAGCACGGCGTGGTGTTCGATCGGACTGATGAGGATGTGCCGGCCGCGCGCCTCCTGGGCGTAGGCGGCGCCCACCAGGGCGAAGTTGTCGGCCTCGGTGGCGCCGCTGGTGAAGACGATCTCCTCCGGATCGCGCGCGCGTACCGCCCGCGCGATGATTCCCCGGGCGGCGTCCACCGCCGCCCGCGCCTCCTGTCCAAAGGCGTGGACGCTGCTGGGGTTCCCGAAGTGCTCCCGGAAGAACGGCTGCATCGCCTCGATGACCCGCGGATCCACCGGCGTGGTGGCCGCGTAGTCGAGATAGATCGGCGTCACGTGGGTCGCTCCGGCGCGGCCAGCAGGTCGACCAAGTGCTTGACGATCTGTGCCGTCGCCCCCCAGATCATGTGGTCGCCGTAGGCGTAGACATAGACGCGGTAGCGCCGGCCAGCCCGCTCGCGCTCTTCCAGCCGGAGGTTGGCCGGGTCGCGGAAGACCGCCAGCGGTACCCGGACCAGTTCCACAATCTCGTGGGGATTGGGTGCGAGCGGGAACGGGTGCGGGACAATCCCGACAAAGGGTGTCACGCGGTAACTCGAGACCACGACGTCCACATCCGGGAGGCGCCCCAGGATCTCCACCTGCGTCTCGGGAATACCCACCTCTTCGAGGACTTCCCGCAGCACGGTCTGCCGGAGGTCTTCGTCCCCGTCCGCGGCGCCGCCCGGAAACGAGATCTGCCCCTTGTGGTGCTCCACGGTGTCGGTACGCCGGGTCAGCAGCAGGAAGACCTCGCCGTCGGCCTCATACAGCGGTACCAGTACAGCCGCACGCCGCAGACGCCCCGGATCGGTGGGCAGCAGCGCATCGTCTGGCGCCGCCGCGGGCATTGCCGCCAGGCGCCGTCTGAACTCGTCCCAGGTGGCCGCACTCATCGCCGTCAGGTCTTCTCGGCTTCTTCTCCCTAGGGTAACGGGAAGTCGGGACCCGGTCGAGCGGGTGCCTTCCCCATCGTTGGCCGGGCATGTGTCATAATTGGCCCCGGGGCAAATTGCCACAAGATGTAGGGTAGGCAAGAGGACTCTTGCACTAGATGTGGAATATTGAGACGATCTCAGGGGGGGTCGCTGCTTAAGCCGAACCATCCACGTCCCTCGATCGCACTTTCCGACGCCGCATTCCGACCCCGCTGCTTTCCACGACCCTTCCCCTGGGATCGCTTCGCCAGACCGGCCGGCCCGGGGCCCCGAGCGGCCCTGAGCCGGCCGCGCAGAAAGGAGTTCCCGCCGTGAAGATCGCCAGGATGCGCGTGGTGAAGATCGCTGAGACCAGGTTCGTCCTCGACGAATCCGACGGCGCGCCGTGGGCGGTGTGGCAGACCGACACCGAAAACGATGCGCAGAAACTGGTCGAGTTTGCCGGCCGATTGTGCTACCAATCATGGCATCGGCCCAACCCAGCCACGCGCGCCAATGTGGATTACGTCCGGCACATCATCGAATCCGAGCACTTCAGCGTGCTCGAGCATGCGGGGTTTGCTGTGGCCGTCACCGGCATCTCGCGCTCGTGTTCGCACGAAGTTGTGAGACATCGCCACCTCCAATTTTCCCAGCTGAGCCAGCGCTTCTTCGACGAGACCGACGCCGCGGCGGTGGTTCCTTCGCTCTACCGTGACGATCCGGATGCCCAGCAGGTTCTCGACGAGGTCCACCGCTTCACCATGGACGCCTACAAACGTCTGGTGGAGATCGGCACGCGCCGGCTGGCCACGATGCGCGACAAGAGCCACCGGCGCAAGCGGGTGCGCGAAGCCGCGCGGGCGGTCCTGCCCAACATGACCGAGGTGCATATCGTCGTCTCCGGAAACCATCGGGCCTGGCGGGAGTTCTTCGAGAAGCGCGGTCACACGCACGCCGAACCGGAGATCCGCGAACTGGCCGTGATGATCTTCAAAGAAGTGGCTCAACCGCTGGCTCCGGCCGTCTACCAGGACATGGCCGTGGAGCCGGTGACGCTGGATACGGGCGAAATCTGGGAGACGATCCGCCGGCAGGAGCCCGCGCCGGCGCACGCCGAGAGTTAAGGGGTCGCCGAGAAACTAGAAGGTCGAGGACGCATCCAGGATGCCCTGCTGACGGGCGCGGGTCAGCCCGCCGAGAAAGGCCAGCGTCGCTGCCCCAATCCAGATCGCGCTGACCGCCGCCAGCAGCCCCAGCACGGCGAGGTCGCTGTATGCGGGGAAGGAGCGCACCGCATCAGGGGAGAGCACCGCGCGGCGCATGGCCTCCAACCAGTAGGTGATCGGCAGCGCCCGCGCCACCGGCTCCAGCCAATTTGGGAGCACCGTCACCGGAAAGATCGCGCCGCAGAGCAGGTAGAGCGCCTGTCCCACCGCTTCCGGCATTCGCCAGGCCTCGCCGGAGACGATGAAGAGGGAGCCGACGATAGCCATCCCGACGGCGAGCAGGCCGACGACCCCCAGGGTGAGGGCGGCCAGGAAGTACGGCAGCCGGTCCACGGGGAGGGCGACCGGGATGCGCAGGATGCCGATGGCCACCGCCAGGGTCAGGATCGTGGCCGGCAGACCGATGACCGTGGAAGCCAGCCCACGGCCGACCAGATACGCCCAGAACGGAATCGGTGCGGTGTAGATGTACTGCGTGGTCTTGAAGTGCTCGCGGTCCTCCAGGACCCCGTAGGCCAGCCCCATCAGCGCCGCCACGACCGTCGGCCAGAGGGCCGCGCCGACCACGAAGAAATCCAGCATGGCGCCGCGCCGCCCCCCGGCGACGACGTAGAACATGAATACCAGGATGAACGTGCCGCCCAGCGGGCGCGCCAGGGAGTAGATGAAGAACAGGAAGGGGTCGGTCCAGTTGGACTGGATCTGCCAGCCCAGCCAGAAGCCCACCTTCACCGTGCGCAGGGTGCGTGCTACCACCGGAAGCTCAGTCGCCCTTCCTGCCGGGAGATGCGCTCCATGTACCGCAGCATGCGCAGGGCCAGGACCGTGAACCCGACGGCCAGGAGGGCTAACCCGGCGACCTCCCACAGCACGGGGATCAGGCCCGGATGGCTGGTCGGGAACATCACCTGGCGCAGCCCGTCCAGCGCCAGCGTGATTGGGATCAGCGAGGCGGCAAGGCCCACCCACAGTCCCAGGGCGCGGACGGGGAAGTAGAAGCCGGAGGCCAGGTAGACCGGCTCCTGGAGCAGGGAGACCATGTGCCAGGCCTCCCGTCCCCACATGAGAAACAGGCTGCTGAAGAACATCCCCAGACCGTACAGCGCGACGAGCCCCAGCGCGAAGATCCCCAGGAAGAGCGGCCAGGACGAGACGGTGAGCGGCGCCTGGAAGAGCAGGACCCCCGCGGCGACGACGACCACCGCCCGCAGGGTGGTGGCCAGCATGCCGCCGAGAGCCATCCCCAGCAGGATCGGCACCAGGCCGCAGGGGGCCATCATGTAGAGTTCCAGGTTGCCCTGGTGTTTCTCCCAGTAGAACTGGCTGGCCATGTTCCACATGACATTCATCCAGAAGGCGATCGTCGCCCCGCCCATGATCACGTAGCCAGTGAAGCGCGGGGGCGCCCCCAGCGCGCGGTAGACGAAGACAAAGGCCACCACCCCGAGAATCGGCAGGGTCAGGTCGTAGAAGATCCAGGACGGCTCACGCATCGCCCCGACAGTGCGCGGGTAGGCGCGGCCGCGGATGGCGTACCAGATGCGGCGCAGGGTCACGAGGTGCGGACCTCGTCGGCTTCTTCCATGCGCCGGCCCACCAGGGTGACGAAGGCGTCCTCCAGGCTGGGCTCGACCTTCTGCAGTTGCAGGATGCGCCGGCCCTGCTGGGTCAGGGCCGCCACGACCCCGGCGATGGCCCCGTCTTCGGCCAGGTGCAGGCGCAGCTCCGTGAGATGGTCGCGCTCGGCGGCATCGACCCGCGCGACGCCGGGGATCTCCCGCAGGAAGTCGGCGCCGTCCAGCCGCTCCGTGTCCAGGACGAAGTAGGACCCGCCGGCGGCGGCGCGCTTCAGGTGGGCGGGGGCGTCGCAGGCGATGATCTTGCCCTTGTGGATGATCGCCACGCGGTCGCAGAGTTCCTCGGCCTCGCTCATGTAATGCGTCGTCAGAAGGATGGTGCGCCCCGGACGGTCGGCGATCCAGCGCTTGATGTAGGCGCGGATGTCGCGGGCGGCGCCGACGTCCAGCCCTAGCGTCGGCTCGTCCAGGAAGAAGACCTGCGGATCGGAGAGGAGTCCCCGCACCAGGTTCATCTTCTGGCGCATGCCGGTGCTCAGTTGCTGCACCTTGCGGTGGCGCTCTTCGAAGAGGCCCACGACGCCGAGGAGCTCATCGATCCGGCGCAGGGCTTCACCCGTGGCCAGGCCGTAGAACTGGCTGAACATCCACAATTGCTCCCGCACCGTGAGGAGGCCGTACCCGGAGTGTTCGCCGCCGGAGACCATGCTGATGCGCGATCGGACCTGGTGCGCCTGGGTGCGGACGTCGAACCCTTCCACCGTGGCGCGCCCCGACGTCGGCAGCAGCAGCGTCACCAGGATCTTGATCAGCGTGGTCTTGCCGGCGCCGTTGGGACCGAGCAGGCCGAAGAGTTCGCCCCGGGGAATTTCCAGCGTCACGCCGTCCAGGGCCACGACCGGCTCCCCGGCAGGGTAGTGCTTGGAGCGCAGCACGCGGAATGTGCGGGCCAGGTCCTCGGTCTGAATCGACGGCCGGGAGGACATCACGGGCGCCGGGATCACGGGCGCGCGATGAGGCCGGCCACGGCCTCCAGGAAGCGGCGGTCCGCCGGCGTGAACGCCGCCGGACGGTCGCTGTCGACGTCGATCTCCCCGATCACCCGGCCGTCCCGGAGAATCGGCACGACGATCTCGGAGCGCGTCGAGGCGAAGCAGGCCAGGTAGCGGGGATCGGCGCTGACATCGTCGACCACCTCGCTGCGGCCGGAGGCCGCCGCCGCGCCGCAGATCCCTGTGCCGACCGGGATGCGGGTATGCTCGGTGGCCTGCGGGCCGCGCCACGGACCCAGGACCAGATCCGACCCTTCCACCCAGTAGATGCCGACCCAGGAATAATGGGGAAAGGTATCGGCGAGATACGCAACGAGCGCGGCCGGCCCGCCGGTCGCGAGGTGATGGCCGGCGGTCTCGAGCGCGGCCGCAAAGTCGATCCGAGTCGGCACCCTGCCCTCCGCGCCGCCCCCGGTCCAGCCGGTGCCCGCGGCGCATGGCCCATTATACTCCCGCGTTCGGCGACCTTACCCGCCGCCCGCATCGGCCGGCCGGCACCGCACCGCTGGCTGTCGCGCTGTTCGCCTTGCGCACCACGGCTACGGGTGATTACATTAGTGAACGGGCCGGGGTAGCTCAGCCTGGTAGAGCGCGGGCCTGAAGAGCCCGGCGTCGGCGGTTCAAGTCCGTCCCCCGGCACCACACCATTCCCCTCTGGTTCGGCCCATCACCGACTCCGTCGTGCTCCTGCCTTCCGCCGGCATACCGCCCTCGGGACGCGAGCGGCAACCTCCTCCCCGCGGGGAACGGAGTGGCGGTATCCTGGTGCGTGAGCTATGAGCTCTCAGGAGTCCTCCCTCGGCTCCCTGCAGCCCGTGGTAGTGGCGGCCCGGAAACGGCTGCGCGCTACCGGCGCCGTCGGCCGGCTGTGGCGTCGTGACGGCGCCCTCTGGTCATCCGATGGTCGGGTGGCCCGATCCATCGAGCAGCGGCTGGGATGGCTTTCCACGCCCCACGCGGCGGAGGAGTTCCTGTCGCCGATCGAGGGTTTTCGCCGGACCCTGCCCGCGACGCGACGGGTCATCCTCCTCGGAATGGGCGGCAGCAGCCTGGCCCCGCAGGTCATGGTCCAGGCGCTCGGCGGCGGCGGACCGCCGCTTACGGTGCTGGACAGTACCTCTCCCGACGCCGTGCGCGATGCGGAAGCGGACGGGATCGAGGGCACGGTGTTCGTGGTCAGTTCCAAGTCCGGGACGACGGTCGAGACACGCACGCTGGCCGCCTACTTTCGGGAACGGGCGGCGGACCGGGCCGCGTTCGTGGCCGTCACCGACCCGGGCACGCCCCTGGCCCAGGCGGGAATGACCACGCCGTTTGTGCGCGCCTTCCTCAATCCTGCGGACATCGGAGGGCGGTACTCGGCCCTCTCCTACTTCGGACTGCTGCCGGCCGCGCTCGCCGGAGTCGATGTGCGCCGTCTCATGGAGCGGACGGCGCCGATGGTGCGCGCGTGCCGGCACGAGGATCCGGACCGCAACCCCGGCGCCTGGCTGGGGGCGGTGCTGGGGGCCGCGGCGGGGGCAGGCCGCGACAAGGTCACGTTACTCCTCTCGCCAGCGCTGGCAGGGTTGGGGGCATGGATCGAGCAGTTGCTGGCGGAGAGCACGGGGAAGCGGGGAACGGGCTTGCTCCCCGTAGATGGTGAACCGCCCGGCGAGCCCGACACCTACGGGCCCGATCGACTCTTCGTCTCCATCAGACAGACGGCCGACCCTGAACCCGCGGGCGACCGGCTGGCGCGCCTGGCAGCGGCCGGCCATCCGGTGGTCCGGCTGACCCTGGAAGATCCAGCCGACCTGGGCGCCGAGTTCTTCCGTTGGGAGGTGGCCACGGCCCTGGCGGGCTTCCTCATGGGGATCAATCCCTTCGACGAACCCAACGTGCAGCGGAGCAAGGACATCACGAACGAGCTGCTGGAGGCCTATCGGCGTGAGGGGAGACTTCCCGAGGAGCCCGCGGCACTCACCCGGGGCGGCGTCTCCCTCTCCGGCGCCGCCGGCGGCACGATCTCCGCAGCGCTGGCGGATCTGCTGGCCGCGGCGGTTCCCCCGCAGTACGTAGCGCTCCTTGCGTTCCTGCCCCGCTCGCCGGAATACGATGCGGTGCTGCAACGCATGCGCGACGATATCCACCGCCGTCGCCGTGTGGCGACCACGCGCGGGTTCGGCCCGCGCTACCTGCACTCGACGGGTCAGTTGTTCAAGGGTGGACCACCCACCGGCATCTTCCTGGTGTTCACGGCGACACCGGCGGCCGATCTGCCGATCCCGGGCGAGCCGTACACCTTCGGGACGCTGCTGCGGGCGCAGGCCCTGGGGGATATCCAGGCGCTCCGGAGCGCCGGCCGCCCGGTTCTGCGCATCCACCTCGCCGATCCCGGCCGGGATCTGCCCGCGGTGGGCCGCATGCTGTCGTCCGCTCTCGGGACCTGACCGCGACCGGCGGGTCTAGCGAAACCACCAGGGGAAGAGGCGCCGCACGACCTCGACGAACAGCCCAACCGTGGCGATCAGGATCCCCACCGCCACGACGCCCAGCGTCATGCCCCCGAGGACGAAGACGCCGTCGTCGTTCAGTAGTCCCAGGCCGATCACCATGACGGCGACCGCGGGCAGCGTGTTCAGGAATGGGGCGGGGCTGAGCAGGATGAGGCCCATCAGGAAGACGACGATCGCGGCCGCGCGGATGGCGATGGGGCTGTTCAGCACGGGAACCCGCGGCCGGGAGAACCGCTCCAGCCGCCGCACCACGGGCACCCCGCGGCGACGCAGTGCTGCTGCGGTCTGGGGGGAGAGCACCTTGTTGCGGACAACTCCCGGCAACCAGGGCCGATCCATGCCGATGATCAGACGCAGCGCCAGGAGCATGTAGAGCGCGCCGACGATCGGCGAGCCGAAGGGAATCAGGGGGATGAAGGTGGGCAGCCCCAGAATCAGCATGAGCAGGCCGAACCCGCGTTCGTCGATCCGATCCACGATCTCGCCGATCGTGATGTGTTTTTCGGTGGTCAGGAGCTGGTCGAGCACAACCGTAATCGGCGGCGGAGGCTGGAAGGGAGTCTGCGGCATCGGTTCAGGGTTCCGCCGCGGCCGGGTCAACCCCTGCAGGAACCATTTCGGTGCGGGCGAAAACAGGTGAACGGAGGATTGGGATGGCGCCGACGCCGGCCCTCGGACCCACCGACCGCAAACTGCTGGCGAACATCGTGCACCAGGTCTGGCGCGCCTGCCAGCATTTCGTGGCGCTGCTGATGGAACGCGGGCCCGAGGAAGCCTACTACGCCCTGGAGGAACTGGCCGAATGGTCAGCGGCCCACCGGCGGGCCCTCTCCCCGCACTCCTCCCGCCGGCCCCGGGCGGTCACGGCCACCGCCGCCCGCGTCGCCCGCGAGTTGCTCGACGACGTGGACACGTTCTGCCATGCGGTGGGTGAGATGATCGCCGGCCTGCAGACCTCCCGGCTCGACCCCGACGAGGTGGAAGAGGAAGCCATGGGGATCATTGAAGGCTTCCTGGCCTGGACCAACCTGATGGCCGCGCAGTTGGGGATTACCCGCAACCTGAAACCGCAGACCCTCTGGTTCGAACGGTAGATTCTGGCCGAAGTAGGTGGCGGGAGCGACGGGATTTGAACCCGCGATCTCCTGCGTGACAGGCAGGTGTGTTAAACCAGGCTACACCACGCCCCCGCGTAACGCTCCCGCACACCGGATTGTACCATGCCGTTTGTCGGCGGGTCACACAGTCTCTGATAAGATGGGGCCCTTACCCCAGGCCTCCGGCGCGCTCGACGAACCGCGCGATGGCGGAATGGTCCAGGTCCTCGTCGCCCATGGCGCGCAGGGCCCCCAGGATCTCGTGCACGAGGGCCGTGGCGAAGAGCGGGGTCCCCGTCGCCTTGCCGGCGGCCAGCGCGATCCCCAGGTCCTTGTGGTGGAGGCGGATCCGAAACCCCGGCGCGAAGTTGCGCTCGACCATGCGCTGCCCGTGGAGCTCCAGAATGCGGCTGTGGGCGAATCCGCCCATCAGCGCTTCCCGCACCCGGGCAGGGTCCACGCCGGACTTGCGCGCCAGCACGAGGGCCTCGCTAACCGCCAGGAGCGTCACGCCCACGATGATCTGATTGCAGGCCTTGGTGACCTGTCCCGCCCCAACCTCCCCCATGTGCACAATATTCTTCCCCATCACCTCAAAGATCGGCCGGACCCGGTCGAAGACGTCCTTCGGGCCGCCGACCATGATGGAGAGGGTGGCCTCCTCGGCACCCTTCTGCCCGCCGCTCACCGGCGCGTCCAGCATGGGTACGCCGCGCGCGGTCATCGCCGCGGCGACCTCGCGGGTGGTGATCGGAGAGATGGTGCTCATATCGATGTAGATCGATCCTGGACGGACCCCCTCGATCACGCCGTCCGGGCCCAGGGCGGCGGCCTGGACGTCGGGGGAATCCGGCAGCATCGTGATCACGACCTCGCTGCGCTCCGCCGCTTCCCGCGCGGAGGAGGCTTCTGCTGCGCCGGCTTTGACCAGTTCCTCCACCGGGGCCCGCACGACGTCCCGCACCACCAGCGCGTAGCCTGCCCGTAGCAGGTTGTGCGCCATCGGCTTGCCCATGATGCCTGTCCCGATGAACCCGATCGTCGGCTTCATCACATCTCCTCCTCCAAGTCCGGTGAGTCTCAACTCCTGACCGTCGTCAGATCGAGCGACCGCAATCCTCCCGCGCCGTCGAACACCGCGACCCCGGAGAGCGCCTCGCCGGGCCGCAGGGCGAAGACCCGGGGGATGAGCGCGTAAAGATCGGGGATCAGGTTTGGCTGCCGGGCCAGGGTCCGCA
>Ga0073934_10004866_pt1 | contig 21621 bp, 22 predicted proteins | sample LarsenN4metaG_FD_76834 | JGI IMG/M metagenome (GOLD analysis project Ga0073934, IMG submission 76834) | Hot spring sediment bacterial and archeal communities from British Columbia, Canada, to study Microbial Dark Matter (Phase II) - Larsen... ...
AGAGGATCGGCTTGAGGCCGGCCGCGAGCGCGCTTGGCACCTTCAGCTGGAGCGCACGGTCCGTCTCGCCGAACAGCTCGCGCCGCTCGGAGTGGCCGAGGACCACGCCGTGCACGTCGAGCTCGGTCAGCATCGGTGGCGCGACCTCGCCGGTGAAGGCGCCGGCATCCTCGTGGTGCATGTTCTGCGCGTAGACCTCGACGCGCGAGCCGCGCGTCGAGTCGACCATCGCGCCGAGTGCGAGGTACGACGGGCAGATCGCCACGTCGACGTCGGCGTCCGAGACGCGCGGCAGCAGCGCCTGGATGAACGCCTCGGCCTCCGCAACCGTCTTGTGCATCTTCCAATTTCCAGCGATGACTGGGATTCGCATGTATTTTTTAGGTAGATCTCCCTTTTTCTCCATTCTATTCTATACAGTACAGTTTACTAAAAAATTTATTAAAATCAAGGAAAAAATATTCAAAATATTCTGATTTGATTTGGCAAAGGATTTGCGTTAATCTTTTAAGCAAGGAGATTTATTATTTTGTCCAAACAACCTGCTTCTGAGTAAGATAGGAGGTTTTTTATGACCCAGGTCTATAAAAATTATATCAACGGTCAGTGGGTAGACTCTCAATCTGGCCAGACCTTTGAAGATATCAACCCTGCCGATGTCCAGGAAGTTTTAGGTTTATTTCCGAGATCTACAGAAAAAGACGTCGCCTCTGCGGTAGAGGCAGCCAGAGCCAGTTTTGATTCTTGGCGAAAAGTGCCGGCGCCCAAGAGGGCCGAAATCATGTTCCGGGCCGCGGAGAAACTGGTCCAGAGAAAAGAAGAGTTGGCCCAACTGATGACCCGAGAGATGGGAAAAGTCCTCAAGGAATCCCGCGGAGACGTCCAGGAGGCCATTGACATGACGTACTACATTGCCGGTGAGGGGAGGAGGCTGTTCGGAGAAACAACTCCCTCCGAGTTGCCCAACAAGTTTGCCATGTCCCTTCGCATGCCCGTTGGCGTGGTGGCGGCGATCACTCCCTGGAACTTCCCTCTGGCCATTCCTTCGTGGAAGTTAATCCCGGCCCTCGTCTGCGGAAATACGGTGGTTTTCAAACCGGCAGAAGATACTCCGCTCATGGCAACCCGGTTTGTGGAGGTGCTGATTGAGGCCGGGCTCCCTAAAGGCGTTCTAAACCTGGTCCATGGGTACGGCGAAGAAGCCGGAGCCGCCCTGGTGGCTCACCCGGACGTAGACCTCGTCTCTTTCACAGGTTCCAGCGAGACAGGGCGCTTGGTGGCCATGAAGTGCGCAGAAAACTATAAACGGGTCTCCCTGGAAATGGGAGGTAAGAACCCTATCCTCATTATGGACGACGCCAACCTGGATCTGGCCGTGGAAGGGGCCATCTGGGGAGCTTGTGGAACGACCGGGCAACGTTGTACAGCCGCAAGCCGGCTTATCGTTCATAAAAAGGTTATCCGGGAGTTTACAGACAAGTTTGTCGCCCAGGTCAAGAAGCTAAAGCTCGGAAATGGGCTATCCCCAGATACCGACGTAGGCCCTATCATCAATGAACAGCAGTTGAATCGCGTGCATAGATACACTCAGATCGCCCGTGAGGAAGGTATTAAAATTCTCACGGGCGGGGACGTCTACAAGGAAGGTGAGTGCGCTAAGGGCTATTTTTACCTACCCACCGTCTTCGGCGATGTAGATCCCAACGCAAGGATCGCCCAGGAGGAAATTTTTGGCCCCTGCCCGGCTATGATTCCCGCTGAAAGTTTGGAAGAGGCTATCGAAATCGCTAATAACAGCAAATACGGCCTCTCTTCGGCCATCTACACACAGGATGTCAACAAAGCCTTCGTAGCCATCCGGGATCTGTATACGGGGATTACGTATGTAAACTCCTCCACCATCGGTGCAGAAGTCCATCTGCCCTTCGGAGGGACCAAACAAACCGGCAACGGACATCGGGAAGGCGGCCACGTGCTGGATGTCTTCACCGAGTGGAAGACGGTTTACGTGGATTATAGCGGAAAGTTACAGAAAGCACAGATCGACGTTTGAAAATACATGACCGGGAATACCAATTTGCGTTTCATTAAGGTTTCCTAACGTAGGGGCGGGCTTGAAACCCGCCCCTACCTGACAACCAATTTCTTACTCTACAAAATGCAAATTGGTCTTAAATAGGTGATAGCCTTTGAGCTCATTGGGTTAGCCATCTAAAAAGCCAGTTTAAATGGGTAAGGAAGTACTCTCTCCATTGGGGAACTTAACAACTCGAGGAAAGCGGTGGATTGGAACGATCTTGGGGTTGGTAAGTTTAACAAGCTGGGCCGCCTTAGAGATTCCGGCGTGGTCAGCCGTGCCATCGGCGACCAGGATCTTAGATCCTGGGGCCCATATCGGACCGCGCACCCTCCCTGAAAACAAGTTAGCCGGTTATCCGGGGGATCCTGGGGAAGTACCGGATACCTTGGATCGCTTAGATCCCACGCCCACCTTGCTTTCATTAGAAGCAGATACCCCCACTCCGGTGCCCACCGACACCCCTACCCCCACTCCGCTCCCCACGGCCACACCTCTCCTTCCAATTCCTACGCCCACGCCAACTCCTCCGATTTGGGGAATTTTAGGGGATATGCCGGTACCTAAGGATTACGATGGGGATACCAAAACCGATCTCGGCGTGTGGAGACCCCTCGAAGGGACCTGGTACCTCTTACCCAGCACCGGAGGTTTCTCCATCCAGGCCTGGGGTCTACCCGGCGATATCCCTGCCTCCGCCGATTATGATGGGGACCGAAAAGCCGACCTCGCCGTCTTTCGCCCTTCCAAGGGTACCTGGTTTATCCTCAACTCCCTGGGCGGTTTTCAGACGGTGAAGTTCGGGAAATCTTCCGATCAGCCGGTGCCTACGGATTACGACGGGGATGGGTTAGCCGATCTTGCGATCTTTAGGCCTTCGCGAGGGGGATGGGGAATCCGACCCTCCGGTGGAGGACCTGTGATCCAGGTCCAGTGGGGGCTGTCAGGCGATACGCCGGTACCCGGGGATTATGATGGGGATGGGAAGGCCGACCTGGGAGTATGGCGATCTCGGGAGGGGAACTGGTATCTGTTGTTATCGGGGGGAGGGATTCAGGTGAGGCTTTGGGGACAAAGGGGGGACGTGCCGGTACCGGAAGATTACGATGGAGATGGGAAAATGGATTTGGCAGTATGGCGACCGGGCGAAGGGATATGGTACATCCTTTCTTCATCGACAGGGGAGGTAACGACCAAATTATGGGGCCTCTTGGGGGATATACCCCTGCCGGGGGATTATGATGGCAATGGAAAGGCAGATCTGGCAGTATGGCGGCCCCTGGAGGGAACCTGGTTTATTACTTTTACCAAATAGGACGAACGGAAAAGGCTTCCTTTAGGGATCGATGGATCCGGGTTTCGATCGGGGGGGGGACAAAGCGACCGCAAATTAAAGTCTGAGACGTAACTCTATGACCGGCCCCAGAGGTTTCGCCCCTACAGGAGCACGAACGTTCGGGTTATCAGATTACTTCGGGCCCCGGCGCGGTCCACAGCCTGAACGCTCACCGTAACCGTACCGGGAGAGAAAGCATGCAGCTCTGGACTTCCGGAATTGCGTACGAACCCCTTCAAAAAAAGGGTGCCGGATGTGTAACCGGGGGCGACCTGGGCGACAAGGGAACTGGAAGTGCTTCCTTGCTGGAAATAGAGGATAAGCTGGCTCAGATTGGCTTCGGGATCTCTGAAAGAAACGCTGGCCCCGGGGAAAGAGTAAATACTCTTATTGAGAAAAACTTCTCTAGGCATATTGGGAAAAATGAAGCTCTCTAACTGGGGAGGCGCATTGGTAGGAGTGATGGGGCCGGGAGGTGGAACTGCACAACCGACCCATCCCCCCATTAAAACGACCAGCAAGAACCAACCTTTACCGAGGGGCGTAAGACGCATCGTTAATTTCTAAACACAAAACAATGAAGTAGGGGCGTATGGCCGTACGCCCCTACTCCCGCATCTCTGAGCTTCATGAGGCACGGGAAAAAGTATTAACCCATCTATTCCTTAGAGAGATCGAAGTTCGAAAAGGGTTTAAACGAAGGCTCCATTATTCCTCAAATATCTTCATGATCTCGTCCCTTTCAAAAGAGGGAAGATCTCTCTGAGCGTTTGCCTGATTCAGCTTAATCCCTTCTTGTCGGGCTACAACCCGGCCTATCACAGAAGTTCGGATACCTGCTCGATGTAGTCCCTCTACGATTTTTTCTGTATCTTCAGGGGCTGTAGCGATGAGTAAAGCGCCCGAGGCGATAACTCCCAGGGGATCCAGTTGATATGCCTGGCATAAAACCTTCGATTCTGGTAAGATGGGGATCTGATCCCAGTAGATGCGCAGCCCTACGCCGGCTGCCTGAGCCAGCTCGTAAAGTCCGGTCGCCAGACCCCCTTCGGTGGGATCGTGCATGGCGTGCACTTGGCCCAATTGGGTGGCCAGCAGAGCCTCTTCAACGACACTGATCCCCGGATGGTAAAGATAATTCAGACATTTCTCCAGAAACCCCGAGGCGTATTTAGTCAGAATTTCCTCCCTCTTAGCCCGAGCTATAATCGACGTCGCTTCAATGGCAATCCCTTTTGTCAAAAGGAGGTCATCTCCGATTTGCGCCCCGGAAGTCGTTATGAGCCGATCCTTATCCACTTCGCCGAGCATTTGTCCGACGACCAGAGGGCGATCGATCCCGTAAGTGATCTCGGTATGGCCGCCACAGTAAGCGATCCCGAACTTTTTACAGGCTTGGGAAAGCTGGGAGAAAATTTCTTCCACCAGGGCCTCCGTAGTTTTTCCTTCGGGCAGTAAAAGGGTTCCCAAAAACCATTTGGGCCGGGCTCCTCGCGTAGCGATATCGTTGGCATTGATAATAATGGTGTAGGTGCCGATATCCGAAGGAGCGAAGGTGATCGGATCCGTTTTGGCAACCAGGTAAGTATCTCCAAAGTCAATGACGGCGGCATCCTCCCCGATTTGGGCCCCCACAAGGACCCTCGGATCTTTAGAAGTGTATTTCTCCAAGAACCTGGCCAATAACTCCGGTCTTAGCTTTCCTACAGGCAGTTTTTCCGCATCCATAGAGCTTATTTTTAAACCGTTTTGAAATCCTGTCAAGGAGATAGGCAGGTATCTTGCACAAATTGGGAAAGATGTCCTTTTGGAACAAATTAAAGCAACCCTTGTAAGGCGACAAGCTCTTTATAAGACTAATCTTATAGAATTTTAAAGACTTGGGTAGGCCGGGCGGGTGGTAAATTCCTTGACATTTTCCTTTAGAGTTCATAATTTTGTACAAAAGATAGGCAATTCCTGATCGGCCACGAGAGGGAGTTTGATTGAACTTCAGAATCATCAACAGGACCTTCAACATGGGAAAACTCCAAAGTTCTTTGTTATTGTATACTTTTCTGGGATATATCCTGACCGGAGGGATAGGTTGTGCAGGCTCTAAGAAGGTTTCATTGAGGGAGATCCGGACCCCTTTAGAATATAAAGAGGTCTCCCTCGACGAGCTCGTGTCGGCAGTGAATGCGCAAGCTCAGGCCATTAAAACCGTTAAGGCCTCTATATATATAGACTTCAGAAGCGCCGCTTCAGAGAAAGTCCAGAGTATTCAGAGTAAACTAGCCCTGGAGCGTCCCGATAAAGTTTTATTAGTAAGCTTTAAAGAGTTACTGCCCACCCTGTTTACCATGGTTTCTGATGGAGCCCAGTTCTGGCTTCAGATTCCTTCTAAAAAAGAAGTTTTTACAGGGAAAGCCCAGTTCCACGTTTCAAACTCCTGGGAGAAGAACCCTGTTTACAGGTTGCGGCCCTCTCATTTGATAGACGCTCTTCTTTTGCGAGAAATAGAGCCGGACACTCCTTCTCAATTTGTATATGTAGAAGTGTTGCCCGATGCCTACGTGCTTAACGTGGGTTTAAAAGAAGAAACGGATTCCAAATACTATCCCCAGCGTCGCGTCTTTATCGAGCGAGAAGATCTGAGGATTCGCCAGTACCAGGGTTTCAACGAGAAAGGCCTTTTAGTGAGCGATGTGACCTATGGCAATTATAAAAAAATTGGAAGCCTTACGTTTCCCCATCGCGTAGATATTAAGCGACCCTGGGAGGGAATTGAGTTGACCCTCCTCTTTAGAGAAGTTCAAATCAATACCGATCTGAATCCAAAGATGTTCACGTTCTCTTTGCCCAAGGATTACAAAGTCGTTGAGCTGGGGAATTGAAGTAGGAGCCAAACCTTCATCCAGGGTTTCAAGGACCAGCTTACGTTTTTTATCTGCGAGGGCTTGGTTCCTATAAAACCCTGGACAATGGAAATATCTATGTCTAACTTGCCTTTGTCTAATATTCTGCAGCGAAAGGTCCGAAGCCTTATCAGTATCCTAGCCGTGGCCTTAGGCATTTCCCTTTTGCTGATTTTGATCGGTATGACAAAGGGGACGGTCAATGATGTCGCTCGACGTCTCGAAAATGTGGGGGCCGATATCCTGGTCCAGCGTTCGGATTCTTCAGTGTTTCTAGGCTTAAAGAGCGGCGTGCTTCCCATGAAGTTGCAGGAGAAGATTGAGGCCATTCCGGGGGTCAAGGCCGTTGCTCCTGTCATGACCTGGACAGCGTCGTTGGACGGGAGCATCCAGGTCGTTTACGGAATACAACCTGAAACTTTTAACCAGGTAGGGAATCATCTGGAACTCCTGGAGGGGCGGCTCTTAAAAGGAGAAAAGGAAATTATCCTAGATAATCGGCTGGCGGAGGCCCGCCATTTAGATGTTGGGGCCTCCCTGGACCTCTGGGGCACGACCTATACCGTGGTAGGCATTAGCAAAGCCGGTATGGGCGCCCGAATTTTTATGCCCCTGGAAACGCTTCAGAAATCCCTGGACGAAGAAGGACGGGTCTCGCTGTTTTTTGTGAGGTGTGAGTCCCTGGACCTGGTTAAATCGGTAGCCGGCGAGATTGAGCGCCAGATCAAGGGTTTAAAAGCCTACGTACTGGAAACTTTTGTCGATACCATGATGCGGAACCTGGTAGGGCTAAACGAATTTCTCATGGGTACGACTTCGGCGACCCTGTTTATAAGCTTTTTGGTGATTCTTCTGGCGATGTACACGACGATTCTAGAACGTACCCGAGAGATAGGTATTTTGAAGGCCATGGGAGCCTCGAAGGGGTTTATTATCGGCAGCATTATCCTTGAATCTATCTTGTTATGTCTGGCAGGTGTGATCGTTGGATACGGCCTGACCTTCATCCTGAAGAAGCTCATCCAAACCTTTTATCCCCTTCTAAATATCGAGATTACCTGGTACTGGATTTTAATTTCTGGGCTTGTAGGAATCCTGGGGGGGTTGTTAGGTTCTTTTTATCCCGCGTTCCGAGCAGCGAAACAAGATCCTATTTTAGCCTTAAGATATGAGTAAAAAAACTATTTTAAAAGCCATCGACGTCAAAGTTGATTATCAGATAGGAAAGGTGACCGTACCCGCCCTCAGAGGCGTTAACCTGGAGGTCCAGGAAGGAGAGTTTGTAGCGATCATGGGACCTTCGGGATGTGGTAAGTCCACGCTGTTGCATGTGTTAGGTGGTCTGCTCCACCCAACTTCCGGCCAGGTGATCCTCGATGAGCAGGATCTCTGTCGGGTCCGCGACGCAGAGCTGACTAAAATCCGGCGGGAAAAGATCGGTTTTGTGTTTCAGCGATTCAATTTGCTTCCCACCTTAACGGCTTTCGGAAATATTGAGATGGCCTTAAAAATAAACGGGGTCCGTAATGGTGCGAGCAGGTCGGATATTCTGAATATGCTCCAGTTGGTGGGTTTAAAAAATAAAGCCTCCCATAAACCCGCGGAGCTTTCCATCGGAGAACAACAGCGGGTGGCCATCGCCAGAGCCCTTATCAATAAACCGAGCCTCTTGCTGGCCGATGAGCCCACAGGTAACTTGGATTCGGCTAGTTCCGAAGAGATCCTCAAATTGTTCCTGGATCTGAATAAACGGCTGAATCAGACCATCCTCATGATTACCCATGATAAAGAGGTAGCTGCCCATAGCCATCGCATCATTACGATGCGAGATGGGCAGATCGTTCAGAAGTAAAGAAGTATAGGAGTATGGAAATATGAGAGTAAGGAAAAACGGGAAAATGGGAACCGCGCTTCCCTACCTGATCGCCGCAGTAGTTGCGGGACTTTTCTTTCCGGGGGATCCGGCCTTCGCCGAGACTTCCCAAAAGCCAGATGCCGAGAATGCAGGCTTGCTTTCCCAGGTCCTTGGCCATATGGAACAGGCCGGGAAAAACCTGGTGGACCTTAAAGCAAATTTTCAGCAGACTAAGGTCTTCACGCTGTTTGAGGATAAAACCGAATCCGGTGGGAAACTGACCTACAAGAGACCTGGAAAGATTCTGTGGGAGTTTGAAGAGCCTAATCCCAGCAAGCTGGTCATTAATAAAGAGATCGCCTGGTTATATCTGCCTAAGATCAAACAGGTACAAAAAGTTAATTTAAAGGATAAGGCGCAGACCGAATCCCTCCTCATAGGATTTGGGACCTCGGCGGCTGAAATTCAAGATTCTTACGAAGTAAATCTGGTAGGAGCCGATAAGGTGGACCAAAAGGAGGCCTATATTCTGGAGCTCATCCCGAAAAAGGAGCTCTCTTCCTATTTTTCAAAGATCCTTCTCTGGATCGATCAGGAAAAGTGGATTCCTACCAAGACCGAGCTTGTGGAAAGCAGCGGGGATACCACAACCATCGAGTTCACCGCCATCCAGCTTAACACCCATATCCCCGACGATCTATTTAATTTTAAAATTCCGAACGGAGCAGAGGTGATAGATTACTCTAAGTAAAGGCAACCCTAGAATCGGAGAACCGGAGAACCGGAGAATCGGAGCGATCACACTAGCTCCCTCCTTCCCCGTTTCCCCGGTTCCCCCCATTCTCCGTTTCCCCCCTTCCCCCCTTCCCCGCTTCCCGTTTCGTGTTCGGGAAGCTAGCTGGATGCAGAGGGTCAATGCTTGCAGGGTCCTAGATCGAAATTTAAGTTAGACTTGAAAAATATTGACGTATCGCCCCTCATCGTGTATCTTTAATTTTCAGGAGTTTTGCCATCGTTAAAATTCACTTGGTTAAGAGGTGCGGCTAAGGTCTCTGAAAAGCTTTCCAGCTTTTTTTAAGGTTAGAATAAGGAGAAAAAGCAGTATGTCTCAACAGGAAGAGAATTTGAACGTGACCCAAACGCAAGTGCCAGGGACGCAGAAGGTTTACTATAAGAAGAAATCCACCTTGCGGGAGTATCTAGAGGCTTTTATCATTGCCTTTGTACTCGCTCTCATTATCAAGACATTCTTAATCCAGGCCTTTAAAATCCCTTCAAGCTCCATGGAACCTACCCTCCTGGTCGGAGATCATCTCCTCGTCAACAAGTTTATTTACAAGTTTAAAGACCCCCATCCTGGAGATATTATCGTTTTTAAATTTCCCGACGACCCGAAACGAGATTTTATTAAACGTATCATAGGAGCTCCCGGAGATACGGTCGAAGTGCGCGATAAAAAAGTGTATGTGAACGATAAAGAGCTCCTAGAGCCTTATGCCATCCATGAAGACCCGGAAGTGTTTCCTAAAGAGCGCTCTGTTCGAGATAATTTCGGCCCCGTCACCGTACCCAAAGACGCTTACTTTGCCATGGGGGACAACCGGGACCGAAGCTGGGACGGTCGATTTTGGAATAACTCGTTTGTTAAGAGAAAAGATATCATCGGAAAAGCTTTTATCATCTATTGGTCCTGGAAACCTGACAAGGAGGCCCCTTCTTTGAACGAAGAGACGTCTTTGACCGATCGTCTGAACTCTTATTTGAAGTTAACCTGGTATAACCTCTCACATTTTAAAGACCGGGTCCGATGGGAGCGCTTTGCCAAGATTATCGCTTGAGTGAAGGGTCTCATCTGTATGAGTTTACATGAAATGGAAGTTTTGGATGGGTATAGTTATCAGTGCGGCCTGTCTCTATTTAGTCTTTAAAGGGATCGAGGGCCGCAAATTGGTGGATGCTTTAAAATCTGCCAACTACGTCTACTTACCCTTAGCGGCCCTGGTCAATTTGTCCACGTTTTGGCTGCGCGCCGAACGCTGGAAATATCTCCTGGAACCTGTTAAAAGAACTACGACGGCACGTCTCTTCCCGATCACCACGATAGGATTTATGGCAACTAACCTGCTCCCGGCCCGGGCCGGGGAGTTTGTGAGGGCTTATGCTGTGGCCCGGAAGGAAGGGATTAGCCCCAGCGCTTCTTTTGCGACCATCGTTCTGGAACGGGTCTTAGATTCCATAGTCATTATCACTTTCTTCGTGATCATCCTCTTCCTGATCGATTTTAACGATACCTCCGGGGGAGCAATGTCCCCCGGCATCGCTCCATCTAATATATCCCCTGGGATGCTCAAAACGACGGGGATGGTTTTCTCCTCGATATTGATCGTGACCTTTGTGCTTTTGCTTTTGCTCAAGCTCTATCCCATAACGGTTATCGGTGTAATCAATAAGGTCCTGTTCCCCTTACCAGAGCAAATTAAAAAGCGGATCGCCCAAATCTTGGAGTCTTTTAGCTCGGGACTCCAAGTCTTGAAGAAAGGAAACCATATCCTACCTCTCTTATTCTGGTCTGTAGGGGTCTGGGGGGTTTCTGCTCTGAGTATATGGTTCACGCTGATGGCCTTTAATTTACATCTCCCTTTTCACGCTGCCGGTTTCATTCTGGTTCTGGTCGCCTTTGCCGTGGCCCTACCCTCTTCGCCGGGGTTTATAGGACCTTTTCATGCCGCGACGTCCGCAGGGCTGATATTTTTTTCCGTGGATAAAAGCATTGCAACGGGCGTTTCTCTGATCGTGCACGCGATCTCTGTAGTGCCCGTCACCCTTCTAGGACTCTTCTATTTATGGATGGAAAATATCTCGTTTTCTGAGATAAAACGGGTGTAAAGGGTGGAAGGTGGAAGGTGGAAGGTGGGGGTTGGGGAGGGAGTGATACAGATCGTTAGATTATGAAATTTATCGCCGATTGTATGCTGGGTAAGCTGGCTAAATGGCTCAGAATCCTGGGCTACGATACCCTCTACTATCGGGCGATCGATGATGACACGTTGATGGAGATGGCCCGGAGAACACACCGCGTTCTGCTGACGCGGGACGAAGAAGTTTTCCAGAAATTTGAAGGCCTGAATAAAATGTTTATCCGAAGTGATTATCTGTCAGACCAGTTGAGACAGGTCATCGAAGAGAGAAAGCTCATCGTGGGGGACCGGCTTTTTAGCCGATGCATTCTGTGCAATACCGAGTTAATTCAAGTCAATAAAGCAGAGGTGAGAGATCTGGTTCCCGAATATGTGTTCAATACCCAGAGATATTTCTCCTTCTGTCAGCAGTGCAAGAAGATTTACTGGAAGGGAACGCACCGCACCAAAATGATTGAGAAGTTAAAAATTTTAGAGGGATCCATTCCATGATGATGCCAACTGCCGTCGAAGCGGCCCGGAAGGCGGGCAAAATTTTAAAAGATCATTTAGGCCGGATTCAAGAAATCAGCCATAAAGGTGAAATCGATCTGGTGACCAATGTGGACAAACTCTCGGAGCGCTCTATTGTGGAGACGATTAAAGCCCTGTACCCGGATCATCAGATCCTCGCGGAAGAGGGCGAGCACAACTCCGAGACTTCTTCGGAATACAAATGGCTCATCGATCCTTTAGATGGAACGACCAACTATATCCATGGGCTGCCTTACTTTTGTGTATCGATCGCCCTTGAGAAAAGGGGGGAGCTTATCTTAGGCGTTGTCTACGACCCCATGCACGAGGAGCTTTTCACGGCAGAAAAGGGTCAAGGCGCTTTTCTAAATCAGAAACCCATAACGGTCTCCGGGGTTGAAGAGCTTGAGAAGAGCCTGCTCGTGACCGGATTTCCGCCTAGTATCTGGCAGGATCATGGTAAGAGTTTCGAGCACTTTAAAAACTTTACCGTCCGTTGCCAGGGCGTGCGAAGGCTTGGGTCTGCTGCCATTGACCTTTGTTACGTAGCTGCGGGAAGATTGGAAGCTTTCTGGGAACGGGGCTTAAAGCCCTGGGATATGGCGGCCGGTGCCCTCCTCGTCAAGGAAGCCGGGGGCCATGTGACCGATTTTCGAGGGCAAGATTTTGATCCGTATCAAGGGGAGATCCTGGCCAGTAATGGAAAGATCCACAAGGTTATGCAAGAAGTACTCGCTCTGGCGGAAGAAAAAATGTAACGGCTCGCCCTCACCCCTGACCCCTCTCCCACGCGATGGGAGAGGGGAAAATGTAACGGCTCGCCCTCACCCCTGACCCCTCTCCCACGCGGTGGGAGAGGGGAAGAGGTAAGAATTTCTTCTCTTCGTTCCCCTCTCCCGAAGCCTCGGGAGAGGGGTTAGGGGTGAGGGAGTTACGAAAAAATTTAAATTTTCTGCTACCAAAAAAGTTCTTGACGATGTATTATGTGTATGGTATTCAACCTTCAGTTTTAAAAACACACCTCCATAAGGTTTAATGCCGTGGATTCGGAGAGTAAGTGGGAACCCCTCAAGCGAGCGGGGCAGTTAAGTTCCCTTGGGATAGCGATGGTTTTATCCATCGTTATCGGGGTTATCATAGGAATTTATTTAGATAAATTGCTGGGGACTAAACCCTGGATGTTTCTACTTTTTATGATCTTTGGGATCATAGCGGGGTTTAGGATTGTATTTAAAGAGGTAGCGAGACTTGGGGAAGAAGACTCCGACGAAAGGCCAGGTGGAGGAAGTAGTTCATCCGGCCCAGGGGATCAGTATTAAACAAATTGAATCCTGCTACGCCCGATTGCTCCCGGCGGTCGCCATCGCCAGCCTGATCTTTAAGAACCTTCACTTTACGCTGGGTATCCTGATGGGCGGGGGCGTTTGTTTACTTAATTTCCGAGGGTTGACCGCTTCGATCCGAAAAACTCTAGTTCCCCGTCGAGCACCCGCAACGGCCAATTTTTTATATTTTCTGGGTTTCTTCTTCAGATTTATATTGGTTGCCCTGGCGGCCCTTTACATCCTTAAGCTTGGCTCTAGCGGTCTTGTGGGTTTTGTTTTGGGCCTCTCTTTAATTCTGATCGCTATAACCCTCACAGGACTGAGCCACGCGGTTAAAGAACAAAGACAAAAGAAGTAACAGAACTATGGAAAAACTAGAACATCCTACGCTTCTTCATTATATCCTCCCTTTTGTACCGGACCACATAGCCATGAGTTGGTTCGTGATGCTCGTATTGATAGGGGTGGGGTATCTGGTATCCAAAAATCTCAAGTTTATTCCTTCACGACTCCAGGCAAGCCTGGAGCTTCTCGTTCAAGGGCTTGAAAACCTCCTCGAGGAGGTGGTCGGGCATAAAGGGAAACAATACCTGCCCCTGGTGGGCACGTTAGCTTTATATATCTTTGTTTCTAACCTTCTCGGGTTGATCCCCGGCTTTAAATCTCCCACCAGCAGTTTGAACACCACCGCCTCCTGCGCTCTGGTCGTTTTCATCTATTATAACTTCCAGGGAATCCGAGAACACGGATTTGTCAAGTATTTCCGACACTTTATGGGGCCGGGTTTCGGAGATAAAAACATTCCCTGGCTGGCTCCGCTGATGCTTCCGGTGGAATTAATCAGCCATATCGCAAGGCCCCTTTCCCTTTCTATCCGTCTTTTCGGAAATATCATGGGTGAAGATCTGGTTCTCGCGGTCTTAGCCGTTTATATTCTTCCGATCCTCGTCCCTTTACCTATGATGTTCATGGCCGTTTTTACCAGTCTCATTCAAACCTTTATTTTCGTTCTTCTCACCTCCCTGTACCTTGCAGGTGCTGTGGCGGAAGAGGAAGGGCATTAAGCGAAAGGTGACGCCCGCCGATGGGTGGCCGATAAACACCGAGCCATTCCGTGTTGATCGGCGCTCCTCGGCGGGCGTCACCCTTCGTAACTCTAAATAGAGAGGAGGGAACTACGTGCGTTCAAAGAAAATTCTCGGGGTGACTGCCTTTGTGTTGCTCGCTATGTTTATCGCGTTGCCGGCCTTCGCTCAGGAAACTGCAGGAGGAGGCAACAAGATCACCTACTTTTCCGTGGCCGTGTTTACAGGTGGGTTTGCCATGGCTATCGGCTCGTTGATTACCAGCTTTAGCCAAGGACGAGCCATCGTAAGCGCCTGCGACGGGATTGCCAGAAACCCAGCCGCTTCAGCTCGAATTCAGACCGCGATGATCATCGGTCTGGCCTTCATCGAATCCATCGCGATCTACGTGCTGGTGACCGTGCTGATCATCTTCTTTGTGGATCCGTTCGGCATGCTAGGCTAAGCGCGGAGAGCTAGAGAAATTACGGATAGGATGGACGGGATGAACAGGACTAAAGAAAAGGTAACTCTTCAGGCCCTCACCCCTCTCCCGAGGCTTCAGGAGAGGGGAACGAAGAGAAGAGGTTCTCATCCCTGACCCTCTCCCCTCTCCCACGCGGTGGGAGAGGGGCGGGAAGTGAGGGAGAACAGTTACAAGACAATAAAACCTTGTAAGTCCCGTTAATCCTGTCGATCAGGCTTTCTTCTTTTCTATTTTTTGGGCGTATTTTTTTAGGGAGGCTATTTCTTCAGAGGTCAGATAACGATATTCTCCTTTTTGGAGCCCTCTAAGGGTCAAAGGTCCTAGAGCGATCCGTCTGAGCCTGGAAACCGGGTGCCCTATTGCCTCGCACATGCGTCGAACCTCCCGTTTTTTACCTTCAAAAAGGATCATCCGAAGCCACGCGTTTTTACCGGTCTTTCGGATCAGCTCGATCCGAGCCGGCCCGGTTTTTCCATCTTCCAGCCGAACCCCCTTAGACAACCTTGAGAGGGCTGCTTCATCGGGGATGCCGTGCACCCGCACTTCATAAACTTTGGGGACCTCAAATTTAGGATGTTGAAGGAGGTAAGCCAGTTCCCCATCATCGGTCAGAAAAACCAACCCTTCCGAATTGAAATCCAACCTTCCCACAGGAAAGACCCTGGCCGGTATTTTAGGAAGTAAGTCGGCCAACGTCGGCTTAGGCTCCTCTGTTTTGAACGTGGTCAGGTATCCGGCCGGTTTGTACAGGAGAAGATAGCGGTAAGGCTTTTTAAGGGAGATCCGCTTTCCATCCACCTGGATGGCATCCCGGGTTGGGTCCACTTTGGTTCCCAACTGGGTTACAATTTTGCTGTTGACCATCACGCGGCCCTCTTCGATTAGTTTCTCAGATTCCCGTCGGGAAGCGATACCGGCCTTAGCTAAAACCTTTTGTAACCGTTCCATCATGAGAACATTTCTTCAAACTCATCTGGATCGGGCAACTCCGATAAGTCGTTGAGCCCGAAGTGTCGGAGGAATTCCTTGGTGGTTCCGTACATGGTCGGTCTACCGGGGAGCTCTTTTTTGCCGATAATACGGATCAACCCGCGTTCCAGAAGCGTTTTGATAACTCCGTCCGCATTAACGCCACGAATTTCCTCTATCTCGGGCTTTGTGACAGGCTGCTTATAAGCGATGATGGCCAAAGTTTCCAGAGCCGGCAAGGACAACTTCGAGCGTTTCTTGATAATATTTAATTTTTTGATCCAGTGGGCATACTCCAGCTTGGTCGCCAACTGGTACCCCTCCGCAATGCGAGTCATCTGAAACCCTCGACCCGGCTCTTTATATTCCCGATCCAGCTCGCCTAAAGCTCCAGAAACCTTCTCTGGATCGACCCCTTCTAAAACCTCGCAGATTCTCTCCAGAGAGAGAGGTTCTGGGGAGGCAAAAAGGAGCGCTTCAATAATGGCTTTAATCTCTTGGGTATCCATCCTTAAATATTCAAGATTTAGGCGCAGAAACCTCTCCGGGATCCTGCACCTCCAGGGGACCAGCACTGATAATCTACTATCTACAAAATTCAAATTTGTCAAGGGCTTTAGGTGCTAAATTGTGGCCCAACCCGCGGATTCGTTTGCAAGACGGCAGGGAACCTTCCCCCCACCGCCTGACAAAAAAACTATTGACAAAACCGGGTGGATCATCCCTTAATAGTAAGGGATGCAGATACTAGTCTGCCACATACCCGGCAGACCAACTCCTTAATTTGACCGGATTAAGCCAAAATTAACCAGCTATGCAGTTAATACTCTTTTTACTCACCGTCGTCCTTATTTTTCCTCTACCTGGCGAAGCGGAGGACGCCCCTTCGCCGGTGTTAGCCAGCTTGCAACCTTCAACCTCCCAACCTCCCAACCCAGCTGAAGCGGAGGACGCCCCTTCGCCGGTGTTAGCCAAAGCAGATGGGATTGAGATAACAGCGGACGAGTTTGAAGCCTCGTTGAATAGCCTTCCGGCAGAAACTAAAAAGACGTATTCGACCCCGGAAGGCAAAGAGAAATTTCTGGAGGAGTTGATCCATCAAAAGCTTCTTATCAGGGAGGCCGAACGGTTGGGTATTCCTGAACGGAAAGAAGTCGTGCAGCAGATTAAGGATGCTACGGCGCAAATCATCATTATCCACCTGATCAATGAACTAAAGCGAAACGTTAAGGTCACGGAAGCCGAGGCGCGTAAATACTATGAAGACCACATCGATGAATTTCGTACGGTGGATCAGGTTCGAGTGCGCCACATTTTGATCAGGCCGGCTTCCCCAGACTCCGAGGCAGAGGCTAAGGCCAGGGAAAAAGCCGAAAAAGTTCTGGAGCTCATCCGGAACGGTGCGGATTTCGGTACGGTGGCCCGACAGATCTCTGAAGATAAGGCCTCCGGTCAAAAGGGAGGGGATCTGGGATACCTGATGAGGGACCAGATGGAACCGGAAGTGGCCAAGCTGGTTTTCTCTATGAATCCGGGGGAGGTGGGCGGGCCGGTTAAAACCAGTCTCGGATACCATATCCTCAAGCTCGATGAAAAAAAGCTGGGAGATCAAATAGAATTCGAACGGGTTGAAAATAAAGCCCGAGATAGAGCCTTGTTAGAGAAGCAGGCTAAAGTGACCGGGGAGCTCTTGGAAACCTTGAAGAAAAATGTAAAGATTGTACTTGACAAGGAACAGTTAAGTTTGATTAAGTAGATTCGTAACTAAATTCTCTGAAGTTATTTTATCCGGAGAGGAGGTGATAGTCAATTCCCTGATAACTGAGATATCCTGCCGGTATCGGAAAGTAGGAGGTATCCAGTTATCTAAAGTAGAGTTGAGTTTGTTATAATCTAAAGGGGTTATAATATGTAAGCCACTTGGAGCCAAAAGCTAAGTGACTTTTACAGGCTATCAATGCGACCAAGGAGGTATCTTATGAAAATCAAAAGCATCGTTGCATGGACACTTGCAGTTTTGGCTATTTCTGTGGCCTTCGCCACCCATGAGGCAAATGCCCAAAAATTCGATAAGATGTATTGTGTAAATTTTGCCACCCTGGCCAATTACCCCCTGGATGCTTTGCTATTCGGGACGGGAAGGGGTGAGAAAGTGAACGTTCCTTTCCAGCTTTGTCTGGCTAAGAGTGGAAATACGGTGGTATCTCTGGATTCTGGCTTCACCAACATGGAAATAGGCCAGAAATGGGGAGCTAAGGATTACGTCGATTATAAGACGGCGTTTGCAAAAGTTGGGATTAAACCGGAAGATGTTCAGTATGTGACCATCGGGCATATGCACTGGGATCATGGGGGTGGTTTAACGGCTTTCCCTAACGCGAAGTTCATCGTTCAAACCCGAGAGTTGGAATTTGCAGCCGGTTCCATGACCCAAAATAAACAGGCCAAGGCCGGTTTCGAAGTAGCCGACATTCTGAACCTGGTCAAGTTAAATTGGGAAGGAAGGGTCATTCTGGTTGACGGAGATGTCAAGGACGTCATCCCCGGGCTGAGCGTTTACCTAACCCCTGGTCATACGGCGGGGACCCAGACGGTCTGCCTGGATACAACGAAAGGAAATGTCTGCTATACTTCTGATGCCGTCTATATGTATCGGAACATCGACGAAGACATCCCCCTCGGCTTCGGTCTGAACCTCTACCAGATGGTCGAATCCTATAAAAAGATCCGGGCCGCCGTGGGGAAGGGCACGCTTATTCCCGGCCATGAACCTCTCCTTTACTCTGAACCTGAGAAGCATGGGCTTAAGAAAATTGATGATCGGACCATCGCGGTCGTTGAGTAATCCACCCGGTCTATGATCAATAAGGGTAGTTTGTGAATGAACCCTTCTAAAAATTCGTCTCCCTCTATTTTTTAGAGGGAGACGAATTTTTTTCCTGGATACGACTAAAAGATGAGAGCAGTAAGAATGGTTTTTATCTTAATAATGGGGATGACCCTTCCCGCGCTCCTTTTAGGGTGTAATTCGGATAAGACAGAGAAACAGAAGGCAGAGAAGGCCGCCGAAGGCCAAAAACTCCCCCAATCCTCCCAGAACCTAAAGGGGTCTCCCGCTTCCGGGGAACAAAAGATTGACAAATCCTCCTCCGACAACGTAAACTGGATGAAAGAGGTCGAAGGTCTTCGCGCTAAAGGAGATCTGGCCTCTTTGACAACCGCCCGGGAAAAATTACTTACCCTGACTCAAGCCCAATCCCAGGATCCGCAGGTTTACTTTCAGTTGGGCCTCACGTACTATGATCAGGCCCGAAGGCTGGATAACCCTCAGCGGGAAGCCCTGGAAGATTTATACCAGCGGGCGATTGAAAATTTGGAGAACGCCAGGAATTTCTTTGAAGAAGATAAACGACCGATCCAGTTGTATCGAGCTTTATGGGAAAGCTACCGGAACTTGGCCTATTTACCCGTTACGTTTAATCAGGGTACAGACCCTGACAAGGGGGTGGTCCCTCTGAACATGAAGCATATGAAAAAGGCGATAGAGATTTACGAAGAGGCTAAAGCTAAATATCCTTCAGACCCTGCCGTTGCCGTCGAAATAGGCGATAAGCTTTCCACCGATATGAAGAACCTGGAGGCCGTTTATTTAGCCAATGTTCAGAGGCAATGGGATGAGATGAACGAATCGGGATATCGTAAGCCAGAGACGTATCAAGAGAAAGGACATCGTTAAGAAAGTGCCCTTTGAATGAAAGTGGAGACGCGATGTTACCGAAAAATTTTCTATCCAAAATTGTTCCTTTGCTCATTCTGATCCTTCTGACCGTTCTGGTCGTATCTACGTTAAAGCCGAGATCGGTTCCAAAGATCCCAGAGACCGGGGAAAAGGGAATTGCCCTGGTCGAGACCGCCCGGGTCGTAAGAGGAAATTTGGAGCCTTTATTCTCTGCCCTGGGGAGTATAGAACCGCGTCAGCGGGTCAGGGTTTTTTCGGTTGTAATCGGACAACTGGATAAGGTTCCGGTTAACGTAGGAGATAAGGTCCAGGCCGGGGAGGTGCTGGCCGTTATTAATTCCGGCAGAGCGGAGGCAGAGCTCAAGGAGGTCGAGGCGGAGTGGGAGCTTGCTAAAGCGACGCCGGTAAAAGTCCAGGATCAGGGGGAAGGGGATTCTTCCAAAGATCCTCTTTTGCGAGAAATCCAAATCAAGCAACTTGCCGCCAAGGCGGAGCGATTACGTCAAAACTTAAATGAGTTTACCCTTCGCGCTCCGATCTCCGGGATCGTCACAAAAAAATGTTGTGTTCCCGGAGATACGGTGGCGGCCCTGGGCACAACGACTTCTCCTGAGCCACTTTTTGTGATCGAAGATATCGAATCGGTCTATGCCCATGCCGGAATCCCGGAGAAGTTTATTTCCCAGGTCCAGATCGGAATGAAGGCGAGGGTCCGGGTCGGAGCCTATCCCCTGGAGAATTTCCCCCTGGCCATCTTTCAAGGTCAGCTCGCCCGCATCAATCCGACGATCAATCCGGAAACGAGGACGATCGATATCTGGGTGGAAATTCCCAACAAGGAGGGAAAGCTGAGACCCGGCATGTCTTCTGAAGTGGGACTAGTTATCGAACAATATAAAAATGTCCTTCTGGTTCCCAAAGAGGCCGTCGTCAAGTCGGAATTTCAAGCCACGGAAGCGACCATCGTTTATGTGATAGAAGATAAAGAAGCCATCGCCCAGGGGAAGAGCTCTCCCGTGGTGGCTCGGGGGGTGAATCTGGGGTTAAGTGATGGGGTGAATTACATGATTGAGGAGACCGGGAGGGCCGGGGCTCAGGAGAAAGAAACGAGCTGGTTGAAGGAGGGAGATCTCGTAGTGACCATCGGGGCTCCCACCCTGGCCGACGGGCAATTGGTCAGAGCTATTCGGTGATAACGGTCCTCAGTGCGGAGTGCGGAGTAAGATAGAAAGACTCAGAACTCGGCGCTTAGGATTCAGCATTCTTTTCGGTGTCCCTTTCCGATTTATCCATACGCCAGCCTGTGCTCACCACTATGGTGACGGCAGCCCTCATGGTCCTTGGGCTGGTGTCTCTATCCCTTCTAAGTGTAGAACGTTTCCCGGACGTCTTCCCTCCCGTGGTGCTGGTGACGATCCTGTATCCTGGTTCCAGCGCAGAGGAAGTTGAAAATCTTATTACCAGGCCTGTGGAGGATGCGGTAGCCCCTGTTGGAGGGGTTACCAACGTCCTGTCGACGTCCAGCGAAGGCGTCGCCGAAGTTAAGATTGAGTTCACGCTGGAAACCCCCAAGGATCAGGCTGCAAACCGGGTTCGGGAAGCCCTCTCTGCGGTGAGGCATCGGCTCCCCCAGGGCATCGAAGAGCCTCGAATCCAGCGATTCGATCCGGCCTTCCAGCCTATGATGCTCTACGCTCTCCAGGGGGCCAGCGACGATCGGACGATCGATCAACTCTGGGTTCTGATCGATCGGGAAATAAAACCGCGCCTTGAGAGCGTAGAAGGCGTGGCGGCTGTGGAGATCTTTGGAGGGCTGGAGAGGGAAATCCAGGTTAACCTGGACCCCAACAAATTAGCTGTCCGAGGGATCCCCTTCCAGTTAGTGGTGGACCGCATTGCGGAGGAGGCCTCGGTGGTCTCAGGGGGGCGGATTAAAGAGAGGAAGAAGGAGCTGGTTCTGAGGGCCCGTGGGGAATTAACCGAGCTCGAGCAACTGGATAACCTTATCTTAAAGTATGAGAAGGGCTCCCCGATTTATCTGAGGGATGTCGGGTATGCCTACGACTATTATAAAGAGGTTCGTCTATTAACCCGGGTCAATCGAGACAAAGCGGTTGCGTTTGGGGTTCGAAGGCAGCAGGGGAGTAATGCCCTGGCGGTGGCCCAAAATGTGCGCGCAGAGATCGCCCAGATCTCCAAAACTTTTCCATCCGACGTCAATGTCCTCCTGATGCGGGATGATTCTCTAAGAATTGCCAGCTCCATCCGAGACGTGTACTACAGCCTCTTAATCGGTACCGCGCTGGTGGTCCTGGTGGTCTTCCTTTTTATGCGCGATTGGCGGAGTACGGTCATCGTCTCTTTAACCCTACCTACGGCCGTTATTGCTACCTTTACCTTTATGTACTTTCAGGGTTACAGCGTCAATTTAATGACGCTCA
>Ga0073934_10004867_pt1 | contig 21617 bp, 23 predicted proteins | sample LarsenN4metaG_FD_76834 | JGI IMG/M metagenome (GOLD analysis project Ga0073934, IMG submission 76834) | Hot spring sediment bacterial and archeal communities from British Columbia, Canada, to study Microbial Dark Matter (Phase II) - Larsen... ...
CGCGACCTGCGGATTGGCGGCCAAGATGGTCAGGCCGTCGGCTTCGGCGACGTTGAAGACGTGGTTGGTCGCGTTGAGGTGGGCGCCGCCCGGCATCTGCCGCAGGATGACGGTCGGGTTGCCCGGGATGTACCGCCCCCAGTGCCGGGTCAGTATCTGCGCCGACACCGACAGGCTGCCGACCGCGCGCGCCCCGACCACGACGGTGACGGTCTTGCCCTTGTAGAAGTCGGCCTGGGCGAAAGCGGACGTCTGGTTCAGCGGAACGAGAAGGCAACCGGTGAGCGCGCCGGCGATCGGCAACATGCGCATGGACGTCTCCTGGGCATCGGGTGCCCGGCCCTTCGAGCCGGGCGTGATTTGATCAGCCGCCGCCACCGCCTTCGGTCTTGAAGTATTTCGCCATCGCGGCGACCGCCTCGGCCGGCTGGTTCATCATGGCGGCGAAATCCTTCGTGACATGCTCGGCCGAAAGCGGGTCGATGTCGATCTGCGCCTTCTCCATCTCGGCCTGGTACGCAGGGTCGCGCATGACCTTGGCAAACGCGTCGCGCAGCATTGCAACCCGGTCGAGCGGGGTGCCATGCCGCACCCCGAACGGCCTGCCGATTGCAGGCGGGGTTCCACGGATCACCATGAGCGAGCGACCAAGCCCCGGCGGCATCAGGTTTTCGTCCACCGGCAGGTGCTCGAATCCCTTGACCGGGCTGCGGCCTCGCACCAGTGGGCGGACGGTGCCGAGTGCTGCTGCCTGGCGGATGGTGGTCGACAGCGCCGACCAGCCGTCCGCTTCGCCGCGCTCAAGCGCAAGCCTGATATCGCCGTTGGCCTGGAACCCTGCGAGGAGCTTGAATTTCGCACCGGCGAATTCCTTCAACAGCAGGGGGCCGTCATGCGCGTTCGAGCCGGGGCCGGTGGTGCCGACGATAATGTCCTGCTTGAGGGTCTGGAGTTCCTTGAAGCTCTTGTAGGGCAGCGTCGAGCGGATTGCGAACAGGGTGCCGTCGGGGCCGGTCGAACCCAGCCAATGGAATTTCTGCACGTCGAAACGCACCGCCTTCAGCTTGGTGAGCTGCGCCAGGGCGACGGCTGGATTCGATGCCAGGATAGTCAAGCCGTCAGCATCGGCGACGTTGAACACATGATTGGTGGCGTTGAGATGCGCTCCGCCGGGCATCTGTCGCAGGATCACCGTCGGGTTGCCGGGGATGTACTTGCCCAGGTGACGGCTGACGATCAGCGCGGTGTTGCCGATCGAGCCGCCGATGCGGGTGCCAACCACAATGGTGACGGTCTTGCCCTTGTAGAAATCGGCCTGGGCGGATGCGGGTGCCTGCGCAAACACGGCAAGCACACAGCCGGCGAGGATGCTTGCGAGCGATTTCATCGGCATGGATCACTCCGTGTTTCAGGGTGGAAACCTATTCTCCCAGCTCCGCGTTGCTCGGTTTTGCGTCGGGCGGGCAGGCCGAAAGACCACCGCCTTGCCCGCCCGACGAATGGGTCGCTCAGCCGCCGCCGACCTTGAGGTACTTGTCCATGGCCTGAAGCACCTGCGGCGGCTGGCTCATCATTTCCTTGAACAGCTTGGTGACCTGATCGGCCGGGATCAGGCCCATGTCGATTTTCGCGGTCTTGGCTTCGGCCACGAATTCCGGATCGGTGACGGTCTTGGCGAAGGCCGCCCGCAGGATGGCGACGCGATCGGCCGGCACCTCAGGACGCACCGCGAACGGCCGCCCGATCGAGGCCGGGATACCGCGGATCGACATCAGCGCCTTGCCGATCGGATCGGTGGCCAATTCCTCGTCCACCGGGAGGTGATTGTATCCGGGCACAGGCGTGCGGCTGCGCACCAACGCACGCACGGCGCCGCGGTCGACGCCGAGCTTGATGGTGCTGCCGAGCGCCGACCAGGCATCGGCTTCCTTGCGCTCGACCGCAACCAGGATGTCGCCGTTGGCGGCATAGCCGCTGACGAGCTTGAGCTTGAGGCCTGCGAATTCCTTGAGCAGAAGCGGCATGTCATGGGCGTTGGAGCCGGGCCCGGTCGTGCCCGCGATCAGTTCGCGACCGGAGGCCTTGAGCTCCTGGAACGTCTTGTAGGGAAGGTCGGCGCGGATCGAGAACAGGGAGCCGTCCACCCCCGACGAGCCCAGCCACTGGAACCTGTTCACGTCGAAACGCACCGCCGGCAGTTTCGCCAGCTGTGCCATGGCGATGTTCGGATTGGCTGCCAGGATGGTGAGGCCATCGGGCTCGGCGACGTTGAACACGTGACCGGACGCGACGAGGTGGGCGCCGCCCGGCATCTGGCGAAGAATGACGGTCGGGTTGCCGGGGATGTACTTGCCCAGGTGGCGGGTCACGAGCTGCGCGGCGATCGAGAGGCTTCCCGAAAGCCGCGCGCCGATCACGACCGTGACGGTCTTGCCCTTGTAGAAATCGGTCTGGGCCTGTGCAGGCGCTTGCAGCACCGGGACGAGCAGGCAGGCGGCGAGCAGCCCCGCCATCAGCATCCTACGCATGGTGTCCTCCCCAGGACGATCAGGACTTGATAGGGTGGGCGCACCGGGGGGCGCCCACCCTTGCGATCACGATTCTTGTTTGCCGTTCGGGTCGGCGCAGCGCCGGTTGCGCTTTTGCCGCCCGGCGGATGTAGTCGGTTATTCGCCGACCTTCAGATATTTGTTCATCGCCTCCAGCACCGGCGGCGGCTGATTCAGGAGGTCGCCGAACCATTTGGTCACCTGCTCGGCGGAAATCGGCTCGATATTGATCTTGGCCTTCTTCGCTTCCGCAAGCAGGGCCGGATCCTTGAGCGCCTTCGCCAGCGCTTCGCGCAGCATGGCAACGCGCTCGGGCGGCGTCCCCGGCCGCACCGCGAAGGCGCGTCCGATCGACTGCGGAATGCCGCGGATCGCCATCAGTGAGCGGCCGATGTCGCTGGTGGCGAGCGACTCATCGGTGGGCAGGTGGTTCCAGTTCGGTACCGGGGTCCGGGTGCGGACCAGGGGCCGTACGGCGCCGCGGTCGACGGCCAGCTGGATCGTGGTGGCGAGCGCCGAATAGGCATCGGCTTCCTTGCGCTCGACTGCAAGCAGGATGTCGGAATTGGCGGCATAGCCCGCCACCAGCCGCAGCTTGAGCCCCGCGAATTCCTTGAGCAGGAGCGGCATGTCATGGGCGTTCGAGCCCGGCCCGGTGGTGCCGGCGACGAATTCCTGGCCGGAGTCCTTCATTTCCTTGAAGGTCTTGAACGGCAGCGACGCGCGGATCGAGAACATCACGCCGTCGGGGCCGGACGAACCGAGCCAGATGAATTTGTTCGCGTCGAAGCGCACGTTTGGCAGCTTGGCGAGCTGCCCCATGGCGACGTTCGGGTTGGCCGCCAGGATGGTCAGGCCATCAGCTTCGGCGACATTGAAGATGTGATTGGTGGCGTTGAGGTGAGCGCCGCCCGGCATCTGCCGGTTGATCACGTTCGGGTTGCCGGGGATGTGCTTGCCGAGATGCCGGCCGACGATCTGTGCGGCCACGGCCAGGCTTCCCGTCTTGGCGCCGATGACGATCGACACGGTCTTGCCTTTGTAGAAATCCGATTGCGCCTGTGCCGGCGACAGCGCCAGCACCAGCGCGCCGGCTAGGACGCCGGTTCGAATTCCTGCATGTCGTTTCACTATCATCGACGGCTCCCTGCATGTTGTTGAAAAGTTGATGGATTCTGGCGCACCGTGCGAGGCTTTTGCAAGCGCCCAGTTCCGACGCTCCAGTGGCCACTTGTCGCATCGGCGTGGTGATGCAGTATCACGATCCCTCGCGATCACAAACGGCAAGGCGAGTGCAAGCCCCCGACTACAATTTCGTTCAGTTCCACGGCCAGACGTCCGGCAGCACGCTGCACCGGGAGCTCACAGCCATGTGGGCGGCGATCCGTGCGGACACCGGCGGCCGCGTGGCTGCGACGGTGCATGCGGAGAACAACGCGATCGCGGGTGGCGATCCGGCGGCGCTGCGCATGCTGATCGACGGCGAGATCCAGTTCTACACGCTGATGGGCGGCATCATCGGGACGGTCGTGCCGGTCGCCGAAGTGCAGCAGATGCCGTTTGCGTTCAAGAGCACGGCGCAGGCCCATCGGGCGATCGATGGGCCGCTCGGCCTCCATATCGGCGCGGAAATGGCCGCGAAGGGCATGCATCTGCTCCCGGGTGGAGGCTTCGACAACGGCATGCGGCAGATTGCCGGCTCGCGCGCCGTGGCGGCGCCGGACGACCTCGCCGGCGTGCGTATTCGCGTACCGCCGGGAGAATTGATCCGAGACACGTTTTCGGCATTCGGCGCCGAGCCGGTCGTCATCCCGGCAAACCAGCTCTACGGCGCGCTCGCGCGCGGGCAGGTATCCGCACAGGAGAATCCGCTCGCCGTGATCGAGGGCTTCCGGCTCTACGAACTGGTGACGCATGTCAGCATGACCAATCACATCTGGTCGGGCTTCAACCTGATGGCGCACCTGCCAACCTGGTCGAAGCTGCCTGACGAGATCAAGGCCGTCATCGAGCGCAATGTCGTCGCCTTCGTGCGCCGTCAGCGGCTGGAGCAGGATGCGTTCAACGCAAGACTGCGGACCGATCTTGCGCAATGGGGGCTCGTCTTCAACGACGTCAACCAAGTACCGTTCCGGGCGCGCCTCGGTGGAGTCTACCGCGCCTGGAGGGAACGGCTGGGCGGGACCTGCTGGGCCTTGCTGGAAGCCGAGACCGGCCCGCTCGGCTGACATTGTGTCCGCTACGGCGCGGCCCTAAATTGGCGGCCGGCGGTCCGAGGCGGTAGCGCCTGGCCGCGAGAAGGATGCCGATGATATCGCGCCGCGGTGCCTTGCGGATCGCCGCCGGTTCAGCCGTCCTGGCATTGGCCGGTGGCCGCGCACATGCGGCCAGCGATGCGAAGCAAGCGATGGCGGAATTCCTTGGTGGCCGCGTCGCCGAGCCCGGGCGTATCACGCTTGATCTGGCCCCGTCGGTGGAGGATGGCAACAGCGTGCCGCTCTCGGTCGCGGTCGAGAGCCCGATGCGTGCCGACGACCATGTTAGCGAAGTCTTGGTGGTGGCCGATGGCAATCCATGGCCCCGGGTGGCACTTTTCCAGTTGACGCCGCTGGCCGGCCGGGCGGCGTTCTCCACGCGTGTCAGGCTGGCGGCGCCTCAGAACGTGATCGTGCTGGCGAGGATGAACGATGGCCGCGTGTTCACGGCGCGACAGCATGTCGTCGTGACCATCGGCGCCTGTTCCAACTAGGCGAGCACTCCAATGCCCACCCAGCCGCGCATCCGGATGCCCAAGTTCGCCAAGAAGGGCGAGGTGATTCAGATACGCACGCTGGTCTCACACGTGATGGAGTCGGGCCAGCGCCGCGATGCGGACGGCAAAACGATCCCGCGTAACATCATCAATCGCTTCTCGTGCACTTTCAACGGCCGGCCGGTGTTTGCCTGCGATATCGAGCCGGCGATCGCCGCCAATCCGTATATCGAATTCTCGGCACGGGTGGAGGAGAGCGGTAGCTTCCGCTTCACCTGGACGGCCGATAACGGTTCGGTAATCGACGCGGTCGAACGAATTTCGGTGCACGGCTGAATTTCGAGAGACGAATCGTCTTGCGCGCGACACGTCCATGGAAAGCCGTTCTGTGCGGGTGCCTGTTGGCGTATGCTTGCGGTGCTTCCGCACAAAAGGGGGATCTTGAGTTCGGCCGGTATCTTGCCACCGAGTGCCTGACTTGCCATCGTAGTACGACGCCCGGTGGCGCCATCCCCAATATCTTCGGGATGGCTGCCCCGCGATTGACAATCCTGATCAAGGCCTACCGCGACAAGCAGCTGCCCAATCCGGTGATGCAGACGATCGCGGGCCGGCTCAAGGACGACGAAATCGAGGCGCTTGCGCATTATTTTTCGATCACCAAGAGCCCCTGAGATTCTACGGGAGGGACAACCATGACGGACCTGACACGCCGCAGATTTACCGGACTCGCCGGCGCCACCTTGGCGGCGGCGGCCACGCCGCTGTTCGCGCCCGCGGTAGTCGGGCAGCCGAAGGCGAAGGCCAGGCTGGTGGTGATCGGAGGCGGCCCCGGCGGCGGCACGGTGGCACGCTACGTCAATAAGGAGGCGGCCGGCGCGATCGACGTAACCATGATCGAGCCGATCCAGAATTTCACCACCTGCTTTTTCTCCAACCTTTATGTCGGCGGCTACCGCTCGTTCCAGTCGATCACCCACAACTACAGCAAGGTGCGCAAGGAGGGCGTCCGCATTGTGGCCCAGCGCGCGGGCGCCATCGACCGCGACAAAAAGCGGGTCATGGTCGGCAAGCAGAGCATACCTTACGACCGGCTCCTGATCGCGCCCGGGATCGACCTGAAGTGGGATTCGGTGGCCGGCTATTCGGAGGCTGCCGCGCAGGTCATGCCGCATGCCTGGAAGCCGGGCGCGCAGACGCAGCTCCTGGTGAAGCGCCTCAACGCCCTCAATGACGGCGCGCTGATCGTGATGATCGCGCCGCCCAATCCCTATCGCTGCCCGCCCGGCCCGTATGAGCGCGTGTCCATGTTTGCCCACGTGCTCAAAGCCAAGGGCCACAAGAAATCGAAGATCGTCATCGTCGACCCGAAACCGAACTTCTCCAAGCAGGGATTGTTCATGGAGGGCTGGCAGCGGCACTACCCGGGGATGATCGAGTGGCAGGATCCCAAGGTCCACGGCGGGATCAAGGGCGTGAATCCCAAGACCAACGAGGTGATCACCGACCTTGCCACCTACAAGGCGCAGCTCGTCAACGTGATTCCGGCCCAGACTGCCGGCCAGATCGCACTTTCGGCAGGGCTTGCCGACAAATCGGGCTTCTGTCCGATCGATCCCGAAAACATGCGTTCGAAGATGGACGCCAACATCTACGTGGTCGGTGACGCCTGCATCCCCGGCGACATGCCGAAATCGGCGTTCTCCGCCAATAGCCAGGCTAAGGTGGCGGCAATGATGATCCGCGGCGAGCTCATGGGCGCTAAGACCTTCCCGGCGCGCTACTCCAACACCTGCTGGAGCCTGATCGAGACCGACGACGACGTGAAGGTCGGCGGCACCTACGAGGCGCAGGGTGGCATCATCAAGGCGTCGTCCACCTTCATTTCCAAGCCCGGCGAACCGGCCGACATCCGCAAGCAGAACTACCAGGAGTCGATCGACTGGTATAACGGCATCGTCGCCGACATTTTCGGCTGAGCCGACGGCAACGCCGAACAAGGCGGCGGCCAAAGGCCGCCGTGCGTCAGGGCTGGCGCTTGTCGGCCTGCTCCCGCAGCTTCGCGAGCGTTTCGCCGATCGGTGCGAGCGCGGCGCGCGCCGCTTCGCGGCTGCCGATATCAATGACGATCAACGCGGTGACCAGCCGCATGTCGATGTCCATCATGGTGGCGGCATCGGCATTGTCGCCGTCGAACCCGGCTGCCCGGCGATTGTCGAGCCGCGCGATCAGGCCCTGCCATTCCTGCCGCAGCAGCCGCACCTCGGTCGCGGTCTGCTCGCGTCCGGAGGTATCGAGCGTGCGCAGCGCAAAATGATACTGCGCCGCGGTGCGCTCGATTGCGGCGGCGAAATCGCCGAGGTCGTCGGCTGCTGCCGGTCGGGCGGCGGCCAGCGCAAGGGCCAGGAAAAGCGTGCGTCCGAAGGCCGGTGTCATGGTTGCTCGATAGCTGCAGGTCGGGCTATCTAACCACGGCAACCTTGCGGAAAGATTGAAGACAATGTCGAAACTGAAATTATCCGTGGCGATCGGCAATTACGACCGGGCACGCCCGCTGTTCGACGGCCAGGTCCAGATTGACGGGGTCGATCCCGTTTTCATGATGCTCCCGCCAGAGGAAATCTTCTTTCGCGCCTTTCGCACCCTGGATTTCGACATCTGCGAACTGTCGATGTCGAGCTTTACGGTGAAGACCTCGCAGGGCAACTGCCCCTATGTCGGCATCCCAGCGTTCGTGTCGCGCATGTTCCGCCACAACTGCATCTATGTGCGCACCGACCGCATCAGGAAGCCGCAGGACCTCAAGGGCAAGAAAGTCGGGCTGCCGGAGTTCCAGCTCACCGCCTGCGTCTGGGCGCGCGCGATCCTGCAGGACGATTACGGTGTGAAGCCCTCCGACATCACCTGGGTGCGGGGAGGGATCGACGATCCGACCCGGCCGGAGAAGATCACCATCAAGCTGCCGCCGGGCGTGACGATGGTCGATGCGCCTGAAGGCAAGACCATCTCGCAGCTCCTGGAGTCGGGCGACATCGACGCCTTCATCGCGCCGCGAGTGCCGCGGCTCGCCGGCAAGGCCAATCTCAACATCGGCTGGCTGTTCCCCGATCCGATCGCGGCCGGCAAGGACTACTTCAAGCGCACCGGCATCTTCCCGATCATGCATGTGACCGGCATCCGCCGCACGCTGGTCGAGCAGCATCCCTGGCTGCCGGCGGCGGTGTTCAAGGCGCTGGAGCAGTCAAAGGCGAAATGCCTGGAGGAATTGGAGGACACGGCCACGTCGAAGGCCACGCTGCCGTTCCTCGACGAGCAGATCCGCGCCGCACGCGAATTGATGGGCCACGATTACTGGTCGTACGGATTGGAGAAGAACCGCAAGGTGCTGGAGACGTTTCTGCGGCATCATCATTCGGAGAACCTGTCGCAACGGCTCGTGACGCCGGAGGAGATGTTCCATCCCTCGACGCACGAAAGCTTCACGATATGACGTAGTATTGCTGTCGTCCCCACGAAAGCAGGAACCCGGTAATCGCCGGGTGGCGATTGATTGAGACCATGCCTGCTTGATCCCGGGCCTCGCGCAACCGCGCTCGCCCGGGATGACAGCAGGATTTGTGTCGACGGCGACTACTTCTTCGCCGGCGCCTCGGTGCCGCGCAGCATCGCCGCCGTCGCCACCGCCGAATAGCCAGGCTCGACCCGCACGTCCACCACAGCGACATGCCCGGCCTCGACCGAGGCAATCGCCTTCTGGAACGTCGCCACCAGGTCGTCCTGCCTGGTGACCGGGCCGAAGCCTTGCGCGCCCTGCGAGCGGGCGAGCGCAGCAATGTCGATGTCGGGCTCGGAGATGCGCTGGCCGATCCAACGGTTTTCCGGGGGACGTGACCGAATCCGCGCCACGCGCTCCTGGTGCAGCTCGTCGTTGAAGAACGAGCGGTTGTTGGCGACCACGATCATCATCGGGATCTTGTAGTGCGCCGCGGTCCAGACCGCGGTGTTGGCCATCATGAAGTCGCCGTCGCCGCACACCCCTATCACCAGCCGGCCGGAGCCCTTCAGCGCCAGCGCTGTGCCGACCGTGTTGCCGGGGCCGCCGCCGACGCCGCCGCCGCCCTCCGAGCCCACGTAATCGAGCGGATGCTGGAACGGCCAGGTGGCGCCGTCCCACGACAAGGAGATGTGGGCCAGCGTGACGTCGCGGTCGCCGCAGGCGAACTTCAGGCCGCGCACGAGGTCGTTCACGACCAGCTTGCCGGTGGACAGGTCGGGCTTGTCGCGTTTGGGCAGCGCGCGCTTGGTGAACGGCTTGGCCGTGAAGCCGAGCGCCTTGTTGAGCGCGGGCACGCCTTCGTCGGGCGTGACCGGCAACAGCACGTCGACCGCAGGCAGGCCCTGGTAGTCCATGCTCCAGCCGCGATGGATGCGGAAATCGTTGGTGATGGAGATCACCTTCGCCGTCGGCGGCTCGTCGCCGAACGTGACCTTGAACACGCCGCCGAGGTCGACCCAGTCGAGATTGACAATGACGTCAGCGTTCTTCACGGCCGCCTGCGCATCGGGCGGGATGGCGCTGCCGGCGGGGACCGCGGCCATCTGCGGATGATCGGTCGGGAACGACGCCCCGATCTTCAATTCGGTGACGACCTTGGCCTTGAGCCCTTCTGCGAATGCGACGCGCTCGTTCCAGGCATCGATGCTGCGCGAGGTGCGGCCGCACAGGATCACGATGTTCTTCGCACCTTTGAGGATGTCGACGGCCTTCTTCACCATCTCCGCCGACGGCGCGGTGTCGGTCTGCGGCATGAAACGCGCGGGATCCACCGGCGCCAGCGGCTCGGTGAGCTTGGCTTCCTGCAGTTCGGCGTCGAAGTTGATATAGACCGGGCCCTGCGGCGTGGTGTTGGCGATCCAGTTGCCGCGGTAGATCGCCTCGCGCGAGGCGGCGGGCGACGAGGGCTGGTCGTCCCACTTGGTGTAGTCGCGGATCAGCGCGCCCTGGTCGCGTGCGGTGTGAATCCAATCGATCCAGGGACGGCGCTTGTGGGCGTCGACCGGGCCGGTCGCACCGACGATCACGACCGGCATGCGGTCGCACCAGGCATTGAACACCGCCATGGTGGAATGCATCAGGCCGACATTGGAGTGCACCGCGGCCGCCATCGCCTTGCCGGTGACCTTGGCGTAGCCGTGTGCGATCGAGACCGCGACCTCTTCGTGCAGGCACAGGATCATCTGCGGCGTCTCGTTGCCGAGATAGTTCACGATCGAGTCGTGGATGCCGCGATAGCTGGCGCCGGGATTGAGCGCGATATAGGGGATCTTGAGGTCGCGCAGCGCGTCGGCGATCACGTCCGAGCCCCAGCCCGGCGCATTGGCCGCAGTCAGGTTGGCGGGACGGTCGATTTCCTTGAGGGAGGGATGGGCGTCAGTCGTGATCGCGGCGGCGGGCGCCACCTTGGCTGTTGCAGTGCTCACTGGACAATCCTTGTTTTTCGGGCGGAACTTGCCGCCGCCATCAAACCGGATCAGCGGCCTTCGCGCAACCGCGCCAGCAGCCGCACGCCGGCATAGCCGTCTGGCTCCATGCCAACCTTGCGCTGGAAGTCGCTGACCGCCTTCATGGTGCCGGCTCCGACACGGCCGTCGACACCTTTGGTATCGAAACCAAGCGCGGTGAGGCGGCGCTGGATTTCCTGGATTTCGGCCAGCGTCGGCGGGCGTTCGCCGCCCGGGAACTTGGGGGCGATCAGGTCACCGCCCCCGATCACGTCCGCCAGGTGAACGATCGCAAGCGCATAGTTCATCGAAGGATTGTAGCTGCGCACCGCATAGAAGTTCGGACCGAGCAGGAATCCCGGGCCGCCTTGCACGGGGACCCAGAGTCGCGCGGTCGATTGCGGGGAGGGGAACGGCCGGCCGTCGGCGCGCCGGACGCCGGCTTTCTGCCAGGCGTCATAGGTCCGCGAGGCGTCGCCGCCGCGCCCTTTCGCAATCACCTCATAGCCCCAATGTTCGCCGCGGCGGTACTTCCCCCGGTTGATGAGATAGCGAGCGGTCGAGGCAAGCGCGTCGTCGGGCCGTCCGAACGGACTGACGCGGCCGTCGCCGTCGTAGTCGATGCCGACATTGAGCCAGACTTCCGGCATCCACTGGGTATGCCCCATGGCGCCAGCCCAGGAGCCGCGCATCTCGGTGGGGTTCGACCAGCCACGCTCGACGATACGCAGCGCGTTGATCAGCTCCTGCTCCCAGTAGGTGCGTCGTCGCGCTTCGCCCCAGGCGAGCGCCGCCAGTGAGGGGAAGACCGGCCGCATGTGGTTTCTCTGCACATCGTGGTCGCCATAGGCGCTCTCGATGCCCCACAGCGAGAGCAGGATCAGGCGCGAGACGCCGGTGTCCTTCTGGATGCGCGACAACAGCGCGCCGTGCTCCTTGAGCTTCTCCTTGCCGGCCTGGATGCGCCAGTCGGAGACGCGGCGGTTCAGATATTGCCAGAGCTTCTCCTTGAACTCGGGCTGGTTGCGGATCGCGGCAAATACCGACGTGTCTGGCTTGAGCCCGACCATGACGCGCGTATAGGTCGCGTCCGAAACCCCGCGCGCCAGCGCGCGGGGGCGGAAACTCTCCACCCATTGCGGGAACGGCCGTGAGCCCTGCGCATGCGCGTGCAAGGGTATGGCAAGAGCGCTCGTGAGCATCGGCAGGAACGCGCGGCGGGAGAGAGGTTCGGTCATGGCGTAGCCTCGCGCACGAATCCGTGTCTGCGACTCCGTTGCTACCAACTCCGCCCATTGCCGCGACCCGCAGAAGCCCTGGCGCAGACGGGTCGGGGGGTGAGCGGGACCCAGGTCTACTCAAATCGACAAAGGGCGACGAAATCTTCGCCCATAACCGCGGCAGGACGATGGTTCAGTCCTTCGCCCGCTCGACATAGGAGCCGTCCGCGGTCATCACCACAATACGGGTGCCGGTGCCGACGAAGGGTGGCACCATGGTGCGCACGCCGTTCGACAGCAGCGCCGGCTTGTAGGACGAGGCGGCGGTCTGCCCCTTCACGGTCGGTTCGGTCTCGGTCACTTCGAGCACCACCTTCTGCGGCAGTTCCATCGAGACCGGCGTGCCCTCATGGACGGACATCTTCACCTTCATCTCCGGCTGGAGATAGGCCGCCTGGTCGCCGACCATGTCCTCGGCAAGGGTGACCTGGTCGTAGGTTTCGGCGTTCATGAAATGGAAGCCTTCGCCGTCCTGGTACAGGTACTGGAAGTCCTGTTCCTCCACGTGCGCCCGCTCGACCTGGTCGGTGGTCTTGTAGCGATGCGCGACCTTTACGCCGTCCGAGATGCGGCGCATGTCGACCTGCGTGGTCGGCGTGCCCTTGCCAGGATGGAAGCTTTCGGCGTTCAAGACGACGTAGAGTTTACCGTCGTCGAGTTCGAGGATATTGCCTTTGCGGAGCGAGCTGGCGATGACCTTCACGAATCTGCATCCTTGCTTGTGCGGCGGGCGGCGGGCGGCCGCCATGTCGGGGCGCAACATACCGATCCTGCGCCCGACCGCCAGCGATTTTCACGCCCTTCAGCAGGGCTTTGGGGGCTGAATCGATGGCCAACCGACCCCGTTTCTGGGCACCCAACATCCACGCCGAGCGCCGGCCGTTCTTGCTGGCACGGGGCGAGATCGTCCGTGCGGTGCGGGACCTGTTTGCGGTCATGGAGTTCGTCGAGGTGGAGACCGCCATCCTCCAGGTCTCCCCCGGCAACGAAACCCATATCCATGCCATGCGCACCGAGCTGGCCTCGCCCACCGGGCGGGACCGCCGCTTCCTGCGCACCTCGCCGGAATTCGCGTGCAAGAAGCTCCTGGCGGCGGGGGAACGGCGGATCTTCGAATTCGCCCGCTCGTTCCGCAATCGTGAGAGCGGGCCGCTGCATCACCCGGAATTCACCATGCTGGAATGGTACCGGGCGCACGGCCAGTACGAATTGCTGATCGAGGATTGCATGGCGGTCGTTGCCTGCGCCGCCCAGACCAGCGGCGCCCGGGAGTTCTCACACCGCGACCGCAGCGCCAACCCGTTCGCCGAGCCCGAGCGGCTGACGGTTGCCGAAGCCTTCGACCGTTACGCCGGGATCGACCTGATGGCCGCACTGCCGCCGGAGGGACCCGACCGGCGGCATTTTGCGATGCTGGCGATCGATGCCGGTGTGAACGTCCCGCAGGAAGACAGCTGGAGCGACATTTTCAGCCGCGTCCTGGTCGAGAAGATCGAGCCGCATCTGGGCAACGGCCGAGCGACCATTCTCGATGAGTACCCGGCGGTCATGTCGGTTCTGGCGCGGCCGAAGCCGCGCGATACCCGCGTCGCCGAGCGCTTTGAGCTGTATATCTGCGGCGTCGAGATTGCCAACGGCTTCGGTGAACTGACCGATCCAGTCGAACAGCGGCGCCGGCTCGCGGCCGAAATGGCGGAGAAGGAGCGCATCTATCACGAGCGCTATCCGATCGACGACGATTTCATCGCCGCGTTGCGCGCGATGCCGGCGTCCTGCGGCGTGGCACTGGGATTCGACCGGCTGGTGATGCTGGCGACCGGCGCCACCCGCATCGATCAGGTGATGTGGACGCCGGTCGACGAGCCGTGATTTGATAGCGCAATCTCGCACTGAAGGGGGGAGACAACATGCGTCGATCGTTCGCAATTGTGCTGGCCGCGCACTGGCTTACGCCGAAGCCATGCGCAAGGCCGGCGGCAAGGTCGACGTGGTGAGCCTGCCGGGGCGCGGCATCAAGGGCAATTCGCACATGCTGATGATGGACAAGAACAATCGGACGGTCCTGGATGTCATTGCCAGATGGCTGGTCGACAAAGGGCTGGCGGAGAACTGAAATGGCGCTTGCACTCTATCACAACGACATGTCGCTGTGCGCGCAGAAGGTGCGCGTCTGTCTGGCCGAGAAAGGCCTGCCCTGGGAAGACCGCCATCTTGTGTTGCGCGACGGCACCCATCAGCAGGACTGGTACCGCAAGCTCAATCGCCGTGCGGTCGTGCCGACGCTGGTGGATGGCGACAAGGTGATCCCGGAATCCAACGTGATCCTCGAATATCTGGAGGACGCCTATCCCGAACCGCGGCTGTCGCCCCGGGATGCCTACGGTCGCGCGATGATGCGGCTGTGGACCAAGCAGCTCGACGAGGACATCCATGATGCCAGCGCGGCCATCATCAGCTTTGGCATTGCGTTCCGCCACCAATATCTGGAGCGCGGTGAAGCCGGCAAGGCGATGCTCGAGCAGATTCCGAACCTGTTCAAGCGCGAGCGCCGCCGCGACGTGATCGAAAAGGGACCCGATTCCGTCCATTTCGTCATTGCGGTGCAGCGTATGCTCCAGCTACTCGACGAGATGGAGGAGGCGCTTGCCAGGCATCGCTGGCTCGCCGGCGACGAATACACGCTCGCCGATGTCGCGTTCACGCCCTATCTCCTGCGGCTTGAGCATCTCGACATCCTGGGCATGGTGGCCGGCCGACCGCACGTCGCCGACTGGTATGCTCGCTGTCAGGCGCGTCCGAGTTTTGCGGATGCCCTACGCAAGTGGGAAAACCCGAAATACCTTGCGCTGATGAAGCAGCGTGGCGAACAGCATTGGCCGCAGGTTCGCGCCATCATGGCTGCGGCTTGAAGGCGCGCCTCACGCGCCGGCTGGCGTGCTAGCATCGCCTGCGAGCACGATGAAAGGGCATTTCATGACCGCACTCCGCACCTTCCACCTGATCCTGGCCACAGGTCTCACCTGTGCTGTCGCACAGCCCGCATCCGCGCAGACCTATCCGACCCAGTCGATCAATGTGGTCGTTGCCTTTGCCGCCGGCGGGATCGCCGACGGCATCGGCCGCCTGGTCGGGCAGAAGCTCGGCGAGCGGCTGAAGCAGAACGTCGTCGTCGACAATCGCGGCGGGGCCGGTGGCAATCTCGCCGCCCGCGCCGTAGCCGGCGCGACGCCCGACGGCCACACGCTGCTCGCCACCACGACGGCGCTTGCGGTCAACGAGACCGCCTCGAAGAACCGGGGCTACAACACCTCCGATCTGCGCGCGGTCGCCATCGTCGCGATCAGCCCGGACGTGCTGGCGGTGCATCCGAGCAATCCCGCCAAGACACTCAAGGAGTTCCTGGCCAATGGCAGGACCAAGGAATTCACCTACGGCAGCGCCGGCGTCGGTACCGCCCCGCATATCGGCGCGGAATACCTGTTCAAGGAGATCGCCAAGGTGAAATACGTGCACGTGCCATTCAAGGGCGGTGCACCTGCGGTCACCGCCGCGCTCGGCAACCACGTCAACGCGCTCGTGCTCACGCTGCCCACGGTGACGCCGCACATTAGGGAAGGACGGTTGCGCGGGCTCGGCCTCGCCAGCGAGAAGCGCGTCGCGGCGGTGAAGGACGTGCCGACCTACCGCGAGATGGGCATTGACGTGTTGTCAGGCTCGTGGGTCGGCTTCTTCGCGCCGGCCAAGACGCCCGACGCGATCGTGGTCCGGCTCAATACCGTGATCAACGAGATCATGAAGGAGCCCGACGTGCTGGCGACCCTTGCCAAGATCGGTTTTGACCCGATCTTCAAGAACCATCCGGAGACGGATTCGTACTTCAAGAGCGAGATCGGCAACTGGGCCAAGATGGTTCGCGCCGCCGGCGTGGCCAACTGATTGACCTTCCGGTTGCCGGTCGCGGGCGTTATGCCCCGCGCAAAAGGACATCCGCTAACGACCGCTCGACGGATCGACGCCACATTGCCAAGCAACGCGTCTTGCGGGTACTGGACTGTCCGTTGTCGCGGAGGCTGACGCCGCGGCGCATAGCGAGGATATCCGAATGACACGATCGGTCGGGAAGTCGCTGCACACGCTGGAAACCTTGGCTGCGGCGCGCCTGATCCCGCGTCAACGGATGCGCGAAATCGAGCAGGTCGCGGGGCGCTATGCGGTATCGCTGACCCCGGACATTGCCGCACTGATCGATCCCGTCGATCCGGATGACCCGATTGCGCGGCAGTTCGTGCCCGACCCGGCCGAGTTGCACACGACGGCCGAGGAGACCGCCGACCCGATCGGGGACGACGCGCACACGCCGGTCGAGGGTATCGTACACCGCTATCCGGACCGCGTGCTGCTCAAGCTCGTACATATCTGCCCGGTCTATTGCCGCTTCTGCTTCCGACGCGAGATGGTGGGACCGGGAAAGCGCCCGACGCTCTCGCGCGCCGCGCAGAATGCAGCGCTGGCCTATATCCGCACGCATCCCGAAATCTGGGAAGTCATCCTGACCGGCGGCGACCCGCTGATCCTTTCGCCGCGGCGGCTGCGGGAAATCATGCGCGCGCTGGATGCGATCGACCACGTGAGGATCGTGCGCGTGCATACGCGCATGCCGGTGGCCGATCCGGACAAGATATCACCGACCCTGGTTCGCGCACTCAAGGCGCGCGGCAAGGCGACCTATGTGGTGCTGCACGCCAACCATCCGCGTGAGCTGAGCGCGCGCGCCCGTGCCGCCTGTGCGCGCATCGTGGATGCTGGCATTCCAATGCTGAGCCAGAGCGTGCTGGTCCGCGGCGTCAACGACGATGCAGCGACGCTGAGCGAACTGATGCGGACGCTGGTCGAGAACCGCATCAAGCCCTATTACCTGCATCACGGCGATCTTGCGCCTGGGACAGCGCATCTGCGCACCACCATCGGCGAAGGCCAGGCCTTGATGCGCGCGCTGCACGGCCGGCTTTCCGGATTATGCCAGCCGACCTACGTGCTCGATATTCCCGGCGGCCACGGCAAGTCGCCGGTCGGGCCGACGTACCTTTCGCGGTCGGATGATGGTGCCTGCCTGGAGATCGAGGATTTCAACGGGCGCAGGCACACCTATCCTCCGTCTCCCTGAGGGCCGACAGATGACACGCTTTTGCAGAGCGGCGTTCGGTATAGCGATCGGGGTGGGAGCGCTGATCGTTGGGTCAGCCCGCGCCGACGATTTCTTTGCCGGTCGGACGGTCAACCTCATCGTCGGCACCGATGTCGGCGGCGGGTTCAGTATCTACGGCCGGCTGATATCCCGGCATCTTGGCCGCCACATCCCCGGTAATCCCTCGGTGGTGATGCGAAACATGCCGGGCGCCGGCGGCAGCACGGCGTCGAACTATCTCTACCGGGTTGCCGCCAAGGATGGCACGGTAATCGGAGCGGTCGCACCCAACGCCATCCTCGGTCCGCTTCTGGACGAGAACCAGCGGCAGTACGAACCCGGCAGGTTCCAGTATCTCGCCGGCGCCGAGCGCGGCACGCGGCTGTGCATGACGTTCCAGCACTCCAAGGTGCGCAGCTTTGACGACGCGCTCCGGCAGCGCGCGATCATCGGCGCCACGTCGGCCGGGAGTCCGACCCGTGAATACGCGGCGATGGTCAAGCACGCGACCGGCGCGCGGTTCGACATCGTCTCGGGCTACAAGGGGCCGCCGCACCTGTTTCTGGCAATGTCGCGCGGGGAGATCGACGGCGTCTGCGGCCTCGACTGGTCGGCGCTGAAGTCGCAGCAGCCGGAATGGTTGCGCGAAGGCAAGCTCAATTTGCTGGTGCAGGCATCGATGCAGCCCGAGCCGGAACTGGCGCGGCTCGGCGTGCCGTTGTTGTCGGGCTACGTGAACGATGCCGTCGATCGCCAAGCCGTGGATTTGATGGTGTCTTTCCAACAGGCATTCGGAAAATCCTACTTGGTTCCGCCGGAGGTGCCGGCGGCAAGGGTCCGCATCCTGCGCGATGCATTCAATGCCGCGCTCAAGGACACGGAATTGCTGGCCGAGGCCGCCAAGCTGCGGATCGAGATCACGCCGCAGACCGGCGAGGAGGTGCAGCGCGTGGTACGGGACGTGTATGCGGCGCCGGCAAGCGTGGTCGAGCGCTTGCGCCGGATCGTGGAGCCGTAGTTCAGCTCTCGTGGCCGGCCTGCACCGTCTGGGCCAGCACGCCGGTCTTCTTGCGCTGGCGCAGGAACGGCAGGAACAGCGCGGCCACCACCATGATCCAGATCGAGATGGCAAGCCAGGAGGAGAACAGGATGGTCAGGTCGCCCTGGCCGATCCGCATCGAGCGCAGGAAATAGGTCTCGAACAGCGGGCCCATGATCACGCCGATCAGCATCGCTGAGATCTCGTATTTGCCTTTGCGCGCGAAGTAGCCGACGACACCGAAGAACAGTGCGAGCCCCATGTCGAAGATGTATTCGCGTTCGGAGAAGGCCGCGATCGTTACGAGCGACAGGATCAGCGGGACGAGGAACTTGGTCGGAATCCAGACCACGCGGCTCAGGTAGCGGGCCATCGGCAGGATCAGCAGGATCATGAAGATGTAGCAGACCAGCATCTGCATGTAGACCGAGTAGACCAGGTCGGGACGCTCGATGAACAGGCGCGGGCCAAGCACCACGCCGTGATAGGTCAGCACCAGCATCATGATCGCGCCGGTAGTACCGCCGGGAATGCCGAGCGCAAACACCGGCACCAGCGTGCCCGAAGTCACGCCGTTGTTGGCGGATTCCGGCGCGATCACCCCCGGCGGATGGCCGGTGCCGTAGAGCTCGGGAGTCTTCGAGAGCATCTTCGAATAGTGATAGGCGAGGAAGGCCGACACCGTCGCGCCGGCGCCCGGCAGGATGCCGATGATCAGGCCGATCAGTGAGGTCCAGATCGTTTGCCACCAGTAGCGGGCGTTGATGTACAGGCCCTCGAGCGTGTCGGCCCACTTCGCAGACTTGGCGGCCTGCAAGTCCTCGCTGCGCACGATGGTTTCACTTTCGAGCATCACGAACGCTTCGGAGATGGCGAACAGTCCGATCAGCGCCGGAATCAATGGCACGCCGTCATAGAGTTCGAGGAATCCGAAGGTCGCGCGCGGGGTGCCGAACACCGGATCGATGCCGATGGCGCCGATCATAAGGCCGAAGAAACCTGCGATCAGGCCCTTGAACAGGTCCTGCGCGGCGATGGCGGCGATCAGGGTAAGGCCGAAGACCATGACCGCCACCATCTCGACGCTGCGGAAATAGAGGCCGAGCTGTCCGAGCGCCGGCAACATCAGCACGGTGATGATGGTGGTGACGAGTCCGCCGAAGGCGGACGCCGCGAAGCAGCAGACCAGCGCCTGCTGCGCCTGCCCCTTCTTGGTCATCGGATAGCCGTCGAGCACGGTCGCCGCGGCGCCGCCCTCGCCGGGCATGTTGAACAGGATGGCTGGAATGCCGCCGCCGAGCTGGGTCGTGCAATACAGCGCAATCATGAAGGCCATGCCGGCCTCGATGTTGATGTAGAGCGTGAGCGGCAGGAGAATGATCAACGTATTCTGCGCGCTGAAGCCGGGTAGGATGCCGACGATGGTGCCCAGGATCATGCCGGGCAGGATCACCCACCACAATGCCAGCGAGCGCCCGAACAGGTCTGCGAGCAGCGAAACGGGGACGTCCACGTCAGGCTCCGATCCCGAAGGCCCAGGTGATCAGCCATTCGATCGGGCCATGTGGTAGGCGGCTGCTCACGAGATACATCAGCAGCACATAGACCACGGCACAGGTCGTTCCGGCCACGGCAACCAGCGTGGTGATGCGGTCGACTCCCAGCATCCACATCCCGGCGACGAGGCACAGGAACAGGCCGAGCGTGGTGCCGGTCCACGGCAGCGCGGCAACGAACAGGGCGATCAGGAGCCCCAGCACCAGACGCTGCCGGTTGAACAGCGTGTTGGCGAATATGTCGCCGGCACTGAAGGTCCCGCGCCCCTGGGCGATGCGGTACGTGGTGCGCGCCATGTGAAAGGTGCACAGCAGCAACAGCGGGACGCCGACTGCGACGCCGGCCGCGCGTGCCTCCCACACGAGGTCGGTGGTGGTCGCGAGATAATAGATGGCAAGCCCGCAGGCGAGCAGCGGAATGATGAAGTCGACCGCGAGCGGTTCAGGCTCGTCAGGCCGCTCGCCCTCGCGGGGATTGTCAGCCACGGTTCCCCCTGCTCCGGGTTGCATCCGGTCATTGCACTTGTTGGCGCGCCCTACGGGACTCGAACCCGTGTTTCCGCCGTGAAAGGGCGGCGTCCTAGACCGCTAGACGAAGGGCGCGCAAAACGCCGCGAGATATAGAGAGCTTTGATCGGAGGGGCAAGCAACAGCGGGATTCAACAGCGGATTCTGCTCTGGTCTGCGCCACGCCATACGCGGCGATCCCCACGGTCGCGGCCGTCCGTCCGGAAAACCGGGCGCCGACGGCTCTCCGGCCAGCCCCGAATTTGGTTTTCACGGCATCTTTCGCACCCGAATCCGGACCGGTATAAAGAGCGCACTCCGATTGTGCCGGGGGGCTTGCTTGTCGTTTCTGATCGAGTTCTGGCAATTCATGCGGGTGCGCAAGAAGTACTGGCTGCTGCCAGTGCTGCTGGTGTCGCTATTGTTCGGCGGCCTGATCGTACTCACCCAGGGCTCGGCGGTGGCGCCGTTCATCTACACGCTTTTCTAGCCGCGGGCTCCGACCGGGCGGTGTGGTGCGCGATCGTTTGTCGCGGCTACCAGTGGCCGGAATTCGGCATCGATTTCCACGGTTCCCGCGGCGGCAGCGGGGCACCCTTCTGCAACAATTCGATCGAATGCTTGTCGGGTGAGCGCACGAACGCCATGTTGCCGTCGCGGGGCGGCCGGTTGATGGTGACGCCGGCCTTCATGAGCCGCTCGCAGACCGCATAGATGTCGTCGACCTCGTAGGCGAGGTGGCCGAAATAGCGCGCCTCCCCGTAGTCCTCGGCATCCCAGTTGAAGGTCAATTCGACCTGTGGCGCGTCGCGGCCCTTGCTCTTGCTGGCGCCGAGCAAGGCTTCGTCCTCCGGTGCCGTCAGGAATACCAGCGTGTACCGGTTCTTGTCGTCGACCCGCCGTCGTGTTTCCTTGAGCCCGAGGCCGTTGCAGTAAAACGCGAGCGCGCGGTCGAGATCGCGCACGCGCAGCATGGTGTGCAGGTATCGCATGATAGTGGTTCCCACGGGTGGATGCGGACGAGCCGCCCACGCGATGATACACCACCACCGGTGGACGATCGCAGCCGAAATGATTCAATATCCCGTTCGGAGGCATGCGCAGGGACCGAGGCTATGATCGCATCCGATCTACAGACTGGGATAGCGCGGCTGCGTGACTTGGTCGCAACTGCAGGGACCGTGGTCCCGTTCACCGGCGCCGGCATCTCGACCGAATGCGGGATTCCGGATTTCCGGTCGCCCGGA
>Ga0073934_10004868_pt1 | contig 21613 bp, 26 predicted proteins | sample LarsenN4metaG_FD_76834 | JGI IMG/M metagenome (GOLD analysis project Ga0073934, IMG submission 76834) | Hot spring sediment bacterial and archeal communities from British Columbia, Canada, to study Microbial Dark Matter (Phase II) - Larsen... ...
GCGCACACGGGATCGATCCCCAGGACGTGGTCGCGGAGGTGCTGCTCGAGGCCAACGCGGTCAAGCGGCTGCTCGAGCCCTCCGACGTCGCCGACGCGGTCGTGTACCTGTGCGGGCCGTCCGCCTGGGCGCTGACCGGCGCCGCCTTCACCCTGGACGCCGGCTGGCTCGCGCACTGACCTCGGCGCCCCGGGTAGTATCGGCCGGGTGCGGCGCTCCCGCTACCTGATCGTCGGCGGCGGCATGACCGCCGACGCGGCCTGCCGGGGGATCCGCGACCACGACTCGGAGGGCACGATCGTGCTGGTCGGCGAGGAGCCGCACGAGCCGTACGCGCGCCCGCCGCTCTCGAAGGGGCTCTGGCAGGGCAAGGACGAGTCCTCGATCTTCCGGCGTACCGGCGAACTCGGGGTCGAGCTCGTGCTCGGACGGCGGGTCGTCGGGCTCGACCTCGACGCGCGGATCGCGACCGACGACGAGGGCGAGGAGTACGAGTACGAGCGGCTGCTGCTCGCCACGGGCGGGACTCCGCGCCGCCTGCCCGGCACCGACGAGGGCGTGGTCTACTTCCGCACGCTCGACGACTACCGCCTCCTGCGCGGCTGGGCGGGCGCCGGCGTGCGCGCCGTGGTCATCGGCGGAGGATTCATCGGCTCCGAGCTCGCGGCCGCGCTCGCGCGGAGCGGCTGCGCGGTGACGATGCTCTTTCCCGAGCCCGGCATCGGCGCGCGCCTCTTCCCGGGGGCGCTCGCGCGGTTCCTGAACGAGTACTACGAAGCGCAGGGAGTCGAGGTGCGTGCGGGCGCTCTCGTCGAAGGCGTCGTCCGCGAGGACGGACGCTTCCGGGTGCGGATCGCGGGAGGGGAGCCGCTCGCGGCCGACCTGGTCGTCGCGGGGCTCGGCATCGAGCCCCGCGCCGAGCTCGCCGCGGAAGCGGGTCTGGTGGTGGACGACGGCATCGTCGTCGACCCCTTCGGACGGGCCGGTGGCCGCGACGAGGCCTACGCGGCGGGCGACGTCGCCCGCTTCCCCGTCGGCGCCCTCGGCGGTAGCCGCCGGGTCGAGCACGAGGACCACGCGAACACGCACGGCGCTGCGGTGGGGGCGAACATGGCCGGGGCGGACACGCCCTACGACCACCTCCCCTTCTTCTACTCCGACCTCTTCGAGCTCGGCTACGAGGCCGTCGGCGACGTCGACTCCCGCCTGGAGACGGTCGAGGAGTGGGCGGAGCCGAACCGGAAGGGCGTCGTCGGCTACGTCGACGCCGAGGGGCGGGCTCGCGGCTTCCTGCTCTGGGACGTGTGGGGGAAGGTGGAGGCCGCCCGCGAGCTGATCCGTGCTGCCGGGCCGGTCGAGCGCGAGGCGATCCGCGCGCTCCTCGACTGAGCGACGGCGCTCAGGGGACCGGAGAGCGCCGGTCGTGGCCGGGCGGCGCCTCGATCCGCGCTCGCCGCCCGGCCCCGACCGCCCGCACCCGGCGGCGCCTCAGTCGTCGAGCACGAAGGTGACGAGCATGTTCACCTGGTACTCGGAGATCGAGCCGTCGTCGACGCGCACCTGCTGCTCCTTGATCCAGGCGCTTCGCACGTTCCGGAGCGTCTTGTTGGCGCGGTCGATCCCTGTCCTGATCGCGTCCTCGAAGCTGTCCGGCGAGGTCGCGCTGATCTCGGTCACGCGGGCGACTGCCATTGCCTGCCTCCTTCCGTCTCGGAGTGTCCGTCGAGGGAAGTGTGGCAGTGATGCAACGGTCGCGCCCGCGCCGGTCTCAGTCGAACGCGGGCGCGACCAGCAGGAAGAGCAACAGGGCGAGCGTCAGCGCGACGATCGCCAGGAAGATCCAACGGAGATCCGTTCCGACCACGCTTCTCCCCTCTCGTGTCGTCCGGTCAGTCGGGGCGCCCGGATTTGAACCGGGGACCTCTAGTCCCCCAGACTAGCGCGCTAACCAGGCTGCGCCACGCCCCGTGCGCTCGACACCTTAGCGGCTCCCGTGGGCAGGCCCGCCAGCCGCAGGCTCCACTGCTACGCCAGTCGCTTGTACAAGCGGTCGATCAACTCGGGCATCTGCTCGAGCTTCTCGGTGATGACGCGGATGCGGTACTCGCGGAAGTGCTCGGGCTCGACTCCCAGCGCCTTGGCGATGCGGGCGAGGACATCGTTCGAGGGCACGGGCCGGTTGCCGTGGACGATGTGGTTCAGGTAGCCGGCGGAGAGCCCCGCCTTCTCGGCGAGCCCTCGGTAGGTCGTCCCCGTCTCCGCCATCAGCCGCTCGATGGTGGGGCCCAGGCGGTCGACGCTGTATGTCCGGCGCTTCGCCATCAGCGGTCCAGGGCCCATTTCACCACGTCCGCGGCCGCGATGCGCTCGTCTGCGTCGTCGCGACGCCCGCGGACGTCCACGGCGCCGTCGGCGAGGGTCTTGCGGCCGACCGTCACCCGCAGGGGACAGCCGACGAGATCGGCGTCCGCGAACTTCTCCCCCGGCCGCTCGTCGCGATCGTCGAGGAGAACCTCCAGCCCCGCGCCGGAGAGCTCTCGCGCGACCGTCTCGGCAGCCTCGAGCACGGCGTCCGAGCCGGCGTGCAGGGCGAGGACGTGGGCCTCGTAGGGCGCGATCGCGCGCGGCCAGACGATCCCGCGCTCGTCGTGACCCTGCTCGACCGCCGCCGCCAGGACGCGTCCCGGCCCGATCCCGTAGCTGCCTCCGATCAGGGGCTTCTCGCGGCCGTCCTCGTCCAGGAAGGTGGCCTGGAGCGGCTCGGAGTAGCGCGAGCCGAACTTGAAGATGTGGCCGACCTCGATCGCGACCTGGAAGCGCAGCGCGCCGCCGCAGGCGGGACACGCGTCCCCCTCCCGGGCCTCGCGGATGTCGGCGAAGCGAGGCTCGTAGTCGCGCCCTGCCTCCACGCCGAGCAGGTGCCAGCCGTCGCGGTTCGCGCCGGCGACGAACTGGCCCGCGCGCAGGGCCTCGTCGGCCACGACCTCGACGGAGACGCCGACCGGCCCGAGCGAGCCGCCCCCGGCGCCGAAGGCCGCTCGGATCTCCTCCTCGGTCGCGGGCCGGAAGTCGCTCCCGAGCACGCCGAGCAGCTTCGGCTCGGAGAGGCGGTCGTCCCCGCGCACGAGCGCGAGCACGAGCGTCCCGTCGGGCCTGACCACGGGCATCGCCTTCGCCGTGGCTGCGGGATCGATGCCGAGGAAGCCGGCGAGCGCCTCGATCGTCGTCACCCCCGGCGTCTCCACCTCCTGCGGCGCGTCCAGGCGCTCGGGGAAGGCGGGTGCTCGCGGTACCCCACGCGCGATCTCGAGGTCGGCCGCGTAGTCCCCCGCCTCGCAGGTGACGAGGGTGTTCTCCCCCGCGCCCGCCGGCGCCAGGAAGTCGACCGACTCCTTGCCGCCCATGATCCCCGACTCGGCCTGCACGGCCGTGTACTCGAGCCCGCAGCGTCGGAAGATCCGGTGGTAGGCCTCCTCGTGCTTGCGGAAGGCAACCTCGAGACCGGCCTCGTCGCGGTCGAACGAGTACGAGTCCTTCATGATGAACTCGCGCACGCGCAGGAGGCCGCCGCGGGGGCGCGGCTCGTCGCGGTCCTTGACCGCGAAGTGGTAGAGGATCTGCGGGAGCTGCCGGTAGCTCTGGATCTCCCGGGCGTGGAAGGTGACGGTCTCCTCGTGCGTCATCGGGAGCACGAAGCGGCGCCCCGAGCGGTCCTCGAGGTGGAAGACCTCGGGGATGGAGATCCGCCCGGTCGCCTCCCACAGCTCGGCGGGCGTGAGCACCGGCATCAGCATCTCCTGGGCGCCGATCGAGTCCATCTCCTCGCGGATGATCTGCACCACCTTCTGGTGGACGCGCCAGCCGAGGGGCAGGTAGGTCCAGACGCCGGCGCTCACCTGGCGGATGTACCCGCCCCGGACGAGCAGCTTGTGCGAGACCGCCTCCGCGTCGGCGGGGGCTTCGCGCAACGTCGGGATGAAGAGCCGGGACTGCCTGGCGACCATGGTGGCCGCGTAGGCTAGCTTGCGAGACGCGGCGGGGCCGGGAGCTTCGGCCCCCGACCCCGCGTCGCCAGCGCAGGACTGACGCGTTCGCTGCTTCAGGCGTCCTGCGCCGGTCCTCTCACGCTCGCGGCTCGGGCGCGGTGCACTTCGTCGGGTCGGGACGCTCGAGGGCGCTGGCCTGGATCTCCCGCGAGGCAGGCTCGGCGACGCGGGCAGCAGTGGAGACGATGTGCTGGCAGGTCGGGGTCCGTCCCGCGCGCACGCTCGAGCTGCCGTCCTGGGAGGCGGTCAAGCGCGCGGTCGCGGCGGGAGCCGGGATCGCCGCGATCAGCCGCTACGCGATCGAGCAGGAGCTCGCGCTGGGCACGCTGGTCGTGCTCGACGTTCCGCGCTGGCGCCTGCCCCGCACCATCGCGGCCGTCACCGCGCGGGACGTGCCCTTGACTCCACCCGCGCAGCGGTTCGTAGAGCTGCTCCACGAGCAGCTGCCCAAGCGAGCCCTCGCCTGATCAGGCTTCGAGCGGGATCAGGCTCGCCTCGGCCATGGCGAGCGCAGCGGGCTTCGCCATCTTCAGGCGCTTGGGCCGCTTCATGCCGGCCGCGATCCAGGCGTCGATCTCGGCGAAGAGCTCGTCGACGAGGATCTCCGCGGGAACCTTCTTCAGCACCCGCCCGTGCGCGTAGATGAAGCCGACGTCGCGGCCGCCGGCGATCCCGAAGTCGGCGTCCCCCGCCTCCCCCGGGCCGTTGACCGCGCAGCCCATGACCGCGACCTCGAACGCCTGCGGGTAGTCGCGCAGCCGCTCCTCGACCAGGCGAGCGAGGTTCTCGACCCCGACGTTGTCGCGCCCGCAGGAGGGGCAGGCGATCATCACCGGGCCGCGCTCGCGCAGCCCGAGCGCCTTCAGGATCTCCCACGCCACCTCCACCTCCTTCACCGGGTCGGCGGTGAGCGAGACGCGCAGGGTGTCGCCGATCCCGTCCGCCAAGAGCGCGCCGATCCCGATCGCGCTCTTGATCGCGCCCGCGAACTCGGTCCCGGCCTCGGTCACGCCCAGGTGCAGCGGGTACGGCACCTTCGCGGCCAGCATCCGGTAGGCGCGGATCATCGTCGGCACATGCGTCGCCTTGACGGAGATCTTGAAGGTCCGGTAGTCGAGCCTCTCCAGCAGCTCGACCTCCTCTAGGGCGGCGGCGACGAGCGCCTCGGCCTGGTCGCGCCGGGCCAGCTCCTGCAGGTGCTTGGGCAGCGAGCCCGAGTTGGCGCCGATGCGCATGGGGATCCCGGCCCGCTTCGCCGCCTGCACGACCTGCGCCACCTTCTCCGGCCCGCCGATGTTCCCCGGGTTGATGCGGACGGCGGCGACTCCGGCCTCGATCGCCTTCAACGCCAGCGAGGCGTTGAAGTGGATGTCGGCGATGACGGGGATCGGCGACAGCCGGACGATCCGCGGGAGCGCCTCGGCGTCCTCCGTCTTGGGCACCGCGACGCGGACGAGCTCGCACCCGGCCGAGGCGAGCGCGGCGATCTGCGCCGTCGTCGCGGCCACGTCGTGCGTCTTCGTCAGCGTCATCGACTGGACGGCGACCGGCGCTCCGCCGCCGATCGCGACCGTCCCCACCCGGATCTGCACCGCGCTCGCCATAGGGGCCAGTGTAGAGGGCAGCGCGGTGCGCTACAGGCGGCCGATGTCGTTCGAGAGCCCGACGACGAAGAGCACGAGCACGAGGGCGATCCCGATCGCCGAGACCCGCTCGTACACCTCACGGCGCAGCACGCGCCCGCGGGCGCCCTCGATCAGGGTGAAGAGGATGTGGCCGCCGTCGAGGGGCAGGAGCGGAAGCAGGTTGAGGAGGGCCAGGGACAGGGAGATGAGGGCGAGCACCCAGAGGTAGCTCTCGACCCCCTCCTCGACGGCGTCCGAGGAGATCTGGGTGATCCCGATCGGGCTGGCGACGTCCTCCCGTCCCTGTCCGCCCGCGAGCCGGCCCAGCGAGAGCACGATCTCCTTGCTGACGATGCCGGTCACCTCGACCGCGCGCCCGGCCGCCGCCGGGGGTGGAAGCCCGAGCGCCTCACGCACGATCCCGATCCGGTAGCCGCCCTCCGTCCGGGCGGGAGTGACCGTGACCGTCAGCTCCCGGCCCTCGCGGAGGACGGTCAGCTCGAGCGGCCGCCCCCCCGATGCGAGGATGCGCTCGCCGAGCTCCCGGCCGGAGACCGGCTGTCCGTCCACGGCCACCACCCGGTCGCCGGCGCGCAGTCCGGCACGCTCCGCGGGCGACCCGGCGGTGACGGAGGCGATCGTCTGGCTCGGATCTCCGCCCACTCGCGTGAAGAGGAGCGTGAGGACGGCGAGGGTGAGGACGATGTTGGCTGCAGGCCCTGCCGCGATCGCGACCAGCCGCTTCCAGGTCGGCGCCTTCCAGTAGGCCTGGGGTCCGAGGGCATCCCGGAGCTCCGTCAGCCCCTTCGCCGCTGCAGCGGCCGCCGCGGGCGAGAGGCGACGCTCGGCGAGGGCCTGCTCGAGCTCGTCGAGGGCCGCGAGCGCGCGCTCCGGCTCGTCGCCGGCGAGCGCCCTGGCGACGCGCTCGGCGGGCCCGGCGAGCGCGGGTGCTTCCTCCACCGCCCGCGCGAAGCGCCGCTCCGCGTCGTGCGGGATCGGCCGGTGCATGCCCGGGATGGAGACGAAGCCGCCGAGCGGGATCGCCCCGATCCCGTACTCGATGCCCCGCCTGCGCACGCGGACGACCGCCGGCGGGAAGCCGATGTAGAAGCGCCGCGGCCGCAACCCCACGACGAGCGAGGCGGCGAAGTGGCCGGCTTCGTGGACGAGGATGAGGAGGCCGAGCCCGAGGATGGCGATGGCGACGCTCACGCTGCGGCCAGCCTCCCGGCCGCGAGCCGCCGTGCCTCCGCGTCGGCCTCGACCAGCTCCGCGAGATCGCGCGCCGGCGCCCCGGCGACGTGGGCGAGCGCATCCTCCACGAGCGCCGCGATCTCGGGGAAGCGGATCTTCCCCTCCAGGAAGGCGGCCACGGCGACCTCGTTGGCGGCGTTGAACGCGCACGGGTACGTCCCCCCACGCTCACCTGCCTCCCGCGCCAAGCGCAGGAGCGGGAAGCGTTCGAGGTCGGGCGCCTCGAACTCGAGCGTGAGCCCGGAGGCGAAGTCGAGCCCGGGCACGGCAGTTGCTCGCCGCTCCGGATAGGTGAGCGCGAACGAGATGGGGACGCGCATGTCCGGGTAGCCGAGGTGCGCGATCACCGCCCCGTCCCGGAAGCGGACGAGCGCGTGCACGAGGGAGCTGGGCTGCAGGACGACCTCGATCCGCTCGTACGGGAGCCCGAACAGGTAGTGCGCCTCGATCAGCTCCAAGCCCTTGTTGGCGAGCGTGGCCGAGTCCACGGTGATCTTCGGCCCCATCGACCAGGTCGGGTGCGCGAGCGCCTCCTCCACGGTGGCGGAAGCGAGCGCCGCCGCCGGCCACGTCCGGAACGGTCCGCCGGAGGCGGTCAGCACGACCGACTCGACCGTCTCCGGCGCGCGTCCCTCGAGGCATTGGAAGACCGCCGAGTGCTCGCTGTCCACCGGCAGCAGCCGCCCTCCCCCGCGCCGCCAGGCCTCGACCGCCAGCTCGCCGGCGGCGACGAGGCTCTCCTTGTTCGCGAGCGCCAGGGTGACGCCGCGCTCCAGCGCCCAGAGCGTCGCTCCGACTCCGGCGAACCCGACCACCGCGTTGAGGACGAGGTCGGGCTGGGCTCGCTCGAGCAGCTCGGCCGGCTCGCCGCCCACCTGCACGTGCTCGGCGCCGAAGCGGGCGGCGAGGTCGTCGAGCGGGCTCGAAGCGGAGGCGAGCGCGCACACCGCGAGCCCGGGGTCGGAGGCGATCACCTCGAGCGCCTGGCGCCCGATCGAGCCCGTGGCTCCGAGCAGCGCGACACGTTTCACCTGCGAGGACGGCACCAGCGAAGGCTAGCCGCTGACGTGCACCCTCCAGCAGCGGCGGGCCTACCCGGCGCCGAAGGCGAGGACGACGAAGTACGCGGCGGGGCCTGCCCAGAGCAGGGAGTCGATCCGGTCGAGCATCCCGCCGTGGCCACCCAGGAGCCGGCCGGAGTCCTTCACCTGGAGGTCGCGCTTGACCGCGGACTCGAAGAGGTCGCCGAGGACGGAGGCGAAGGCGATCGCCGCCCCGAGCGCGAGGAGCTCGGGCACGCTCAGGAAGCGGTCGCGGTCCTGGTAGAGGATGACGAGCGCCGTCCCCATCGCCGCCGGGAACCCGGCCACGAGCCCCTCCCAGGTCTTGCCCGGGGAGATCACGGGGGCGAGCCGGTGGCGTCCGAACGCCCGCCCCGCGACGAAGGCGGCCGTGTCCGCGGCGAAGACCGTGAACAGGGTCGCGATCAGGGCCCAGAAGCCGTTCTCGGGGAGGTCGCGGACGAGCAGCAGGGCGCCCAGCCCCCCGCCGACCCAGACCACCCCGAGCAGCGTGACGCCGAAGGCCGCCGTCGCCGAGGGCCTGACGTCCGAGAGGCCGAAGACGACGAAGGAGCAGGCCAGGGTGACGAGCAGGCCCCCCGCGAGCCAGGGTGCCCCGCCCAGCTCGGCCCCGAGCAGCGAGGCGGCGAAGCCGAGGTAGCCGGCGAGGACGAGCGGTCGCAGCTCGCGGGCGAGGAGGTAGAGCTCGTGCAACGCGATCAGCCCGCCCAGGAACGCGAGACCGAAGAGCCACCAGCCGCCGAGGTAGACGAGGCCGACCACGAGCGGCAGCAGCGCTGCCGCGACCAGGACGCGGGAGGCGAGGCCGCTCACCGCGCTCCGAAGCGCCGGGCGCGGCTCGCGTACTCCTCGAGCGCGGCGCGCAGGTCGTCCGGGCCGAAGTCCGGCCACAGGGTCTCCGTGAAGACGAGCTCGGCGTACGCCGACTGCCAGAGGAGGAAGTTCGAGAGGCGCTGCTCGCCGGAGGTGCGGACGACGAGGTCGGGCTCCGGCAGCTCGGGGGCGTACAGACGCTCGGCCAGGGCCTCCTCGGAGACGTCCTCGGGCCGCAGTCCGTCGGCGACGAGCCGGCGGGCGGCCTCGACCAGCTCGGCCCGGCTTCCGTAGTCGAAGGCGATCCAGAGCAGGAGCCGGTCGTTGCCCGCCGTCTCGCGCTCGAGCTCCTCCATCTTCCGCCGCAGCCTGGCCGGGATCCGGTCGCGGCGCCCGACGAAGCGCGTGCGGACGCCCTGTCGGGAGAGGTCGGGCAGCTCGCGCTCGATCGTCTCGTCGAGGAGCGCGAGGATGAACTCGACCTCGTCGGGTGGGCGGGCCCAGTTCTCGGTCGAGAAGGCGTAGACGGCGAGCGAGCGCACTCCCAGCTCGAGCGCCGCCTCCACCGTCCGCCGCAGGGCACGCGCGCCCTCGCGGTGCCCTTCCCCGACGGGAAGCCCGCGCGCGGCAGCCCAGCGCGCGTTCCCGTCCATGATGATGGCCACGCTTCGCGCCGTGCCCGCCTCGGGGCTGCGGTCGGGGGTCATCCGCTCTACAGGTCCGCTCCGGGCAGCGGATCAGACCTCCATGATCTCCGCCTCCTTGGCCTTCAGGAGGTCGTCGATCCGCTTCGTGTGCTCGTCGGTCAGCTTCTGCACGGCCTGCTCGGCCCGCCGCTCCTCGTCGTCGCCGACCTCCCCGTTCACGACCAGCTCCCGCAGGTGGTGGAGGACGTCCCGGCGCACGTTCCGGATCGCGACCTTCCCGTCTTCTGCGACGCGCCGGACGACCTTGACCAGCTCCTTCCGCCGCTCCTCGGTCAGGGTCGGGATGGGCAGGCGGACGACCTTGCCGTCGTTGGAGGGGGTCAGCCCCAGGTCGGACTCCTGGATGGCGCGCTCGATCGCCTTCAGCGAGCTCGGATCGAACGGCTGCACCGTCAGCAGGCGCGGCTCCGGGGCGGCGATCGAGGCCAGGCTCTTGAGCGGCGTCGGCGTGCCGTAGTAGTCGATCGAGATCCGGTCGAGCAGCGCCGGTGAGGCGCGGCCCGTGCGGATCGCGTTCAGCTCTTGGTGCGTCGCCTCGATCGACCGGTCCATGCGCCGCCTGGCGTCCGCGAGGAAGTCGTCGATCGCGCTCATCCTGCCTCCTCAGGGGTCGAGATGATCGTGCCCACGTGCTCGCGGGCGGCGGCGCGGCGGATGTTCCCCTCCGCCAGCTCGAACACGTGAATGGGGAGCTTGTTGTCCATGCACAGCGAGAGGGCGGTCGTGTCCATCACCTTCAGGCCTCGCTCGATCGCCTCCAGGTGGGTCAGCTCGGGCAGGAAGCGGGCCTTCGGGTCCTCGCGGGGGTCGCCGTCGTACACGCCCCGCACGGCGTTCTTGGCCATCAGGATCGCCTCTGCCCCGATCTCGAGCGCGCGCAGCGCGGCCGCCGTGTCGGTGGTGAAGAACGGGTTGCCGGTCCCGGCGGCGAAGATGACCACGCGGCCCTTCTCCAGGTGGCGGATCGCGCGGCGCCGGATGTACGGCTCCGCCACCTCCGAGACGGTGATCGCGGAGAGGACGCGGGTGTGGACGGAGAGCCGCTCGAGCGCGTCCTGGAGCGCGAGGGCGTTCAGCAGCGTGGCCAGCATGCCGGCGTAGTCGGCGGTGGCGCGGTCCATGCCCTCGGCCGCGGCCGCGACGCCGCGGTAGATGTTCCCCGCGCCGACGACGATCGCGACCTCGGTGCCGGCCTGCTGCACGGCGAGCACCTCCTGGCTGATCGCGCGCACCGTGCCGGGATCGATCCCGTACTCCCGGCCGCCCATCAGCGCTTCGCCGGAGAGCTTGAGCAGGATGCGGCGGAAGGGCCCCGGGGCCGCCGCGGCCTCGGGGGCCTTGAGCTGCGCTTCGTGCGGCTCGACCCTCACCCCGTGACCGAGACCCGCGCGAACCGGACGATCGCCGCCCCCGCCTCCTCGAGCGCCCGGGCGACGGTCTTGGCCGGGTCGTGGATCCAGGCCTGATCGGCCAGGACGCCGCCGGGCGTGGCGGCGAAGAAGCGCTTCGCGAGCATGCCGTCGACGATCTTCTCACGCGCCGCCTCCGGTCTCGCCTGGACCTCGTCCGAGTTGAGGAAGATGCGGCGCTCGGCCTCGACGACCTCGGCGGGGACCTCCGCACGCGTCGCCCACGCGGGCGCGGCGAAGGAGACGTGCATGGCCACCAGCCGGGCCAGCTCGGGCGTCCCTCCGGCTAGCTCGACGAGGACGCCGATCTTGTGCGCGGGGGGATGCGTGTACCCGGCCAAGACGTGGCCGTCCGCGGCCTCGAAGCGCTCGGCGCCGGCGATCACGACGTTCTCGCCGAGGCGACCGATCAGCTCCAGCCGCTCCTGCTCGAGGTCCTCGAGCACCTCGGGGCCGCGCGCGTGCACGGCGCGGAGCGCGCGCTCGGCGAAGGACCGAAGCTCCTCGCTCTTCGCCACCGGCTCGGTCTCGCAGCCGACGCCGACGATCGCGCCCACCTGCCCCTCGATCGCGATCGCGACGAGGCCCTCGCTCGTCGCCCGGCCCGCGCGCTTGCCCGCGGAGGCGAGGCCGCGCTCGCGGAGCAGGACGCGGGCCGCCTCCAGATCGCCCCCCGTCTCTTCGAGGGCGCGCTTGCAGTCCATCATCCCCGCCCCGGTGCGCTCGCGGAGCTCCTTCACGAGGCCGGCGCTGATCACCGTGCTCACGCCTCCTCCCCTCCCTCGGCGGCGACCGCCGCGGGCTCGGGCGGCGCTTCGGCCTCCGGAGCAGCCTCGTCGGCGGCCTCGGCCTGCAGCTCGGCGGGAGTGACCTTCGCCTGCCCAGCCGCGATCCCGTCTGCGATCACCCGCGTCACGAGCTTGCAGGAGCGGATCGCGTCGTCGTTGCCCGGGATGACCAGATCCACCTCGTCGGGGTCGGCGTTCGTATCCACGAGCCCGACGAGCGGGATGCCGAGCCGCCGCGCCTCGCGGACCGCGAGCTGCTCCTTCTTCAGGTCGATGACGAAGACGGCGTCCGGCTGCCGCTTCATGTCGGCGACCCCGCCCAGGCTCGCCTCCAGCTTCCCCAGCTCGGCCTCCATCGCGATCCGCTCTTTCGGCGGGAGGAGGTCGAGCTGCCCCTCGGCCTTCAGCCGGCGCAGGTCGTGCAGGTAGGCGATCCGGTCGGAGATCGTCCGCCAGTTGGTGAGCAGGCCTCCCAGCCAGCGGTGGTTGACGTAGGGCATGCCCACGCGCGTCGCCTCCTCGGCGACGGCGTCCTGCGCCTGCTTCTTCGTGCCGACGAAGAGCATCGTGCCCCCGCGCTCGGCGAGGTTCCGGGCGAAGGCGTACGCCTCCTCCAGGAGCTCCATCGTCTTGGTCAGGTCGATGATGTAGATGCCGGAGCGCTCGCCGAAGATGTAGCGGCGCATCTTGGGGTTCCAGCGGCGCGTCTGGTGGCCGAAGTGCACGCCGGCCTCCAGCAGCTCTCGCATGGTGACGACTGACACGCGTCGAGGTCCTTTCTGGAGTGGGTTGACGTCGTACGCCGGCGGGCCGGGGCGGAACCGCGCTCACGACTGCGGCACCCCCGCTCCGGCTGGTCGCCGGGTGGAAGGGACAGGGTCGGGCCGAAGTCTAGCGGCCGGCGCCGTAGCCAAGTGACACTTTGTCACTTGGCCGGGGTCGCTCGCCTGCCGCCAGGGCCAAGTGACACTTTGTCACTTGGCTACGGGGTCGTGCGGTGGCCGCCGCGGGGTCGCTCGCCCGCCGCCGTGTGGTCGGTCACCCGCTGTCGTGGGGTCGCTGGCTGCTCGCGCACAGCCACCGAGGGGGCCGGCCACCGAGGGGGCCGGCCCTCCGGGGCCAAGTGACACTTTGTCACTTGGCTACGGGGTCGTGCCGTGGCCGCCGCGGGGTCGCTCGTCCGCCCCGCGCCTGCTCGAGAGCGGCCGCCAGGTCGGGCGGCAGCGGTGACTCGAAGGCGAGCTGCTCCCCCGTCACGGGGTGACGGAAGCGGAGCCGGTGGGCGTGCAGGAACTGGCGGGCGAGGCCGAGATCGCCGGGCACGCCGTACTGCGGATCCCCGGCCACCGGGAGGCCGATGGCCGCGAGATGCACCCGGATCTGGTGGGTACGCCCCGTCTCCAGGCGCACCTCGAGCAGCGCGTGCTCGCCGGCCGTCTCGAGCAGCTCGAAGTGCGTGACCGCCTCGCGGGGCTCGTCGGTGTCCAGCGAGCGGCGCGTCCGCACCCGCCGGTCGCGACCGAGCGGGGCGTCGATCCGCCCCTTCCGCGAGAGAGGGTGCCCGCGGACGAGCGCGAGGTAGCGCCGTTCCACCTCGCGCCGGCGGATCGCCTGCGAGAGAGCCGCGTACGCGCGCTCGGAGCGCGCCACCACGAGCAGCCCCGAGGTGTCCCGGTCGAGGCGGTGGACGACGCCCGGCCGCTGCGGATCGGGCCCGCCGGCAGCTCCCAGGGAGAGGAGCTGGCCGAGGAGCGTTCGCCCTCCGCTCCCTGCCCCGGGGTGCACGGCGAGCCCGGCGGGCTTGTCCAAGACGAGCAGGTCCTCGTCTTGGTAGAGCACGGGGACGGAGACGGGCTCGGGTGCAGGCGGCGGCGCAGGCGGCGGGAGCTCGGCCTCGACGAGGGCTCCGGCCTCGACCCTGTGGCTCTTCGCGCGCGCCTTCCCGTCCACGCGGACGGCGCCTTCGCGCAGCAGCTCCTCGGCCAGGGAGCGGGACCCGATCTCGGGCCGCTGGGCGAGGACGCGGTCGAGCCGCTCGCCGGCGTCCGCCTCAGCGACGCGGAAGCGCAGCGTCCCCATCGCGGCGGCCGGACGGGCGGCGCGGACGGTCGGCGAGCACGAGCGCGCCGAAGAGGACGGCGACGCCCACCACGATGAAGGTGTCGGCGAGGTTGAACGCCGGCCAGGCTGCGAGGTCGAGGAAGTCGGTCACGTGCCCGAGCCGGACACGGTCGATCAGGTTCGAGACGCTGCCGCCGAGGACGAGCCCGAGCGCGACGGGCAGGACCGGGTGCCGGCGTCCAGAGCGGGCGAAGAACCACGCCATCCAGCCGACCGCGACCGCCGTGACCGCGATCACGATCGTCGTCCGGCTGGCGAAGAGCCCGAAGGCGATGCCCGAGTTCTGCACGTGCCGGATCGAGAACGGCCCCACGATGTCGATCGCCGACCCGACCTCGAGCGTGCGGGCGACGACCTGCTTCGTCACCTGGTCGGCGACCGCGGCCGCGCCCGCGACCGAGAGGAGCGCGAGCCACTGCGCCCAGCTCGGCGCCAGGGAACGCTCCGCGGACGAGATCGGTTGCAGCGCGTTGGCGGTGGAGCCGACGCGGACGTCGACCTGCGGCACCTCGCTCGTGGCGGGCTCGCTCACCCGCGCTCCTGCGCGCGCTTGTCCTCCAGGCACAGCGTCGCGTAGGGCACGGCCTCCAGCCGCTCGGCGCCGATCGGTTGGCCGCAGACCTCGCAGATCCCGTACGTCCCCTCCTCGATCCGGCGCAGTGCCTCCTCGATCGCTCGCAGCAGGTGCTCGGCGTTCTCCTCGAGCCCGCCGTCCAGCTCGCGCAGGTACGTCTCGGTGGCGCTGTCTGCGAGGTGGTCGCCCGAGCCGACGGCGAGATCGCCCGTCTCCTCGCTCAGGGTGCCCTCGTGGTTGACCGTGTCGAGCGCCGCCCGGAGGCGGTCCCGCTCGTCCTCGAGCCGGGCTCGGAAGTAGCCGAGGTCGAGGGTCACGATCTGCCTCCGGCGAGGTCGGCGGCCGCGGCCAGCCGTCGCTCCGCCTCGGACGCGGTCAGCCCGTCGACCACGACGAGCTTCTCCCGCGTCCCGGCACCGCGCACGAGCTCGAGCCGCGTCCGGGGAACGCCGAGCGCCTCGGCCAGCAGCGCGAGCACGGCCGCGTTCGCCCGGCCGCCTTCGGCGGGCGCGGCGACCCGGATCCGCCAGGCCTCTCCGCGTCGCCCTCCGATGCCAGGACGCGCAGCGCGCGGCGTCACGCGCAGGTGCAGCCGGGTCAGCGAGCGGGGCACGTCCCGAAGGATATCCGTGTCCGGGGAGGCTACCCGGCGACCTTGCGGATCCCGCTGTCGCCCAGCTCGTCGACCGTCGCCGGTCGCGCCCGGGGGGCCTCCCCCTCTGCCTTGGTCTCGCCCGGCCAGTCCCCGAGGGCTTCGAGCGCGGTGCGAAGCTGCGCCCGGATGCGCCGCATCTCGTCCTCGAGCCGGCGCTTCTCCGCCTGGGCCTCGCGGGTGATGCGCCGTCCCTCGGCGTGTGCCTCTTGGACGACGAGGTCGGCCTCGCGGCGGGCCTGCTCCTTCAGCTCCTGCGCGGCCCGCTCCGCCGAGACGAGGGTCGCACGCAGGAGCTCCTCGAGCTCGCGATGCTTCGCGACCTCCGCCTGGAGCTCCTCGACCCGGTCGGCGAGGTCGGCGCGCTCGCGCCACACCTGCTCGAAGCTGTCGGCGATCTCGGTCAGGAGCCGATCGACGACCTTGCGCCGGTACCCGCGCAGGAAGGCTCGGCGGAGCTCGACGTGTCTGATCTCGACTGGAGTGAGCGGCATGCGACCTCCTTACAGAAGCGCCCCGATCAGGGCGGTGACGAGCTCGGCCGCGACGAGCAGGACGACGACCCCGACGAGCGGGGAGAGATCGAGCGGCCCCAGCGTGGGCAGGAAGCGCCGGAACAACCCGAGGTAGGGACGGCAGACGTCGTCCAGGAACTTTTGCACAGACGCCGCCGGCCCGGTGTAGGGCAACCGTACCCAGGAGGTGATCACGTACGCGAAGATGAGCAAGACGTAGATCCAGACGAAGACGCGGACGAACTGCTGTAGCGACGACGCGGCGTCCGCCAGCAGGACGATCGGGGCGTGGGCGCCCATGGGGCGTTGTTCTGCACGAGCGCGCTCGTTCCTACGCCTGCCTTGCGCTGCGCCCCCGCGCAGCGGGCGGCCCCAGGGCTCGTCCGTGCGATCGGGGATCCGCTTCCGCGGATGCCCGACCTTGCACGCCCGCCTCTACGCCTGGTTGAAGAACCCGCCGCGCTCGAGCGCCCGCGCGCGCTCCTCCGCCGAGAGCTCGACGTTGCGCGGCGTGAGCAGGAAGACCTTGTCGGCCACGCGCTGCATGCTCCCGTCGAGCGCGTACGTGAGCCCGCTGGCGAAGTCGATCAGCCGCTTCGAGAGCTCGGTGTCGGCGCCCTGGAGGTTGAGGATGACGGGGATCTGCGCCTTGAAGCGGTCCGCGATCTGCTGGGCGTCGTTGAAGCTCCGGGGGACGACCAGGTGCACCTTCGCGGGCGGGCCCGGGTCGACGCTGCGCAGGCGGGCCGTCTGCCGGCGGGGCCGCTCCCCGCTCGCGCCCCAGTCGTCCGGCTCCTCGGGAGCGCTCGGCAGCCGGCGGACGTTCTGGCGGTCGCGGCGGCGGTAGCTCTCCTCGAGCTGCTCGTTGGTCACGTAGCCGTCCTCGTCCCACTCCTCCTCCTCGGCGATCCCGAAGTAGACGAGCGTGCGGTTCCAGAGGTCGGAGAAGCTCATGACGCGCCGATTCTAGCCCTGCAGCCCGGCGGCGTTCGCCTCGGCCCGGCGCACTTGCGCGCCGCCGCGCCGGCGGAGGTGCTCGTGTCCCAGACGGTGCGCAATTTGATGGTTGGCTCGGGCCTCGCCTTCGAGGACCGCGGCGCACACGAGCTCAGGGGCGTCCCAGGAGAGTGGCGCCTGTACGCGGCCCTCCGCGAGCGAGCCTCAGGCCGGACGGAAGAGCGCCGCCCCGATGCGGACGAGCGTCGCGCCCTCCTCGACGGCGACGCGGTAGTCCTGGGAGGTGCCCATGCTCAGCTCGGAGAGCCCGTAGGCGGCCGCCAGCTCGCGCAGGCGGCGGAAGTAGGGACGCGAGGACTCCGGGTCGTCGGTGAGGGGCGGCATCGTCATCAGGCCCCGGATCAGCGGGTAGCGCTCGAGGTAGGCCGGGATCTCCTCCGGCGCGACGCCCGACTTCGACTCCTCGCCCGAGAGGTTGACCTCGAGCAGGGCGGGAACCGCGAGGCGCTCGGCGGCCGAGTGCGAGGAGAGCGAGTGCACCAGCTCGCAGAGCCGGTTCACGACCTTGACCTTGTTCGACTGCAGGTGCCCGATGAAGTGCCAGCGGAAGGTGCCTCCGTACGCCGCGTGCTTCGCGACGAGATCCTGCGCTCGGTTCTCCCCCACCACCTCCACGCCCGCCTCGGCGAGCACCGCCAGCTCCTCGACGGAGACGTACTTCGTCGCCACCACGACCGTGACGCCGGGCCCGACCTCCTCGCGCAGCGCCCGGTAGCGCTCCGCCACGACGCTCGCCGGCGCGACGGTCACGCCTCCGCCGCCGCGATCAGCTCGCGGGCCGCCGCGAGCTCCGACTCCCTGCCGTCGAGCTCGCCGTTCAGCTTCCGCCGCCGCAGCTCGGCGAGCACCTCCCCCACCCGCGGGGACTCGGCCAGGCCCAGCTCCGCAAGGTCGGCGCCGCCGATCTCGAGGGTGATCCCCTGCAGGCGGGTGAAGTACTCGCGCAGCTCCGGACGCTCGTCGCGGGCCAGCGCGAGCAGGGGGGCGTCGGGAGCGAACGTGTCGGCGAGCGCGACCACCTGGGCCGGCTCGAGCCGCTCGCGCCGCAGGCGCTCGCTGATGCGGGGGGCGACCGCGATCGCCTTGACGATGCGCTCGACGTCCCGGCGGCGGAGCTTGAGCTTCTCGAGCCAGGCGTAGGCCTCGTCCGAGGAGAGCTCGCGGGCGAGGATGGCGAGCCCGAGCCGCCATGCCGGCACGTCGACTTCCAGCTCCCGGCGCAGGGCCAGCGCGCGCTCGAGGAGCTGAGCTGCCTCCTCGTCCGCCCGCAGCCGGGGGTGCAGGGCCCGGTCGGCGCCCAGCTCGCCCAGCCGGCGGACGGCCCCCGGCGCGCCGGGGTCCTCGAGCAGCTCGACCAGCTCGTCGCGCAGGCGGGCGGAGGAGAGGTCGCCGACGAGCCCCATCTCGATGCACGCCCGGGCCAAGCGCGCGGAGTGCTCCTCGAGGCGGAAGCCGTGCCGCTCCTCGTAGCGGATGGCCCGGAAGATCCGCGTCGGATCGTCGATGAAGGAGAGGTTGTGGAGGACGCGGAGCACGCGGGCCTCGAGATCGGCGCGCCCGCCGAAGGGATCGACGAGCCGCCCGAAGTCCGCCGGCTTGAGTGAGACCGCCATCGCGTTGATCGTGAAGTCGCGCCGGAAGAGGTCCTCGCGGAGGCCCGCCCGCTCGACGCGGGGCAGCGCGCCCGGCGTGTCGTAGAACTCGGTCCGCGTGGTGACGACGTCCACGCGCTCGCCGTCGCCGTAGAGCACGACCGCGGTCCCGAACTTCTCGTGCGCCGTCACCCGGCCGCCGAGCGAGGCCGCGAGCGCCCTGGCGAGCGCGATCGCGTCCCCCTCGACGGCGATGTCCACGTCGAAGCTCTCCTCGCCGAGCAGGATGTCGCGCACGGTTCCGCCGACGAGGTAGATGCCCTCCGCCTGGTCGGCGACCGCCGCCACCGCGGCGACGAGCGGCTGCAGGCGCTCGACCTGCTCCAGCTCGGCGGCGAGGCTCTCGGCGGGCTCCTCGGGTCCGGGCTCGATCCCCTCGAGCGCGCGCAGGAGATCGGCGCGCGTGACGACGCCGACCAGGCGCCCGGCGCGGAGCACGGCGACGCGGCCGTCCTCGGCGACGGTGACCCGCGAGCGCACCTCGCTCAGCGAGGCGTCCTCGGAGCAGGAGACGACGCGGCCGCTCATGATCCCGCGGACGGGCGCGTGCGCGAGCCCGTGGCCGATGGCCTTGTCCAGGTCCTCCCGGCTGACCGCGCCGACGACGCGCTCGCCTTCGACCACGAAGACGCCGCTCTGCCCGTGCCGCTGGCAGAGCGCCATCGCCTCGCCCACGGTCGCGTCCGGCGCGACCGAGCGCGGAGGAGTCGACATCACGTCGCGTGCCGTGAGCGGCGCCGGCACGGTCGCGGCGAGCGCTGCGAGCAGGCGCTCCTTCGCCTCCGAGAGGTCGAGCCGGGCGATCGCCGACGCCGCCTGGGCATGCCCGCCCCCGCCGAGCGCACGGGCGAGCGCCGCGGCGTCCACGTGCTCGCTGCGGCTGCGGATCACGGCGAACACCCGCTCGTCCATCTCCACGAGCAGGACGAGCGCGCGGGTGTCGGTCAGGTCGACGATCTTGTGCGCGAGGTTGGAGACCCCTTCGACGTAGGTCGGCCAGCGCACGGCCGCGACCAGCGCCTCCTCCCCTCCTGCCGCGACCGGCTCGAGCGCCCCCAGCAGGTGCTGGAGCAACTCGCGCTCCGGATCGGTCAGGGGCAGGTGCAGGTACGCGGCGACCAGGTCCTGCCGGGCCCCGTGCCGCAGGCACCACGCGAGCGCGTCCGCGTCGCGCTGCGTGGTGGTCGCGTACGTCAGCGAGCCCGTGTCCTCGTGGATCCCGAGCGCGAAGGCGGTCGCCTCGAGCGGGGAGGGCGATAGCTCCCGCTCGGCGAGGATCCCGACCAGGGTCGTGGTCAGGGCGCCGTCGGTCGAGACCACCGCCGACTCGGGAGCGACCCAGTCGGGCAGGCCCTCGGCGTGGTGGTCGAAGAGCACCTTCTCGACGCGGGGGTCGAGCGCGACCCGCTCCAGCTCGCCAAGCCGCGAGGCCTGCCGTGTCTCGACCACGATCAGCCGCCGGATCGCCTCCAGCTCGAGGCGTGCCGCATCGGCGATCGGCCCGAGCTCCTCGGCGTGCAGGCGGTAGAAGTCGCGCACGTTGCGGTTCAGCGAGCCGACGGCGACCACCGCCCCTGGGTACAGGTGGCGCGCGGCCAGCATCGCCGCGAAGGCGTCGAAGTCGGTGTTCCCGTGCGTGGCGATGACCTGCTCGGCCCGCATGGGCCCATTCTGCCCCCGGTGCCCGGCCCCGGGGCGCCCGCTAGAGGTGCGCGACGGCCTCGATCTCGACCAGGGCGCCGCTCGGCAGCCCGGAGATCTGCACCGTCGAGCGCGCGGGAGGCCGGTCGCCGACGTAGCGCGCGTAGACCTCGTTCATCCCGGCGAAGTCGGCGAGGTCGAGCAGGAACACCGTGGTCTTGACGAGCCGGTCGAGCCCGCTGCCGGCGGCCTCCAGGATCGCCCCCAGGTTGCGCATGATCTGCTCGGTCTGCTCCTCGATCGTCCCAACGGCGAGCTGGCCCGTCTCCGCGCTCACGCCGAGCTGGCCCGCGACGAAGACGAGGTCGCCGACCCTGATCGCCTGGTTGTAGGGCGCCCCTTGGAACGGCCCGGGGGCCCGCTCGGTCCGGACGACGTGCTTCTCTGCCACTTCAGCTCCTTTCCCCGTTTCGGCTGCAGGCCTCGGCGAGGGCCTCGCCGAGCGCCTTGAAGATCGCCTCCAGCACGTGCTGCGAGTCCTCGCCTTCCAGGAGGCGCACGTGGATCGTGAGCCCGGCCGTCACGGCCAGCGCTCCCAGGAAGGCCGCGGCCAGGTCGGTCCGGAGCCCCCCGGCGTGGGTCGTGGTCAGGTCCGCGTTCGAGACCACGAGCGGGGCCTCGCCGACCTCCAGCGCGACCAGCGCGAGCGCCTCCGCGGCGGCGGCGATGCCCGCGCCGTGCCGCCGCGCGCCCGGCTCCCGGAGCAGCGCCGCGACCGCCTCCCCGAGCGCCCTGCCTGCGGCCTCGACCTCCGCCTCGGGCTCGGCGGGGGCGATCTCGAGCCGGAGGCCGAGGCCGCCTGCTTCCGCGAGCCGGGCGAGGAGGTGGTCGAGGACGGCGACGCCCGTGGCGATGGCGCTCTCGGCGTCGCGGGAGAGGACGATGCGCGCGGCCGCGCCGCTCGGTCTCACAGCTCGGCCCGCTCGATCGCCGCGCCCAGCGCACGCAGCCGCTCGTCGATGCGCTCGTAGCCGCGGTCGATCTGGCGGATGTTGCCGATCGTCGAGCGGCCCTCGGCGCAGAGAGCGGCGATGAGCATCGCCATCCCGGCGCGGATGTCGGGGCTCTCCAAACGCTCGCCGTAGAGCTTCGCCGGCCCGGTCACGACGACCCGGTGCGGGTCGCAGAGGATGATCCGGGCTCCCATCGAGACGAGCTTGTCGACGAAGAAGAGCCGGCTCTCGAACATCTTCTCGAAGATGAGGATCGTCCCCCGAGCCTGGGTCGCGACCGTGACCGCGATCGAGGTCAGGTCGGCGGGGAACGCGGGCCAGATCCCGCTCTCGATCTTCGGGATCTGCCCGCCGACGTCGTCCTCGATGCGCAGCTCCTGCCCCGGCGGGAGGCGGACGCTCGACTCGGAGATCTCCATCTCGATCCCGAGCTTGCGGAACGCCGGCACGATCGAGATCAGGTCGTCGGGCGCGACATCCTCGACCACGATCTCGCCGCCCGTGGCCGCGGCCAGGCCGACGAAGCTCGCCACCTCGATGTGGTCGGGCCCGATGCGATACTCGCCTCCGGAGAGCTCCTCCACCCCCTCGATGTGGAGGACGTTGGAGCCGATGCCCTCGATCCGCGCGCCGAGGGAGACGAGGAAGCGGCAGAGGTCCTGGATGTGCGGCTCGCAGGCTGCGTGCCCGAGCACGGTCGTGCC
>Ga0073934_10004869_pt1 | contig 21607 bp, 21 predicted proteins | sample LarsenN4metaG_FD_76834 | JGI IMG/M metagenome (GOLD analysis project Ga0073934, IMG submission 76834) | Hot spring sediment bacterial and archeal communities from British Columbia, Canada, to study Microbial Dark Matter (Phase II) - Larsen... ...
GACGCCTATGCCTCGGCCTTCGAACATCCGCTGATGGATGAGGCCGCGAAAATCAGGTAACACCTCGAAGACGGGCCGATGCACCGCCGCGCCATGGCCATCCGCGACTTCTACTGGCAGCACAGTTTCGTTTCTGTGCCTGAAGCTGAACACGAGCTTTGGCATCCCAACTACCTCAACGCGATCAAGACCGCGTTATTTCGCCTTCAGCCTTCAGCGCTCAGCACTCAGCCAGAGGTCTTGCGCTGATTCCTGCCCGCTTAACGCTTACTGCTGATAGCTTCCCGCTTCCTTCCGCCGCCGAGCACGAGCTCTTGTACCCCAACTACCTGCAGGCGATCAAAACAGCCTTGGACCGCCTTCGAGACCACGCAGTCCAATCAAGAGTCCAAGCATGACCCTGTTTATAATAGCATGGCACTTGGTGTCAGGAACTCCTAGGCGAAATTGCTGCCAAACGCGGCGATAATAGGATTGGAATCAAAGAACGACATGATCGCCTTGGGATGACGGGGATGTTTCTGGCTTGGGCGAGAAGATGAAGCAATACCGCAGACGACAGCCTGGGCGGGGTTCGAGCCACAGGTTACCGCTGCCGTATCCCGGCTCCGGAAAGAGCCAACCGCGTCCGGTGTCGACACCTGGCGGCACATCGGCGGCATTTTCCACGCGGCGGACCGTTTCCGCCGATATGTGATACCAGGCTTGCACGGGATTGCGCCGGCCTCGCTGGCACGGGACCGCGTGCACGGCGATTCGATAACGCAGGGGAGGGTGGTCCCGCCTGTGGCGGTAGCCGCGCTTGTAGAGACGGAGAATCACAGACGGTATCTCGGCGAGGAGGCGCTGCGCCCGCAAGATCCATGGGGAATCGGGCGGCACAGGGGGATCTCATTCATCGGGCCAGTCCTCCCTACTGCAGAAGATCACGCGGCCGTTGCTCACGATAAAATGCGCGCGACACTTCGCCTTGCGCCAGATTGAGGGCGCAAGGCTCGGCAGCCCCCGCCATGTCTTCCACGCGGTCCACCGGGGCCGGCTGTGTGACAGCAGGTTCAGATAGACGACATCCCCGCAACCGCATGGGCAGAGGAAACCCGCTGCCCAGTCGCGCCCATCCTCTCCTTGTAGGTAAATAGTGCCAGGCTCCCACACTTCCGGCCATTCCGGGCCGCGCTCGAACCTCTGGAAGCGCACGGGCTTCGATCTCTTCGCCCAGAAGAATTTCCACCGTGACCATTGCATATCAGAGTCCCGGTAGGTCGAGCAGCGGCGGTTGGTCGGCACGGCCGGTTTTTGGCGACAGTACCGGGCAGGGTTCGGGGAATGATCTGGTCTCGAGGTAATTTCCGGTAAGATTGAGGAAGACTGCGTCGGTCGTATCGTTGTTCTCGTCGCGAAAGCGGTGTAGTCTCGCCAAAAAATCGTTAACCGCTAGACTAGCGACGAGGCCGTTGACGCTGCATACGGCCGGCCGGTCCACGGCTACGCCGTGGATGTAACCTGCCTTTCGCCGGCGTGCATACTCCGCCAAGTCGTGCCGATGCAGGCTGTCGGCAGCGATGCCCTCGGGCGTGATCACCTTTCGACTGATCAGGCTTGAACCTCCGGGTTGCAGATAATGGCACGCGCCGCCGATGTAAGCGATGCCGCCTTGGCCGTCGGCATCGAGCCGCACCCCCACGTCGAAGTAAGGCAAGCAGTAGCTTGTTGAGATCCGATTCAGGATATCCCGACCGTCAGCGCAATCGAACCCTCCAAATAGCACGTCGCAGCCGGCGAGCGCGCGTATCGCTCCGGTGTCGCGCAGATCCTTCTGGATAGGCATGACCTTGCTGCCGAATCCCATGGCTTGGATCGACCGCAGCGCGACGAGCACCTTTGGTGCGGCGGCCTCAGCATCCGCCTGCGTGGCGTTGATGATCCGGTTTAGATTCTTCCGCGTTACCACATCGGGGTCCACAAGCACGATCTCCCCGATACCGAGCCGTGCCAGCATCTCGACGAGCCAGCTGCCGGTGCCGGAACAACCGGCCACACCAACGCGCAGACGCTTCAATTGCCGCACCGTGCCTTCCCCAAACGCCTGGATGTTGCGCAAGTCCACCTCCGCGGTGGTGGCCGCCTGCTCGCGGTCAAAAAAATGGAGGTCCGGTCCTGCTACGGCGACGCGATCTACAGGAACGAAGCCTCCGTCTGGACCGACCACACGAGCGAATATACCTCCGTCGGGCAGCATGACTGCGCTGCCGTGCGGCACATGACTGTCGGTCCAGCCGGTTAGACTTTCAAAAAACTCTCGGTCAGAGCGGTCGTCTTGGCGAGAGAAGTCCGGATATCCACCCGGATGGCTATGGATCTTCACGACCGCCAAGTCTCGCTTGAGCGCCTCATTATAGAAAGGCAGTCCAAACTCTGTCGGCCAAGTCAGCAGATCTGGTTCGCGTCGGCAGCAGTCGTGGGGGACAAGCCGGATGTCCCGCACACAAAGCGCGGTGAGGTGTTCCTGGCGGTGCAGGCCGCATAGCAGGAGGGCAACAGCTTCGAGCTCGTCACCTGGAAATAAGTGGGCTCGCAGCACACTCCACTGGCCGCCGGCCAAACGGAGATTATGACGCATCAGGCTCACGCGGCCTGCTTGAACTCGCGTTCGAGCCAGTGCCGGACTAGCTCTAGATGGGTGAGCACGTTGTATTCCCCGGGGATCCAGGGATTCGCGGCCGTGTAGTGGCGCGACCAGCGCTGGAAACCTCGGCCATCGATGGGCTGGAAATGATCGGCGGCGCGGATAGGGACGCCATCGGCCCGAGTCGCCGCCGGGTGAAAAAACACCATATCCAGTTGTCCGATCGGATAGTTCGGAGGAATTTGGATGGCGACCGTCGTGTGCCCTTGGCTGTAGCCGGCGGGCAGCGGGAAGCGGTGGACCAACAGCCACATCGCACTGCCGTCGAGAATGGTCTCCCAAGGCAGGCCGATGGCGTCGAGACCTTCGACCTCGTCCTCCGGCAGCGCGAACTGCCGGCGGAGTGTAGGGCTTTCACCCTCGGTTTGGTCCTTCGGCATGACCATGAATCGCTCCACGCCTGGCTCGCACAGGTCCACGATGTCGTCGAGCTCGACCTTGATGACAGCCTTGCCCTTTTTTTGAGAGAGCAGCCAGTTCTCGGGCGGGAGTTTGCCGGCGATGGTGAGGATCTCACGACCCTTCAGTTTCTCCCGGTCGGTTTCGAATTTCTCCTTACCGACGCGGAACTTGTATTTTTTGCCCTTAGGCACGGGGTTGCCGGCCTTGGCGTATTCCTCGAGATCGATGACCTCGGTTTCTTCGGGTTTGTTTTTCTTTTCCATTTTGGTGTCAGGTGTTCAGTCGAACAGGGAATTCCGTTCATCCGCGAATAGCGGAGGCGTGACAACGCCCGCACGGCCCGCCAGCTTTTATCATTCAGCATGGATGCGCGCCCCGAGTTCAGTGGCTCCGATGACTCTACGGATCGGCATGACGACGTCGAATTGCTCGTGCGAATTGCAGACCGCGAGCGCGACCAAGACGATGCCGAAGCGGCCTTCCGGATATTCTTCAACCGCCACAGCGAGTTCCTACGCCAGGCCTGCCTCAAATACAGTTACTCCCATCCCGCTTTCGGGGAAAAAGACGTGGTTCTCCGGGTCATGGCTGAGGTCTATCAGGGGCGGGCGATATTCACGCCGCCAGAGGATCCCGATTCGGAAGTCGTTCGACGGCACCTTAGAAAATGGCTCATCAACGTGGCCCGCAACCAGTTCCATCACCAGATGCGTAAGCTCCGCTTTGACCGAGTGCTCGTGCCCCTGAACGAAGAAATCGACGGGGAGGTCACGCCTCCGGCATATGAGGATGATGAGAGCGCTCCACCCCCTCCTTATCTCCGCACTCGTATCCTGCATTTCCGGGATTCCCTCAATGACATCGATCGATTGATTTTCGAACGTTCGATCGATTACTATGACCCTGTGACGCGCGCCTTCAACGTGCCGCCTGTGGTAGCCCAGTCGATTGCCGCTGAAACCGGACGAAATGTCGCCGCGGTGCGCAAGCGCCGAGAGCGCATCATGATTCGGTTGCGTCAGGAGCTTGCCTCAGGCTGACTGAATTGCCATGGATGAGAATCGTCCCTTGACCGACCACGAAGCCGCGCTCGCCGCCCGGCAAACACTCCGTGATGAGGGTCTCCTGCCGCCCGCGACGGCGGATGACGTTGCCAACCTCGAGGAGGAGATCGGCACCTATCCTCGCCCCACGCTCAGCGCCAATGAGGCACTTCGGATTGCTAAGGGGCAAGCGGCACTGCCTGCCGCTCTGCCGCCTGCCGCGGAGCCGGTGTTGGAGGAGACGATCAACCGGGATCTCGGCCTAGCCGCTCGCGGCTCGTGCGAGATTTCCGATGAGACTTGGCAAAAGATGAAAAACGACCGGGCCCGCGCTCGTAATGGACGCAGCAAAGAAAACTGAGATCCCCCCAATCAGAGCGGCGCGCCGCCGGTTCCTAGCTGTCTTGGCTGAGGGCACCGCCGACGATTATTGCGCCGACCTACCGCGCATCGAACCTGAGCAGATCCTAAACGAAAACGATGTGACCGTCAGCTACGGCTCCTACGGTCCCCACTTCGACGGGATGCTCCACCACCAAGACGGCACGTTCCATGTGTATTGTAATAATGACCGTTGCGGTTCGCGGCAGGAAGGCCGTGCGCGTTTCACGCTCGCACATGAGCTCGGTCACTACCTCATCCCTGAGCATCACGCGGCCCTGCGTCGAGGGCTGGCGCCTTCGCACCCTTCCTTTTGCAACCGGCCCGACGCAAAGTTCTACGTTGAAAAGGAGGCCGACTTTTTTGCCTCCCGGCTGCTTATGCCCGAGGTGCGGTTCGCCGAGGTTACTCGCGCCGCGGGCCATGGCCTAGCCGCCATGCGGCGGGTTGCGCAGCAATTCGGCACTTCCTTGCAGAGCACCGCGCGACGGTTTGAGGATTCGCTCACACACCCCTGCGCATTCGTCATGTGGCGCGAGGCTAAGGAACCATGGTTCATCATTTCCGCGGCGTTGCGCCGCTATGGTTTCCTCTTCGTGAAAACGAGGTCGGAGCGGGTCAAGGGATCGGCCACCGAGCTGGCCTTGGGCGCGCCGCCGCCTTCAACTGGTGAGATTTACGAAAGCACCTCATTGATGGCACGTTGGTTCTTCGGCGTCGAAGAAGGAAGCATCTTAGACCTCCCGGTTCGCGAGGAGGCGATGCGGACCGCTTACGGCACCTTCACCTGGTTATCGGTCGAACCGGCCGCTCTCGCCAAGTTATCGCCACGGAGTGATTGGGTGTGAAGAACGGGGTTGGGTTTTTTGGTTTTGGGATTCTCGTGAACCGTATTCAGGTTTGATGGCCAGGCGGCTTGCGGACAACGTAAGGCATATGTCCAAGACACTCCCCACAGTTGCCGAATTCCTTGCCTCGCTTCCCAATGATCGCCGCGCCGAGGTGACGACCGTGCACAAGGCCATCCGCAAGGCGGTGCCGAAGCTGGCGCCGTATGTGACGGGCGGCATGGGCACTCCCATCATCGGCTACGGCAAGTATCGCTACCGTTCGGCCAGCGGCCGGGAGGGCGAGTGGTTCACCATCGGGCTGGCCGTGGGCAAGGCCTACTACAGCCTCCACATCTGCGTTGCCGCGGAGGGCGGCTACTTCGTCGAGAAGAACGCCAAAACGCTGGGCAAGGTTAAGACCGGCCGCAGCTGCATCAACTTCAAGGAACGCGGGGAGCTGAACCTGGCGGGGGCGATGAGGCTGGTTAAGCAGGGCGCGAAGTTCGGCGGCATGAACGCCGTGACGTAGTGCGGGTAACTGGATCGCCACGGCCCGCGAAGCGGACCTCGCGATGACAAGGCAGTTTGAAGGCTTGCCCTAGTTCCCTCCCGTGCCTGGGTTGGCTTGCCGAGCCGTAGCCTCCGCAGGAGGCGAAGGCTGGTAGTGCCATCCGAAGCATTGTCGGTTCGCGGTTGAGATTGCCCTACTTCGCCTTCGGCTTCCGCCGTCGCTCTGCGAGCTATGGCGGACAAGTCTTCGGGCATCCTTCGCTTCGTATTACTTGCGAAGGATGGTGCGAGTGCCGGGAGTCGAACCCGGATCAATGGCTTCGGAGGCCACTACACTATCCATTGTGCTACACTCGCAGGTCGCGAGGCGTGAGCTTTCGGCGGGACTCAGTCTTTTCAAGCTGCTTTTGAAGGTGGCGGGCCTCCTTCGCCGTCCGCCTTCGTTACACTTCGGCGAGACAAGAGGCTTCCGACTCCGCCCTGTGGGCTACGTCGGACAAGTCGGAGGCCACTACACTATCCATTGTGCTGGGGCGCGTCTTCGATAACGGCCATCGGGGTCCAGTCTCACTGTAGGAGGGGCTTTATGCCCCGATCCGGTCCGTGCCCCGCCGGAATCTTCGCGGCGTAAAGCCGCTCCTACATGATTTTGAGCACGCGACCTGTATTCGCCCCAACAAGGGCCGGCTTCCGCCGGAGCGGGCCTCAACGCATGAAGTATTTCACCAGCACGAATCCGCCGACGAGCAACACCATGAAGATGACGGTGAAGACCTCGAGATACTTGTCGAGGAGGCGCTTGATCGGCGGGCCGAAGAGGTAGATGGCGCCGGCGACGAGGAAGAACCGGCCGGAACGTCCGATGACCGAAGCACTCACCAGCGTCCAGAGGCTGACCTGCTCGTGGAAGACGCCGGCGGCGATGGTGAAAACCTTGTAGGGCACGGGCGTGAAGGCGGCCGTGAGGATCGCGAGGAAGGCGTTCTGGCCGTAGAGCTGGGCGACCTTGTCCCACGCGGCCCCGTAATGCAGCAGGTCGAAAATGATCCAGCGGCCCAAGGGCTCGGCGGCATAACCGATGTAATAGCCGGCGACACCGCCCAGCACCGAAAAGACCGAGCACCAGAAGGCGAACTTGAAGCCCTTTTTCGGGGCGCCCATGCACAGCGCGATCAGCAGCACGTCGGGCGGGATCGGGAAAAACGACGACTCGACGAAGGAGATGGCGCAGAGCGCGGTCAGGCCGTGCCGGGTGTCGGCCCAATGCAGCACCCATTGGTAGAGGCGCTTGAGGACGTTGGGCTTGGGGGCGGGAGGCGGGACGGCGGCGGGTTCAGTCATGGCGCGCGGGCTAACAAAAAGGGCAGGTCGGCGTGCGAACCTGCCCAAGGCGGGGGAGAGAAGCCGGGATCAGATGCCGGGCTTGGTCTTGCGGAGGCCGACGATGCGGTCGCCTTCCTTCCACTGGCCGCGCTTCTTGAGGAGCTCGACGCGCTCGAAGCGCTTGAGGACGTTGCGTTTGACGACGAGGCCGCCGGAGGACTTGAGGCTGCTGTGCTGGGACATGGGAAAGGGTTGCTTCAGGTGGATTTCGACTCGGGAAAGGGGGCGGGTGTAGAGTTGGCCAAAACCCAAGACAAGTATTTTTCAGAAACGTTTTCCGCGGCGATCTCGACCCATTGCGGGGTCGCGTAGGGGTGGTGGTTGTGCACCCAGATGGAGAGGGCGGAGGCGTTGGCCGGCACATACTTAAACCAGACGCGGTATTCCTCGGCCCGCTCCAGTTTGCCCTCCCAGTGGTAGAACGAAACCACCGGGCCCTCGACCTGCGCGCAGGCCGCCAGGCGCTGGGCAACCGAGCCCTCGGCGAGACGCTCGGCCTCGGTCCGGCTGCCGACGGTGGTCCACGCGACGAACATGCGGCCATGTTCCTGCGCCGGCGGGGTTTCGCAAAGCCAAAAACCGCCGGGGCCGGCGCGAAAAATTAGCCCTTGACCGGCCTAGGGTGCGACCTAGGGGTATCCGTTCCATTTTCCCCGGAGCCATTCCATGAGAGACGAATACATCAAGGACGCGCAAAAGGTCATCGCCGACCCCAATGTGCTGATCAACGTCGTGTCGCGCCGCGTCAAGCAGCTGCGCCGCGGCAGCCGCCCGCTCGTCGAGTCGCTCGAGAAGCTGAGCCCCGAGGACATCGCCCTGCGCGAGATCATCGAGGGCAAGATCAGCTACGACCTGGCCGGCACCAAGTAACCGCGCGGCCCCATCCGCGCCGCATGACCCGAAGCGAGGCTCCCGCCTCGCTTCTTTTGTTTGCGGAGGGCGGCACTCTTCCCGAACCTGCTGCCTGACTTGTCATCGCGAGGCCCGCCCTGCGGGCCGTGGCGATCCAGCCCTTCGACCAGCTCAGGGTCTTGAGCGAAGCCGAAAGGCTGGATTGCTTCGTCGTCCCGCCCCGGCGGGACTCCTCGCAATGACCGGTCGACCGCCGAAACCCATGGCCGCCAAGCCGCCAGATTCCGCCCGCTACACCGAGCTGCGCAACCCCAAGGCGCTGCGCGACTACTTCATCCACGACAAGTTCGAGGCGGGCGTGAAGCTGGTCGGCACGGAGGTGAAGTCCATCCGCGCGGGCAAGGCGCAGCTCACCGACGCCTTCGCTCGCCTCGAGAAGGGCTCCCTCTGGCTCTACGGGGCCTACATCGAGGAGTATTCGCACGGCGGCCTTTCCCAGCACGCGCCGCGCCGGCCCCGGCAGCTGCTGCTTCACGCCCACGAGCTGCGCAAGCTCGCCCAGGCCACGGAGACCGGCGGCAAGGCCATCGTCGCCCTGCGCATGTATTTCAAGCAGGCGCTGGTGAAGGTCGAGATCGCCCTCGCCTCCGGCAAGAAGCAGTTCGACAAGCGCGAGGACATCAAGCGCCGCGAGCAGAACCAGGAGGCGCGGCGCGCCGTGAAGTTCCGCCGATGAGCGCGGCCACGCTCCTGTCGGACCGGTCCGTCACCGTGCGGGTGCCGGGCAGCACGTCCAACCTCGGGTCGGGCTTCGACACCCTCGGCCTGGCGCTGCAGATCCACAACGAGGTGACGCTCGCGCCGGCGCCGCGCGGCATGGTCGAGCCGGCCTCCGGCACCGACCAGCGCGGGATCTTCTCCGTCATCGCGGCCCAGGAGGCCTTCTGCGAGTCCACCGGCCGCGAGCCGATCGGGCTGTTCTTCGAGGTGAAGGGCGGGGTGCCGTTGGCCCGCGGGCTCGGCTCCAGCTCCACCCTGATCGCCGGCGTGCTGGCCGGCCTGAACGAGCTGCACGGCGCCGGACTGTCGAAAATGGATCTCGTGCGGCTGTGTGCGCGGGTGGAGGGCCACCCCGACAATGCCATGCCCGCCGTGCTCGGCGGCTTCTGCGTGGCGCGCCGCGACCCGGCGACCAACGCGCTGGCCGACGTGATCCGCGTCGAGGTGCGGCCGGAGCTGAAATTCGTCGTGGTCGCGCCCGACCTCGAGCTGTCCACCAAGCAGTCGCGCGGCCTGCTGCCCGAAAAAATCGCGCATCTCGACGCCAGCAAGAGCGCGAACAGCGCGGCCTTCCTCACCGCCGCCTTCGCCACCGGCGACTACGCCAAGCTGCGCGGCGCCGTGGGCGATTTCCTGCACGAGCCCTACCGGCTGCCGAAGATCCCCGGCGCGGCGGCGGCGATCGCGGCCGGCGTGAAGGCCGGAGCGCTGACCGGCTGGCTGAGCGGCAGCGGATCCAGCGTGCTGTGCGTGGCGGAGGCCGCGACGGCGGCCGGGGTCGGCGCCGCGATGGCGGCGGAATTTTCCGCGGCCGGAGCGACGAGCCGGACCTTCATCGTCTCCGCCGACAACGCCGGCCTCGCCGTCACGGAGCGCAGAAATTGCTGAGGCTACGATGAAAGGTGGACGTCGGAGTCCTCGCCGACGCCATCGCCGCCGGGGATCCAGCCTTCGCCGTAGGCTACGGCGGACAAGCTGGCGGCGACCACCAAGGTGTGATGAGGCTGACGGGGAACTGGATTTTATGGTGGGGCAGCGCGCTGGCGCGCGCCTGTAGTTTGAGTTCTGGTCCGAACAATCTTCGCGTGTTCCACCTCGGGCAAAGATCCCGTGGTTGGTTAACCGCTAATCTACGCTGATCGGCGCTGATTAAACCAAATCAGGGACTCCGCGCTTTTTCCTGTGAGATGAACCGTGCGCTGCCCCTTGCCCTCTGCACCCGGATCATCAGCGGAAATTAGCGCAGATTAGCGGTAAGCTCCACTGATTGATCGTGTCAGTCACGCGCCGGAGGCGAACGGCGCGGTCGTGGTGGATGGCCAGTATTTCGCGATGTGCTCGGCGAGCTGCGGCCAGCGGAAGGGTTTTTTCACGATGCCCTTCAGCGCGGGGAGTTTTGCCAGCTGCTGCTGCGGAATGTCGTTCGCGTAGGCCGTGATCATGAGGATGGGCACCTCCGGGTAGATCCGCTGGGCCTTCTCGATGAACTCGACGCCGTTGAGGCCGGGCATCTGGAAATCGGTGATGATCATGCCGACGCGGAGGCAGGGCAGCGTGTCGAGGCAGCGCTGCGGGTTGGTGAAGCCGACCACCGGGCAGGCCAGCGAGCCGCGCAGCGATTCGCCGAGCAACTCGAGGTAGGCCTTCTCGTCGTCGAGCAGGACGACGCAGCGCGGGCCGTCGTCCGTCGGCTGGGGTGTCTGCGAGGGAGTGGTCGCAGTCATGCGGTCTGGGTGTTGGCCCGGTTGGCGGGGGTGGTCAAATGCAATCATCGGCCGGGGTGACTCCGGCGTTTACAAATCGGGTCGCCGCGGCATCCGTTGGAACGGTGCTGCACCTCGTCCTCTTCCAGCCGCAGATCGCGCCCAACACCGGCAACGTCGGGCGCATGTGCGCCGTCACGCGCTCGCGCCTGCACCTCATCCATCCGCTGGGCTTCGAGATCACCGACAGGCACCTGAAGCGCGCCGGCATGGACTACTGGCGCGCGCTCGACGTGCACGAGCACGCGGACTGGGCGGCGTTCAAGGCGAGCCCCCACGCGCCGCAGCGCCTGTGGCTGTTCACGACGCATGCGGAGCGCTCGTTCTGGGACGCCGGTTTCCGCGACGGCGACGGGCTGGTCTTCGGCAACGAGGAGGCCGGCGCCCCGGAGTGGCTGCACGAGGAGATGGGCGAGGAACGGCGGCTGAAGATCCCGCACGCCAACGGGCAGCTGCGTTCGCTCAACCTCTCCACCTCGGCCGGCATCGCCTGCTACGAGGCGCTGCGGCAGATCGGCTCGCTGCGCTAGATCTCGCCGAGGCGCACGCAGGCGACCTCGTGGCCGGGGCCGGCGGGGGCGAGCGCGGGCACGGCGGCCCGGCATTTCTCCTGCGCGAACGGGCAGCGCGGGTGGAAGGCGCAGCCGGCGGGCGGATGGAGCGGCGAGGGCGGGTCGCCCGGCAGCACGATGCGCTGGCGCGCGCGCTCCTTCCCGGGGTCGGGCACGGGGATGGCGCTGACGAGGGCGCGGGTGTAGGGATGGCGCGGGCGCTCGATCACGTCGGCCGCGGGCCCGAGCTCGACGATCTTGCCGAGATACATGACCGCGACCCGGTCGGAGATGTGCTTCACCACCGAGAGGTCGTGCGCGATGAAGATCATCGTCAGGCCCATCTTCCGCACCAGTTCCGAGAGCAGGTTGAGGATCTGGGCCTGGATGGAGACGTCGAGGGCCGACACGGGCTCGTCGGCGATGACGAGCTTGGGGCGCAGGGCGAGGGCGCGGGCGATGGCGATGCGCTGGCGCTGGCCGCCGGAGAACTCGTGCGGATACTTGCGCATGAAGCGCGGGGCGAGGCCGACGAGCTGCATCAGCTCCGCCACGCGGGCGGGCACCTCGGCGGGCGGGCAGACGCCGTGCACGCGCAGCGGCTCGGCCAGCGTGGCGTGGACGGTCATGCGCGGATTGAGCGAGGCGTAGGGATCCTGGAAGACCATCTGCAGGTCGCGGCGGGCGGCCTGGAGTTCCGCCGCGCCGGCGGCGGTGAGGTTGCGGCCGGCGAGCACGACCGTGCCGGCGGTGGTGGGCGCCAGCCGCAGGATGGTGCGCGCGAGGGTGGACTTGCCGCAGCCCGACTCGCCGACCAGGCCGAGCACCTCGCCGGCGGCGAGCGCGAGGCTGACCCCGTCGACCGCCTTCACGACGCCCGTCTGCCGGCGCAGCAGGAAGCCCGACTCCACCGGGTAGTGGGTCTTGACGTCGTTGAGCTGGAGGAGCGGCGCGGCCATGGTCAGGGGATCTCGCCGGCCTGCACGCGCAGGCAGGCGTGTTCATGCGCGGGGCCGGCCGGCGCGAGGACCGGCGGTTCGCGGCGGCAGCGGTCGGCGGCGGACGCGCAGCGCGGGGCGAAGGCGCAGCCCGCGACGGGTTGCGAAAGGTCCGGCGGCAGGCCGGGGATGGTGAACAACTCCGCGCCCTTGGGCTGCAGCGCGGGGATGGAGCGCTGGAGGGCGCGGGTGTAGGGATGCCGCGGCGCGCGGAACAGTGCGTCGGTGCCGGCGCGCTCGACGATGCGGCCCGCATACATCACCTGCACGCGGTCGCAGAGGCCGGAGACCACGCCGAGGTCGTGCGTGATGAAGATCACCGCCATGCCGAACTCGCGCTGGAGCTTTTTGATCAGCTCGAGGATCTGCGCCTGCACGGTCACGTCGAGCGCCGTGGTCGGCTCGTCGGCGATGAGCAGCTCGGGCCGGGTGATGAGGGCCATGGCGATCATGACGCGCTGGCGCATGCCGCCGGAGAATTCGTGCGGATACTGGTCGAGGCGGCGGGGCGCGTCGTTGAGGCCGACGGCCTCGAGCATGGCGAGGGCGCGGCGGCGCGCCTCGGGGGCGTCGCAGAGGCCGTGGATGAGGAGCGGTTCGACGAGCTGCTGCGAGACGCGCAGGTAGGGGTTCAGCGACGTCATCGGGTCCTGGAAGATCATCGCGATGCGCTTGCCGCGGATGGCGCGGGCCTCGGCGGGCGGGCAGCGGAGGAGGTCGAGGCCGTCGAACAGGGCGCGCCCACCCTCGATGCGGCCCGGCGGCTGCGGGATGAGGCCCATCAGCGAGTAACAGGTGACGGACTTGCCGGAGCCGGATTCGCCGACGATGCCGAGGGTCTCGCCCTTCTCCACCGCGAAACTCACGCCGTCGACCGCCCGCGTGACGCCGTTGCGCGTGTGGAAGCTGGTGCGGAGGTCGGTGACTTCGAGCAGGGGCATGGCGAATCAGCCGCGGATGGCGCGGATAAACCCGGATGAAAAAAACCGGTGCACACGTGTCATTCTGAGCGAAGCGAAGAATCCACGCCGGTGGCGCGGGCGGGGCGAAGCAATGGATTCTTCGCTTCGCTCAGAATGACAGGACACGAGGATTTCCCGGGGACTCATCATGGCAATCCTCCGGAAAACAAATCCTGCACGGCCCCGGTGACAATCGCGGGGGCAAGATCCGCGAGGCGGCCGCCGCCGGTGCGCGGGCAGCCGGGGGGCTGGAGGAGGACGGCCCGGCCCGCGAAGACCGGGCCGGTGCGCACGGGGTTGGTGGGGCCGAAGAGGGCGATGAGGGGGACGCCGAGGGCGTTGGCGAGGTGCATGCCGCCGGTGTCGTTCGTCACGAGCAGGCGGCAGGCGGCCACGGCGTCGGCGAACTGCAGGAGGTCGGTCTCGCCGGCGCGGTTGCGCACGCGGTCGCCGAACCCGGCGGCCACGGCGTCGGTGATCGGCCGGTCGTTGGCCGTGCCGAGCAGCTCGAAGCGTTCGGCGGGGAAGGCCGCGATGAGCGCGCGCCAGTGCTCGACCGGCCAGCGTTTCTCCGGGTTGTTCTCCGAGCCGCAGATGAGGGCGAGGGCGGAACCGGTCTGGCGGGGTGCGGACGGAAGGGGCGTCCGGTCCGGCGCGGCCGCAAGGCCGAAGTGCTCCAGGAAATCCGTCCAGAGTTCCAGCTGGTGGTGCTCCGACTCCGCGAACCCGGCGGGCAGGTCGAAGCGGTGGGTCAGCAGCGGACGCCATTTGCCGGGGCGGCCGATGCCGAAGCGCTGCCGGCAGCGTGTCAGCCAGGCCTCGAGGTCGCCGCGGGCCGAGTTGGTGAAGAGCAGATAACAGTCGGGAAACTCGTCGCGCAGGCGCCAGAAATGGAGGAAGTAGCCGGCGCCGCGCGGGGGCAGGGGGCGGAGGCGGTCGGCCACGCCCCATTTTTCCAGCAGCGGGAGGAACTGCGGCTTGGCGAGCACGGTGATCTCGGCGTCGGGCCGGCCGGCGCGGAGGGCGCGCAGCAGCGGCAAGGCCATGACGACGTCGCCGAGCCAGTTGGGCAGGCGGATCCACAGGCGCGTGCGGCGGGGCAGGGCGGGGAGGCCGCGCAGTTTCAGGTCGGTGGCGAGGAGGTCGCGCTTCTGCTCCAGCCGGAACCGGCGCGCGGGCGCGTCCTGGTTTTTCCAGCGCTGGTGGCCCCAGAGCCACGAGGCGCAGAAGTTGTCGTCGCGGCCGAGCAGGTCCTCGATCCAGCGGTTGACGGCCACGGTGATGCCCTCGACGCTGCCGTCGTGCGCGACGGGGTCGATGTGGAGCTCGACGCGCCAGAAGCCGAGGTAGCGCGGGTAGATCATGCCGACCTGCGCGCCGTATTTCTCCGCGAGGATGCCGGGCAGCTCGGTGGTGGAGCACACGCGCCCGAAGAAGAGGGACAGGGCGCCCTGGTCGCCCGCGTTCTGGTCGGGCAGGATCCCGACGATGCCCTGGCGGCGGAGGATGCGGGTCGCCTCCTGCAGGCCGCTCTTGCGCGAGAGCAGCTTCAGGCCGAAGCGCGAGCGGGTCTGCTGCACCCAGGCGTCGGCGGCCTCGTTGTCGAGGGGCCGGAAGATGATGCCGAATTCCGGCATGGCGCCCTCGATGAGCAGCGGGTGGACGGTCTGCACCTCCCAGTGCGCGAGGTGCGGCGAGCAGAGCACGGCGCCCTGCGGCCGGGCCCGGTGGGCGGCGTAGAAGGCCTGCATCGAGGGCGCGGCGCGGACCATGCCGCGCAGGCGCTCCGGCGGCAGGAAGGGCGTGGCGAGCGAGAGCAGGGTGGTCTCGACGAAACGGCGGAGGCATTCGCGGGCCAGGGCGGCGCGCCAGGCGGCGGACCGTTCCGGGAAGGCGTGGTGGAGATTGGAGTGGATGAGCCGCCGCCGGCTGCCGTAGCCGTAATAGACCAGGCGGCTGACCGACCACGCCAGCAGGCGCAGCACGGGTTCGGGGGTGCGCGCGAGGGTCCAGCCCGAGGCTTGGAGCAGGAGCTTAACCATGCGGGGTGGGCGCGGGGAGCGCGCAGCGGTTTTCACCCGGATTTTGCCGGCGCGGGGAGGATAGCGTTTGCGTTCGCACGCGGCGGTGATGAAAACCATGCGCACGGTGGTTGAAAGTCATTTCTCCGTCCGGCCATGCCCGAACTGCTCATCATCAAGCCCTCCTCGCTCGGCGACATCGTCCACGGGCTGCAGGTGATCGCGTCCCTCAAGGCCCAGCAGCCCGAGTGGCGCGTGTCGTGGATCGTGCGCGACCTGTTCGCCCCGCTGGTGCGGGCGGCGGCGGTGGTGGACGAGACCTTCGTGTTCCGGCGGCACGACGGCGTGCGGGGTTTCCTGCGGCTGATGCGCGAGGTGCGGCGCCGGGACTACGACGTGGCGATGGACCTGCAGGGTCTGCTGCGCACGGGCCTGATGATGAAGTGGACCAAGGCCCGCCGGAAGATCGGCCGGGCCGACGCCCGCGAGGGCGCCACGCTCTTCTACGACGACAAGGTCGGGCAGCCGTCCCATGCCGAGCCGCGGCATGCGGTGGAGATCCTGCTGCCGTTCCTCGCCGCGGTGGGCGCGAAGGGGGAGATCCAGGGCCGGCTCGTCTTCCGCGAGGCGGAGAAGCTCAACCTCTCGTTCATGGAACCGTGGCGCGGGCTGGGGCCGGTGCTGGTCTTCCCCGACAGCCGGCGCGCCGAGAAGAAATGGAACGGCTTCGCGCAGTTGACGGCGCTGCTGGTGCGCGAGGCGGGCCGGAAGGTCGTGTGGGCGGGCAACGAGCACATCCCCTGCCGCGAGGCGTTTCCCGAGGGCATGTTCCTCAACCTCACCGGCAACACCAGCCTGACCTCTCTGCCCGCGCTCATCGCCAAGGCCGACTGGGTTTTTTCGAATGACAGCGGGCCGATGCACCTGGCGGCCGCGCAGGGCGTGAAGACGATCGGCATCTTCGGCCCCACCGACCCGCGGCTCTACGGGCCCTATCCGCTGAACGCCCCGACGAATTTCGCCATCCAGGCCCCGGTGGGCGACCTGCGCCTGCTGCCGGCCAAGGAGGTCTTCGCCAAGTTCCGCCGCCTCGACGCCACCGCGCGCGGCGTCGAATGGCATTCGGCCTCGCCCTTCGCGCGCCGGGCCTGAGGCGCTGGCGCGTCACCGCGCAAGTTTTGTGTTCAACTGCGGGGGCGAAGCCCTCAACCTGACCCTCCCATGCTCGATCCCAAGCTCCTCCGCGAATCACCCGACCTCGTGCGCGCGGCCATCGCCATGAAGCACCTGACGGTCGACCTCGACGCCGTCATCGCCGTCGACACGGCCCGGCGCGCCCTGCTGGGCGAGGTCGAGCAGCTCCGCGCGAAGCAGAAGGCGGCCAACAACGACATGGCCGCGATGAAGAAGGGTTCGCCGGAATTCCTCGCCAAGGTGCAGGAGATGAAGGCCGTCTCGGCCGAGGTGAAGGCGAAGGAGGAGGGCCTGAAGGCCATCGAGGAAAAATGGCACAATGCGATGCTCGAACTGCCCAACCTGCCCCACGCCACGGTGCCCGAGGGCCGGAGCGCCGAGCAGAACGTCGTGCACGCCACGCACGGCGACCCGGCCCAGGCCTCGCCGCAGGCCCGGCCGCATTGGGAGATCGCCGGCTTCGACAAGATCATCGATTTCCCGCGCGGGGCCAAGGTCACCGGCGCGGGTTTCCCGTTCTTCATCGGCGACGGCGCGAAGATCGTGCGCGCGCTGCTCCAATTCTTCCTCGATGAAGGCACGAAGGCGGGCTACACGGAGGTGTCGCCCCCGATCCTCGTCAACGCCGCCAGCGCCACCGCCACGGGCCAGCTGCCGGACAAGGAAGGGCAGATGTATGAGACGACGCCCGACCGCCTCTTCGCCGTGCCCACGGCCGAGGTGCCGCTGACGAATTTCTTCCGCGACGAGATCCTCGACGAGTCCGCGCTGCCGGTCCGCCGCTGCGCCTACACGCCGTGCTTCCGCCGCGAGGCGGGCAGCTACGGCAAGGACGTGCGCGGCCTCAACCGCGTGCACCAGTTCGACAAGGTCGAGCTGCTGAAGTGGGTCCACCCCTCGGCCAGCTACGACGAGCTGGAGAAGCTCCGCGCCGACGCCGAGCGCCTGCTGCAGAAACTCGAGCTGCCCTACCGCGTGCTGCTGATGTGCGGCGGGGAGCTTGGATTCGCGCAGGCGAAGAAATACGACCTCGAGGTCTGGGCCGCGGGGCAGAAGCGCTGGCTCGAAGTGTCGAGCTGCTCGAACTTCGAGTCGTTCCAGGCGCGGCGCGCGCAGATCCGTTTCCGGGGCAAGGAGACGGGCAAGCCCGAGCTGGTGCACACGCTGAACGGCTCGGGCCTCGCCGTGCCGCGAGTGCTGGCCGCCCTGCTCGAGAACAACCTGCAGGCCGACGGCCGGGTGAAGATCCCCGCCGCCCTCGTGCCTTACTTCGGCAAGGAGTTTCTCAGTTTCGGCTGAAGGGTGGCTGGGGCCCGCCCGCCATTGGGGCGGTGTCATTCTGAGCGGAGCGAAGAATCCATTTGGCCGGTCGGGATATTTCTGGATGCTTCGCTGCGCTCAGCATGACACGCAGGAGAAAGGCAAAATCTTCCTGGCCCGCGAAGGCCGCGCGGGTGGCGGCTGACCTGCCGGCGGGGCGCTGGCACCCGGCGGTGCAGGCCTGGGTGAACACGGCCCGCGGGCGCGGGCTGTGGGCCGTGGCGCTTTCGGGCGGGGCGGACTCCCTCGCGCTGTTGCTGGCGCTGTCGGGCGGCTTTCCGGAGCGGAGCGCGCGCCTCGTGGCGCTGCATTTCAACCACCGGTTGCGCGGACGCGCGGCGGCGGCCGATGAGAGGTTCTGCGCGCGGACCTGCGCCTCGCTGGGGGTGAAGTTGGTCGCGGGCCGCTGGCGCGGCGCGCACCGGGACGCCAGCGAGGCCGAGGCCCGCGCGGCCCGGCTGGAGTTTTTCCGCCGCGAGACGGCCCGGCGGAAAATCCGCGTGCTCTGGCAGGCGCACCAGCAGGACGACATCGCGGAGACGATGCTGATGCGGCTGGCGCGCGGCAGCGGCCCGGCGGGCCTGGCCGCGCCGCGCCCGGTGCAGGAGCAGGAGGCGGGCCGCGTCTTCCTGCGTCCGTTCCTGACCCTGAAGAAGGCGGAGATCACGGCCGCGCTGCGGGCGGCCGGGGTCCGATGGCGCGAGGATGCGACCAACGCGGGCGGGGATTATTTCCGCAACCGCGTGCGCCGGTCCGTGCTGCCGGCCTGGGTCCGCGCCGCGGGGCGCGACGCGGTGGCGGGCGCGGCGCTGGCCCGCGAACGGCTGGAGGAGGACGACGCGGCACTGGAGGCTTGGACCGACAAGATCGCGAAACTGGATGGCCGGCGGCGGTTGCCTCTCGCGCCGCTGGCGGATGCGCCCCGCGCGGTGAGGCGGCGGGCCCTGCACCGCTGGCTGCTCGCGCAGCCACATGGGAGCGACCTGTCGCGGCAGGGCTTCGAGCAGTTGCTCGCGGCCGTCGAGCGCGGCCGGGCGACGCGCTTCAGCCTGGGGCGGAAGGGATTCGCGGCGATCCGGGGTGGCCGGCTGTTTTTCGAGAAAGCGGTCTAAATTCCGGCGGGCCAAGCCGTAGTGCGGGGGAGGAGAATCCCGGTGGCTTCGTTTGACTTATCCGCCGGGAACCACCACCTTGCCCGACCACTCCCAAGAACTGATGTCCGACGAAGACAATTCCAAGAAACGCCGTCCGCTGAAAAACGTGTCCCCCGAGGGGTTTCAGCCCAAGTTCATCATCGTCATCCTGGCGGTGCTGGCGGCGGTCGCCCTGCTTTATTACCTCAACCCCACCCGGCAACCCGCGCCGAAGAAGCTGCTGGTGCAGCAGGTGGTGGAGCTGGCCGAAAAGGGCGAGATCGCCGAGGGCATGATCCAGAGCGACGCCACCGGCGGCCGCGACTGGTATGTGATCATCGGCAAGACCAAGGAGCCGATTTTGCAGGGCGAGCAGGGCATGACCCGCGACTTCACGGCGGCCGGCCGGCTGACCGACGGCAACGTCGAGCGCCTGCAGAAGACCATGGCGTTCATCGAGCGCCCGGCAACGACGGTGATGATGACGCTGCTCACCAACATGCTGCCGTTCATCATCGTGATCGGCCTGCTGTATTTCCTGTTCGTGCGCCAGCTCAAGCAGGCCGGCCGCGGCGCGATGAGCTTCGGCAAGAGCCGCGCCAAGCTGCTCACGCGCGAGAAGGACCGCATCACCTTCGCCGACGTCGCGGGCTGCGATGAGGCCAAGGAGGAGGTCAGCGAGGTGGTGGACTTCCTCAAGGACCCGAAGAAGTTCCAGCGCATCGGCGGCCGGATCCCCAAGGGCATCCTCATGGTCGGCCCCCCGGGCACGGGCAAGACGCTCCTCGCCAAGGCCATCGCGGGCGAGGCCGACGTGCCTTTCTTCAGCATCTCGGGCTCGGACTTCGTGGAGATGTTTGTCGGCGTCGGCGCGAGCCGCGTGCGCGACATGTTCGAGCAGGGCCGCAAGAACGCCCCCTGCCTCATCTTCATCGACGAGATCGACGCGGTCGGCCGCCAGCGCGGCGCCGGCCTCGGCGGCGGCAACGACGAGCGCGAGCAGACGCTCAACTCGCTGCTGGTCGAGATGGACGGCTTCGACACCACCGAGGGTGTCATCATCATCGCCGCGACCAACCGGCCCGACGTGCTCGACAGCGCGCTGCTGCGCCCGGGCCGTTTCGACCGGCAGGTGACGATCGACCTGCCCGACATCGTCGGCCGCGAGCAGATCCTGCGCGTCCACGCCCGCAAGATCGCCCTGTCCGACAACGTCGACCTGAGCGTCATCGCCCGCGGCACGCCCGGCCTGTCCGGCGCGGAGCTGGCCAACCTCCTCAACGAGGCCGCGCTGCTCGCCGCCCGCCGCAACAAGAAGAAGGTGGACATGGGCGACATCGACGAGGCGCGCGACAAGGTCCTCTGGGGCCGCGAACGCCGCCGCGTGATGGACGACAACGAGAAGAAACTCGTCGCCTGGCACGAGGCCGGCCACGCCGTCGTGCAGGCCGTCCTCGACGACGGCACGCTGCCCGTCCACAAGGTCACCATCATTCCCCGCGGCCAGAGCCTCGGCAGCACCACCTACCTGCCGACGAAGGACATCCTCACGCAGTCGAAGAACAAGCTGCTCAACCAGATCTGCATGGCCATGGGCGGCCGCATCGCCGAGCAGCTCGTGACCGGCGACCTGAGCAACGGCGCCTATGGCGACATCAAGCAGGCGACGCGCATCGCCCGCGCCATGGTGTGCGACTACGGCATGAGCGACCTCGGTCCGATCGCCCTCGGCGAGAACCAGGACACCGTTTTCCTCGGGCGCGACATTACCCGTTCGCAACACGTGAGCGAGGAGACCGCCCGCCGCATCGACGAGGAGGTCTCGAAGATCCTCAACAGCCAATACCAGCGGGCCCAGCAGATCATCGCCGACAACCGCGCCGCGCTCGACAAGATCGCCCAGGCCCTGATCGAGCACGAGACCATCGAGGGCAAGCACGTGCTCGAGATCATCCAGCACGGCGAGATCAAGACCCCGGTCGTCACCACCAAGGTCCCGCCGCGCATCGCCCCGAAGTCCGACGACAAGTCCGCCGCTGCCCCCGCCGCACCGGCCGCCGGCACCCCGTCGCCCAGCCCCGCCTGAACGTGCACCACGCGTGACTCCAGCCGGGCCCCAGCGCCCGGCTTTTTTGTTTTCCTCCCGCGTTCCAAGCCGACACCAATTCTTCCGCCCCATGTCCGCCCTCCGCCTCTCCGCCACCGGCCAGCGCGCCAAGTTTCCGCCCGTCGCCAAGCTGATCAGCCTGGCCGTCGAGAACAAGAACCTGCTCTCGCTCGCCGCCGGTTTCACCGACAACGCCACGCTGCCCGTGCAGGGCGCGCTCGCGGCGGCGGCGGCCGTGGCGGCGCGGCCCGGCCTGCCCGACTACCTCCAATACGGCGCCACCCAGGGCCGCGCCCGCCTGCGCGGGCAGCTGGCCGCCCGCCTGCGCTTCTGGGAGCCGGAACTCGACACCGACGCCAACGACCGGCGCTTCCTCGTCACCAACGGCTCGCAGCAATCGCTCTACATCGCCGTGCAGTCGCTGTGCGACCCGGGCGACATCGTGCTGGTGGACCGGCCGAGCTACTTCGCCTTCCTCGACGTGGTCGCCGAACTGGGCGCGCGCGCGGTGTCGCTGCCCTACGACGACGCCGGCCGCCTGCACGAGGACACGCTCCGGCCGTTCCTGCAAAAACTCGCCGCCGGCCCGGACGCCAAGCGCGTCAAGGCGCTCTATGTCGTCAGTTATTTCTCGAACCCCACCGGCCGTTGCCTGAGCGAGCCCGACAAGCGCCTGCTCGGCCGGATGCTC
>Ga0073934_10004870_pt1 | contig 21605 bp, 15 predicted proteins | sample LarsenN4metaG_FD_76834 | JGI IMG/M metagenome (GOLD analysis project Ga0073934, IMG submission 76834) | Hot spring sediment bacterial and archeal communities from British Columbia, Canada, to study Microbial Dark Matter (Phase II) - Larsen... ...
TAACACGGAGAAAACAGAGTAAACAGAGATTAAAAAGCTAAAGAGAATTTCTCAATCATTGCTTTCTCTGTTTGCTCTGTTTTCTCCTGTTAATCTTTTTGGTTGCGGCTCGTCCGCGTTGTGGGAGTAGATATCGATTTTATAATCTTACTCATACTCCTAAGCTTACGCGTTTTTAAAAATTTTAAAGGCGAGTAAGAGTAGGAGTAAGAGCTTCAGTACGAGTTTATTCATTTAAAACCTTCGGAGGCCGTGCCATGTTACGACTCGTGCATATTTTCGATCTGAAACCCGGACAACATGAAGAAAATTTTTTCACCTGGCTGGACGCCACGCTGTTCGAGCAAGCGAGAAAGTTTGGCTGCCTCGAGCGTAAAACCTGGGTCTTTCTCGATGGCCTGGAGGAGCCGTATGAAAAAGCGAAGAAGGTGACCAACCGCCCCAAGTATATCAACGAAGCGTTTTGGGAGAGCCAGGACGGCGCCGAGAAATTCCGGCAATGGCTGCTCAGCGGCGACGGCATGAAGTATCGCCAGCGGTGGCACGAAAGCGTGACGAACCACACGGTTTTGCGTTACGTCGATTACGCGCCGCCGCAAAATTTGAGTGATGATTAGCTTTGATCAACCGGCTAAAAAACTCTTCCAGCCGCCCCGATCATATAACCACATCAGCGCGAGAAACAAACTGTCGTTTTTTCGCGTCAAGTCGATGAGCCGGCGTGCGCGCAAGGAGTTTTTGAGCGCCGGCCGCATGATGTCGTCGACCCGGCGTTGGTATTCCCGCAGCGGCAAGCCGGCGCGAATCACCTCGCCGAGCAGATGGCCGCCCATCATCGCTTGCGCCGTGCCGCCGCCGTTGCTCGGAAACACCATCCCGGCGGCGTCTCCCACCAGCGCGACATGCTCCCACGCCACGCGCTTTTTCAAGCCCCCCAGCGGCACCACCCCGCCGCCGATGGTTTTGATTTTGAATTCACGCTGCCGCGCCAAATCGCTTAACATCTCGTTCAACACGCTGCGGACATTTCTGGTCTCACGCATGCCGAGGCCGATGTTGGCCTCGCCGTTTTTGTGAAAGAGCCAAAAATAACCGCCCGGGAAACGGTTGTCCATCCACACCTCGATATGCTTTTCATAAAAATCGCCATCGGCAATGACGAACGCGCACGGAATCAGCTCGCGATTCGGCGAGAACGCCGGAAACGAGGCCGACACCGTCGAGTGCGGGCCATCGGCGCCGATGATGAGGGTGCCCTCAAACTCTTCGGTTGCAGTGAAAACCTGGTGTCCCACGATTTTGTGCGCGCGCGTGTGCAAACGATACGCAGCGCCGGCGGTCACCGCTTGCGCGAAGAGATATTGATCCAGGCGATCGCGATAAAACATGCGACCGGTGACGTCGGCAAAATACTCTTTGCCGCGCGGCAAAACGAATTTGATGCCGTGAATTTCCGATGCGATCACCGCCGGCGGCAGATCAAACACCTCGGGACAATCGAAGCGCGGAAAAACCATCTTCACATCGCGATAATGCGGCAGGGCCTCGCCGCATTGAATGGGCAGGCCGGCTTGACGCCGCGCCTCGAGCAGCAAAACCGAAATCCCGGAGCGCGACGGATTGATGTACCGCGCCGCCGTGCTGCCAGCCGGCCCGGCGCCAATGATGATGACGTCGTATTTTTTCATCGTGGATGATTTTTATCAAACCTCGTGATCCAATCTTTTCGCCGCCGCTTTGACAATCTCAAATGCCTCTTCCACCTCGGCTTGATGCGTGCGAAAACTCAAAATGCAAACGCGAATGACGAACGCGCCGTTGAGCAGGGTGCTGGAGAGAAAGAGCTTGCCGCTTTTGACGATATGCTCGAGCAGGCGGCGATTAAATGTTTCTACATCGCCGCGCCGAGGCCGGTAGCGAAAGGTGATGACGGAGAGGTCGGGAACGGAAAGGCATTCGAATCCAGGTTCTTCGAGAAAGCGGTGATACATCCACTGCGTGAGCCGAAGTTTTTCGGCAAGATTTTCGCGGAAGGCTTGCAGGCCGAAGAGTTTGAGCGGCAGCCAAACTTGCAAGCCGCGAAAGGAGCGGGATAGCTCCGGCGAGTGCTCGGTGAAATTGATCTCGCCTTCCGGCGTGAATTGATCCTGCATGTAATCGGCGGTGAGCACGTGGGCGCGGCGCAAAAGCTCGCCGTCTTTCATCAGCAAGCTGCCGCAGCCATACGGCGTGAACAGGCCTTTGTGCGGATCGAGCACCATCGAGTCGGAGCATTCGATTCCCACGAGTTTGCGTTTGCCTTCTTCACACAACTTGAAAAAACCGCCATACGCGCCGTCGATGTGAAACCAAATCGAATATTTTTTGCTGAGATCGGCCAATTCGTTTAACGGATCAATTGCACCGGTGTTGGTCGTGCCGGCGCTGCCGACAATGAGAAACGGCTTCAGCCCTTTTTGCAGATCGGCTTTGATGGCTTTTTCAAAGCGATCCGGAACCGCGCGGAAATTTTCATCCACCGGCAGCAGCCGAATATTGCGCTCCGGAATGCCGGCGAGCATGGCGGCTTTCATCACCGAGTGATGCGTTTGATCCGAGGCATATAAAGTTCCGCGTGCAATGTCATCGCCGAGAATGTGTTTGCGTGCCGCAACGACGGCGCTGAAATTAGCAAGCGAGCCGCCGGTGGTCATGATGCCGCGGCTGGTTTTGGGATATGCCATCAGCTCGGCAAACCAATCGAGCACATTGGTCTCGAGTCGCGCTGCCGCCGGCGCCGCATACCATGCGCCGACGTAACGATTGGTCGCTGCGGCAATAAAATCGGCGAGGGCAGAAGGGTAGAGGCCGCCGCCGGGAATATAGCCCATGTACGCCGGATGCGCGGTGTTGATGGAAACCGGAATGACGCGCTCCATGAGAAATCTTAAGAGCGAATCGAAATCTGTACCGGTTTCGGGCGGCGGCTCACGCAGCGCTTTGGCGATTTCAACGATGTTGTCTAAATTTGCGCGCGGGGAATCGGGCAGCTCCGCAATATGATCGACGACCACACGGAGGCAGGCTTCGCCCATCTGCGTCATGGCATCGGGGGAGAGTTCGAGATTGGTCATTGGCTAAACCGCCATGACTTGATTTTCTGAAACAATGACACTGCCGCGATAACCCAATCGATATAGAAAATTTTCGCAATCTGTCCAGCTCATTCCAAATGTTTTGACATCGGCTAAGCCAATGCGTCCGACAATATCGCGAACAACTCCGATATCTGGTTCATCAAACTCGGCCTCCATCATTATCAACTCTGCCCAATCAACCAATTCCGTTAATGTGAAACGATGGTGCAGATAATCAATAAGTTTTTGTGCCACTTCTTGACGAGTTACTTTCATCTGTTGTCTCCTGGAATTTTAGTATGTCCCCGGTCTACAGGATATTTCTCATGTATTTCTACAAGTTTGCCATTCACATAATGATCAATTTTTTCGTTGCCGCAAAATTCTCCGTTTCCAACCGATAAAAATAGACCCCTTTGGCCACACGCTGTCCAAGCTGATCAAGGCCATTCCATGGCGCGACATGCTTTCCGGCAGGGACCAGGCCATTCACCAAGACTTGCACGTGCTGGCCGAGCATGTTGAAAAGCGTCAGCCGCAGCGCCGCGGTTCGAGGCAGCGAATAAGAAATTCGCGTTTCGCCGTAAACCGGATTCGGATAATTTTGCTCCAAAACAAAATCCCGCGGCGAGGCGGCGTTCGGATCCGCGACACTGAGGCCGCCTCCCGGAATCGTGACTGGCAAAACCAAATGCGAGGGCCGAAAGGCATCCAGATGAAGCGTGTTCGTCGCCACTATCGTTTGGTTATCGGCGCGAAACGGTTTGCCAGTGTTCGGATTGGGATCGAAACGCGGCGAGTTGCTGCTGGTGACGGCGACGCGAATGCGATGCCCTTTGTTAAACACCATCGCGGTTGACCACAGATCGACTTCGCACGGATAAATCGAATCCGGCGTCATGAAATTTTCCTGCCACAGCGAATACCGATGCCGCACGCGCAAGGCGCCGTCGCAGACCAACATCGACCGGCCATCGGGATAAACATCGGTCAATTTAACCATGAAATCCGTATCTTTTGCCGATGAGGAAACCCACAGCTTCGCCGAGATTTTGCCGGCAATTTCCAGGGGCTGCGCCAAAACCGGCGTCGTGAAAATCAAAACATCGGATCGACTCTCCACGCTGCGTTGATTATAAGGCCCGGCTTTCATAAACAAATTGCGGCCGCCCTCGGTCGGCGCCGGCTTCTTAGGGTCGTATTGAAAACTGCGCGCCGCCGGCATCGCCGCCGATTTTTCCGTGGTCAAATCACCGCTGTCGCGAAAATAAAAAGGCGTCGGCGTCGCCCGCGGCGGCCAATCTTTTTCCGCGCGCCACTCGTTGCCCGGCGCGCCGGTTTCATCCGCGCCCATCACATAATATTTGACCGCCGGCTCGGCCATGACGCCGTTGTCCCGGCCGAGCAGCCAATATTCAAACCAGCGTTGGGCTTCGATCACGTCATCACGCGTGCTATTCGGAAAATTCAATTCGCCCTGTCTGGTTTGATCCCAACGGCCATGCGTCCACGGGCCGACGAGCAATTTTTGCTTGCCGCGCGCCCCCTTCGCGCCCGTGTGCTGTAATCCCACAAAACCGTTGATCGTGCCTTCGATAAAAATGTCGTGCCACCCGCCCCAATGATAGATCGGCACCTCCACCACCGCAAAGCGCGATTCGAGATTGAGCAGCTCCCATTTCACATCATATTTCGAACGCGACTCAATGAACGGCAGAAGGTTGCGGCTGCCCTGTAAAGTCAGCCAATTTTCAACCAGGTTCTGCAAAAAGACGCCGCCGGGATAAACCGCTTGCGAATAAAGATTGGTCGCCGCGATGCCCACAAACTGGCAAACCAGATGCGGCGGCGCGCTGCCGGCCATCAGGTATTGCGTGATCCCGAACGCCGAACCGCCCCACGTTCCGACTTTGCCGTTCGACCAGCTTTGCTTGGCGATCCATTCGACCGTGTCATAGCCATCCTGCCGCGCCCCCCAACCGTCGTCGAGAAAGAGACTATCGAGGCCTTGTGAGTCGAATCGTCCTCGCGTGTCTTGAACGGCGATGGCGTAGCCGGCTTTCACCCAATCGTCAAACGTGGAAGTTGGCGTCAAAAAACTTGTTTTCCCATAAGGCGTGCGGATGAGAATCGCCGGCCATTTTTGCCCCGGGGTTTCGGAAAGATAGACATCCGTCGCGAGCTTGACGCCGTCGCGCATCGCGACCATGTAGGTGGTTTTGACGTAGGCGGGGAGAGGGGAGGAGAGCAGGATGACAAGCAAGACGCTGTACCTGCTCAGGTGATTTCGCATTTTGTCTCCTTTCACGCTGCCATAGCTCTTCGTCTTTTGATTATAGGCACCGCTTTGTAAAGCTGCTCCCACGAAGAGTCATCAAGAAATTCTTCGCTGCAGTTCTCACAGATCCAAATTGGGACGGCTCTGACCCATTTTTTTTGAGACTCAATAAAAATTATCTCGCTTCTGTTGTCTCAGCTTTTTAGAACCGCACATGCGGCAAAAATCACCTTTCATAATCGTAAAAGTTTAGCGATCTGAACCGGAGTGCAATGCTTTAGCATTGCAAAACTAAAGTTTTGCACTCCGAGTTCACTTGGCTAAATTCATTCTCGGCATTCAATATCGCTTCCAGAGCATCTTCCTTATGTCAGACCATCATTGATCAACTGTGTTGCTGCGGACAAACGAAATTCGTATTTGCCGTGTAGAATCAATCTCTTGATTTTGACCAGCGTATGATCCATAGGGCCAATGGCACTTTATCGAGCGTTATCCTTTTGCTGCTTTCAAAATACTAAATCTTCATCACCCTGTCAAGAACATTCTCCACCATCACCAGCTTGCAATTTGCGGCATTCTTTGTTATTTTGAAAACATGGCAAATCTCAATCTCTCTCGTTTCGAAACCGAGCTCCGGCGCAAAATCAAAGGCGAAGTTTACTTTGATGAGATGACGCGTTATTTGTACAGCACCGACGCCAGTTTGTATCAAATGCAGCCGGTCGGCGTCGTCGTGGCGCGCGATCAGGATGATGTCGCGCAGGTGATTCGTACCGCGGCGAAATACGGCGTGTCCATTTTGCCGCGCGGCGGGGGAACGAGCTTGGCCGGGCAAGCCGTCGGCAATTCGCTGGTGATTGATTGTTCAAAATTCATGAATAAAATGCTCGAACTCAATGCGGACGAACGTTGGGTGCGCGTCGAGCCGGGCATCGTGCGTGATGAACTGAATCAGCAGATCAAACACACCGGCTTGCATTTTGCGCCGGAAACCGCGACGAGCAACCGCGCCAACCTCGGCGGCATGATCGGCAACAACTCCTCCGGCACCCGATCGATTGTTTACGGCAAAACCGTCGATCATGTGCTCGAAATTCGCGCCATTCTTGCCAACGGTGACGAGGCGCACTTTCGTGAGTTGGCGACGGCAGAATACGAGACAAAATGCCGGCAACAAAATCTCGAGGGACAAATTTACCGCGAAGTCCGCCGTCTCGTGCGCGAAAACGAAAATGAAATCAGAACCCGCTTTCCCAAAGTCATGCGTCGCGTCGGCGGTTATAATCTTGATGAGCTGCTTGATCGGGAAAATTCGAATCTCAGCAAAATTCTCACCGGCTCGGAAGGAACTTTGGCCTGTATTGTTGAAGCCAAACTCAAACTTGAACCGCTGCCCAAAGCCACGGCGTTGTTAATCGTTCATTTTGCCGATTTGCTTGAATCGCTGCGCGCCGTCGAGCCAATTCTTCAACACCAGCCCGCCGCCGTTGAATTGCTCGATCACGTCATCATCGAGCTGACCAACAATAATCTTGAAATCAGAAAACTTTGCGCGTTTATCCACGGCAAGCCGCAGGCGCTGCTGATCGTGGAATTTTTCGGCGATTCGGTAGAAGAAGTCCACGCGAAAATTACAGCGACTGAAGCGGGCTTGCAGCACGCCGGGTTCGGCTACGCTTACGTCCAGGCGCTTTCGCCGGAAAAGCAGCATCGCGTTTGGAACGTGCGCAAAGCCGGTCTGGGAATTTTGCAAAGCATGAAAGGAGATTTCAAGCCGGCTGCCTTCATCGAAGATGCCTGCGTGCCAACGGCGGTGATGCCCGATTACATCGCTCAAGTCACCGCCATTGTGCGAAGATATGACCGCGATTTGTCGATTTACGGCCACGCCAGCGTCGGTGTGCTGCACGTTCGTCCGGTTCTCAATCTGAAACAGCAGGACGATGTTAAAATTTTTCGAAGGATTTCGGAAGAAGTTTTTGATCTGGTGGTAAAATACGGCGGCGCGTGGAGCGGCGAGCACGGCGACGGCTTGGTGCGGAGTTATTTGAACGAGAAATTTTTCGGCCCCAGGCTTTATCAGGCGTTTTGCGAATTGAAACGCGCCTTCGATCCGCACGGCGTGATGAATCCGGGGAAAATTGTCGAAGCACAAAGCCTCGACGAAAATTTGCGCATCAGTCCGGCTTATCAAACCCGCGCGATCAAAACGCATTTTCGCTTTCGTGAAGACGGCGGCCTGCATCGCGCCGTTGAAATGTGCACCGGCGTCGGCGCCTGCCGTAAGACGATGACCGGCACGATGTGCCCCTCGTACATGGCGACGCGCGACGAAGAACACTCGACGCGCGGCCGCGCCAATGCGCTGCGCGCCGCGCTTACCGGCGCGATTTCCACCAAAAATTTTACCACGCCGCGCTTGAAGGAAGTCTTCGATCTGTGCCTCGCTTGCAAAGGCTGCAAAGCTGAATGCCCTTCCAACGTCGATGTCGCCAAATTGAAGTACGAGTTTCTCTCTCATTATTACGCCGAGCATGGCGCGCCGCTTTCCGTGCGATTATTTTCAAGACCCGACCGGCTTGGAAAACTCGGCTGCTTTTTGTCATTTATCGCTAATCCCGCGTTAAAAAATTCTGAAATGCGTCGGGTTTTCGAGATGGCATTGGGCATCGACCGGCGGCGGATTTTGCCGCTTTATGCGAAACAAAGTTTTTCGCGTTGGTTCAAAAAACATCAACAACTAAAAGGGTGGGCAAACGCCCGTAGGGAGGGAGGCCAGGCCAATCGTGTCGTTCTCTTTAACGACACCTTCATGAATTATCACGAGCCGGAAATCGGACAGGCGGCGGTGCAAGTGTTGGAGGCGTTGGGCTGTCAGGTTGTTCTCGCCAATGCCGGCTGCTGCATGCGTCCGGCGATTTCCAACGGTTTGCTCCGCGCCGCGCTGCCGCGCGCTGAAGCCGTCGTCGAACGTTTGCATCAATTCGTCGTGCAAGGATATAAGATCGTCGGCTGCGAGCCGAGCTGCGCCTCGGCGATCAAAGAAGACCATCTCGATTTCGTGCGCGATCACGAGAAAGCCGAAGCGGTCGCGGCGAATTTTTTATTGATCGAAGATTTTGTTTTGCAGCATATCGAAAAAAACGGTTTGCCGGTGCCGCGACATGCTCTCAACACGCCGGTTCTCTATCACGGTCATTGCCATCACAAAGCCTTGTTTGGCACGACGGCTTCAAAAACTGTTTTAACCAAAATGACAAACTGCGCGGTTCAAGAAATCGATTCCGGCTGCTGCGGTATGGCCGGCGCTTTTGGATATGAAAAACGGCATTATGACATTTCGCTGAAAATTGGCGAGCGGCGGCTCTTTCCGGCGTTGCAAGCCGCGCCGGCCGAGCATCGCATCGTCGCGAACGGTTTTAGCTGCCGGCATCAAATTGAGCAAGCCACCGGCAGGAAGGCGCAACACGCCGTTCAAATTTTGGCTGAAGCTATCGGTGGCGGATCTTAAACGCTAATGAATAAATTTTATGCAGCAGAGTTGACTCGCGCCGTTTTTTTGTTATATTATTCCATGCTCATTTCATTATTAAAATGTTAATCAATGCAAACAACGCCGTTGCGAGTCCCGTTTTACTCACACCGGAAACCGCGCCAAGACTTTGCGCGCGCCAACTGATTTTTGAACGCGTGGCGGAGCTGGCGAAACACGAGGCCGGGACGCGCGCCGGCGAGGATATCGAAGCCTTGCACGATATGCGGGTCGCCTCGCGGCGTTTGCGGGAAGCGCTCGAAATTTTTCAATTTTGTTTTCCGCCGAAAATTTACGAGCGTCTTTATGCGCGCGTGCGCCGGATCACACGCGCGCTGGGGCAGGCGCGCAATGCCGACGTGGCGGTCGATTATTTTGCGAAATTGCTTGCCGGCAGTCACGAGGTGATCGAACAAGTCGCGCTGCAAGATATACTGCGTCGACTTGCCAAGCAGCAAAATCGGCGGCGCGCAGAGATGCAAAATGAACTGGATAAGGCGCAACCGGCGAATTTATCGTTGCGTTTCGAAAAAGCTTTTGACAATCTCGCGAAAATTCCGGCGGCGCGGCAGCGCGGCTCGCGCACGGCTTTGCAACTGGCGCGGCGCTTGTTCGCGCAACGGCTGCGGGAAGTTTTTGCATCTCGGCGTTTGATTAAAGGCGAGACCGACGCCGAAGGCTTGCACAATTTGCGCATTGCCGTTAAAAAATTGCGCTATGCGCTCGAAACGCTGGACTTCACCGGCGGCGAGCCTGCCAAAGAAAATCTCAAATTTTTCAAGAAACTGCAAACCGTGCTCGGCGATTTGCACGACCGCGATGTTTTTTTGGAAATCACGCAAAAACGCCTCAAAAAATTGCAACAGCAATCTTTCTCTGATCATTTGCTGAGCGGCTACCAGCCGATGGTGACGACAATCACTTTACAGCGGCAGGATTTTTACGCTGATTATGTCAAGCTGTTCGGACAGGCAAAAATTCAGGAATGGCGGCCGCGAATCATTCCGCCGCCGATTACGAAAACTTCGCCAGTTGCAGCTACCAGTGAATCGCCGGTTTACACGGAAACAGTGGTATAATTGACGAATGAAGCCCAAACGACTCGCCGCCATCGATATCGGCACCAATTCGATTCGGTCGATCATTGTCGAGGCCGCCGGCAAAAAAAAATTCCGCGTCCTGGACGATGAAAAAGAAATCACGCGCCTCGGCGAGGGCATGGGAACGCGATCCCGCTTGTCGCGCGAGGCCATGCAGCGCGCCCTGCGGGCTTTGCAGCGCATGACGGATATCGCCCGCGGTTTCGGCGCCGAAACCGTGCAAGCTGTGGCCACCAGCGCTGTGCGCGAAGCGAAAAATCGCGACTCGTTTTTGCGCCGCATCGAAGACGAACTGGGATTGAAAGTCCGCGTGATCACCGCAGAGGAAGAAGCCTGGCTGGCGTTTTTGAGCATGCTGCATCATTTCGACGTCGGCAAGCAGCGTTTCTGCGGCCTGGACATCGGCGGCGGCAGCGCCGCGTTGATTTTCGGGCTGGGCGCGCACATTGAAAACATTCACTGTCTTCCGCTTGGCGCCGTGCGCCTCACTGAAAAGTTTTTGCATCGCGATCCGGTCTCGCCGGCGGAATTTAAAAAACTGCGCCGGCATATCAAACAGCATTTGCTGCCGATAAAAAATTCCGGGGAAGTCGGCGCGCACATGCTGGTCGGCAGCGGCGGTACGTTGACGGCCATCGCCGAGCTGCACAAAGCCATGCAGCACGAAAAATATGCCGGAGTGCATGGCTACGAAATGAATCGCGGGCACGTCAAACGCGTGCTCGATTTGCTTCGCCGCAAGAGCTTGAAAGAGCGTCGCAGCATGACGGGCTTGAATCCCGACCGCGCCGACATCATCATCGCCGGCGCAACGGTCGTGAATGAAGCGATGAAGGTTTTCGATATCAACGCGCTGAAAGTGAGTGAGTTCGGCATTCGCGAAGGCTTGATTTTGCAAATGATCGCCGGCCTGCCCGGCCAGGGCGACGGCGCGTTCGATAAAAAAGACACCTTGACCAAATTTTCCAAGGCCGATTGGCGAAAGAGCGTCAAGGAATTTGCCGAGTCGTGCCGTTACGAAGCGCCGCATTCGCAGCACGTGACGCGATTGGCGCTGAGGCTCTTCGATCAGCTTTTTCCGCCAGGCGACGAGAAAACTGCCAACGAGCGCGAGTTGCTGGAGGCCGCGAGTTTGCTGCACGACGTCGGCTATTTCATCAATTACACGCGGCATCACAAACACAGTTATCATTTGATCGTGCATTCACACCTGATCGGTTTTTCACCGCGCGAGATCGCCATTATTGCCAACGTAGCGCGCTATCATCGCCGCGTCGAGCCGCGCAATAAGCACGAAAATTTTGCAGCCTTGAGCCGGCCCGACCAAAAACTGGTGTTGAAGTTGAGCGCCATACTGCGTCTGGTCGACGGCCTCGACCGCAGCCACAGCCAGCGCATTCAGGAAATCCGCTGTGAACGCCGAAAAAAGCGCCTGGCGCTGTATTTGATTTCCGACAAGGACATCGACATTGAGATTTGGGGCGCGAAACAAAAGGCCGGGTTGTTTGAAGAAGTTTTTAAAATGAAGATCGAATATAAACATGTGAGGCCGAAACCATGAGGAAGCAAGCTCTGGGAACGGCCAGCAAGAAAAAATGGCGAAATCACCAAAATCAATCTCGCGCGTGAAACTGTTCTTACGCGCGTGTTGTCACATTCCATCGAGGAGGAAGTTATGGCTGGAAAATCCGATTCTTTGCTCAATGCTCGCAGCGAGCTGAAAGACGGGATCGAAAATCTCCGCAAGCTGGTGCGGGAAATAACCAATGCTTTCGTCGTCCACGCGGAAGCTGAAATCGCGGCGGTGAGCGGAGCCGTGCGCGATTTGCCGAATCCCGAAAGCGGGTCGAAAGCGGCGCGCCGGCAGCAAAAGCTTGTGGACGAGATGCAAAAACTCGTTGCCGGCTTGAAGGTCAAGCCGGAAAAAGGCCGGCTAAAAGATTTGCGCCGCCTGCGCGATGTGCTTGACGAGCTGAACGGTTTGGCGCAGCGTTTTGCCAAATGACGAATCTCGAGTTCAAAGCGCGTCTAAGAAATTTCGAGCGCATTCACGCGGTCTTGACGCAACATCAAATTTCTCTCGCGGCCACGCTGCGGCAAATCGATACATATTTTCACGCGCCAACCGGCCGTTTGAAGTTGCGCGAAATCGACGGCGAGACGGCGCAATTGATTTTTTATCAGCGCTCCGACCGCGCCGGGATCAAACGCAGCGATTATCTGATTGCGCCCGTCGCTTCGGCGGCGGCTTTGCGCGAGGTGCTCGGCGCGGCGTATGGCATTCGCACCGTCGTTAAAAAAATTCGCGAGCTTTATTTGCTGCCGCGCCACTTTGGTGCGCACACCGGTCGCGCCGCGCCGGATCTCATTCGCTTGCATCTCGATGCGGTCGAAGAACTTGGTCATTTCCTCGAAATCGAAGTTATTCTGCAAGAAGGGGAATCCCCGCAGCTTGTCGAGCCGGAAGCCGAATTTTGGCTGCGGGAATTTGGCCTTGCGCCGGAGGATTTGCTGGCGGAATCTTACGCGGATTTGTGAGTGTCGAAGTTTGATTAAAAGTAAATCGCAAACTGCGTCGGCTGCCCCGGCTGACTATCCAGAGAAAATTCAAACCGGTGCTGGCTGAGAATTTCCTGAATCAAAGTAAGGCCGATGCCCTGGCCGTTTTCTTTGGTGCTGAAAAATGGCGTAAACAAATTGGCGCGGGCCTCCGGTGTCAGGCCGGCGCCGGTGTCTTCTATTATGACAAATCTTTTCTCGCCTTTCTTGCTCATGCGGATGGTGATCGTGCCGTTCTCTCCAATCGCTTCCATCGCGTTTTTGAAAATGTTGACAAAAACCTGTTCCATTTGGTTTTTGTCCATCACAATGGGCTCCAAGGGCTCGTCAATCGCCCACTGCCAAACGATTTCTCTCTTCCGGCTCTCCGCGCTCATGAGCAGAGCGATGTTTTCCAGCAAGGCTTGCAGATCGCACGGCTGGCGTTTGGGCAGCGGCAGGCGCACGACGTCGGCGAAGCTGCGCATGAACGCATTCAGATGCTCGGTTCGGGCGATGGCCACTTTTAACGCGTTTTCGTAGTCTTGACGATCTTCGTCGCGCAGTTGATTTTTGTAATTTAAAAAAGAGTGCAATAGAGAATTCACCGCGCCGATGGAGTTGTTGACTTCGTGCGACATCATGCGAATCAGCTTCTCGTAAGCGGCTTTTTCGGAGCGCCGCAATTCTTCCGTCAACTCTTCCATTAAAATAAAATGGCGCGCAAAGCCGCGATCGAGGTACTGGGATTTTTGGCATTTGACGCGGCGCCGGCCTTGCAGCGAAATCACCTGAGGTTCACCAACTTGAAGACGGTTCAGGGCGTCGGCAAAAGGCGTATGCAGTTCGGTGAGTTTTCTGCCAATCAGGTTATCGGAAGCCAATTGCAGCATCTTGGCGGCGCTGGGATTGACCATGGCCACTTGCTCGTCGAAGTCGAAGGTGATGATTCCCGAGGGAGAAGCTTTTAAAATTTTTTCCAGAAAATAGTGCTGCTCTTGCAGATGGGTGCGCTCTTCGCGTAAGTGGTCGATCATTTTGTTGTAAACGGCAATGAGCTTGTCCATCTCAGGTTGTCCGGCTTCGGTGAGCTTGGAGGTAAAATCTTTGTCTTTGATAAACTTGGTAATATTGTACTGATAAGTGTTCATCGCTTTGACGATCATCGCCTTCTCCATCTCATCCAACGTCATGCTGCCAACCGCAGGAAGCTGATTTTTGCCGCTATCCGGCTGCATTTGCATCGCCAAGGCGAAGTCGTCAACTTCAAGCGTCATTTTGTTGCTCATCAAAACCGTGCGCTCGATCACCTGTTTCAATTGGCGAATGTTGCCAGGCCAGTTGAAGCCTTGCAGCCATTTCATGGCCGCATCGCTGATCGCCAAATCGTTGCGGCGATAGACGTTGCCGATATTTTGCAGAAAATGTTGGGCCAGCACCGAAATATCTTCAAACCGCTCTCGCAGCGACGGCAAATGGATGGCGATCAGATTCAAACGATAAAGCAAATCTTCGCGGAATTCCCCTTTTTCAATCATCTCCGGCAAATTGCGATTGGTGGCGGAAATCACGCGCACATCGACGGTGCGGCTGACACTCGAGCCGACGACTTCGTAAGTGCGGTCTTGCAGCACGCGCAGCATTTTGACCTGACAACTCGGATCGAGGTCGCCGATTTCATCGAGAAAAATCGTGCCGCCGTTGGCCAGTTCGAATCGGCCTTTGCGGTCAAATTTGGCGTCCGTAAACGCGCCTTTGACATGGCCGAACATTTCACTCTCGAACAACGTCGAAGAAATGCCGCCGAGATTGACTTTGACGAACGGCGCGTTCTTTCTCGCACTGTTGCGATGAATTGCCTCGGCGATCAACTCTTTGCCGGTGCCGCTTTCGCCGGTGATCAACACCGAGGCATCAGTCGGACTGACGCGGCCAATCACGTCGAGAATTTTAAGGAACTTCGGATCACGCCCGATCTTGAAGAATGAGATCAAATTTTTCACGTTCGATCAAAGCCAGCGCTTCGGATGGAGAGGCGGTGGTGTAGGATTGATAGCCCGCTTGCTTTAAAAGCAAAGCTAAAGAGGTGGTGACAGAGAAGTCGTCGTCGACGATTAAGATTGAATTGCTCATAAAATTAAAATTTAAATTACCCAAATTCAACCAACTTTTTGCTTGCCTTCTTTTTTATTTTTCATTCACCCGGCGCGCCGCCTCATAATGCGCCTCTTGCGCGCGCAGCGGCGGCTGGTCGTTGCAGTTTATGAAACATGTGTTATCGGCGAGCAAAACCCGCGCTTTGACGTTGTCGTTGAGCTGGGTGTCGATCATCTCTTGAATCTGTTGTTGAATGGCGGGATCGTAAATCGGAAAGGCGACTTCGACGCGGCGGTCGAGGTTGCGGGACATCCAGTCGGCGCTGGCGAGGAAATATTCGCGGCTGCCGGCGTTCTCGAAAACAAAAATACGCGCGTGCTCGAGAAAGCGATCGACAATGCTGATGACGCGAATGTTGTCGCTCAGTCCGGGAACGCCGGGACGGAGACAGCAGATGCCACGGATGATGAGTTGGAGGCGAACACCGGCGCGGCCGGCGAGATAAAGCTCGTCGATAATTTCCGGATCGACGAGTGAGTTCATTTTTGCGATGATGGCGGCGGGTTTGCCGGCTTTGGCGTTTTCGGCTTCGCGGCGAATGCGCGCGATGACGCCGTCACGCAGATGCTCCGGCGCGACGAGCAAATGTTGGTAGCTTTCGGGCGCGGCATAGCCGGTGAGCAGGTTAAACACCCCTTCGACTTCGCCGCAAATTGTTTCACGGCAGGTGAGCAGGCCGAGATCGCCGTAGAATTGCGCCGTGCGGTCGTTGTAATTGCCGGTGCTCAAATGGCAATAGCGATGTAGCGCGCTCCCTTCGCGGCGAACGATGAGGCAGAGCTTGCAGTGGGTTTTCAAACCCTGCAAGCCAAAGATGACGTGGGCGCCGGCGTCCTTCAATTTGCGCGACCAGCGAATGTTGGCTTCTTCGTCGAAACGAGCTTTCAATTCCACCAACACCGTAACTTGCTTGCCGTTCTTTGCGGCGCGCGCCAGGGCTTCGGCTACGAGCGACTTGGGCGAAACCCGATATAACGTCATCTTAATCGCCATCACCTCCGGATCGTTGGCGGCTTCCTCCAGCAGGCGAATCACGTAGTCGAATTTTTGATAAGGATGATGCAGCAGATGATCGCGTTCTTGAATGGCCGCAAAAAGCGAGGGGCTTTTTTCCAGCGCCGGAACCGGCTGCGGCGGCATGGGCGGATATTGCAGGCGCGGGATGTCGACGCCGGGGAATTGAAAAAAATCCGAGAACGAATGATAGCGCGCCCCGGGAAAAAGATTATCCGGCGAAAGCTTGAGCTGCCGGCAAAACATCTCGATCACGCGCTGCGGCATTTCGGCGTCGTACAAAAAGCGCGTCGCCGGCGCGATGCGGCGCTGCTCCAAAGTTTTGGCGATGCTTTCGAGCAAATCCGGCGCTTCTTCGTCAAACTCCAGCCCGGCGTCGCGAATGACTTTGATCTGATAGCAGCCCATCACGATGTCGCCGGGAAAGAGCGGCGCCAGATTCAGCCGGATGACGTCGTCGAGCCGGATGAACGGCAGCGCGCCGTCCGCCGCGGGAAGGCGCACGAAACGCCCGAACAGCGCGGTCGGAATATGCAGCAAAACCAGGCGCGCGCGCGGCTTGTTGGCCGGCTTTTTTTTGCGCGCCAGCTCGACGCAGAAGTAGAGCGCCTTGTTTTCCAGGCGCGGGAAAGGATGCGCCGGATCGATCGCCAGCGGCGTCATCACCGGCCGGAGGGATTTGTTGAAATACTTGACGAGATGGGCGCGCTGTTCGGCGTTGACATTTTTTTCATCGAGCAAAGAAATTCCCGCGGCCTCCAAATCCGGCAGAATGTTTTCGCGAAAGCAGCGGCCGATGTTTTCGTGCGAGTGATTGACGCGCTCGACGATGCGCTGCATGGCCTCTGCCGGCGCCAGACCATCGGGCCCGGGTTTATCTATGCTCGCTTGAATTTGCCGGCGCAGCGCCGCGACGCGCACCATGAAAAACTCATCGAGATTCGAGGCGTAGATGGCGAGAAATTTCACCCGCTCGAGAATCGGCACGGTGGGATCGTTGGCTTCGGCCAAAACGCGATCATTGAACGCCAGCCAGCTTAGCTCGCGGTTCAAAAACCGGTCGCGCGGCAAAAGCACCGGAGAAAAATGCGTCGTGCTGTCGAACTCGATGCTGGCCGATGATGCAGAATCCATCGCGGTTGTTGCCGATTCGGTTTTGTTTAGGGAAACGTCCATGTTGTCAATCGGCTGTCCAATAAATTTCTTTCACCTCGCGAATTTCCTGTTGCACGCGCCCGGCATTCCAGCCGAGCTCAGCCGCCATGATCGCGGCGGCATTTTCAACCGCCGCATTGCCGGGATAACCGGCCGAACCCAGCTCGGTGCGGCGGCGAATCACATCGCCGAGTTTTTGCGCCATTTCCTCGCGAATGTTATATAACACTTCGGCTTTGAGAACGCTCAAACCCGAAACGACCGGCGCTGCGGCGGTTTTATCGGTGTCGAGATATTTGAGCACCTCGCCGTAAGCCGAGCCATAATTTAGCACCAGCGGCTTGATCAACGCCGGCGGCAAGCCAAACGGGGCGCGCGCGATTTCTTGATTGACAAATTCAGTGAAGCGCCGGATTTCACCGCCGTGGACCGGAATTTCATGCGTGTGGCAGCGCGGCGGCTGCCTGCCGAGTTTTTTGAAAACGAGATCGATCGTCTTTTCCGCCACATCGCGCGCCGTGGTGTATTTCACGCCGACGACGGTTATCAAGCCTTGCAATCCCTCTTCTTGTTGATGATCGCAGAGCGTGTAATGCTTGACGAGCCGCACGTCGTCCCGCTTGGCGGGACCGTTGCTCGGTTCCATCGGCAGCAAGCCGCCATAGAAAAAAGAAATATCCTCGCGTTTGAGCGCCGCCGGCGGGTAGGCCGCGTTCAGCTCGTTCATGAAAGTTTGAATATCTTCTTCGGTAATTTTGAAATGGCTCGCATCGCCGTCGAACGGCACATGCGTCGTTCCCACCAGCGAGCAATCGCGCCACGGCACGATGAACAGCGCGCGCGAGCCTTTGCTGATGAGCGCGTCTTGATCTTTAAATTCAAATTTGCTCGAAACGCCGACGGCGTATTCGGGAATCAATTGGCGCTTCACGACCAGGTTCATGGTCTTGGACGGCAGAAATTTTTGGTTGTTTGGTTTTCGGCCTTCCACGCGCTTGAGCAGCAGATCGACCCACGGGCCGCAGGTGTTGACGAAAAGCTTGGCGCGAATCACCAGCTCGCTGCCGGTCAGCACGTCTTTAGCGCGCGCGGCGGCGAGACGGTTTTGCAATTTTTCAAAACCGATGACTTCGACGTAATTGGCGGCTTGAGCCCCGGCTTTCGTGGCCGAATGCAAAATGGAAAAGAGCAAGCGTTCGGTGTTGTAAGTTTGGCAATCGTGCCACAACGCCCCGCCGGTAAGATTTTTGGTTTCAATCTCGGGCACGAGGCGCCGGACTTCGTCAGTCGAAACGATGCGGCCGGCGGGAATATGTTTTTGCGGATCGTCGAGCTGCGTGTTGCGGTCGAAACTCATCGCATCGTTCATCATCATCGCCGCCCACAACGCCTCGCGGCCTTTCATGCCGTGGCCGTAAGCCGGCATCAGGCAGGGAAGCGGATGCACCAGATGCGGCGCGACGCGCATGAGAATGCTGCGCTCGCGAATCGATTCGCGCATGCGCTTGAAATCGGCGTGCTGCAAATAACGCAAGCCGCCGTGCATGATCTTCAAACTGTTCGACGATGTCGCGCCGCCGAAATCACTTTTTTCCACCAGCGCCACCGACAAGCCGCGTTGCGCCGCATCCCACGCCGTCCACGCGCCGTAAATGCCGCCGCCGATGATGAGCACGTCGAAAGGGGTATTCGCGAGAGCTGCGAGATTTCGTTTCATACTGAATTTCTGTTCATGCTGCAAAAGTGTGTTGAAAATATAGCACAATTGACCCGTGCAACTGCGGAAGAATTTCCTCCACATCAAGCCAGCCGCTTTCACCCCAGTCTTGTCCTATTTGAACCACGGATGCCACTTTCTGCCGGATATTCTGCATGGCGAAGGCAGGGAAGTTCTCATCAAAATGGTGCGGCCGGGGCGGGCCAGTGATTCCAAAACCAGCCGTACGAGCACCCGCGTGCCCTTGAAGGTAAGCTGACCATGACAAATTCCTTGATGCGCCACGATATATTTGCTGAATTCGCGCACCTGATATTTTCCGTCCCAATAATCACGATTTTTTTTTCCGTTAATCATCATTTCATCTCCTTTTAACAAGATGAATAAATATACTAATGCCGGGAGCCAATCTCAAGTTCTTTCTTGCTAGAGATTCTTCAAAAAATAATTCGTCATCAACGTGTGCAGATGCAAATCGGTGTTGCCGCCGGAAATCCGATGATTGCGGCCGTTCGTAGAACCGAAAATCCGACACCAGCGCGCGGGCAATGCCGGCTTTGAAAAGTGAGATCGTCCTGCACGTCCACCCAGCACGGGTCTTTGTCGCTCAACACCACGCGCGCGCCGCCGGAATTGACATCCGCAAAGAGCAAATCGATTTTGTTTTGCAGACGATTGAGGCGCTGAATCGAGAGAATGCGTGGAATATTGTTGATATGAAAACAAAGGGGAAAATGGTAAAGAGGCTTTTGCAACCGCAGCGCGGCAATCACACTTCGTACACCTTCAACACTTCATCGCCGTAATGGTTGATGACTTTGACGGCGATTTTGCCGGTCTTCGGCAGTTCGAAAGGCCGGCTCTTGGTGGAATAAAGCGCCGACCACGCGGCTTCGTCGATCTCGGCGCGGAGGGCGCGTTTGAGTTTCTCATAAGGCTCGTCCGCGCCGGTGAAATAGGCGTGGCGCACGAAGAAGCTCTCGCCGTTGTAATTCGTGTCGATGAACCAGCAGGCGATGTCGTCGGTGGAGCTGGAGCGAATCTGGCCGGTGGTCGGGTCGTAAACATCCACGCCTTTGATCTCAACCACCAACTTGCCGTCCTTATGCTTTTTGATATTGATATCCGGCTCGCCGAAAACCATGAAGAGATTGCCGGCGCCGGTTTTCTTGAGCAGCTCGTCGCCCATCGCCAAATCCGGATTCATGCGCGCTAGCATCACCGGCAGCTTGCCATATTGCACGGTGGCCACTTCCGCGACGCGATTTTCTTTTCGCACGGGCAATTCCGGCGTGAACTCTTTCGCGGTCTCGCCGGCGTGCGCATCGAACGCGAAGCCGCAAACCACGAGCAGATCGAAGCCGGCGCCGCGCACCGCTTCTTTGGCCGCTTCGCGCACCAGCTCGGGGCCGACGGTGCCGTGCTCCGGGCCGATGGAAATCGCCACGCGTTTGGTTTTATCTTTCTCAGTATACTCGCCCGCAGCGTGCAGCCAAGTTCCGGCAAACGGCTCCAGCCGGTCGAATTTGAGACGCTCGTTTTTGCGGGTATTCTGCACGCCGGCTTTCTTGAGATTGTCGATGATCATGGTTTCAAACTGGCCGTTGCTCGGCTCTTTCTGCGCCTGCACTTCCGATGACGGGCGTTCTTCCTCGGTGGAAAGCACGCGATGCGGGGAAAGACTTTCGGCGGTGAAAGGCCCGCTGACGCGAATGCGCTTGTTGTCTTCGTAAGGTTGATCGTAAAGCAGCTCGGCATCAGCGCGTTTGGCGATGGCCTCGTCGATTTCTTTTTGTCGCTCGCGGCGCAAACGCCACCACTCCGCCAGCAATTCCTCGATCTTTGACAACTGGTTACTGCTCACTGATAACTGATCACTGGCCTCACGCGGAATCTCCCACTCTTCCCACTTTTTGCCGAACAGTTTGTTGAGCTTGGCGCGAACAACTTCAAGTTGCTCCTGCCACTTGGTGTGAATCGCGTCGATCTCTTCGTTGTTGGCGATGGATTTGAGCGTGATGTGCGGCACGCGCTTGTAGACAAAACCTTTTTTGATGTCGTTGTCGATTTTGGGCAGCGGCGCCGGCGGAACTTGGCCGGTGATTTCCGCCTCTTTCATAATGCCATCGGCTGAATCAGCCAGAATATAGTAGGGAAACTTGGCGGCCATCAAACGCGTGCGCGCCAATGCCAGGGCCACGCGGCTGGTGTCGATGGTGATCCAACGCCGGCCCCATTGCTCGGCAACATAAGCCGTGGTGCCGCTGCCGCAAGTGGGATCGAGCACGAGATCGCCGGGGTCGGTGGTCATGAGGAGGCAGCGTTCGACAACGGTCGGTGAGGTTTCAACGACATAGTTTTGATCCCTAGCTCCGATTGTATCCTGCCAATTAGTTGTAAGTTTGACCAAGTCATAGTCGTCCAAATACAACAGGTATCGTAGATACTGGCCCTCCGGTTCAAGTCGATTTGCTTCGATTAATCGTTGCATGCCCACTGAATTAGTAGGCCAGCATTGTCCTTCTGCTGGCCACCACTCTTTACCATTAAGATCAATACGAAAGACAGCGTTGGAACTAAAGGAAGGTGGCCACATAGAGACAAGACGGGCAACTCTAGCATTTATGTGCGTCTGTTCCCCAGCTTCAATTTGGGCTTTTGTTATACGTCTACGTGTTCCATCAGCCAGTTCGTACCAGTTCCAATGAAAGTCACCAGTGATGTCTTGCTTTAGGTAAAGTTGGCGATACTTTGCTTTAGCTGAGGATATATCCTTGGAATACCAGAGAAGGTAATCACCCATTCTTTCAAGAAATGTCGCTCCAAGTGGCATTGTCTTTTTTCTGAAATTAATTAGTGCCACGCCATTGGCCTGCCCAAATACCTCATCCAATAGACACCGCACTAAATGCACATTCTCATCGCCAATCTGCACGAAGATGCTGCCGCTCTCGGTGAGCAGCTCGCGCGCGACCACCAACCGGTCGCGCAAGTA